>Ga0315287_10008127_pt1 | contig 10574 bp, 12 predicted proteins | sample YL17G11_0_MG_FD_205037 | JGI IMG/M metagenome (GOLD analysis project Ga0315287, IMG submission 205037) | Sediment microbial communities from Yellowstone Lake, YNP, Wyoming, USA - YL17G11_0 | ecosystem: Environmental > Aquatic > Freshwater > Lake > Sediment | place: USA: Wyoming | collected...
CAAATCCGCCCGGGTTTCGGGTTCGTTCTCCCCGTCTTGCGGACGGGGAACCGTGCCCGCCGCACCTCTGCCGGCGACGCGGTCCATCTCAGAGCCCCCTTCTCTATTGAGAGAAGGGGTTGGGGATGAGAAGAAGTATAGTCAGAGTCTTGGGCGCGTCGCCGGGCCTCCGGGACATCCTCTCCGTCCTTCGTACGGCGATTCCCACAAACCTTAAGCCTCCAGCCCGCGTCAGCTCGTATGCGCGGGCGAGGGGGCGGGCAAGGCGTGGGCCGTGACGACGATCTCCATACCGCTTGTCCTCCCCGACCGGATGATGTCCAGGGTCGAGGGAGATACGAGCAGGTTGAATCCGGCGAACGTCAGAAGGACGGCCGCCGCGGCGATGACCATCTTTGTTCGGAATTTCATGACAGACCTCCACTATGTTTAAGAATATCTTTATCTTGCCTGACCGACCGGACATCTCTATAGACGAAGCGGCGCGGGAAAAAGTTGCATCGGGAAAGTCGCCCGTCAGCCGTCGCCAGTCTTCTGTCGAGGACCGAGTTGACTTCATGTCCCGTTCGAATTATTCTCCGGTCCGATCATCGCGCAGAAGGAGGCGGCATGCGGCGGATCGGCTCATCCTTTGTCTTCGCGTTCGTCATCCTCGTCGCCGGAGCCGTCGTCCCGGCTGAAGAAGCGAAGGCCCCGAAGCTCTATACCGTGGGCGGCGAGCGGCATGGCGTTAGTTTCTTCCCCCGCGTCGAATAGTCCGCCGTGAAGCCCAAGGTCCCCGGCGAGCTGGACTTCGATCATTACCATACCGATGAAGAGGTTCTCGAGATCCTCCGGAAATGGGAAAAAGCCCACGCGGACCTGGTTTCCCTGTACTCGGTCGGGAAGAGCTTCGAGGGCCGCGACATCTGGCAGATGACCATTACGAACAAGGCGACCGGGCCCGACACCGAAAAGCCGGCCATGTTCCTCGAGGGGAACAGGCATTCGGGCGAGGTGACGGGCGCCGTATCGGCTCTCTACTTCGCCCATCGGGTCCTTTCGGGATACGGCAAGGATCCGGGGATCACGCGCCTGCTGGACAAAAGCGCCCTGTATGTCAAGGTCCGGAACAACCCCGACGGCGCGGGGCTTTACCTCAGCACCGCCCAGTCGAACCGGAGCACGGTCCGGCCGCACGACGACGACGGCGACGGCCTGCTCGACGAGGATCCGAACGAGGATCTCGATGGGGACGGGTTCCTTTTGCAGATGCGTCAAAAAGTTGGCCAAGAGAAGGGCACGCACGTCATCGACCCGTCGGACAAGACCGGCCGCCTGATGAAACGAGTGGGCGAAGGCAAGGGCGACTACAAGATCTACGGCGAAGGGGTCGATAACGACGGGGACGGCAAGTACAACGAGGACGGGATCGGCGGCCTGGACCTCCATCGCAATTATCCGGAGAACTGGCGTCCCGAGCCCGGCCGCGATCTGACCGGCCGGGGTTGGACGCAGCAGGGCGCGGGCGCCTATCCCCTGTCCGAGCCCGAGACCCGGGCGGTCGTCCTCTTCCTCCTCGAGCATCCCAACGTCTCCGTCGGCCAAACGATGGACACGACGGTCCCGATGCTCCTCCGGCCGCCGTCCACCTCCCGGAGCGAAGAGTCCATGTTCCCCGAGGACAGGAAGCTCTACGAGCGCTTCGACAGCGAAGGGAAGAGGATCACCGGGTATCCGGACGCCGGCGACGTCTACTGGACCTATGCCAACCTGGAGCGGGACCGTGACGCCGGGCAGGAAAGCAGGGAGATGAAGGGCGAGCCCCTCTTTGGTCACTCGCCGGATTTCGGCTACTTCTATTACGGCGCCGTCTGGTACGGTGACGAGCTCTGGTGCGGCGGGCGGGTCAAGGATTATGACGGGGACGGGAAGACGACCGACCTCGAGTCCCTGCGCTGGAACGACGAGGAGCTCGGCGGGAGGTATTTCACGAGCTGGCACGCCTATAGGCATCCCCAGCTCGGCGAGGTCGAGATCGGCGGTTTCAACCCCAAGTTCTTCCGGCAGAACCCCCCGCCCGAGATGCTCGAGGAGTGGGCCGCGAAGGAGGCGGAGTTCAACCTCTTTCTGGCTCAGTCCCTGCCCAGGGTGAAGGTCGTCTCGGCCTCGGCCGAATCCGTAAAGAAGGAGCCGGGCACTTACGAGATCAGGGCCGTCTTCGCCAATGAGGGAATCATGCCCACAGCCCTGGAGATGGCGAAGCGGGTGAAGATCGTCAGGCCGGACACGGCGGAGCTCAAACTCGACGGCAAGGCCGCGGAGATCGTCGGGAGCGAGGCGACGCGGGAAATCGGCTTCCTTGGGCCCGGGGAAACCCGGGAGGTTCGGTGGAAGGTCAAGGTCCTCGACGCGGCGAAGTTTTCGGCCGAGGTCGCCATCCGGTCCACCCGCGGCGGAACGGACAGGAGGTCCGTGGTGTCGCCGGAGGCCCGACCGGCTCCCGGCCGTTGACCCGTTCGCCAACGCTACCCCGCCTTTCAAGGCGGGGACGCGAAGCGCGAAGCGAGGCTCAGGGTTAACCCCAAACAAGCCCCGGTCCCGGCCTTGCCAGGACCGGGACTGGGAAGCCCGGCCCCGGTCCCGGCCTTGCCAGGACCGGGACTGGGAAGCCCGGCCCCGGCCTCGGCCTTGCCAGGACCGGGAAGTCATGGGATTGACCTCTAAGTTGTTTCCAGTATAATAGATAGCGATGCAGATTCGCTCGGCCGGGAGGACCAGGATGACTCGAAAGTTCCTTGGGACAGGAATGCTCTTATTGGCAACTTCCCTGTTCTCCCTTCGAGCCCAGGAAATCTCCGTGGCCGGGGAGTGGGAGCTCGTCGCCGGGACCCAAAAAGGCGACGTGGCCTGGAAGGTCGCCTTCGCCCAGACCGGGGAGACCCTCGAGGTGACGATGACCGGCCCACGGGGCAACGAGGTCAAGGGGCAGGGGACGCTCAAGGGGGACGCGATCGATTGGAGCATCCGGGTCTCCACGCCGCGCGGCGAGATCGACATCGTCTACACGGGGGTCGTCGCGGGCGAAGCGATAACGGGCGAGGTCAAAAGGGGGAACATCGGGACCGCCCAATGGTCCGCCAAGCGGAAGACGGCCGCGCCCTAAGCCGTTCCCCTTTTGAAACCGAACCCGGTTCGGAGACGTTCGAAGAAGAGATCCCCCTCGGAACAGGAAGAAATACCGCGAGCCTCCGTCTAATGTTGTGAACGGAGGTCAAGAGAGTGTCGGCGAATGGAAGAACGGAAACTGGTGGAGCTGGCCCGGGAAGGGCGCGAAGACGCCTACGCCGATCTCGTCCGGGCTTACCGGTCCAAGGTATTTAGCATGGCCTACGGCTTCACCGGGAACCGGGAATCCGCCGACGACCTGACCCAGGAGATCTTCCTGAAGGCGTACCTGGCCCTCCCCCGCTTCCGTTTCGGCTCGGCGTTCGGGACCTGGCTCTATCGGGTCGCCGTGAACCATATCAAGGATTTCCTCCGGAAGAGATCGAAGGTCAAGGAGGTCTCCTTGGAAGCGGTCGGGGAGCTCGCCGCGGCGGGCGACGCCGTTGCGACCATGGAGAAGGAGCAGGAGGACGAGAGAAGGCGGGATCTGGTCCGCCGCGAGCTCGCACTTCTGCCGGATAGATATCGGATCGTCATGACCCTTCGGGACGTCGAGGGGCTTCCTTACGAGGAGATCGCCCGCGTCCTCGGGATCTCTCCCGGGACCCTGGACTCCCGCCTCCACAGGGCCAGGAAGAGGCTCCGGACAAAGCTGGCCCCGGTCCTACTAGGACCGGGACTGGGAAGCCCGGCCCCGGCCCTCGGCCGGGAAGGAGAGACCCATGAGATGCCGTAAAGCGGAGAAGTGGCTCCTCCGGTCTGTCGACGGGCGCCTCGACACCGACCGCGGGCGAGAGCTCGAGAAACACCTCGCGGCCTGCCGGGCCTGCGCCCGGGCCGCCGCGGAGTACCGGGAGATGTTCGGCCTCCTGCGGAACAAGGCGTCGGAGGAGCCCCTCCCCCGGTTCTGGGAGCGCCTCCAGCCTGGGCTGGCCGAAAAGAGGAGATCGTTCGCCCTCGTCATCTGGGAGAGATGGTGCCTTCGGGCCATTCCGGCGTTCCTGGGGCTCGCGATCGTCCTTGGTGCGGGCCTGGTCCTCTTCGCCCCGCCGGCCGAAACTCAGCTGACGCAGGCCGAGCTTCTTTTCCGGGACCAGAACCCCGTATCCGAAGCCGGCACCCTGTTCGCGGAGGGCCGGGGCGAGTCCCGGCACATGGAGCTCCTGTTCGCCGCCACGGATGAGCGCGAGCTCCCGAGGAGAACGCAATGAACGCGAAACTCAAGCTCTGGATCGTCGTCTCGCTTGTCACCGTTTTTGCCATCGGCGTCGCGGTGGGCTATTTCGGCGAGCGCTACGTCGTGCACAAGAGGCATGAATCTCGCGGGGACGGGCGGCCTTCCCACTTCCCCACCGTCGAGACCCTGGCCAAGGACCTCGGCTTGAGCCCCGAGCAGCAGGACAGGATCCGCGATATCTTCAAGAACAATGAAGCCCGGCTCGAGGCCTTCGGCGAAGAGTTCCACAAGCGCCTCGGCGAGCTCCGCGGCGAGCTTCTGGAGGAGATCAGGGCCGTCCTGACCCTCGAGCAGAGGGCCAAGTTGGACGCCCGGATCCGGGAATTCAAGGAAAAGCGAAGGAAAGATAACGAGGACTCGCGAAGAGATCCCTCCCGCGAACAGGAAGATAAAGGAGAAGTCCGATGAAAAAGAAGGTCGTGCTCGTCGTCGCCGCCGTCGTCGTCGCCGCCGCCGCCCTCGGCCTGGGGGCGCTGAAGAGCCGGAAGAACGGCGTTATCAAATATCGCACGGAAGCCCTGGCCAAGGGCGACATCGAAGCCCTCGTGGTGACGTCCGGGACCCTCAACCCCGTCCGCCTCGTCGAGGTCGGGAGCCAGGTCTCGGGCAAGATCGACAAGCTCTACGTGGATTTCAACAGCCAGGTCAAGGAGGGCCAGGTCCTGGCCGAGCTCGACCCGTCCCTCCTCAAGTCCAAGATCGATCAGAACAACGCCAACTACTTAAGCGCCAATGCCTCCCTCGAGCGGGCCCGGGTCACCCTGGATAACCTCCAGAAGAAGTACGAGAGGGCGAAGACCCTCTTCGGGAAGAACCTGATCTCCTTCGAGGAGAACGAGGCCGCCGAGGCCGCCTACCTCGGGGCGAAGACGGACGTCAAATCCACCGAAGCCCGGCTCGAGCAGGCCAAGAGCCAGCTCGATTCGAGCCGGGTCGACCTGGCTTACGCCACGATCCGCTCCCCCATCGACGGCATCGTCATCAACCGTCTCATCAACATCGGGCAGACCGTCGCGGCCAGTTTCCAGGCCCCCAAGCTCTTCGAGATCGCCAACGACCTGAGTAAGATGCAGGTCGACTGCGCCGTCGACGAGGCCGACATCGGCAAGGTCAAGGAAGGGCAGGAGGTCCGGTTCACCGTCGATTCCTTCCCGGACGAGACGTTCAACGGAACGGTCAAGCAGGTCCGCTATTCGCCGACGACCACGTCCAACGTCGTCACCTACACGACGATCGTCGACGTCGATAACCAGGGGATGAAACTGCGGCCCGGGATGACGGCGACCGTCTCCATCATCACGGGAGAAGCGAAGGACATCCTCCGCGTCCCCAACGCCGCCCTGCGGTTCACGCCCAACCTGCCGCCCGAGGAACTGCAAAAGATCATGAAGGAAGCCGGCGAGCGGATGATGGCCGGGCACCGGCAGGAAGGCGCCCCAACCGAGGCCTCCCCGGGCACGGTCGGGCAGGCCGCGGCAGCGCCCCACGTCGCGGAGTTCGGCTCTGGCGGCGCCCCCCCCCAGGGAACACGGATGCGCCAGCCTTCCCGCGTCTGGTATCAGGACGCGAACGGGAAGCTCCAGATCGCCTTCATCAAGCCGGGAGTCGCGGACACGGCCTACACCGAGGTCCTCCGCAGCGACCTTAAGGAAGGGCAGATGATCATCATCGGGCTCGTGTCCGCCATGCCGTCGGCGACGGCCGCGGGGCCGGGAGGCCCGGGCGGCCAGCGGATGATGTTCATCGGCCGATAGGCGCGCGGAAGGCGCCGAAAGAGCGATCATGGCCAAAAAGATCATCGAACTCCAGAACCTGGTCAAGACCTACAAGATCGGGGACGGCGAGGTCCGGGCCCTCCAGGGCGTGTCCTATACGGTCGACGATGGGGATTTCCTGGCCATCATGGGCCCCTCCGGCTCGGGGAAATCCAGCCTGATGAACATCCTGGGCTGCCTCGACAAGCCCACGTCGGGAACGTACTTTCTGGAAGGCCAGGATGTCTCGACGTTCGACAAGAATGCGCTGGCCCGCGTCCGGAACCGGAAGATCGGGTTCGTCTTTCAAACCTTCAACCTCCTCTCCCGGACGACGGCCCTCGAGAACGTCGAGTTGCCCCTCCTGTACACCAGCGCCCACAGCAGGGAGCGGCACGAGCGGGCCCTGGCGGCCCTGGATTCCGTCGGGCTCCGGGACCGGGCCCGGCACAAGACGAACCAGCTTTCCGGCGGCGAACAGCAGAGGGTTGCCATCGCCCGGGCCCTCCTCAACAGCCCGACCCTGATCCTGGCCGACGAGCCGACCGGGAACCTCGACACCAAGACAAGCAATGAGATCATGGACGTCTTCACCAAGCTCAACGTCGAGAAGGGGATCACCATGGTTATGGTGACCCACGAAACCGACATCGCCTGCTACGCCCGGAAGCGCATCTACCTCCGGGACGGGCAGATCGTCCGGGAGGAGCGCGGCAAGGAAGGCCGCGACTGATCCCGTGAACAAGGAGTCGTTCCGATGAACATACTGCGTACGAGCCGCATCGCCCTCCGGGCCCTGGCCCGGAATAAAATGAGGTCGTTCCTGACGGCCCTGGGGATCATCATCGGCGTCGGGGCGGTCATCGCCATGGTCAGCCTCGGCGAGGGCGCCAAGAAGGGCGTCGAGGAACGGTTCAACTCCCTTGGGACGAACCTCCTCAACGTCTTCCCGGGCAGCCGGGACCACCATGGCATCAGTTCCGGGGGCGGGGGCTGGCAGAGCCTCAAGGTCGAGGACGCCGAGGCCATCGCCGCCCAGTGCGATGCCGTCCGGTACGTTTCGCCGTCGGCCAACACCCGGGCCCAGGTCATCTACGCCAACAAGAACTGGAACACGTCCGTCCAGGGAGTCGGGGCCCGTTATCCCGAGGTCCGGAACTGGGAGATCGAGGCGGGGACATTCTTCGATGAGTCCCAAGTCACCGCAGCGGGCAAGGTCTGCGTCCTCGGGAAAGAAGTCAAGAAGTCCCTGTTCGAGGATGAAGACGCCCTCGGCAAAGTCATCCGGGTCAAGGGGATCCCGTTCCGGGTCCTGGGCGTCCTGAAGTCCAAGGGCGAGGCCGGCGGGTTCTTCAATCGCGACGACGTCATCGTCGTGCCCTATACGACGGTCATGAAGAGGCTTGCCCGGGAGGACCACATCAACAGCATCGACGTCCAGGCTGTCTCGATGGACCGGACGGTCGAGGCCAAGGGACAGATCGAGGAGCTCCTCCGCATCCGCCACAAGATCGCGCCGGGGGCCGACGATGACTTCCAGGTCCGGAACATGTCCGAGATCGCCGAGGGGGCGGCCCAGTCCACCCAGATCATGGGCATCCTCCTGGGGAGCATCGCCTCCATCTCGCTCCTCGTCGGCGGGATCGGGATCATGAACATCATGCTCGTCTCGGTGACCGAGCGCATCCGGGAGATCGGCATCCGGATGGCCGTCGGGGCGCGGGAGAAGGACATCCTCCTCCAGTTCCTGACCGAGGCCGTGGTCCTGAGCTTCCTTGGGGGGGGCCTGGGGGTCATCTTCGGCGTCGCGAGCTCCAAGCTGATGAAGTACATCCCAATCTTCGCCGGGTGGAAGACGATCGTTTCGCCCCAGGCCATCCTCCTGGCCTTCGCCTTCTCCGCCTCGGTGGGCATCTTCTTCGGTTTCTATCCGGCCCGCAAGGCGTCGAAGCTCGACCCGATCGAAGCCCTGAGATATGAATGACGACGCACCCGACGCGCCAAGGAGAATCCGCATGAAACCGAGAACACTCGCCGCCGCCGCCCTGCTCCTCGCCGCGTCCGCCCTGCCCGCGCGCGGCCGGCAGGAGGGAGGCGTCCTTTCCCTGTCCCTCGAGGAATGCATCCTGAGGACCATGAAGAACAACCTTTCCGTGGCCATCCAGGTCCTGAACCCCGAGATCGCCGGCGCCGCCGTGACCCAGGCCGGGGAGAAGTTTTACCCCACCCTTTCCCTCGGGTTCAACAAGAGGAACACCGACAGCGCGTCTTATTCCTGGCTCGACGCGGCCGGCAGTGTTGTCACCCGGATGAACGACTATACGCTGGACTTCAGCCAGACCGTTCCCGGGGGGGGTACGGTGGGCGTGGCCCTGAACTCCAACAAGAACGATACCAATCGGAGCTTCCAGACCATCAACCCCCGCTATGGGAGCACCCTGACGTTCGACTTCACCCAGCCCCTGCTCAAGGACTTCGGCTGGAACATCAGCCGGCGGGAGATCCTCATCGCCCGGAACAACCTGTCCATCTCGGAGAGCGAGCTCGAGGCGACCCTCATGTCGACCATCTACCAGGTCGAGGCCGCCTACTGGATGCTCGCCTACAGCATCGACAATCTCGAGGTGCGGCGCCAGTCCCTCCAGCTGGCCAAGGACCTCCTCGAGAAGAACCGCCGGTCGGTCGAGGTCGGTCAGCTGGCCCCGATCGAGATCCTCAGCGCCCAGGCCGAGGTGGCGACACGCGAAGCCGACATCCTGCAGGCCGAGGCGCAGGTCAAGAACGCCGAGGACCAGATGAAGACGCTCCTCAACCTTTCCCAGGATGAGGACAGGGCGACCGCGTCCATCGTCCCCAAGGACCGGCCGGTCCTCCCCGAGAGGAAGATCGCCCTGGACGAGGCGCTGGCCACGGCCCTTGCGAACAGGCCCGACCTGAGGGTCACGCGGATCGGCTTGAAGAACCAGGAGCTCAACGTGAGCTACGCGAAGAACCAACTCCTGCCCGGGCTGAACCTGACGGCCTCCTACTGGAGTCCCGGCGTTTCGGGGACTCAGATCGTCTACCTCAACGACAACCCGCTCAGCGGCATCGTCCTCCGGACGATCCCGGGCGGATCCAAGGCCTCCCTGAAGGACGCGCTCAATTTCAAGTACAACAATTGGTCCGTGGGCCTGACGCTCACTGTCCCCTTCAACAACATCCTTTCCCGGGCTTCGTACACCCAGGCCCGGCTCGATATGCAGCAGGCCCTGCTCGACCTGAAGAGCAAGGAACAGCAGGTCTTTCTGGAGATCAAGACCGCCGTCCGGGCGGCCGAGACCAATTCCAAGCGGGTCCAGGCCTACAAGGTCGCCCGGGAGCTGGCCGCGCAGAAGCTTGCCGGCGAAGAGGAGAAGCTCAAGGTCGGGCTGAGCACCAATTACATGGTCCTCCAGTTCCAGCGGGACCTCTCCACCGCCCGGAGCACCGAGCTCAAGGCCGTCGTCGACTACAACGTTTCGCTGGCCGACCTGGACCGGGCCCTTGGCCTGAGCCTCAAGAACAAGAACATGAGCCTCACGGACTTCGCCAGATAAAAAGGGAACGCTTATCAAGGAGTTAGGAACATGGCAAATTCAAGGTCGGGCAGGACATGGGCCGCGGCGGCGCTTCTTTTTTTGATCTTTTCCCAGGCTTTCTCTCATGACATGTGGCTGGTTCCCGGGAAATTCATCGTCAGCCCCGGTGAGCCCCTGGTCGTCTTCGGCAACACGGGCATGGACTTCCCCAACAGTCTCAACCCCGTGGAGCCGGAAAGGGTCGAGGCCTTTTTCATCATCGGAAGTTCCGGGAAGAAAGAGATCGCCTCGCTCAGAGTCGAAGGCAATTCCCTCGCGGCGGATCTGAGCTTCGATAAACCCGGGACTTATATCATCGCCGCCGCCGTCAAACCCAAGGAGATCCGGCTCACGGCTAAAGAATTCAATGAGTATGTTCTTCTCGAAGGGCTCAAAAGAATTCATGACCTCCGCCGGAAGGAAGGGATCCTCGAAAAGGACGCGGTGGAATATTATTCCAAGTTCCCCAAAGCCATCGTTCAGGTGGGAGATTCTCCGGATGACACTCCTCTTAATCCCGCGAACTTGACTCTGGAAATCGTCCCCAAGGTCAATCCCTATCGACTCAAAGCGGGCGAGCGGCTCGAGATAACGGTCCTTTTCCGCGGGAAACCCTTGCCCGGAGCGGAATTCGCGTGGAGCTATCCGGGATCAGATAAAGAATACGCCGGCTCAGTGGTGGCCGACGACTCCGGAACGGCCTCCGTATCGCTCGAAAAAGCCGGCCCCTTCATGATCCGGACGATGCACATGGAATGGGTCAAGAACCCGACCCACGAGTGGGAGAGCTTCTGGACATCTTTGACTTTCAATGTCGCAAAATAGGATCGGGCGGCC
>Ga0315287_10008128_pt1 | contig 10572 bp, 3 predicted proteins | sample YL17G11_0_MG_FD_205037 | JGI IMG/M metagenome (GOLD analysis project Ga0315287, IMG submission 205037) | Sediment microbial communities from Yellowstone Lake, YNP, Wyoming, USA - YL17G11_0 | ecosystem: Environmental > Aquatic > Freshwater > Lake > Sediment | place: USA: Wyoming | collected...
TCCCCCTCAAGCTCAAGATCCAGCTCGTGTCCTGGGAAAAGGACGCCGTGACCAAGGCCAAGCGCCTCAAGCACATCAAGCAGCAGGAAGTCTATTTCGGCGACATCCCGCTCATGACCGAGAAGGGGGCCTTCATCTTCAACGGCATCGAGCGGGTCGTCGTCAGCCAGCTCCAACGCTCGCCGGGCGTGTTCTTCCGACAGGCGGAGAACAAGGGCTTCTTCATCGCCAAGATCATCCCGTACCGCGGCGCCTGGGTCGAGTTCGAACACGATTCGAAAAACCTCATCTGGGTCCGGCTGGATAGGAAGAAAAAGTTCCTGGCCACGGTCTTCCTGCGGGCCCTCGGCTTCGGCACGGACGAGGAGATCCTCAAGCTGTTCCACAAGACCTACAAGGTCATCCCCGAAGACGGTAAGCTTTACTGGGAAGTCACGGACAGCCTCGTCGGGAAGTCCCCGGCGGACGATATCACCGACGCCAAGAGCCGCAAGGTCCTCGCCCCCGGCAAGAAGAAGATCGTTCCGGATGTCCTGGCCGCACTGAAAAACGCCGGCGTCACCCGGATCCCGCTTCTCAAGAAGGAGCTCCAGGGGGCTTACTCCCTCGTCGGGATCAAGGGCAAGGTCAGGGTCAACGAGGATATTGGCGACGCCCAGCTCGACCTCCTCGTCGGGCGGGGAGAGCCGTTCGAGGTCTTCTTCCCCGAGGAGGACAGGGCCGGGCTGATCCTGAGCACGACCCTGAAGAAGGACCTCCGCAAGGACCAGCCGTCCGCGCTCGGCGATATCTACCGCAAGCTGCGCCCGGGCGAGCCCCACACCCAGGAGAGCGCCAACAACCTCTTCCGCAGCATGTTCTTCAACCCCCAGAAGTACAACTTCTCCCGGATCGGCCGGCTCAAGTTCAACATCAAGCTCGAGCTCGAGACCTCTCTCGACGACAAGACGCTGACGCCGCTCGACTACGTGGAAGTCCTCAAGTACCTGCTCAACCTCCGCTTCGGCGTGGGCCTTGTCGACGACATCGACCACTTGGGCAACCGGCGGGTCCGTTCCGTCGGCGAACTGGTCGAGAACGCCTTCCGTATCGGCCTGACCCGGATGGAGCGGACGATCAAGGAAAAGATGACCATCACCGCCGACCTGGCGGCGGCCATGCCCCAGGACCTCATCAACTCCAAGCCGGTCATCGCGGCCCTCAAAGAGTTCTTCGGCAGTTCCCAACTCTCCCAGTTCATGGATCAGATCAACAGCCTGGCCGAGATCACCCACAAGCGGCGCCTCTCCGCCCTCGGCCCCGGCGGCCTCAGCCGAGAACGGGCCGGCTTCGAGGTCCGTGACATCCAGGCCTCCCACTACGGCCGGATCTGCCCGGTCGAGACCCCGGAAGGCCCGAACATCGGCCTGATCTCCTCCCTCAGCTGTTTCGCCCGGGTCAACGAGTACGGTTTCATCGAGACCCCTTACCGGAAGGTCGAAAACGCCCGGATCATCGACTATGTCAAGGTCCTCCATCCCGGGACGAGCGACTACACGATCGGCGAGATCGTCGAGAAAGACCAGATGCTCAAGGCCGTCGAACGGCTCACAGAGAAGAAGACCCGCCAGCTCCCGGTCGTCCAGCCCTACTGCTTCTACCTCACCGCTTGGGAGGAGGAGAAGCACAACATCGCCCAGGCCACTGCCCCCGTCGACGAGAAAGGCCGTTTCGCGAACGACCTCGTCAGCGCCCGGGAACGGGGCAACTTCAAGTTCATCCCCCGCGAGCAGATCCACTACATCGACGTCTCTCCGAAGCAGCTCGTCTCCCTGTCGGCCGCGCTCATCCCGTTCCTCGAGCACGATGATGCGAACCGCGCCCTGATGGGCTCAAACATGCAGCGCCAGGCCGTCCCGCTCCTCCGCCCGGAGGCCCCGCTCATAGGGACCGGGATCGAGGCCCTGGTCGCCGTCGGCTCGGGCGACGTTATCGTCTGCCGCCGGGACGGGGTCGTCGAGTTCGTGGACGCCGAACGGATCATCGTCCGGGTGGACGAAAAGAAGGCCAGTCGGAGCTACGACGTCGGCGCGGACCTCTACACCCTGATCAAATTCCTCCGGACCAACCAGAACACCTCCACCAACCACCGGCCCATCGTCCGGAAGGGGGATACGGTCGTCCGGGGACAGGTTCTGGCCGACAGTTCCTGCACGGACGGCGGCGAGCTCGCCCTCGGCCGCAACGTCCTCTGCGCCTTCATGCCCTGGCGGGGATACAACTTCGAAGACGCCATCATCGTCAGCGAGAAACTGATCAAGGAAGATATTTTCACTTCCCTTCACATCGTCGAGGAGACGATCGAGGCCCGCGATACCAAGCTCGGCCCCGAGGAGATCACTCGCGACATCCCCAACGTCCCCGAGAACCTGCTCCGCAACCTCGACGAGAACGGCATCGTCCGCATCGGCGCCCACGTCAAGTCGGGCGACATCCTCGTCGGGAAGGTGGCCCCGAAAGGGGAGACCCAGCTGTCGCCCGAGGAGAAGCTCCTCAAGGCGATCTTCGGCGAGAAGGCCCTCGACGTCAAGGACGCTTCCCTCTCCTGCTCGCCCGGCGTCGAGGGGACCATCATCGACGTCCGCATCTTCTCGCGCCGGGGCATCGAGAAGGGGCCCCGGGCCAAGGCCATCGAGAAGGACGAGATCGTCGCTCTGAAACGGAACCTCGACGACGAGATCGTCATCATGGAAAACGAGAAATGGGAGAAGGTCCGGGGCCTCCTCAAGGGCTCCGTCGTCGAGAAGACCCAGAAGTGCAGCGGCCTGACCCTCGAAAAAGGGACTAAGCTGACCGAGAAGGTCCTGGAAACCATGGACTTCGACGACGCGGCGAAGCTCAAGCTCAACGACGGTGCGGACCGCGACCGCGAGATCAAGGACCTCGACAAGAAAGTCAAGCGCCAGATCGAGGCCCTCCGGGCCGTCTTCAAGGATAAGGTCGACAACCTCAAGAAGGGCGACGAGCTCGCTCCGGGTGTCATCCAGTCGATCAAGGTCTTCATCGCCATGAAGCGGAAGCTGTCCGTGGGCGACAAGGTCTCCGGCCGGCACGGCAACAAGGGCATCATCGCCAAGATCGTGCCCATGGAGGACATGCCCCGGCTGCCCGACGGGACGCCCGTCGAGATCGTCCTCAACCCGCTCGGCGTCCCCTCCCGCATGAACGTCGGCCAGATCCTGGAGACCCACGCCGGGTGGGCCGCCCGGACCCTCGACATCTGGATGGCCACGCCCGTCTTCGACGGCGCGAGCGAGATCGAGATCAAGCAGCTGCTCAAGAGCGCCGGACTGCCGGAGAGCGGCAAGACCCCTCTCTTCGACGGCATGGGCGGCGAACTCATCGACCAGGAAGTCACCGTGGGTTACATCTACATGATGAAGCTCTACCACCTCGTCGATGACAAGATCCACGCCCGCTCGACCGGGCCGTACTCTCTCATCACCCAGCAGCCGCTCGGCGGCAAGGCCCAGTTCGGCGGCCAGCGGTTCGGCGAGATGGAGGTTTGGGCCCTCGAAGCCTACGGCGCGGCCTACTGCCTCCAGGAGCTCCTGACGGTCAAGTCCGACGACGTCGAAGGACGGGCCAAGATCTACGAGGCCATCGTCAAAGGCGACCTGGAATTCACGCCCGGTCTCCCCGAATCCGTCAACGTCCTCATCCGGGAGCTCCAGAGCCTCTGCCTGAACGTGGAGCTGGAGAAGGGGGACAAGGAAGAAGTGCTGCCTTGGGGCATCGCCATACCCCCTCAGGCGGGCAAAGGAGAAGCCTAATGGACATCAGGCCACCGATTACGACTGCTCCGCGGCCGCGGCTTGAATTCGACCGGGTCCGGATCAGCCTCGCCTCCCCGGACAAGATCAAGAGCTGGTCCTGGGGCGAGGTGACCAAGCCCGAGACTATCAACTACAGGACGTTCAAGCCCGAGAAGGACGGCCTATTCTGCGCCAAGATCTTCGGCCCCATCAACGACTACGAGTGCCTCTGCGGCAAGTACAAGCGGATGAAGTACCGGGGCATCATCTGCGAGCGCTGCGGCGTCGAGGTCACCAAGTCCAAGGTCCGCCGGGAACGGATGGGCCACATCCAGCTGGCATCCCCCGTCGCCCACATCTGGTTCTTCAAGAGCCCGCCGAGCCGCATCGGGCTCGTCCTCGACCTGTCCATCAAGGACCTGGAGAAGGTCCTCTATTTCGAGTCCTACATCGTCATCGACCCCGCCGACACGCCGCTCAAAGAAAGGCAGCTCCTCAACGAGGAGGAGTTCAAGGACGCCCAAGAGAAGTACGGCGACAAGTTTGAGACCTCGATCGGGGCCGAGGCGATCAAGATCCTTCTCTTGAAGATCAACATCCAGAAGGAGACCGATCGGCTCCGCAAGCTGATGAAGAAGGATGCCTCTCAGCAGCGCAAGCTCCGCTACGCCAAGCGGCTGCGCGTCTTCAAGGCCCTCAAGCGGTCCGGAAACCGGCCGGAGTGGATGGTCCTCGACGTCGTCCCGGTCATCCCTCCCGACCTCCGTCCCCTCGTCCGTCTCGACGGCGGACGCTTCGCCACCTCCGACCTCAACGACCTCTACCGCCGGGTCATCAACCGCAACAACCGGCTCAAGAAGCTCATCGAGCTCAAGGCTCCCGAGCTCATCATCCGCAATGAGAAACGGATGCTCCAGGAGGCCGTCGACGCCCTCTTCGACAACGGCAAGCGCGGCCGCGTTCACCTCGGCGCCAACCGCCGGCCCCTCAAGTCCCTCAGCGAAGCCCTTCGCGGCAAGCAGGGGAGGTTCCGCCAGAACCTCCTCGGCAAGCGCGTCGACTATTCGGGCCGTTCCGTCATCGTCGTCGGCCCCGAGCTCAAGCTGAACCAGTGCGGCCTGCCCAAGAAGATGGCCCTCGAACTGTTCAAGCCCTTCATTTTCAACAAGCTGGAAAAGGAAGGCCTCGTCCCGAGCGTCAAGGTCGCCCGGGAATGGCACGAGCAGGAGAGGCCCGAGGTCTGGGACTACCTCGAAGAGGTCGTCCGCGAGCACCCGATCTTCCTCAACCGGGCGCCCACCCTGCACCGCCTGGGCATTCAGGCCTTCGAGCCCATCCTCATCGAGGGCAAGGCCATCCAGATCCACCCGCTCGTCTGCGCTGCCTTCAACGCCGACTTCGACGGCGACCAGATGGCCGTCCACATCCCGCTCTCGGTCGAAGCCCAGATCGAGGCCCGGACTTTGATGCTCTCGACGAACAACATCCTCTCTCCCGCGCACGGCCGGCCGCTGACAATTCCCAGCCAGGACATGGTCCTCGGGTGCTACTACCTGACCCTGGCCAAGGCGGGCCAGAAAGGGGAGGGCCGGATCTTCGGCTCGCGTGACGAAGTCCTCCTGGCCGAAGAGAACAAGGAGATCTCGCTTCAGAGCATCATCAAGCTGAGGTTCAGCGGTCCGTTCATGAACCTGGCCACTTATGACGACGATCAGGGCGTCATGAACTGCCCCGTCCAGGATTTCAAGAACGAGCTCGTCGAGACGACGCCGGGCCGGATCATCTTCAACAGCGTCCTGCCCAGGAGCTTGCCCTTCGTCAACGGGATTCTCAGGAAAAAGGGCATGGAAAACCTCGTCTTCTACGCCTATCTCAAGGCGGGGCTCCAGCCGACCGTCCTGATCCTCGACGCCTTGAAGGATCTCGGCTTCACCTACGCGACGCGGGCCGGATTCTCCCTGGGCATCGACGACTTCGTCATCCCCGGGGAAAAGAAGGGACTCGTCGAGCAGGCCGAGAAGGACGTCCAGGGCATCGAGAAACTCTACCGGGCCGGCACGATCTCCTCGGGCGAGCGGTTCAACCGGGTCATCGAGACCTGGGGCACGTGCACGGAAGACGTCTCGAAAGCCATGCTCAAGGAAATGAAAAGGATCAGCCTCGAAGGCAAAGAGCTCAACCCGCTCTACATCATGGCCGACTCCGGGTCCCGGGGCAACAAGCAGCAGATCCGCCAGCTCGCCGGGATGCGCGGCCTCATGTCCAAGCCCTCGGGCGAGATCCTGGAGACGCCCATCGTCTCCAACCTCCGGGAGGGACTGAACGTCCTCCAGTACTTCATCTCGACCCACGGCGCCCGCAAGGGCCTGGCCGATACGGCCCTCAAGACGGCCAACTCCGGCTACCTGACGCGGAAACTCGTCGATGTCTGCCAGGAAGTCATCGTCGACGAGCTCGACTGCGGCACCCTCAAGGGGATCAACGTCTCCGCCATCGTCGAGAACGGCGAGATCATCGAGCCCTTCATCGACCGCGTCGTCGGCCGCATGGCCCTCGAGCGCGTCGTCAACCCGGATACCGGCGCCACCATCGTCGACACGAACCAGGAGATCACCGAGAAGGTCGCCCAGGAATTCCAGATCCTGGGCATCGAGCGGGTCAAGATCCGCTCGGTCCTGGCCTGCGAAGCCAAGCGCGGCATCTGCCAGCTCTGCTACGGGCGGAGCCCGGCCTCCGGCAAGATGGTCGAGCTCGGCGAGGCCGCGGGCATCGTCGCCGCCCAATCCATCGGCGAGCCCGGCACCCAGCTCACGATGCGGACGTTCCATGTCGGCGGCATCGCCATGGGCGGCGCCGAAAAATCCAAGCTGGAGGCCAAGAACGAGGGTGTGCTCAAGTTCACCAACCTCAAGGCCGTCGTCAACAAAGACGGGACGTCGATCGTCGTCAACCGTAACGCCAACATCGCCATCCTCGACCACCGGGGCCGCGAGGTGGAGCATTACCAAGTCCCCTACGGCGCCAAGATCCTCGTCCCCGATCGCGGGGAGATCAAGGCCCGGCAGGCGTTCACCGAGTGGGACGCCTTCAACACCTTCATCCTGACCGAGGAGACGGGGATCGTGCGCTACCACGACGTCGTCCTGGAGGTCAGCATGGAGGAGGTCCAGGACGAGTTCACCGGCCTCCGAAAGAAGGTCATCATCGACCCCAAGGACGAGAAACTCCAGCCCCAGATCGAGATCCTCGACCTCAAGAAGACCGACGACAAGGGCCGGCCGGTCGTCCTGCGGAAGTACTTCCTCCCTTCGGGGGCGAACCTCGTTATCAAGGACGAGGAGAGGGTCTTCGCCGGCGACGTCCTGGCCAAGATCCCCCGCGAGGCGGCCCGCACGAAGGACATCACGGGCGGCCTGCCCCGGGCCGAGGAACTCTTCGAGGCCCGGCGGCCCAAGTTCCCGGCGGCTATCTCCGAGATCGACGGGATCGTCCAGATCGGCGGCCTCGTCCGCAGCTCCCGCAAGATCTCCGTCCGTAACGAGCGCGGCGGCGAAAAGGAATATCTCGTCCCCAAGGGCGCCCACCTCAGCGTCTCCGACGGGGAGAGGATCCGGGCCGGCGACGCCTTGATGGACGGTCCGGTCAACCCCCACGACATCCTCAGGGTCCTCGGCGAGAAGGAGCTGGCGGAATACCTCCTGAAGGAGGTCCAGTCCGTTTACCGCCTCCAGGGCGTGTCCATCAACGACAAGCACATCGAGACGATCATCCGCATGATGCTGCGCTGGGTCAAGGTGGAAGAGGTGGGGGACACCGAGTTCCTTATCGACGAGCAGGTCGACAAGTTCATCTTCCAGGCGGAGAACGAGAAGATCATGAAGAAGGGCGGCAAACCGGCCAAGGCCCGGTCGCTCCTCCTGGGGATCACCAAGAGCGCCCTGAGCACCGACAGCTTCATCTCGGCCGCCTCCTTCCAGGAGACGACCCGGGTCCTGACGGAGGCCAGCCTTTACGGAAAGGTGGATTACCTCAGGCGGCTGAAGGAAAATATCATCATGGGACGGCTCATCCCGGCCGGCACGGGCTACAAATATTACCGGAACGTGGAACTCAAGGAGGACAAGCCGCCGGTCCTCGCTGAAAAGGAGAAGGAGTTCCTGCCCGGCCTATGAGGCCGTTCTCGAGGCGGGAATCCCCGAAAATTTCTTGACAGGGAGGCCGAATTTTGTTATTATTCGCCCATTCGTCTCGGGACTATCTTCCTGGGGCTGAATAAAACTCACGTTTGAATTTCATGTAGAGGAGTATTTTTCATTGCCGACCGTTAATCAACTCGTCAGAAAAGGCAGATCGCCCAAAAAATATAAGAGCAAATCCCCGGCCCTAGACGCCTGTCCTCAGAAGAGGGGGGTTTGCACCCGGGTCTTTACGACGACGCCCAAGAAGCCGAATTCGGCCATGCGGAAGGTGGCCCGGATCAGGCTGACCAACAACATCGAGGTCACGGGATACATCCCCGGCGTCGGCCACAACCTCCAGGAGCACTCGATCGTCATGATCCGGGGAGGCCGCATCAAGGATTTGCCCGGCGTCCGCTACCACATCATCCGCGGCAAGCTCGACGCCGAGGGGGTGCAGAACCGCTTCAAGGCGCGTTCCCGGTACGGGGCGAAGAGGCCGAAAGAAAAACGGGCGGCCGCCTAGACAGGAGTATCCCCATGCCGAGACGCGGAATCATCAAAAAACGCAAAACCCCGGCCGACCCGTTCTACGGAAGCACGGTCGTCGCCCGGTTCATCAACCTCTTCCTCCGCAAGGGGAAAAAGACGACCGCCCAGAAGGTCGTCTATGGGACGATGGACATCCTCAAGGCCAAGACCAAGGAGGACCCCCTCAAGATCCTCGAGAAGGCCCTGGAGAACATCCGGCCCTTCCTCGAAACGAAATCGCGGCGGGTCGGCGGCGCGAACTACCAGGTCCCCATCGAGGTCTCGTCCGGCCGGTCCTACTCGCTGGGGTTCCGCTGGCTGATCAAGTACGCCAAGGAGCGCGGCGGCAAGAGCATGCAGGAAAAGCTCTCCGCCGAGATCATCGACGCCATCAACAACCGCGGCGGCGCGGTCAAGAAACGCGAGGACACGCACAAGATGGCGGAGGCCAACCGGGCTTTCGCGCATTATAAATGGTAGTCTCAATAGAAAGAGCTCAGAGAGTGCACCGGGTCGATATGGAGAGACGGAAATATGCGGTCATACCCGATCGAGAGAGTAAGGAATATCGGTATCATGGCCCATATCGACGCCGGGAAGACGACCACGACGGAGAGGATCCTCTTTTACACGGGTATGACCTACAAGATGGGCGAGGTGGACGATGGGACAGCGGTGATGGATTGGATGGTCCAGGAGCAGGAGCGCGGGATCACCATCACCTCGGCCGCGACGACGTCCGCCTGGCGTGACCACCGTATCAATATCATCGATACGCCCGGTCACGTGGATTTTACCGCGGAGGTCGAGCGCTCCCTACGAGTGCTCGACGGCGCAATAGCCATACTGTGTGGAGTTGGCGGCGTCGAACCGCAGTCCGAGACAGTGTGGCGCCAGGCCGACAAATATCGGGTCCCCCGGATCGTGTTCATCAACAAGATGGACCGGATCGGGGCCGACCCGGAACGGGCCGTCCTGCAGTTGAGGACCCGGGTTGCGGCCAAGCCCCTGCCGATCCAGCTTCCCCTGGGACGGGAAGACGGATTCCGCGGAGTGATCGACCTCATCGAACGCAAGGTGTACGACTGGGGTCAGGACATCCTCGGGACGGATTACGTCGTCCGCGAGGTCGCGGCGGAAAACCGCGAGGACGTAGAAAAGATGCGACAGGACATGATCGAAATGCTAAGTGAGACCGACGACTGCCTGATGCAGAAGTATCTCGACGGGGTCGAGGTCTCTGCGCCGGAGCTGCGGAACGCCGTCCGCCGGGCGACCCTCGCTCTGGATGTCGTTCCGGTCCTCTACGGCGCCTCCTTCCGGAACAAGGGCGTCCACCCGCTCCTTGACGCCATCGTCGACTACCTGCCGTCCCCCGCCGACACCCGGCCTGTCGTCGGCCACCACCCGCGCACCCAGGCCGAGGAAACCCGGCCTGCTTCGGACGAGGCTCCGTTTTCCGGGCTGGTGTTCAAGATCGCGAGCGACCCCTTCCTCGGCAACCTGGCCTACTTCCGGGTCTATTCCGGGAAGGCCAAGGTTGGCCAGGCCGTCTACAATTCGACCAAGGGCGAGGAGGAGAAGCTCTCCCGGCTCCTCGAGATGCACGCCAATAAGCGGAAGGAGATCAAGGAGGTCTACGCCGGGGACATCGCCGCGATGGGGTCGACGAAGGCCATTTCGACGGGCGATACCCTCTGCCTCAAGAGCCACCCCATCGTCCTCGAGTCCATCCGCTTCCCCGAGCCGGTCATCGCGGCGACGATCGAGCCCAAGACCAAGGCCGACCACCCTAAGCTCGCCACTGCCCTAGCCAAGCTGACCCGAGAGGACCCCACCCTCAAGGTCACCCAGGATCCGATGACCGGGCAGACCCTGCTCCAAGGGATGGGCGAGCTCCATCTCGAGATCGTCATGGACAGGATGGAGCGGGAGTTCGGCGTCCGGGCCAACTTGGGAAAGCCCCAGGTCGCCTACAGGGAGACCATCCAGACCGTCGCCGAGGGCGAGGGCAAGTACGTCCGCCAGGCCGGGGGCAAGGGCCTTTACGGGCATTGCGTGCTTCACCT
>Ga0315287_10008129_pt1 | contig 10572 bp, 8 predicted proteins | sample YL17G11_0_MG_FD_205037 | JGI IMG/M metagenome (GOLD analysis project Ga0315287, IMG submission 205037) | Sediment microbial communities from Yellowstone Lake, YNP, Wyoming, USA - YL17G11_0 | ecosystem: Environmental > Aquatic > Freshwater > Lake > Sediment | place: USA: Wyoming | collected...
CGGCGCCCGGCGCGCGACGTCGAGCGCCGCCACCACCGCGGCGCCGGCCGAACTGCCGACCAGAATGCCCTCTTCGCGCGCCAGCCGGCGCGCCATGTTGTACGCCGCGCGATCGTCGACGCGCACGACTTCGTCGACGTACTGCTTGTGCAGCGCTTCCGGAATGAAGTCCTCACCGATGCCCTCGATCTTGTAGGTATGGGCTTCGGTCATCACGCCACGCTCGATCCAGTCCTTCAGCAGCGATCCTTCGGGATCGGCTCCGACGACCTTGACGCTCGGATTCTGTTCCTTCAGATAGCGGCCGGTGCCGCTGATGGTGCCGCAGGTGCCGATGCCGCACACGAAGTAGTCGACGCGGCCGCGCGTCTGGCGCCAGATTTCCGGTCCGGTCGTGCGGTAGTGCGACAGCGGGTTCACGGGGTTGTCGTACTGGTTGGTGTGCACCGAATTGGGAGTTTCCTGCACGACGCGGCGGGCGACGCTGTAGTAGCTCTCCGGGGATTCCGGCTCGACCGCGGTAGGAGTGACGATGACGCGCGCCCCGTATGCCTTCAGCATGCGGATTTTTTCCTGGCTCATTTTGTCGGGCATCGTGAACGTCGACCGGTAGCCCCGCACGGTGCAAGCGAGCGCAATGCCGACGCCGGTGTTACCCGATGTACACTCGACCACCATGCCACCCGGCTTCAGTTTGCCGCGCGCCTCGAAATCGTCGATCATCTGATACCCGATGCGGTCCTTGACGCTGCCGCCCGGGTTGAAGTACTCGAGCTTGGCGATGACGGTGGCCTTGATTCCGGCAGTCACCCGATTCAAGCGCACGAGCGGCGTGTTACCGATCGTCTCCAGGATGTTGTTCTTGACGTCCCAGTCGGCCGGAATGGGTCTCATCGTCATCGGGCCGGCGCGGCCCTCTCCCTTCATCGAGCGTGAGGCGCGGAAAACGCACGTGTCCCGAGACTACGAGGTGCCGGGACGTGCGTCAACGGCGCTGCCGCCCGCGGCCGCCATCCCGCGGTTGACCGCGCGCACGGGGCAACCGATACTGCGCCCGGGAGTTGCAAATGCGAGCTGGCTTGCGAGCGATCGTGCGAGGGCGCGTGCAGGGCGTGGGATTTCGCATGTTCGTGGTCCGCGAGGCGCACCGCCTCGGGCTGGCCGGCTACACCCGCAACTTGCCTGACGGCACGGTGGAAGTGCTGGCCACCGGCGATGCCGCCAACTTGGACCAGTTGGTTTTGCGGCTCGAGCAGGGCCCGCCCGGTGCGCGGGTGGATGCGGTCGTGGCGGACCGGTCCGCCGCAGTCCCGGACTGCGAAGGATTCGGCATCCGCTGACCGTGGGGCCCGTGGAGACTCGTTGATCAAGATCCCGATCCTGCACGACGATCCGAACGCGATCCCCGTGCATCCGAACTGCGGCCGCTGCCCGGCGCTGTGCTGCAACTATATTTCGACGGAAATCGACGAACCGACGAGCCGCCGGAACTTCGACACCATCCGCTGGTATCTGATGCACCCCGGCACACGGGTGTACTGCGAAGACGCGAGCGGCTCGTGGTTCGTGCAGTTCATGTCGCGCTGCCAGAATTTGCGCCCCGACAACTTGTGCGGCATCTACGAGACCCGGCCGCAGATTTGCCGCGATCTGCAACCGACGCTCTGCGAATTCGCCCTCGGCGCCGGCGACCGCTGGCTGTTCACCAATGTCGAGGAATTCGAACGCTGGATGGTCGAACGCGAGCGCCGTCGCGCCGAACGCCGCGCCAAGCGCAACGCGGGTCCGCAACGCGGGGGCAAAGCCCGCCCGGTGCGGACAGCCGCCAAAGCGCTCGCGCCCGCCGCGCGCACGAAAACGCGGCCGCGGAAAGCGGCGCGCAAGAAGGCGGTCACGACCCGGTAGGTCCAGGGGCCACGATGGCGGCGGCTTCGAAGAGCTTCATTTCGCCCACGGTGCGCACGCCACGTTCGCCCAGCAGGCGAATGACTTCGAGCAGCACGCGCGCGGTAGCGTAGGCGTCGTCGTGAGCGCGGTGCCGGTGCTCCAGCGGAATCCCGAGATGGGTCGCGAGCGCGTGCAGTTTGCGGCTGCCGGTCTTGGGATGAATGAGCTTCTGGCTCAGCTTCACCGTGCACAGATGCGGCAACGTGAACCGCCGGCCGGTGGAGCGTTCCAGGGCCACCTTGAGGAATCCGTAGTCGAACGCCGCGTTGTGAGCCACGAAGATGCTGGCGTCCAGCGCCACCTGCAGCTCCGTCAGGATGGATTCGAAGGTCGGCGCGTCCGCCACCATGCTCTCGTCGATGCCGGTCAGACGAGTGATGCTCGGCGGGATCGGACGCTGCGGGTTGACCAGCGTCGAGACCAGGGTTTCCATTTTCCCGCCGCAGACCCGGAACACGGCGACATCGATGATGGCGTTCTCGGCCGGATCACTGCCGGTGACCTCGAGGTCGAGGACGCGGAACTCGGCGTCTTCGAGCGCCACGTCGGCGTAATCGGTACCCAACGCCTCCCACAGTCCGGCATGCACTTCTTGGAAGCGATGATCACGCGCCAGGACCTTGCGGACGGCGCGGCGCATGTGGCGCTTGTCGCGGACTTTCAGGTCGAAAACTCGGCTGCCGATGAGTGCCGACGGCGTCGGGGCCGCGCTCTCACTCAAGAACCGGTAGGCCTGGTCGAGTTTCGCGGCCCGGACCTCGGGGTCCATGACACCATCTCTCGAAGTCGGTCGCAGCAGGGGCTCCCTACGGCCGTTGCGGATCCTTAGTGTACCCTTTGCGGACCCATCGTGTCAAAACACGCCCGGCTTCAGCGCTTGCGCCCAGCGCCGGCCGGTTTGGCCCCGCCGGGCATCTTCACGAGTTCCAACCGGTATTCCCACGTGCGCGGCCCCGACTCGGGGACCCCGGCAATGGGCTTCGAGAGCGAGCGCTCGGAGCGGATCACGGCTCGAGCCCGGACCACCCCGAGGATGGGAGCATCCGGATGCGTCCAGCTTTCGACGTCGCGCACTGCCGATTGGGTCATCGTCGCCGCTCCGAGCGGCTTCACTTGGCGGCTTTCCTCGTGCAGCGAGCGGCCACGGCATTCGAGCGCGCGCCCCGCCACCGTCAACGTCTGCGGCGCGAGTACCGAGTCGCGGCTGCCGGGCAAGGGTGGCGCACGGTCGAAACCGGGCAGAGACGCCCAGTCCTCCGGTCGCAGGCGGGTGGTGTCACGGCCCGCGACCTCGACGATGCTGCGGACATGATCGAGGAGCGAGCCGCCGTGCCCCTCGAACAGCGCCGGTGCGACCTCGACCCGAGCATCTAGACTGTCCCCGGAGGTGAACCGCAGCGTAACGCTGCCGTCCGGCCCGGGGGCGATCTGCTCGATCCGCGCGTCGAAAACCAGGCTGCGGTGGCCGGCCGGCTCCTGCGCCTCGAAACGGTAGGTCCCGCGGGCGCCGGTCTTCGGCGCCACCGGATCCAGCCCGCGCAGCAGGACTTCCAACTGCGCCTGCGCCGGCGGCACCACGGCCAGCAACACCGCCACGGCCGCTGCTGCAAACCACCCGCAAAAGAAAACGCGGGAGCGGCCTGGGCCGCTCCCGCGCTCGTGATCTCGTACCGGACGCAACGTCATCGCGTCACGCTGCTTCAATGCGCCATCTTCGCGAGATACTTCTGGTAGTCGAAGTTCGGACTGTTCTTCTTGTCGTGGCAGCCCGTGCACGTTTCGGGGCCGGGCTTGGCGACGAACTTGGCATCGCCGTGCAGCGTGCCGTAACCATGGCATTGCTCGCATGAAATGCTGCCCATTTCCTGGCCCGCCGGATACCCGCTCGCCTGGTTGTATCCCGTCACGTGGCACTTCAGGCACTCGGCCGAGCTCTCCATGGCCTTGGCCTCGAGCGTCTTCATGGCATGCGCATGCGACGAAGCCTTCCAGCTTTCGAATTCCAGTTGGTGACAACGAGCGCACATGTTGGCGCCGATGAACTTCTCCTGCGGGCCCGCCGGCGTGCCGGGCGTGCTCGCATTCGAGTTGGTCACCGCCTGCTCGACGGCCTCGCGTTTGCGGATCTCCTTCAGGCTCTCCTTCAGGGCGACCACCTTGAGCAACATGAGCGAGTCATCCTTGACGTTCTTATCCAGCGAGTGCACTTCGTTGGTTTGGCGCAGGATTTTGCCGGTCTCGCTCACGACCATGGTGAACGCCCCGACGTACTTCCCACGCTCGCCCGCTTCCAGGACGTAGGTCACGCCGCCGGTGGAATCCGTGCCGACCTCGGTGGGCTTGTGATTCACGAACCCATCCAGGCCGGAGATCGCGACGTTGATCCCCTTCACTTCATCCACCAACTGCTGCGTCTTGCGTTGCCCCAAGTGGGTGAACACCACGACGACCTCGGCCTTGGCGCGCACCTCCGGCAGCAGCGCCGCGATCGACGCCTTGGGCTCGCCGACTTGCAGGTCGTCGCCACCCGGGCCGAATGGCGCCATGGCTTCGTCTTCCTGCATGACGCCCAAGAACGCCACGCGGATACCCTTGACGTTGCGGATCACGTACGGGTTGAACACGTACTTGCCATCCGACTTCGTCTTCAGGTTGGACGACACGAGGTCAATCTTGTTCTTGAGCGCGGATTGGCGCAGCACTTCAGGGCCCCACGACAAGTCAGCCGGCGCGACATTGACGGCCGTGTACTGCAGCGCCCCCATCGCGTCCATCAAGAAGAGACTCTGCGCCTTCTGCGACTCCGCGGAGCCGCCCATGGCCCAGCCGCCCCCGGACACGTTCAGCACGTTCGGGTGCATGGTCTTGTAGTTGCTGATCACCGTCGCTCGCCGAGCGACGCCGCCCAACCGGGCGGATTTTCACCCACACTCTTCGAATTCACCGTGGTCGTCGCCCTGATACATGAGCACGATCTCGGTTTCAGGTGCAGGCTTCATCACCATTTGCTTGGGCTGCCCGCAGGCGTAGGCGCCGGTCAGTCCCAGCAACGCCAACAACAGCAACATCCGGCTCTTCACACGAGTTCCTTTCGGTGTCGGCACCGAGGCTTGTTGCGCTCGGATGCTAACTCTACCGCCCCGGTGCGTTGTCCCGCAAGGGTGCCTGACGCATCCGGCTGCGCAAACCACTGCCCGGACGGAAGGCGGCGGCGACTGCCGCCGGGATCTCCATCCGCTCCCGGGTCTGCGGGTTGCGTGCCACCCGCGCCGCCCGCCGGCGCGGTTCGAAGGTACCGAAACCCGACAACTGTACCCGCTCACCGCGTTCCAGGGCCTCGAGGATCAGGCCGCCTTCAGCCGCGTCCCCGAATAAAGCATCCACGATGCCACGGGCGGCCTCCGGCGACGTTCCGGCACGGCGCGCCACCTGTAAGACCAACTCGGTGCGATTCATTTCGTCTCCTTCTTGTCTCATCGGTCACGAGGCGTGAAAACGCACTGTGGAAGGCGGCAAAGCCCGGGACGATCCTGCCAGGGCGACGCGGACCAAGGGCGACGCGGACCAAGGGCGACGGGGACCAAGGGCCGCGGCAAGACGCCTTGCAGTCTGGAACCCCGCGCGCCGCGTCCCCCACGGCGCGTGAGCGGCATGGGGCGGCCGCACGGCCCGCAACACAACGCAGCGGCTTTCGCGCTATGATGCGCGCATATTAGAAGGTCTGCGGCTCGCCCATGCCCCGATCGAGCGCCGACCCGCGCGCTGTGCGTTCGTGCGTGCAGCGCGTTTGTCCGGATGCAGCGTTGTGTCCATTTCCGCCGGAGGACTCCCGCATGACCGCGAGCCGTTGCTTGCCGCGTCGCGCCGCCACGCCCTTGCTGTTGGGCGTTTGGCTGTTCACCAGCCCGGCATTCGCCGTCGTCGCCCCGTCCACGCCGTCGTTCGACGTGGATCGATTGGCGCATCCCGCCGACATCTCGAGCGCGCCCCGCGCCGCGACGCGCGAACCCTTGCAACAATCCGCGGCCTGGACCGAGTGGTCGCAACGTTATCCGGGCTGGCGTGCGAGTTGGAACGAGCGCACCGGAACGCTGCACCGGTCGTACGGCCCCGGGCTGCGCATCGCCGGCGGGCTCGCGAACGCCGATCAGGTGGAAAGCGCCTGCCGGACCTTCCTCTCGGAAGCCGCTGCGCTCACCGGTGTCGCGCCGCAGGAGCTGCATCTGCTGGCTGCCGACCACCGGCTGGGCCGTTGGTATGTCGTCTTCGATCAAGTCGTGGACGGGCTGCCGGTCCGCGGTTCGCGCGCCGACGTGCGCGTGTCCGACCGCGGCGACGTGCTGCTCTTCGGCGCCGATTGGCACCGCAATGCACGCACCCCCCGGACGGCGGCCATCGCGGCCGATGCCGCGCTGCGCGCTGCCGGCGCCGGACTGGGCGACTCGGCCACCGAGACGACGCACGAGCTGGTCATCGTGCCCGAAGCCGAGGGCGATGGATTCAAGTACCACTTGGCGTACGAACTCCGTTTCAAGACCGCGGAACCGCGCGGCGTTTGGCTGGCACTGGTCGACGCCACGAACGGCGAATTGCTGAAGCGCGAGAACCAGATCCGCTACGCGACACTCACCGGCCAGATCACTTCTCAGATCGAGCCGGTCACCGTAAACGACCCCTTGCAGAGCGTGCCGCTGCGCGACACGCGCTTCAATGTCGGCACCGGCGCGACCGAGTTCGGATTCACCGACGTCGACGGCCTTTACAACGTCACCACGGCGTCCACGGATTCGGTGAACGTCCGGATCCGGCTGTCCGGCCGCTGGGGCCGCGTGTTCAATCAGCAACTGGCACTGGCCACCCCCACCATCGACGCCCGCATGCTCCCCGGCTCGCCGCGCGACTTCGAGTGGAACGCCAGCAACTCCAGGGCCAGCGAGCGCGACGCCTACTACCAGGCGTTCGTGGCGCACACCAACATCAAGGCGTTGGACCCGTCGTTGACGGGCCTCGACTACCAAATGCCCATCACGGTCGATATCTTCGACCGCGACTGCAACGCCTTCTATGACGGCTTCGGCATCAATTTCTTCGGCGAGAGCGGCCGCTGCGTCAACACCGCCCGGATCGCCGACGTGGTGCTGCACGAGTACGGCCATGGCATCACGGATCGCGTCTACCGGCCACTGGCGCCGTCGGGCGCCATGCACGAGGGGTTCTCCGACTACTGGGCCGCGACGCTCATGAACGACCCCCGGATCGGGATCGGGTTCCGCGGCCCGGGGACGATCATCCGGACGGTAGACAACACGAACCGCTTCCCGGACGACGTCGTCGGTGAAGTGCACCGGGATGGGCTCATCATCGCCGGCGCGCTGTGGGACCTGCGCGAGGCCGTGGGCAAGGGCGCCGCGGATTCGTTGTTCCACTACGCGCGCTACGGCCGCGCCGACAACTTCGACGACTACTTGCTGGATGTTCTGGCGACGGACGACGACAACGGCAACATCTACGACGGCACGCCGCACTTCGACCCGATCATCGCGGCCTTCTCGGCACACGGCATCGGCGACTACAGCGTGCAGATCACGCACGCGCCGGCAGCCGACACCGAAGACCTCGTGAAGCCGCTCACCCTCGAGTCGGTCATTCTATCGATCTTCCAGCTCGAGCCGATGTCGCTGCAGTTGCACTACCGCGTGGACGGCGGCGCCTGGACGGTCCTGCCCCTGGCGGCGACCGGCGCTGCGGTGCGGGAATTCGCCGCCACGATCCCGTCGCAGACGGCGGGATCCACGGCCGACTACTACATGACCGCCGCCGACAATCAGGGCCACACGGCGACCTTGCCCCTGGCGGGCGAGACGGCGCCGTTCACCTTCCGCATCGGCACCGACACGACTCCGCCGTCGATCGTCCACGAGCCGCTTGGCGATCAGCCGATCGATGCTCCGCAGGGCTGGCCGGTGGTGGCCGAAGTCACCGACAACTTGGATCACGGCGTCGCGTCGGTGATCGCGGAGTGGGGCGTCAACTCGACGACGCTCGCCCAAAACGTCGCGCTCACACCACGCTTGCCGCGTTGGGGAGGACCGATCGCGAGCGCCGGCACCGTGCTGGGCGACGTGATTCACTACCGGGTGGTCGCGGTGGACTCGGCCACGAGCCCCAACACCGCGTTCGTGCCCGGCGTCAACGACTACTCGTTCCGCGTCGTGCAGGGTTTTGCCCGTGATTTCGAAGCCGACGATGCGGGCTTCACCGCCACCAACGATTGGGCCTGGGGCACGCCCGTCGGCGACCCGACGCCGTTCGACGGCGTCAAGGTCTGGGGCACCGGCATCGGTGGCAGCTATTCCGACGACACGGTGTCGGACCTCGAGACGTTGCCCATCGATTTGGGGACGTGGAACGCGGCCGCCCTGGTGTTCTGGCAATGGCTGGATTCCGAACCCGGGTTCGACGGCGGCCGGGTGGATATCACGGCCGACGGCGGCATGACGTGGAACACCATCGTGCCGAGCGGCGGCTATCCGGTGGACTTCGTCGGCGCGCTGGGCGGTCCGGGTTACAACGGCAACTCGGGCGGTTGGCATCGCGCCGCTTTCGATCTGTCGCAGTTCTTGGGCCAGACCGTGGCGTTACGCTGGCACTTTGCGTCGGATGCGGGAATCGTCGACCGCGGCTGGTTCATCGACGACGTCAAAGTCGTCGAACGCCAAGTGCTGTCCGTGCCGCTCGCGGCGCATGCCCGGAACGGCTTGGACGCCCAAGTCCCGCTGCGCTGGAGCGCGCCGGCCGGTATCGATCCGCTGGCGATCAGCACGCCGCTGCAGGGATATCACGTGTATCGCGGCACGCTACCGGATCTTTCCGACGCCGTGCAGATCACCGGCGCGCCGCTCACCGAGGCGCGGTTCACGGATGCCACCGCGGTGAACGGCCAGTTGTACTTCTATGGGGTGACGGCGCTGTATGCCGCCGGCGAGAGTGAGCCCTCGGACCCGGCGCCGGGTATGGCGTACGTCTCCGGTTACTCTGCCGATGCCGCGAGCCTGGATGTATCGGCGTTGGAAACGGCGGCCGACACGGTGGTCACCTTCACCAACACCGGCACCGGCTTCCTGAACCTGAACGTGTGGCTCGGCGATCCCACCGACACGACGTTGGACCAGGTGCGCGTGCGGTGGCCGTTGGCGGCGGCGGGGAGCCCGGCGAAGGCCGGACGCGACGCGATGCGGAGCGCCTGGCGCGACGCACCGCGCTTCGACCTCGATACGACGCTGCAGACGCTCGCCGCGGGCCGCAAGACCAAGCTCGCACCGCCGGCGGCTGCCAAGGCCACGCCGGTCACGAGTCCGGACGGCGGCTATCAATTGCTCTACACCGACACCTCCGAGATGCCGGCGCCGGTGCCGGATCTGCATGAGTTGTGGGCGCAGGAAGTTGGCGCCGAACTGCGCTTCAAGATCACTGCGTATCAGGCGTGGGTGAACCCGCTCGCGGACTTCAATATGCTGTTGGGTGTCGATGCCGACGGCATCCGCGCCTCCGGCGACGCAAGCGGCAACGACTTCTACGTCCTCATAGGACCGTTTCCGTTGGCGCAGTTCGGTGTGCCCGCGGTCATCGTGGCCGGGCAGAGCGTCATCGGCGTCCCCACCTTCCAGGTGCTGCCCTCGAACGCGTCGGAAATGGAAATCGGTTTCCCGCGCGCCTTCGTCGGCGATTCCGAAGCGATCGGCCTGATGGTCATCGTCCGCAACCCGTCCATGCAGACGACGCGCGATCTGCTGCCGGATACGCGTGCGACGGCCGCCTGGCTGCGCCCGCAGGCACTCTCGGTGTCGGCACCGCAGGGCTCACCGGCACAACTTGCGATGCTCTTCCCCGGCACCGTGCCGTTCGGGCACTACGCGGGCAAGGTCTTCCTGGAGACGAATGCACCGGGCAATCCGTTCGTGACGATTCCGGTGGCGTACCACTATGCGTCGACGCCGGTGGCGATCACCGACCTGGCCGCAAGCCAAGTCGACGGCGACGTCGAAGTGCGCTGGCGCACGACGCTCGAGCAAGACGTGGCGGCTTTCCGCGTCTTCCGCGGGCGCGGCAACGGTGCATTCGAGGTGTCGGGTCCGGACGTGACCCCGCAACCGGGCCGCTCGTACGTGTTCCGCGACCGGGCGCCGGAGCCGGGCACCTACACGTACCGCATCGCCGAAGTCGCGACCAACGGCACGGTCACGGTGGCCGGCACGACTTCGATCACCGTGACGCAAAATGCCCCTGCGGTCACCTTCCTGGATGCGGCGGTTCCCAATCCGTTCAACCCGACGACGACGTTGCGGTTCGGCGTCGCGGTCGACGGACCGGCGGAGCTCGTGATCTTCGACGCGCGCGGCCGCCAGATCCGCGCGCTGTGGCGCACGCCGCACGCGGCGGCGGGTTACCAGCGCGTGACCTGGAACGGCCTCGACGACGCCGGGCACACGGTGGCAAGCGGCGTGTACCACGCACGCTTGCTGGCTTCCGGACGCACGATCACTCGCCGGTTGACGCTGCTGAAGTAAACAGCCGCGCGAGGCGTCGGCGGGCTGCGGGCCACCGCTTCCTCGACGCCCTCCGGGC
>Ga0315287_10008133_pt1 | contig 10569 bp, 7 predicted proteins | sample YL17G11_0_MG_FD_205037 | JGI IMG/M metagenome (GOLD analysis project Ga0315287, IMG submission 205037) | Sediment microbial communities from Yellowstone Lake, YNP, Wyoming, USA - YL17G11_0 | ecosystem: Environmental > Aquatic > Freshwater > Lake > Sediment | place: USA: Wyoming | collected...
CGAAGGCGACGATGGCACTGAATCGGAGGAGAAGTCTGGTGGTTCGGCTCATCGTCGGCGCTGCGGTGACGGACGGGCGACCCGACAGGGGGCCGACTCCGGGTCGGAGGTGCCCACGCTACCGGTCGTCGGCCCGTGGACCGCAGCACCGGGCCCGACTCGGACCACCCCCGGCGGAGAACATGCTCAGGACGCAGCCCGGCGCACTAGCTTGCGCCGCCATGGCCCACGATCACCGCTTCCGCTTCGGCGTCCAGTTCAGCCAGCCCCTGGAGGGTTCGACGTGGCAGGACTCGGCCCGACTCATGGAGGAGCTCGGCTACTCGTCGCTGTTCGTCCCCGACCACTTCGGGGACCAGCTCGCTCCCATCGCCGCCCTGAGCGTCGCTGCGGAGGCCACGACCACGCTGAAGGTCGGCGCGCTCGTGTTCGACAACGACTACCGCCACCCGGTCACCCTGGCCACCGAGATGGCCACGCTGGACCTCCTGTCGTCCGGCCGGGTGGAGCTCGGCCTGGGCGCCGGGTGGATGGCGACCGACTACGAGCAGTCGGGCATGACCTACGACCCCCCGAAGGTCCGCGTCGACCGCTTCGAGGAAGGGCTCGCCGTCATCAGGGGCCTGTTCGCCGAGGAGCCCGTCACCTTTGCGGGCGAGCACTACACGATCACCGGGCTCAACGGCCTCCCCAAGCCCCACACCCCCGGCGGTCCGCCCATCCTGATCGGTGGCGGCGGCAAGCGGGTCCTGTCCATCGCGGCCCGCACCGCCGACATCGTGGGGATCAACCCGAACCTGAAGGCGGGCGCGCTCGGGCCGGAGACCGTGGCCGACGCCATGGCCGGGCCGACCGACCAGAAGGTGGCGTGGGTCAAGGAGGCGGCCGGTGACCGCTTCGACGACATCGAGCTCAACATCCTCTCCTTCGTCTCCACCATCACCGACGACGCCGCGGGCTACTCCGAGATGGTGGCCCCCATGTTCGGCGGTGACCCCACGGACTTCCTCGAGGCCCCCACCGTGGTGGCCGGGTCGCTGCCGGAGCTGGTCGACCGCCTCGAGGCCCGCCGCGAGCGGTGGGGCTTCTCGTACTACGTGTTCCAGTCCGGCAACGCCGAGGTCATGGCTCCCCTGGTGGCCGAGCTGACCGGGAAGTAGCTGTGCTGCGTCGGCGCGGCGGCGCAGGACGCTCAGGACGCGCGGGCCGGACGTCCGGGCCGACCGTGGCGCTGGCGGGCGCGGGGGCGATCGCCGCGGTCCATGCCCTGGCTGCGTCGGCGGCCGGCCTGCGGGTGGTGGCGGTCGCCTCCGCCGGGGGCACCTCGGCCCGTCACCTCGCGGGCCAGCTCGACGCCCGACGGGTCTCCCCCGACGACCTGCCCGCCGGGGCCGACCTCCTGGTGGTGGCCACGCCCCCCGACACCCACGCCGAGTTGGCACTGCGTGGCCTGTCCGCCGGGGCCGACGTCCTGGTCGAGAAGCCGCTGAGCACCACGCTGGCCGACGCCGACCGGTTGGTCGCCGCAGCCGAGGACCCGGGCGCGCCGATCATGCGGTGCGCCGAGAACCTGCTCCACGCTCCGGCCTGGGGGGCGGTCATGGCCCGGCGCCCGGCGCTCGGACCTCTCCGCCACCTGTCGTCGCGCACGCTGCAGCCCCCACCCGACTGGGGCCACTTCGCCCGTCCCCTCACCGCGGGCGGTGTGCTGTTCGACCTCGGTCCCCATCCCGTGGCGCTGGTGCTGGAACTGGCGGGCGAGCCCGCCGTGGCGGTGGGCGCCGAGCTGTCCTCGTCCCGGGCCGACGGCGCCGACGACCGGGCGGCGGTGCGCATCCGGTTCGCGTCCGGCCTGGTCGCCACGCTCGACGTGTCATGGACGGCGGAGGTACCCGAGTGGTCCCTCCAGGCCGCCTCCGATCAGGGGGTGGTGCGCATGGAGCTCTCCCCCGACGTGGCCGTCGAGGCGGACGGCGAGCCGGTCGCGTTGCCCGGTCGGTTCCCCGATGCGGCCGACCCTGCCCTGGGGCAGTTCGGCTACGTCGACCAACTCCTGGACATGGCCGGGCGCGGCGCCACGTCCCAGACCGTCGGTCAGGCCCGCACCGTGCTCGAGGTCATCTGCGCCGCGTACGCATCGGCGGCCCGTGCGGGCGACGAGATCCCGCTCCCCTTCGCCGGGGACCGCGACCGCACCCCGATGCAGCTCTGGCGGGACTAGAAGTCCTCGTCGAAGGCGACCTCGCCGTCGACGGCCACCTGGTACGCCGACACGGTCCGCTCGAAGAAGTTCGTCAGCTCCTGCACGTCCTGGAGCTCCATGAAGGCGAACGGGTTCTTGGACCCGTACTGCTTGGGCAGACCCAGGGTGAGCAGCCGCTGGTCGGCCACGTACTGCAGATACTCCCGCATGTCGGCCAGCGACATGCCCGAGATCCCCTGCGAGAGCAGGTCCTCGGCGAAGCCGTACTCGCAGGCCACCGCCTCGTCGATCATCTGGGCGACCCGGGCGCCCAGGTCGTCGTCGAACAGGTCGGGCTCCTCGCGGCGGACCTGGGCGATGACCTCGAAGGCGAAGTTCATGTGGCAGGACTCGTCACGGAAGACCCAGTTGGTGCCGGCGGCCAGACCGTTGAGCAGGCCCTTGGAGCGCAGGAAGTACACATAGGCGAAGGCACCGAAGAAGAACAGCCCCTCGATGCATGCTGCGAAGCAGATGAGGTTGAGCAGGAACAGCTTCCGATCCTCACGGGTGCGGAGCTCGTCGAGGCCGTTGATGGAGTCGATCCACTTGAAGCAGAACTCGCCCTTGGCCCGGATGGACGGGATGTTCTCGATGGCGGCGAAGGCCTCGGCCCGCTGGTCGTGCTCGGGGATGTAGGTGTCGAGCAGCGTCAGGTAGAACTGGACGTGCAGGGCCTCCTCGTAGAGCTGGCGGCTCAGGTACATCCGCCCCTCGGGCGTGTTGATGTGCTTGTAGAGGTTCAGCACCAGGTTGTTCGACACGATCGAGTCGCCGGTGGCGAAGAAGGCCACCAGCCGGTTGATCAGGTGCCGTTCGGCCGGCAGCAGCTTGCGCTGGAGGTCCACCAGGTCGTCGGAGAAGTCGATCTCCTCCACCGTCCAGGTGTTGCGGATGGCGTCGCGGTACATGTCGTAGAACTGCGGGTACCGCATGGGGCGCAGCGTCAGGTGGAAGCCCGGGTCCAGGAGCGCGCCGGTGCCCGGCGACGGATCGGTGAGGTCGATCGGGGCCGCGACCGGTAGGGGGACGTTGAGTGCTGCTGATCCTGCGAGAGACATGGTGTGCGCGTTGCTCCTGGGGCGGAAGGGGGATGGGGGGATGTGTGGGTGCTGTGGTGGGGCTGGTCAGCTGCTCACTGGCAGGCGTCGCAGCTCTCCGGGTTCTCGAGCGAGCAGGCCACGGCCTCTTCGTCGGTGTACTGCTTGGGTTCCGGGGCCGGGGCGCCGCCGTTGCCACCGCCGTCGGGCGTGGTCGCGGTGTGGCTGCCCGCTGCCGTCTTGTTGATCCGCGTGGCGGGGCGGGACCGGAGGTAGTACGTGGTCTTCAGGCCCGATTTCCAGGCGTGGGCGTACATGGAGCTGAGCTTGCCGATGGTGGGCGACTCCATGAACAGGTTCAGCGACTGCGACTGGTCGATGTAGGCGCCGCGGGCGGCACCCATGTCGATGAGGGCCCGCATGGGGACCTCCCAGGCGGTGCGGAAGATGTCCCGCACGTCGGCCGGGATCTGCTCGATGTCCTGCACCGAGCCCTCGTCACGCTTGATGGCGCTGATGACCGACTCGGTCCACAGGCCCCGTGCCTGCAGCTCGCGCACCAGGTAGGCGTTGATCTGCAGGAACTCGCCGGAGAGCGTCTCCCGCTTGAACAGGTTGGACACCTGCGGCTCGATGCACTCGTAGCAGCCGGCGATGGAGGCGATGGTGGCCGTGGGGGCGATGGCGATCATGAGGGAGTTGCGGAGCCCGACGCGGGCGATGCGCTCCTTGAGCTCGTCCCACCGGGCGGTGTCCGACGGGGTGATGCCCCACAGGTCGAACTGCAGCTGGCCCTTGGCGGCACGGGTCTCGGCGAAGCCCGTGTGGGGGCCGGACCGCTCGGCCAGGTCGGCCGAGGCGACCAGGGCGTTGAAGTAGATCTCCTCCGAGATGCGGGTGGACAGGTCCCGGGCCTGGGCGGAGTCGAACGGCAGGCGGAGCTTGAAGAACACGTCCTGCAGGCCCATGAGGCCCAGGCCGACCGGCCGCCACTTGTCGTTGGAGTTCCCGGCCTCGTCGGTCGGGTAGAAGTTGATGTCGATGACCCGGTCGAGGAACGGCACCGCCAGTCGGACCACATCGGCCAGCCGCTCGAAGTCGAACCGCGGGGTCCCGGCGTCGTCGGTACGGACCATGGCGCCCAGGTTGATGGAGCCCAGGTTGCAGACCGCGGTCTCGGACTGGCTGGTGACCTCCAGGATCTCCGTGCACAGGTTGGACAGGTGCACCACGTTGGGCGTGCCGTCGGCGGCGTGGGTGCCGGTCTGGTTGCACTTGGTGTTGGAGGCGTCCTTGAACGTCATCCAGCCGTTGCCGGTCTCGGCCAGCGACCGCATCATGCGGGTGTAGAGCTGGCGGGCCGGGATCTGGCGCTCGTACAGGCCGTCGGTCTCGGCCTGCAGGTAGGCGGCGCGGAAGTCCTCGCCGTAGAGGTCGATCAGGTGCGGGACCTTCTTGGGGTCGAACAGGGACCACTGCCAGTCCTGCTCCACCCGCTCCATGAACAGGTCGGGGATCCAGTTGGCCAGGTTCAGGTTGTGGGCGCGCCGAGCGGTGTCGCCGGTGTTGTCCCGCAGCTCCAGGAACTCCTCGATGTCGGCGTGCCAGGTCTCCAGGTACACGCATGCCGCGCCCTTGCGGCGGCCGCCCTGGTTGACGGCGGCGACCGACGAGTCGAGCGTCTTGAGCCAGGGGATGATGCCGTTGGACAGGCCGTTGGTGCCGCGGATGAGCGAGCCCCGGGACCGGATGCGGCTGTAGGACAGGCCGATGCCGCCCGCGTGCTTGGACAGTCGCGCCACGTCCCGGTACCGGTCGTAGATGGCGTCCAGGTTGTCCTCGGGCGAGTCCAGCAGGTAGCAGCTCGACATCTGCGGGTGGGCGGTGCCGGAGTTGAACAGCGTGGGTGAGCTGGGCAGGTAGTCCAGGCTGGAGATGAGCTCGTAGAACTCGATGGCCTCCTCCGGGGTGGAGGACAGCCCGCAGGCCACGCGCAACAGGAAGTACTGCGGGGTCTCGATGACCTGGCGGGTCACCGGGTGGCGCAGCAGGTACCGGTCGTACACGGTGCGCAGGCCGAAGAACTCGTACAGCCAGTTGCGGTCCGCCAGCACGGCGTCGTTGAGCTTGCGGGCGTTGGTGGCGATCATGGCCGCGGTGTCGTCGCCGATGATGCCCTGCACATGGCCGGCGGCCACCGACTGGGAGAAGGAGTAGATGTCCTGGTTCTGGACCTCCTTGTCGATCACGGTGGCCAGCAGGCGGGCGGCGAGCCGCGAGTAGTTGGGTTCCTCGGCGATGAAGGCGGCCGCGGTGCGGATCGAGAGGTCGTCCAACTCCTCGGTGGTGGCACCGTCGACCAGGCCGGAGATGGTGCGGGTGGCCACCCGCATGGGGTCGACGTTGTCCAGCCCCTCGGCGCAGCGGGCCACGGCCCGCACGATCTTGTTCAGGTCGACCGGCTCCAGGCTGCCGTCCCGCTTGCGGACCTGCATGGGCGAGCCCGTGGCGGTGTCCGACGGGTCGAGCAGGACCGGGTCCGGGTGTCCGGTCTGGTTGCCGACGATCCCGTCGCCGACGATCTGCACAGGACGAACGTCCTCCGAAAGTGCCACCTCACGACCCCCTCACTGCGTGTGCGCCTCGTGTGCCGGGTCTGGGGAACCCTGCACTGTGTCTCCGGTCACCGATCCGGCCGACATAGGGTGCGGTGGACACCAGATGTAGTGGCTGGACTTGAGCTGACCCCCAAGATCTAGGGGACAGGGCCGTAATTACAGCCCGGTAACTACAGAGCTGTCAACGCTTTCAGACAACCTCGCTGAGCGTCACCATCACCACCACGCGCGGTGGTGGTCGCACCGGGGAATCCGGGTACCGTGGCGGCCGTGACCTCACGATCGGGCTCCCCCGGCGCTCCCCTGTGGGACCCCGACGCCGTGCCGGCGGCCACCGTCGTGGTGCTGCGGGACGGGCCCGACGCGCCCGAGGTGCTCATGCTCAAGCGCGACCAGGGGCTCAGTTTCGCCGGAGGCATGTGGGTCTTCCCCGGCGGGCGCATCGACCCGGGCGACCATCCCGACGCCGGGACACCGGACATGGAGGCCGCGGCCCGCCACGCCGCGGTCCGCGAAGCGGCCGAGGAGGCCGGCATCGAGATCGACGTCGCCGCCCTGCGACGCTGGTCGCACTGGACGCCGCCGCCCCGCCAGGACAAGCGTTTCACCACCGCGTTCTTCGTCGCCCCCGCGGTGGACGACACCGCGGCCATCGTCATCGACGACGGTGAGATCCGCGCCCACCGGTGGATCCGCCCGGCCGACGCCATCGCCCGCCGCGACGCCGGCGAGATCAGCCTCGCTCCCCCCACCTACATCACGCTGACCCAGCTCCTCCCCCACCCCGACGTGGCCACCGCGCTGGGCGCCGCCGAGGGCCGGGAGATCGAGCACTTCGCCACCCGGGTGGCCGTGCTCGGTGACGCCTGGATCGCGCTCTACCACGGCGACGTGGCCTACGAGCACGACAAGCCGGACGCCACCGTCGACGGGCCCCGGCACCGTCTGTACATGGAACAGACCTGGTCCTACGTCCGGGAGGGATGTTGAGCGACGACCCCGTGGTGGTGCACCCGCCCGAGACCATCATCTGCGTCGACTGCGGCGGCACCTGCCACCTGTTGACCCGGCCGTTCCAGGACGAGGACGGCACGGTGGGCTTCCAGGCCGGTGACATCGTCTCGTACCGGTGCGCCGACTGCATGGACCGCTGGGACATCGAGCTCGAGATCGGCGACGCCTGACCGGCCGCTCCCCGGGCCGGAATCACCTTCCGGGGCGCCGTGACACCGCCGCTACGCTGGACCGGTCATGACCGAGGCCGCCGACCGTCCCAGCACCCCCTACCCCAGCGTGCCGTCACGGCCTGACTTCCCGGCCATCGAGCGGCGCCTGCTCGACCGCTGGGCCGAGCAACGGACCTTCGAGCGCTCGATCGAACAGCGGCCTGCCACCACCCCGGACGGACAGAACGAGTTCGTCTTCTACGACGGCCCGCCCTTCGCCAACGGCCTCCCCCACTACGGGCACCTCCTCACCGGCTACGTCAAGGACGTCGTGCCCCGGTACCAGACCATGCGGGGCCGACGGGTCGACCGTCGGTTCGGCTGGGACTGCCACGGCCTGCCGGCCGAGATGATGGTCGAACAGGAGCTGGGGGTGTCGGGCCGCATCGCCATCACCGACTACGGCATCCAGCGCTTCAACGACCACTGCCGCACGTCCGTGCTCCGCTACACCGACGAGTGGGAGCGCTACGTCACCCGCCAGGCCCGATGGGTGGACTTCGACGACGACTACAAGACCATGGATCTCCCGTACATGGAGTCCGTGCTCTGGGCCTTCAAGCAGTTGTGGGACCAGGGACTGGTCTACGAGGCGTACCGGGTCATGCCCTACTCGTGGGGAGCGGAGACGCCGCTGTCGAACTTCGAGATCCGCCTCGACGACGCCACCCGGCCCCGCCAGGATCCGGCGCTCACGGTCGCGTTCGACCTGGACCCGGCCCGCGCCGGGCGGGCCGGCGAGCTGCTCGGATCCGGCCCCGCCGAGATCTGGGCCTGGACCACCACACCCTGGACGCTGCCGTCCAACCTGGCCCTGGCCACCGGTCCCGACCTCGCCTACGTGGTCGTCGAGATCACCGACGGTCCCCGGACCGGGCGCCGCGTGGTCCTGGGCGCGGGGGCCGCTGAGCGCTACGCCCGGGAGCTGGGCGACGGGCACCGCGTCCTCGGCGCGCTGAGCGGCGCCGAGCTCGGCGGCCTCCACTACCGGCCGCTTTTCCCGTTCTTCACCGGGCACCGCAACAGCTTCGTGGTGCTCACCGACGACTACGTCACCGATGAGGACGGCACCGGCGTGGTCCACATGGCACCCGGCTTCGGCGAGGACGACCAGCGGGTCTCCGAGGCCGCAGGCATCGTGTTGGTGTGCCCGGTCGACGACAGCGGCCGGTTCACCGCCGAGGTCCCCGACTACGCGGGCCAGAACGTCTTCGATGCCAACCCGAACGTGATCGCCGACCTCAAGGAACGCCACCTCGTCATCCGTCACGACACCTACGACCACAACTACCCCCACTGCTGGCGCACCGACACGCCGATCATCTACAAGGCCGTGTCGTCCTGGTACGTCGAGGTCACGGCCATCCGGGACCGGCTGGTGGAGCTCAACCAGGACATCAACTGGATCCCGTCCCACGTGCGCGACGGCCAGTTCGGCAAGTGGCTCGAGGGCGCCCGCGACTGGTCCATCAGCCGCAACCGCTTCTGGGGCTCACCCATCCCGGTGTGGCGCTCGGACGACCCGGCCCATCCGCGGGTCGACGTCTACGGCTCCATCGACGAGATCGAGGCCGACTTCGGGGTCCGCCCCGCCGACCTGCACCGCCCCACCATCGACGAGCTGATCCGACCCAATCCGGACGACCCCACGGGCCGGTCCATGATGAGGCGCGTTCCCGAGGTGTTCGACTGCTGGTTCGAGTCGGGCGCCATGCCCTTCGCCCAGGTGCACTACCCGTTCGAGACGGACTCCCCCAAGGGCCGGGACTGGTTCGACGAGCACTCCCCCGCGGACTTCATCGTCGAGTACATCGCCCAGACCCGCGGCTGGTTCTACACGATGCACGTCCTGTCGGGCGCGCTGTTCGACCGGCCGGCGTTCCGCAACGTGATCTGCCACGGCGTGGTGCTGGACCACGAGGGACGCAAGCTGTCGAAGAAGCTCCGCAACTACCCGGACCCCGAGGAGGTGATGGACAGCCTGGGCGCCGACGCCCTGCGCTGGTACCTCATGGCATCGCCCATCCTGCGGGGTGGCGACCTGCGCATCGCCACCGACGCGTCAGAGATCAGCGAGGTCGTCCGGCTCGTCATCAATCCCATCTGGAACGCCTATTCGTTCTTCACCCTCTACGCCAATGCCGACGGCTACACCGCGCAGGCCCGCACGGACGCGGGCGGCACGCTCGACCGCTACATCCTGGCCAAGACCCGGGAGCTGGTCGAGGCTGCCACCGTGCGCATGGACGCCTACGACATCGCCGGCACCTGTGCCGAGGTCGTGGCCTTCCTCGACGCACTCAACAACTGGTACATCCGCCGCTCACGCGAGCGGTTCTGGGCACCTGGCGCCGGGACCGACGCCGTGTCCGCCCAGGACAAGGCCGATGCCTCCGACACGCTCTTCACCGTGCTCACCACGCTGGTCCGCCTCGTCGCCCCGCTGCTGCCGTTCATCAGCGAGGAGATGTACCTGGGCCTGTGCGGCGCCGGTCCGGACGACGACGCCTCGGTGCACCTCACCGACTGGCCGGATGCCGAGGGCCTCCCCCTCGACCACGAGCTCGTGGCAGACATGGACCGGGTCCGCGAGGTCTGCTCGGTGGCGCTCGGCCTGCGCGAGGACCACCGGCTCCGGGCCCGCCTCCCCCTGCGCCGCCTGACCGTGGCGGGCCGTGACGTCGACCGGCTCGCCCCGCTCACCGGACTCATCCGCGACGAGGTCAACGTCAAGGACGTGGGACTCACCGAGGACCTGACCGCGGTCGGCACGTTCCAGCTCCGACCGAATGCCCGGGTGCTGGGCCCGCGCCTGGGGAAGTCGGTCCAGGACGTGATCCGGGCCGCCAAGGCCGGCCAGTGGACCCAGAGCGACGACGGCACCGTCGACGTGGCCGGACACGTGCTGTCCGAGGGCGAGTTCGAACTGGCGATGGAGCCCCGCGAGGGCGCGGCCGCCGCACCCCTCCGGGGCAACGACGCCGTGGTCGAGCTCGACGTCGAGGTGACGCCTGATCTGGCGGCCGAGGGCCTGGCCCGGGACGTGGTCCGGGCCGTCCAGCAGGCCCGCAAGGACGCCGACCTGGCCGTCACCGACAGGATCCGGGTCGAGCTGACCGTGCCCCGGGAGACTGCCGGAGCCGTCGAGGCCCACCGGGCGTGGGTGGCCGACCAGGTGCTCGCCCTGGAGTTCCAGGTGGCGATCGGCGACTCCGATGAGCCCGCAGTGGTGGTGACGGCCCTCACCGGGCCCTCGTCGCCGTCGACTCAGAAGTAGCCAGGGTCCGGTCGACCCGGCCGGGCCAGCGCCGTCGCCTGATCGGTGTCGCGGATGCCTGACACCTCGAGCACGCGTCGACCGTCCGACACCGCCATGCGAACCGGGCCGCCGGTCCCGGCCATGACCGACACGGTCGTCCGCGTGGGGTGCAACGACTCCACCA
>Ga0315287_10008134_pt1 | contig 10568 bp, 6 predicted proteins | sample YL17G11_0_MG_FD_205037 | JGI IMG/M metagenome (GOLD analysis project Ga0315287, IMG submission 205037) | Sediment microbial communities from Yellowstone Lake, YNP, Wyoming, USA - YL17G11_0 | ecosystem: Environmental > Aquatic > Freshwater > Lake > Sediment | place: USA: Wyoming | collected...
CGTGGACCTGACCGTGGGCCAGCAGACGGCCAACAGCTCTACCTTGCTGACCGTTGCGAACGACCAATATGCCCTTGCGCCACATCCCACGACCGCCGGTCAGCACCAGATCGGGTTCTTCACCCAGGTTGGCGACGCAGTCGGTTGCTCCTCCCAGATCGGCATTCTGCAGTCGATCGTAGGCGGCGGCATCCAGTCACAGGCCATTACCGACGCGACCGGCCCGAAGAACCAGAATGAAGGCCTTATGCTGCTTGGAACCCAGGGCGTCGGCAGGGCGAACGGCGGTGGCACCGGCACGGCCTATCAATTGATGGTCGTCGACCAGTCCCAGGCCGGCGCAAATTCCGCTGGTCCTGCCACACAGTCAACCGCTGTCATGGGCCTGCAGAATACCACTGTCACCGGAGCACCGGGCGCCATTGGCCAGGCCGGTAGCGTCGTCGGCGTGAGCACCAGCCAGACTCAGACAGTCCTCTAAGCGTCTGCGTCAACAGGGCGAAACATTTTGTGGTTATCGCCTAGTTCTCAGGGGGCCCCTAGGGAGCAACTCCTAGAGGGGTTTGGAACTGCCAAGGGGCCCCCTTTTTGATCTTAAATGACGAGTTACGTACCAAAGCAAGGAGTGGTGAAAATGTATAAAGGATTGATTGTAGGCGGTTTCCTGCTCATGGTGACGGCATCCGTCTCTCTGGGCGCGGCCGCTAACGAACAGGAATACCTGCTCGGCGCCGTCAACGGCGCAGGCTTGGCCAATAGCCCTGGCGGGTCTTCGAACGCCAACGTCACAACAGTCGGACAGACCCAACTATCCAGTGACGATTGGGGCCAGACCACAATGTTCCAGGCCCAAATCGGTGCCCTGGGCCAAGCTGCAGGGGCCGCAGGAATGGGTGGCGTCTTCATGGTCACTCAGGAAGGCCAGGCCCTGGGTGTACAGGACCAGTTGCATGTGGGTGGTCCGGCGAGCCTTGGATTACAGACTCAGTTGGCGGATGTGGGTCTCAACCAGGATATCACCAAGCTGGGCGGGATCGGCGTGGCCCTTGGGCTTCAGACCTTTGTTGGCATGCAAGTCCAACTAGTTGCGACCCCGTATGGGTTCAACATCAATCTCCAGCGCGTGGCTGTCTCGATAGCAGACGCTACCCGATAGAGGACACAGTTGTCCGCAGGGTAGGAGTCGGCACCGGATCCGGCGGAGACGTTGTTGATGTCGTCCAGGACCTCGCCCCGTGAGAAGCAACGTCTGTACATAGCTTCGACAGACCTGTCCATCTGCAAAAAAAAGAAAGGGCCTCGAGGTCTCGCCGTTGAGACGCTATCCTTGGGGCTCTTCTTTTGGGAGAACCGCAAGACCGCTCGTTGGTCCGTCTTGGGGTCCGTCTCTTTCGGGTTCGACTGAAGAATCCGGGCCAAGTCGTGAAAGACAACCAACGGCCGACTTCGGAGTCTGGCCTTGCGGCCCGAAGCAGATGAACGCCACTACCACCAGGCCCGCTCCTGATAGGAACAATCCCCACCGGCGACCGGGCCGGCTGCACCCGGCCAGCCATTCGGGCACGATCGGTGGTTCCTCCTTGGGCTGCTCTGCGACAAACATGGTCTGCCGGGCGGCGAGGAGCTCTTCGAGCCTGACCGCAGGATAGGCCGTATTGGGCTCCTGGGGCCAAGTGCCGAGCGTGGCCGGGGCGGTCCGCTTGATCATGTTGGGGTCTTGTTGGACCAGATCCAGCAATGCCTCGTAGTCGGCGTTGAGTCTTTCCAGCAGGTACACCCTCTGCCGTGCTGCGGCAAGCCGCTGTTTGGCGATGTAATACTGCACCAGATCATCGCATAGGGCAGCCAGGCATACCACCGTGGCACCAATAGCGAAGAACACCCCAAACAGGGCTAGTCGAACCGTATTCTGCATAGTCTTTATCCCGGACGGATCTGGCGCCGGCATCAACACCCCATGAGTGTAGCCTTGCTGTGGGTCTACCGTCAATCGTTAGGACCCGCGAAGAAATAACTGACCCATCTTCCATCTCATCTTCAGGCCATCTTGGGCCGCTCCTCAATCGCGAAATCCAGATCCCTCGCCGAGCTCGGGACAGGCTCCGCAGGACTACGCCTCCGGTTTCGCTCAATCGATCGCGACCCAATCTGACCCAAATCTGAGCGGCAGATGTATCACTTATTTCTTCGCGAGTCCTTACATTGACTTGGCCGGGTCACCGGATTAGAGTAAGCCGGTGTCTAGCAAGAGCCCAATACCGACTTGGCTTCGGGATTCCGTCCAATGACCGAGCCACGAGCAGCGAACAACGAGCAATGGGATATGCCTGCCTCCGATCGCGAAGGCTGGCGCACGCCTTGGGTCCAGTTGAAGCATTTCAGTTTCAATCCGTGCATCTACCCGTCGATGGTCAAGGCCGCATCGTCTGACGCCGGGCCCGGCGATCTGGTGACCGTGTACGATAAGGAGGGCCGCCCGTTCGGAGCCGGCCTTTATAATCCCAAGGCCCGTGTACCGCTCCGCGTGGTCTACCATGGCGCCGAACCGGTAGGCGAGGACTACTTTCTCCGGTTGCTCGACCGTGCCGCGGACCTACGATTGAACATCCTGCAGTTGCCTAAGGTGACCGAGGCCTTCCGCGTGGTGCATTCCCAGGGAGATGGCGTGTCGGGCCTGGTGGTGGACCTGTACGGCGACGTACTCAGCGTGGAGGTGCACAGCCTTGGCGTATTCAAACGCCTTGGTCAATGGCTTGCGCACCTGCACAGGCGACTGGGCACAAAGCGGGCGGTGATTGAAGTGGACCCCAAGATCGCACGGATCGAGGGCATCGTGGTGCAGTCGTGCCCATCGGACCAGGTCCGCACCGTGCGTATTCGGGAACACGGCGTCCGCTACGAGGTCAATTTCGAGCAGGGACACAAGACCGGTTTCTTCTGCGACCAGCGAGAGAACCGGCGACGATTTGCGGAGTGGGCCAAGGACAAGCGGGTGCTCGACCTGTGCTGCTATTCCGGAGGCTTTGCCCTGGCAGCCAATGTGCTGGGCAGCGCAGCCGAGGTCACGGGCGTAGATCTGGACGAGAAGGCCATAGCCCAGGCCCGCTGCAACGCCAACCTGAACCAAATCCGCGCGGAGTGGGTGCACGGCGACGCCTTTGCGTACGCGCGACAGATGCAGAAGAACGGCCGGCTCTGGGACGCCGTGGTGCTCGACCCGCCCAAGCTGATCCTGAGCCGTGATGAAGAAGGCGAAGGCCTGCGCAAATACGAGGACCTCAACCATCTGGCCGTTACGCTCGTGGAACGCGGCGGGCTGTTCGTGACCTGCTCGTGCTCTGGGCTGCTCAGTGCCGAGGATTTCGAGCAGATCGTTACGCGTGCAGCACATCGCACGGGCCGGCGTCTTCAGATCCTGGACCGCAGCGGCGCAGCAGAGGACCACCCGACGATGTCCAACAGCCCCGAAGGCCGGTACCTCAAGGTCATCTGGTCGCGGGTGGTCTGATGCAAGGCCGTTTGGTTACGGCTCGTCCAGATTAGCATCGAGGTGCCGAGGTTTCCGGAATACGAACTCGTTACACCCGGTAGGGACTCGGGCAGGTTGTACACGAAGACATTCAAATCCCTTGGGGCAGACGAGGTCTTTGATCTCCTGGATCGATGCGTACTCGTAAGGATACCCGCCGACCCAGTCTACCACATCATGATAAAAATCCATCCCCCGGTCCTTGTGCTTTGGATTCTTGCCTGTGACCAGCCACTTGGCCACAAAGATGACCGGATAGAGGACCGAGATCAACAGCCTTTGGAGGACGGCCGGTGACTTGTTGTAGGCGTACTTGACGGCCTTCCAGGGCCCGGACGACCAGTGGCGATTATAGATCGAGCAGACCAGGTAGCCTCCGTCCGCAACCAGGCTGCAGGCGTGGTCGAAGGCCTGTGCCATGTCTCCGGTATGATGGAGCACGCCCCAGGAGTGCACCACGTCAAAGCCGCCTTTGGCCCTGTACTCCGTGACGAACGATCGATCCAGGATCGAGGCGATCCGCGTGTTAGGCGCCTGTGCAGACTGCATCGCTCGGGCGGTTGCCTGCAATGCATCCAGGTTGTCGGGGTCGATATCGATGCCGAGCACCTCCGCACCCATCTCGGCAGCACAGACCAGGGACAATCCCTGGCCAAAGCCGATGTCGAGAAAGGACCTGCCGTGCAGTTCGATCCCGGCAAACAGGCCGCGAAAGGCCTGCCTGGCCTGCGTGATCCGCTCCTGTGTCAGCGCAGTTTCGGAAAACGACTGCCAGTTCTTGCCAAACCCAAAACGCATCCGGTCCACCACCAGCGATAGTCCTTGATTCGTGATCGCAATCCATCAGAGAATCCATGCCATGGCAGACATCTACCCTGGCAAGCCGCCTCGGTCAAGAGCCATTTGAAAGAGGATTGTTCCACGATTTCTATTGGCAACTCATCGTCGGTCATCCATAATCATTAGTCAATCCCAGGAGTGGGTCGGGCGGTCGCTGCCCTTCAGGGCTTGTCGTCGCCAAGGCGTCGGCAGGCAACCGAAGTGTAGAGGAAAGTCCGAGCAGGACAGGGCACGGTGATGGCTAACGGCCACCGGGGGCAACCCCAGGGAAAGTGCCACAGAAAACAAACCGCCGATGGCCCGCCTCAGGCGGGATCAGGCAAGGGTGAAAAGGTGCGGTAAGAGCGCACCGCGGCTATGGTGACATGGCCGGCATGGAAAACCCCACCGCCTGCAAGACCAAGTAGGCTGGCTGGACCCGCCTCAAGCGGGTCCCTAACCTGGCCCGGGTGACGCCAGCGGGTAGGTCGCTTGCCGATCTGCGGCAGAGCCGGCTGGCAACAGCCGGTCCAGACAAATGATCGCCGCTCCGGCCCGGCCGGAGTACAGGACTCGGCTTATAGACCCACTCCTGGGATTGATTTTTGGTCCGCGACTACATGCCTTGAGGCACGATGTATATCTCCACGCGGCGGTTCTTGGAATTGCCCTGCTTAGCGACGTTGGGCTCCACCGGCCTAAACTCGCCGAATCCTCGGATGCTCAGCCTGGTCGAAGCCACGTTGTCGCTGATCATCAGGTTCAGGACCGCAATCGCCCGATGCGCGGACAAGTGCCAGTTGCTGGGATGCCTGGCCTGGGTCTCGGGCCTCGATATGGGCATGTCGTCCGTATGGCCGGCCACGATTACGTCGAACTTCTGGGCCTCCTCGGAGTTCAGGATCGCGCACATGGACTTGATGGCCTCCACGGCCGGCGAGGCGACCGCGTCACTACCCTTCTCAAACAGCAGGTCCGTGCTGACCTTCAGCATGCCGCGACCGGCGTCGTAGGAGATCATAGGATACTTCTTGGAGAGATCTTCGAGCTTGCTGGACAGCTCCACCGGCAACTGGTTGCCCCCGTGGAGGAGCCTCTCTTGCAGCGCGGCAATCAAGGACTTTTTCTTGGCCACGTCCTCTTCCAAGGCCGCAACTTTGGTCTTGAGGGTCTCGACCTCAACGGTACTCTGCTGGCCCGTGGCCGACACCTGCCTTTGGGCCTGATCAAGCTGCAGCCTCGCGGTTTGTAACTCACTTTCCAAACTGGCGATCCGTGTACGCTGGGTCTCGTTCTGCACCCTCAGATCGAACAGCTCAGACCCACAGCCGCTAATAGCCACCAAGCTACCCACTATGCAGAAAATCCCTATTAATCTTGCCGTTCGCATCGTTCAATCCTTTCCAGCCAAGTAACTTTCATTCGAGCCAAAAGTAGAAACTATTTGCCGCCGTTCGTCAATACGGATATTGCCAAATAGTAAGATGGGCAAAATTGACCCAGGCCGGTCTGTGATGATCAATCGACGGTCCAGATCGCGGTCTGTGTCGGCACTGCCTGCCACCGCCCTGCCGAGTCCTTGCCTATGGCATAAACCGTGTAGGAATGCCCCTTCTCCATGCCTTCCAGAAGGATGGGCTCATCCACGGATCGCTCCTGACTCCAGGGACCTTGCGGGGCGTTGACTGCATATCGATATAGTGTGATACCCGGTCCGCCCACTGTCAAAACAACCGTGGTCTGCCGTGTCACTGGTTCGGGGATTCCCAGGATAACCGCCCCTGCCGGTACATAGGCCCCCCGGTCCAGCCCCCACGGCCCGGTCCGTTTGGCGATGGAACCCGGCAAGAGGTGCCAATCCTTGTTGGGGTCAGCGAAGAGCGGGTCTGCCTCGATGTTGTCCGATCCAAGGGCGTGCCAGGCCTTCGGCAGGATGCATCGGTGGACCACAAGTTGCGAGACCCTCGCCGTCTGCTCAAAGACCGGCCCCCCCACCTGCCAGAAGATGCAGCCATCCACATAGGCCCCGCGGCCAGGGCCTCGCGTGTGGCCCGGCAACTCGAAATACAGGGCCGAGTCCGTGACTTGGACAACCGTATTGTTCACCAAGGTCATGAAGGCCCCGTCCTTGATCTGGGCCGCGTGATCGGCGTCGTAGAAGACGTTGCGGACCACGACGTAGTTCTTGCCGGCCCCTGCCGAGATGACGTTGCCGTTCCCCGCCGCGGTATTGTACTTGTCCTTGTGGAAATGCATGAAGCGATTGCCCTCGATGTGGGCGTCGCCTTCCAGGTCCAGGGCGTCGTCCCCGCCGCCTAGGAAGGTGTTGTCGCGGATCTCGATCACGCCGTCGGGACGCGAGGGTCCGTCCACGTCTATACAGTCGTTGTGTCCCTTGACCAGGCCGAAGGTGTTCCGCTCGATCAGGAGTCGACCGCCCGCCGGGACGCTTCCCCAGATGTGCTCACTGAGGTTGTCGGTCGTAGGCGGCTGATTGGCTTCAAATATGTCGGTAAACACACAATCGCGGACTACCACCGACGATCCCTGGATGCGGAGACGCCGCAGGTCCGTGTGGTCGAAGGTCACGTGCTCGACAAGTAGATTGGACTTATCCACTCCCACCATGCCGTCCAGCGTGCGCCCGTATTCCAGGATGGCCCATCTCAGCCGGTTATCCGCCATTGTATCGGCAAACTGGATCCCAGTCCATGTCCCCTGGGTCTGCGGCGTTCGAGTGAATCGGATGGGCTGATCCTCCGTGCCCTCGGCAATCAACTGTCCTCGCACGGACAAGCGAGCGCCCCGATCGAGGAACACGCTGGTCCCCGGCTCAATGACCAAGGTCGTACCGGCCGGGACCGTCATCTCCCCGCTGATCCGATACGGGCCTTGTGTCGCCTTCCAGACCGTGGCCTGGGTGATAGCAGTCGGCGGACCGGTGTACGGAAAATACCCAAGGTCCGTAGCCCCCCCCGCATCCGCCGGGCCTGCGCCGCGGCATGGAGACCCTTCTTGCAGGTGATAGTCGTGGCCCACTGCGTCGGCGAACAGCGGATCTGCGTTGAGGTTGCCTTGGCCGGGCCATGGTTCACCGCACACGTCGGAGAAACTGACGTGGATGTCGGACTCCAGATACGGCGACTGCACGTTGACCGGGTCGGTGGCCTGGATGATCGAGTTGGTCACTGTGTACGTGACGGTGCCGCTCTTGACGCCGTACTTGTTGTGCGATTGGATGCCGATATCCGTGGTCCCCTGCACCTTGGACGTTGCGATCGTCGAGCGGTCTATAGTGACAATGGCACTTGAACCCTCAAAGGTCTTGGCCGCCACGGTGGCTACAGTCGGGTCCTCAGGGGCCTTGTTGTTGCCGACGATCAGGCAGTGCTTGATGTCCACCTTGCCGCCATAGATGCTGACGCCCTTGTCCATGGCGCCCCGGATGATCTGATCCTCCAGGGTCACCTCGGAGCCAAGCGTATCCACACAGTCGTCATCCATCTGGGCCACCACGCCTCCCTTCATCAGGCAGGTCTGGCCGGCTAATTGGTCGTGTATATAGATACCGTCCGAGTCATCCGGGTTGGACATCTCCGTGATCCAGCTTTCCTCAAACCACAACGCCGTGCCGGTAATCTCCGGACCCATTACCGAGCGCGCAAGATGGCAGTGGCGGAAGGTCAGGTCAGAACCCGACGATCCCTGCATCACCTTTCCGACGTTGTCCGTAAGGCCGACACGCTCAAGAACGATCTTGGAGCCCACGGGCCGGATGGCCGGTCCTTTGCCGGTGTGCCCGCCGCCTGGCGAACGTCCTGCGAGGGCTATGTCGGTGAACTGGTAGGTAGACGGGGCTGCATGGTCATGGTGAATCTCGCCCCAGGCCTTGGTCGGGTCAAAGGCCGTGAATGTCACCGGCGAGACGGCTGTCCCCAACGACCGGATAGCACCCTGTACGTCGATGTCTGTCCCTCCGGAGCCGGAGCGGACTCCATCCAGTAGCACCAGGGCGCCGGGCTGGACGAAGAGGGTACTGCCGGCGGGCACCAGCACGTCACCGGTGACGTGGACGATGCCGCTCCAGGCGGTGTCACCGGCCAGGACGCCTGAGACTTCGGTCATCGGCTGGCCCGTCAGGTCGATCAGCGACCGCCTGTCCTTCATGCCGTTGACAGTGGCGGTCAAGGTGAAATGGCCGCCGCCCGTGAAGACCACCAAGGCACTTCCCAGGCCATTGTACAACGGGACCTGGGTCTTCGATGCCTGGACAGCAGGGTTGTCAATCGCCAGCATAGCCACGGCATCCCACAGGTCGCGTTCCACGACGCCGTCATTTCTAACCACCTCGACCCGCACCAAGACGGGAATTCCGGGCAGGTAGCTGTCCCTGACCGTCATGGTCACGGTCACGGTCTGCTCCACCGGCCCTTGATCGCCGGCCATGCCGTCGGCGAGGGCTGGTAGCAGCATGCACCCGGCAAGCACCCATGCCATTGTGTGATGGCAAATGGTCTGTCGGCTATGCAGGGATGCCTTCAAAGCTATTCTCCTTCCACCTTCACCAAGACGGCATCCATCGCCACAGAGATGAGGAGGTCCGAACTGGTCGAGCTATTGTTCATGCCGTGGATGGCCAGGATATTGGTCCCGGCCTTCAACTGGCCCTTGTATTCGGAGATGTCCACAACCGCATCAAAGCCCGATACACTGGCCTCGATGGAGCTATCCGCATGGGAGTTCCATGACGGTACGCCTGTGAAATTACGCCGGGCCACCTCCTGACCGTTGAGGTACGCCACAAAACCATCGTCATAGCGGACCTTGAGCGTCAATTCATTGACATCGGCCAGGGCCTTCGCGTCCATCGTGAACGGAATCCGGATGTAGCAGGAGTTGTTCTTGCCCGATCCGTACATCTGGGCCTCCAGATCTAGCGTGATCAAGGCCTGATACCCACTATCCCTTTCATAGCCGACCCCGCCCGGAGCCCCTCGGCACAACGTCCACCCGGCATCGCTGAATGGATTGCCGCCCTTCCAATCCTCTATGACAGGTCCGGTCGGGACCAAGACCCGCTTGTCCGCCCGTTCTTCCAAAGGCGTGAGCGTGGTTGTGGTGATCTTCCATCCCACGGCATTGGTTGTCCCAGGGCTGGGGTGCCGGAAGAACTCAAACCTGCCTGCCCCATCCGGGAGGCGGCCCTGGGATATGTCGGTCGTCTGAGGGCCATAGAGAACGCTGTCCACCTCCCTCAAATCACCATTTAACAGGGCTATTGTCCCTCCAGCAGGGAAGAGACGGAAACCCAGGTGCCCGGAGCCAGTCGATTGGTCTGCCCAGAATACGACATAACCCTGAGCAGGTATGAAGCTCAGAGGCCCCATCTTGTATTGGGGTAGTGGCGTTGCTGGATCGTTGGTCAGAGAGATCCCTTCAAGGTCCACGGGATTGGGCTGGGGGTTGTAGATCTCAACGAATCCGTTGGAAAGGACCTCTCCATGGGCGAGCCACTCGTTGATCCGGATGACATCAGGGTTTCCGTTCGGATAGGCCACGTTGGCTGTCCCAAGGGTCGGGACGGTCAGACGCCACTCCTCATCTCGCCCTACCCGACCGATCGACAGATCCGGCAGTTGTTGGCCAAATTCGATGGAATCCAGGGGCGTGCCGTTCTTGTCGCGCAGATAGACCCGGTCCCCCTGATCGTCCAGCGAAAAACTCAGGTGCAGACCCGGCGTCACGGTATTGGTGTCCGCCAACAAAACCAGATACTGACCCGGGATCATTGCAGACCCAGCAGGGAACACGAACTTGGCCGGATCATTGAGGTCATTGGTCACTGTCATGCCTGACAAGTTGATCGAACTGGGGCCATCATAGTACAGCTCGACCAGGCCTGGGTGACTATTGCCAATCGGCACCGCCGAGACATTCCTCGCCAGCACCTCGCTTATCTGCAGACGCGAGTAGGCAGGGTCCACGGTCCAGGGCAACGACGCCGTCACAACAGCATCCGTCCCGAGCGAGGGATCGTTCTGGTATAGGCCGGCGTCGTTCTTGCCTATGACCTCGACGTGATGGGGACCTTTGGCCAGTCCGGTGAGCTTGATGGGCGCGGCAATCGGGGTCTCCGCACTCCAGGCATTGGCGTCGAGTCGCCACCGGTAATGGGTGAAGCCCGAGCCAAGGGGAAAGCCTGTGGTGGGAATGCCGCTGC
>Ga0315287_10008135_pt1 | contig 10568 bp, 17 predicted proteins | sample YL17G11_0_MG_FD_205037 | JGI IMG/M metagenome (GOLD analysis project Ga0315287, IMG submission 205037) | Sediment microbial communities from Yellowstone Lake, YNP, Wyoming, USA - YL17G11_0 | ecosystem: Environmental > Aquatic > Freshwater > Lake > Sediment | place: USA: Wyoming | collected...
CTGTCAGGCGCACCAGCAAACAGGCAAGGGACAGGGCCGCACATAGATATCCGCTACACACATACCCGGTGGGCCGTTAGCTCAGTTGGTAGAGCAGCTGACTCTTAATCAGCGGGCCGTAGGTTCGACCCCTACACGGCCCACCAAAAATCAATCACTTACATACTCTGCGTCATCAACTACCCTGCCGACTGTGCTAAAACTGTGCTACTTTCGCGCGGTCGGTCCAGAATCTCTACTCCATCCCGCAAACTTTCCGGATAGTGGTGCGCATAGCGTTGCGTCATGATGGGCGACTTATGCCCGAGCAACTGCTGCACCTTGTAGAGATCAATTCCCGCCTGCACCAGCCGCGTCGCGAAGGTATGCCGGAGATCGTGAAAATGAAATTCCTCGATCTTCACCTTGCTCAGCGCAAGTCGAAAGGACCGCCGGAGATGACCCGACTCCATCGGTGTGAAGGCTTTACTGCAGAACACCAGGTCTGATGCTAAGGACCGGACCTTCGCTTTCTCCTTCAGCACCCGCAACACGGTCTCATTCACCGGAATCGTTCGCCGCTCGCCGTTTTTCGAACGCAACACCGTGACGGTTCGCCGGGTGAAATCCACCCCGCGCCAGGTGAGTTCAAGAATCTCACCCATCCGCATCCCCGTATGAAGCGCGAAGGTCACGAGGTCGTGCAGCCACGGCGCACAGGCGGTAAGAAGTTGGCTTTCCTCCTTCTCACTGAGCCACCGGTCCCGCTTGTTGTTCTCTTTTTCCATGGAGACCCGCGTGACCGGATTCTGATGGCACCATTCCCACTCGCGCAGCGCGAGATTGAACGCTTTTTTGAGATTGGCGAGTTCCCGGTTGATCGTGGCCGGAGCCTTTCCATCTTCATAGCGTTTGTTCTTGTACGCTACGATCAGCTTCGGCGTAATGTCCGCGAGCGTTCGATCACCAAAGAAGGCTCGAAGGTTGTTCATATAGCCTTTGACTCCTCGGTGACGAAGCTTCCGCAACACATGTTCCTTCTCATACCGGTCCATCAGTTCCGTGAATGTGTGCGACTGCGCGACAGCCTTTTCAAAGTATTGGCCCTCGATAATCTGGACCTTTACTTTGGACAGAATGGCGTCGGCAAGTCGTCGCTCTGCCGTGCCGGTCGATTTCCGGACCTGTTGTCCTTGATACGTGAAATACATCCACCAGACATCTCCTCGCTTGACGAGCCCCATACAACTCCTCCTTCCTACTTGGGCTCGCTGTTGGTCTGGTTTCCCCGGCAGGAAGTATAGACAGCACGCTGGGCCCTGGCAATTAGGGCTTCTACAGATTCTCCAGTTCCGGTGCGACTGCCAACCACCACTCTTTGCGTGCGTTTGCTCACTCCGAACGCATTGAGCCAATCCTTGATCGACTCACTCTCGAAACGAATCACGCCATGGATCTTGATATAGGGAATTTTGTCCTGTGCCGCCCAGGCATACAAAGTAGCCGGTTTTATCTGAAGCTGTTGCGCCAAATCTTTCACCGTCAATAACATGGAATCACCTTTCAGCAATTTCGAATCGGGGGAGTCTTCCGACACCCCCGTTCCCCCGGGATGCGCCCGCGTCACCGCCGGCGTGGAGAGAAGCCTGAGCCCCCCGTGGTGGCGGGCCATCGCCACCGAGCAGCGGATCAGGCCTTCCCGGAACCCTCCCACTGGGCCTCCGCCCGTCCAGGCCTGCCCGCCGCGAGAGCGCTGTGCCCTCCTCCTCCTTGTCTGTCCCACCCCCCTGGTGTGTGCGGGGTGGGACAACAATTTTCAAGGAGGTTTCGGATGAATCAAGACTCAGAACAAATGCCTGTCAGGCCGACACGGCTGGTGAAAGCCCGTCGGCCAGCGTTGCCGTATCGGGTGCCCCGGTATCGTGTCGCGCTGGTCTGCGAGGAATCGGGCTCCCCGTCGTCTGTGCCCATCCTGACCTCGACCGGAGCCGCAGCCATGCTCAGGCCCTGCTTTGACGGCCTGGATCGGGAGCAATTCGTCGTGTGCGGACTCGATGCCAAGAACTGCATGATCGGGGTCAATCTTGTGTCGATCGGCTCGCTGACTCTTGCGATCGTGCATCCCCGAGAAGTCTTCAAGGCCCTCATCCTCATGAACGCTGCGGGGTTCATCTGTGCCCACAACCACCCGTCCGCCGACGTGACGCCGAGCCACGAAGATCGGGTGTTGACCACCCGGTTGCGAGCCGGTGCCGAACTGCTGGGCATCACGCTCCTGGACCATCTCATCCTCGGCGAGGGCTTCTACAGCTTCGCCGATCAGGGCTGGCCCGGCGGATGAGATCCGGGTAGACATCCGGGTCTGTTTCTAGGCCCGGATCAACCGTAAGACCCACACCACGGCTGAGGCCGTGAGCGCCACGCCGATCACCGCCGCTCCCCAGCCGATGAGATCCGCCGACAGCACAGTCCCCAATTGTCGCAAATCCGTCGCCACTGTCGCCCAGGCCATCGCTTCACCCCTCTTGCTACTTCAATGACAGATACAGACGAGTAGCTCCTGCCACGCGTTGCAGGAGCCACTCTCACCCACCTAGTGCACCAACGACTTCACGCGCTTGTACGCGAAGATCGTCAATGCAACCCCGATGAACACCACGCCCCACGCCACGATGTCCGCTTTCACGCTGGTAATCGTGGTCGTGGTCGCCGCATCCACCGGGAACACCTGAGCCATCGAGACTCCGGCATGCAGCAGGACCGCACTGAGGGCCGCCAGGCCCCACGACAGTTTCTTGATCATTGGTCATCACCCCCTTTCTGGTTTAGAATCGCCCGATCAAAAACTTCACAATGAGGCCGACGGTAAAACCGCCCAGGAAGAAGGCGCCGGCAAAGTAGACAACCGTATCGAGTGCCGCTTGATCCATCCCGTCCGTCTCCCTTTCTCCGAGCTGGCTATCTGAGATCCGGTGGCGTCACGAGCAAATCTTTCACGTTCGGATTCACAAACGGCGGAGGCTCAGGTCCGCCCGGCGCAGGATCGCTTGGAATGGTCCGCAGCTCTGACGGCACCGCCGACGCCAGGCCGGTGGACGCTTGAGCCGGTGCCGGCGTCCCACCCCAGATCACGCCGCGTCCCTGCACCTTTCTCGTGCCATGCGCCCACACCGACTCCACCTGCAGGTTGGTCCGGACCAGCAGGTCTTCTTCCGTGAAGATCTCTCCCGTCTCCGAAATCCAGCGCCACGAGTGCTCGTCGTCTTCGTCATACTGCATCCCGCCGACGATCCGCACTGGTTCAAGCACCACCTCTTCAGGCTCTGGAAGCTCACGGTCGGGTGCGACGCTCGCCCTGATGGGCGCACGGGGAATCTCCACTGGGACAACGGGAGGTGGAGGTGCCGATGCGACAGGCCCGCCGGATAACCAGTGCCCTCCGGCAAACCAGACGCCTGCGACACAGAAGCCGATGATCCCCAGGATGACGGTTGGCGATTTCAAGAGGGAGCCGGTGCGGGCCTGCTCCCGGATCGCGCCGCTGGAGTAGGACGAATAGTAGGCATAGAGCTTCGGATGGTACTTGCCCGTGTACATCCGGATCACGTCGGTTTCTTCCGGATTCCCCCGCACCATCGCTTGATACCGCCCTTTCAGTCCGAACCGGTCGAGCCGTCGGAACTTGGTCGTGACTTCCACCAACCGCAGCACCCCCGACGTACATTGCGCAGCCGCTTGCACCATCAGCACGACATCGTTCCCCCGGTGTCGATGCGTTTCCAGCCAGCGCAGGAGTGCGGGCGAGAGTTTCTCTTTCGACCGGAAGATGGTTTGCGCTTCATCGATCACCACCGCGGCGCCAGGTTCCACGGTGAGCAGGCCCTCAAGGACGTCCTCTTTCGTCACCCAACAAGTAATCTGCTGGCGCAGATCCTCGACGGTTCGGTTCTCGAACGCCGCGACACGGTCCAGGTAGATCCCATCGATGCAGACATACAATCGCCGGCCGGCCCGGAGCCACGGCAGCAGTTTCTCGGCCACCGCGTGGTAGGACTTCCCTGAGCCGGGCACGCCTTCGAGCATCTCGATCATGATCGATTCCCTCTTGCCCAGATGTCCGCGACCCGCTTGAGATGTCCCGTTCGCGCTTCGAGAGCCTGCCGCACCTCGGCGTCATAGCCGTGATGGACGGCCAGACAGAGCAGCCCCATCCGAATGCCGTCCGACAGAGAACAGCCCCGCTTGAGACACATGGCCCGCAGTAACGCTCGTTCCTCCGGCAGCAGCTTGAAGGAATGCGTGTGCACGAGTTTCATCAAGACCCCCACCGGACAAACGGCACGGATTGCAGAATGAAGCGCGTCAACATCGCCCCGGCGACAATGGCCAGAGCTTGCGCCATGCCGGTGGCCCCGAGGAGCCAGGCATACTGATCGGGAATCAGGGGTGTCGTGAGCGAGCCGGTCCCAAGCGAAGCCAGGATCGTATCGGCCGGTCCCAAGACCGAGTCCCAACTATCCAGCACGATATCGTTCAACGTGCCGAAGAACTCGCGCAACCAACACAGAATGGCATTGAGAATGGCCGCCATCAGTCTGCTCCTCCCGATCCGCCCACAAAGATGATCCGATAGGCCGCGAACGAGGCCCCGGCAATGATCAGGGACCGCAAGGCGAGGAAGATCCCATTCCACGCCGTGAAATCGAACGAGAAGGTGCCGAATAAGCCACTATTCAAGGTGTACGTGGGCGAGGCACTCGGCCAGGTGAGCAGCTGGAGCGTGGACAGGGCTCCCGCCAGTCCCGATCCTGTCCACGTTCCAATATGCGTTTGGAGGATAGTCCCCAGGGTCCGACTATCGTGCTGACCCGCCGAGCAATCGGAGACGGCCGTCGTCTTTTCCTGCGTCGTGCTGGAGCCATCGGGGTTCGTCGTCGTCGTGGTGGTCGTCGTCGAGGTCTGGGTTTCCGTCGTCGTGACGGGTCCCGCCCCTGATTCGGCTGAGGGGTCCAACACCGTATCGGTTGGTGACACGGACGGGGCTGGGACCACCTGGGTTTGCAGTTCGGTGGAATTGATCGGGACGTCCACGACCTGGTTTGCCGGGGTTGGCGACACGCCGGCCCCCACCTGATCGTAATTCGATTCCAGGCTATTCGGATCACTGGCGGGCAGACCGCTGAGATACTCGGAGACCTGCTGCGTCGTCGGAGGCGCCGCCGGGAGGACCGAGGGCGCATTCGTCCCGGCATACGCGGGATAGAGCGTATATTCCCAGGTCCACGTCGTCGCCGTAGCAAACTTCACGCCTTGACTAGCCCACGCAGGCGCATAGTTAGGAAACGGATTCGGGGCGTGCGCCGCACTGGTGATGTGGATCGTCGCCGCCCAGCCACCTTGCGTCGGGACAATCTGAACCGAGCCGGCGGGACCTGGATAGCCGGGGACCACGACCTCGCCAGGTCCTGCGGCGTGACTTTTGATAGCCGCGACCTGTTGTTGATTCAACAGGTACTGCCCGACCACCAGCCCGGCCGCGATCCCCAGCGCGGGCCAGCCCACCCCACTGGCCACCAGGCGCAGCGCGACGGACGCCCCGGAGCCTGAGCCGGCAATAGCCGCCCCGATCGATTGGAGAGCCAGGGAGCGCTTCGCGACGTTCAGAGCATTCATGGACGATTGCGAGGCGATCCGGGCATATCCCGTCGTGGAGATCAGCGCCTGTGCCGGGGTCACGCAGAACATGACCCCCAGCACCGCGATGACGCCCACATACGCCGAGAGGCCTAGTGCCGCCCGACCAAGAGGCCAATCAGAAATGTACAGACGAAGAACAACGCCCACGTGAGTTGCTCCGACACGGTTAAGTCAGTCCAGACCATCGCGTCATCCTCGTATTACGACTTGGCGTGCTCCTTGCCGGGAGCGGCCATCGCACCTGTGACAGGTTGATAACCGGTCACATCCAGAAAGCGTTGCCCCTTGTACTCCCTCAGATTGATGGTCACGTGGGCCAGCTTCATCTTATTGGCCTCCATGAGCTTGTAGAGCGCCTCATGCTCATCGGAGACGCTCGCTTCGAGCGTGGTGGTGTCTTCCTCGAAATAGAGCACGGCATTCCGGAAGATGCGTTTCCCGTCCTGACTCGGTCGTGACTTGACGCCCATCACCACACAATTCGCGACGAACTTCGACATGATCGACCCCTCCTTGTAATTAGTTGGACCACTGAAACCAGCCCCGCTTGACGCAGGACCACAGAAACACCCAGACCGTTCGACAGCTCCGACACCGGCCACGGAGTCGCGGCCCGCACATGTAGAGCTTCAGGTACCCGGTGCGGCATACCCCGCAGAGAATCCGTCTCTGGGATTCCACCACCGGATCTTCCGTTTCGCCTGCTGGGCGTCCCGGCCGCTCGCTAAGAGGGCCAGATGTTTGGCTCGCCATCGTTCCACTCCATCGACAATTGTTTTGACTAACCAGCGTTCACCCGCTTCCGGATGGGCACACAACAGTCCCAACATGGGGGAGAGACTCTTTTCTGCCCATCGCTTCACGTCTTCGATTTTCTTCACCGACTTCGCAATCTCCAATTTGGCGCGTTGCATCCCCTCCGTTAGGACTTTCCACCAATCCAGTAACGGGGCGTAGTACCGGTCTTTGGGATCGTCTTCACGCGTGCAGTCACGGAAATCGACCGCACTGCGAAACACCCCGACGATGTATTTCTGAAAGGAGTCCTGATCCAAGCCGGACAACGCCATCCCCACGGCTTGCGCCCGTTCCGCTTTCCATTCCATTTCCCACCGAATCCACGAGCCTTCCACCGGCTTCTCTTTCGAGCGTTGTTCCGCGGCTTTGTCGTAGATGCGCAGGTAGGTATCCGATTGCCGAGAGCCCAGGCAGATGGTCTTGCCGGTATCTGAGCCGGAGCCCAGATCAAGCCCTGAGATCAAGCGCGATTGGCGAAAGTGGGAGACGCAGTGGCCTTTGACCACCGCTTCATAGATGCGATCGATATCGATCACGCCGCTCCGGTCATCCAGGGCCACGTCGATCCGGCCGAAATGGCCCCCCTTTTCAAACACCCAGGTGGACACCTGTTTGAACTGCTCGTAGGTCCATCCACTGATCAGTTCTTGGGACAGATCGACATGCACTTCGCGGGAGTTGCGTTTCGCGCCAGTCCCAATCCGGCCTAACCCACCGGTATTCCCACGGGAGAGCCAGGCTTGGGCATAGCCCTGAAAGCCTTTCTGATCTTTGACCCAGTCGCCACCGACCAATGCCATGATCTCCTCGACGGTGGCATCGGGGACGGTGAACCGAAACCAGCCGATCACACAGGTCCAGAGACTCATGACTTCCTCCTCGGGGCACCTTGGAAATTCCGCCCCCGTTTTACTATTCGGGGGCTGTCGGGCAGAGCGCGCCGCCGGCTGGCGCCGCCGGGCGCGCGGTTCTCCCGCTCCGCTCCCGACACCGAGAGATCGAGCCCCTCTTGCCGCATCACGCTCCGTACTTGATCCAGATCGAAGAAGTACAACTTACTGAGGCGTTCATACGGAATGCGTTTGGTGCGGTAGGCCCGCCGGATGGTCGTGATATGGACATCGAGGGCCTGGGCTAATTGCTTGGCGGTCAGTAACATCCGTCTCTCCTCTCCGTGTAAGAGGCACCGATCGTCGGTGCTGAACGTACGCGAGTCCTCTCGCGTTGGGAACTCTGCTTATGAATGCTTATGTGTGCTCTAGGATGCTTTAGGGTGTTTTAGTGCGCAGGGTGCGGCCCATGGCGTCTGCAACTTCGATGCGACAACAAACGGATGAGAATGGATGGGAATGAAAGGGCCAACGAAAGGAGGTTCGTCTAAAGCCAGTCTTAAACTAGCAAGGCTGTGAAGAAACGATACAGGGCGAGAAGAAAACGATACACGTGGTCAGGATCCTCCGAGGCGTGTACTCAAGACCACGGCCGGGCTCGGCGCGCGTAGCATCCGACCGCTGGCGGGGGCGCGAGCGGGGATGCCCAGTCATAGCAGAAAATAGCAGTTCTTCCCCTACCATGCCATTTATGGCATGGTAGGGGAGATAAGCTACAAGAGGAGGTGTCCTATGCAGAGCATGAACATTTCTCTGCCTGAACCCCCTGAAGCAATTCGTGGATGGGCAGATCGCCCAAGGCCGCTACAGCAGTGCCAGCGAATATGTGCGGGAGTTGATCCGGGCCGACGAGAAACGCAAAGCCGAAGAACAGCTGGAAGCGAAATTGCTAGAAGGGCTGAACAGCCCTGAGAGCCCTATGACACCGGCGGACTGGAAAGGCCTGCGCGCCGAAGCCCTGGCGAAGCTGGCCGCCCGAAAGCAACCCCGCTGATACCGGCGGTGTGCCAGCGCGAGGCCGCTAGGCGCGACCTGGTCACGCGATGGGACACAACCAGGAACCTAGCGATTGAACAATGCTAAGGTCGCGTCAGATGAGGTCGCCGAGATCCACAGAGCACTCGCTAGGTCGAACCGAATGCGCTGCCTATTCCACGGATGAGGGAGATACCACTATGAAATCAATTGCATTCTTCAATAACAAAGGAGGAGTCGGTAAAACCACGTTGGCATGCAATTTGGTTTCCTATCTCAACATCCATAAAGGAAAACGCGTTCTTCTCGTCGACGCCGACCCTCAATGTAATGCTACGCAAGCAATTTTGGACGACGACCGCTGCGAGGCGATCTATCTTTTAAACACGGACACGACGAAAACACTTTATCACTATCTGAAGCCTCTTGAGCAAGGCGATGCGGGAATTGCGCTACCTGCTGAACCAATGTTGGGAACAAGCAATCGATTTAAGACCGACCTCATCCCGGGACACCCCCGTATGTCAATTATTGAGGATCAGCTGAGTGATGCTTGGTCAAACTTACAGGGTCGTCAGATAGGTGGATACCGTATAACCAATTGGTGCCATCAACTTCTTGAGACGGTTAAAGATCGTTACGACATTGTCGTTTTCGATGTTGGTCCGTCACTAGGCGCGCTAAATAGATCCGTAATTCTAGCCTGCGATTTCATTTTGACGCCGTTCGGATGTGACATCTTCAGCCTACTTGGAATACGCAATATATCGCAATGGATTACGGCTTGGGATCTCCAATACATGCGTGCAGTGTCGGATGGTTTATTGGACAACCCGACCTCCTTCCAAACTTTCAAGATAATTCAGGATACAAAGACCAAGCATCGCTTCTTAGGATATTCGGTTCAACAGTATGTTAGTCGGCAATTCAAGACAGGACCGAGGCCGGTAAAGTCCTATGATGAAATAATGCAACAGATACCGAGTACGGTGAAGGAGGCAATGGCACCCTTTACTTCGACATCACTCTACATGGGTGATCTCGAACTTGGTCATATTCCCTATCTCTATAGCCTTGTTCCGATGGCGCAGGCCGCAAAATCGCCCATACATTCGCTGGCTAATGCGGACGGCGTGATTGGCAGCCAATATGCGCAAGTAAAATCATTCTCGACACTCATGTCCGGCATCAGCGACAAGCTCCTACACAATTTGGAGTGCGCATGATTAATTGGCCGAGAACGTTGATTGCAGAAATCGTGCGGCGGCGTTGCATCTTTTTTCTGGGTGCTGGCGTTGCAGCTTCTTCAACCAATCCCGCCGGTGAGCGCCCCAAGGAGTGGAAGGCATTTCTCACCGAAGCCTCTTCTCTGCTGAGCGTGCCAGCGGATAGGGCCATAGTCACTGAATTGATTGAGCAGAACAAGTTACTCCTTGCTCTGCAGGCAATCTCAAATGATGCCGATGCAGCAGACTACCAGAGTCTTCTGAATCAAAACTTCAATGATCCGACGTTTGAACCCAGCGATTTGCATCAAGTTATTTTCGATCTGGATTCACGATTAGTAATAACGACCAATTTTGACAAAATATACGAAAAGCTCTGCCTGCGCGCATCGACTGAAGGCTTTAAGGTTATTCCGTATTACAGCACCTCATTCGGTGACGAACTTAGATCGGATACCCGGCTCATCATCAAAGCGCACGGCAGTATTGACGAGATGCAAAAGATGATTTTCACGAAGTCGCAATACCACGCGGCCAAGGAAAACCATGGATCTTTCTACAGTATTCTTAAAGGACTGCTGCTCACAAACACTTGCATTTTCATCGGGTGCGGCCTTGATGACCCTGATGTATTGCTCCTGCTCGAAGACGTGAAGATCACGGCATCGCCCAACCGGCCTCACTACGCCCTCTTGCGGGAGGGCTCGCACAATCACTATGCCAAACACGATCTCCTGTCTTGCTACAACGTGAAGGCTCTTGAGTACGGTCCAGAGCACGCGGATCTGGTCACCGACCTAAAGGCTCTCTTGGCAGATGTCGATGCACTCAGGGCGATTTCGTGATGCGGCCCAAGCGATCCATGCCCTGGAATTGGCGTTGACAGGTTCGCGTGACCGAGTCAGAATGATGACTATGATCCCCATTCTCCAAACGTCGCTCGGCCAGCTCTACCAAGGCGACTGCCTAAAGATAATGCGCACGCTCGACGCTGAAAGCGTGG
>Ga0315287_10008136_pt1 | contig 10568 bp, 9 predicted proteins | sample YL17G11_0_MG_FD_205037 | JGI IMG/M metagenome (GOLD analysis project Ga0315287, IMG submission 205037) | Sediment microbial communities from Yellowstone Lake, YNP, Wyoming, USA - YL17G11_0 | ecosystem: Environmental > Aquatic > Freshwater > Lake > Sediment | place: USA: Wyoming | collected...
GTCCCTTGACCTGCGAAAGTTCGATTGATATCGTCGACGGCCCATGATACGGCTCCGAAGATGAATAGAATATGAACGGGTTTATTCCATCAGGCGTCCGGAAGGAAGACGGTGACGACACTCCCCTCGGGACCACTGGCCGCGGTCACGCGTCCGTTGTGGGCCTCGACGATCTTCCGGACGATGGACAAGCCCAGCCCGCTTCCTCCCGTGGCTTCCGTCCGCGATGGATCGACCCGGTAAAACCGCTCGAAGATCCGGGGCAGGTGTTCGGCCGGAATGCCGATTCCGGTGTCTCCGACCTCGATCGTCGTTCCTCCGCCCTCCGTACGGGCTTTGATTGTCACGCTTCCGTTCGGTCGGTTGTAACGGACGGCATTGTCGACCAGGTTGGATAAGGCCAGACGTAGTTGAGATGGATCGGCCAGGACTCGAAGCTCAGGCTCAATGGCCTGCTCGAGCCGCACCGTCCCGGCCTCAGCTTCGGGCCCAATTGCGGCATAAATATCCGTCACGAGTGGGAGAAGCGGGATCTCCTCTTTGGCCGGATGGGCTTTCCCCGCGTCCATCCGGGCCAGGAGAAGCAAGCCTTCGATGATCGCCTGCATCGACCGGGCCGTCCGTAAATTGTCGTGGTGGGCTTCGATCAACTCTTGGTCCCGTCGGGGCCGACGAAGCAGGACCTCAATTGTGTTGAGAATCGCGGCCAGGGGTGTGCGCAGTTCGTGCGAAGCGTCGGCGGTGAACTGCCGTTCCCGCTGAAATCCCTTTTCCAGCCGGTCCAGGGCGGCATTCAACTGCTCGATCAGGGGATGAAGCTCCCTATCGAATCCTTTCGGATCGATCCGCCGGTCGAGCCGAGTTTCGGAAACGCCGGCCAGCGCCTTGTTGATGCGGCGGATGGGACGCAGAGCCCACCCAGCGAGCAGGAAGCTGCCGCCGCCCGCGATCAGGAAGGCGGCCAGAGACAGGACGGCCAGCAGCGAGGCGAGCTCCCGCAGTTCTTCTTTCGTTTCGGCCAGGGATTCGGCGCATTGGATCGCGACCGCGGTCGTTGTTTCGGGAAGAACCGCGTTTTTCTCGCCCGATACTGCGTCGATTTCGAGGTGGTCCACCCAAGTCACCGTACGCCAAATCTTGCTGCGTGAGGAACGCACGGTTTTCCATACAGGGGAGGCCGGGGAAGCGACTTTTCGCTGATGATCACTTTGAGCCGATTGTGTTCGATCCAAACGCGCCGTCGCCTGATGAGGGACAGCCGCGTTTTTGGGGAATGCCGGCCAGGGAATTTCTGGGGAGTTCGGCGATTGATGGACGATCAGCCCGTTTTCATCTACGATCCGGATAAACGAGGAGATCGCGGGCTTGAGGCCATTGTCGTCGACCAAGTCGAAGGCCGGCTTCCCGTTGGTGATTTCAAGGCGCCGAGCGAGCGACTGGGATTCGGCGAACAATCGGCTGTCCAGGATGTCCAGAAGGGCGTTGCCTTTCGCGACAAAGATGAATCCATCGAAACTGAGGATGACGGCCGTGAGAACGAGCAGGAACCCGACAATCAGCTTCAGCCGAAGGGAGCGCATGTCATTCGCCCTTCAGCAGATAACCGGCACCGCGGACGGTCTGGATCAAGGGCCGGAGCCCGGGCCGGTCGATTTTCTTGCGCAGCCGGCTGATGAAAACGTCGATGAGATTGCTCGTCGTATCATCTTGCCAATCATAAAGATGTTCCCAAATCTCGGAGCGGGAGACGATTTCGCCCGACCGATGGGCGAGATACTCGAGGAGCGCGTATTCCTTGGGTTGAAGGATAATGGCCAGGCTTCCCCGGACAACGGTGTGCGCGGCCGTGTCGATTTCCAGGTCGGCCACAATCAGGCGCGGGTTTTTAGCTTGGTATTTCCTCCGGAGCAGGGCTCGGACGCGGGCCAGCAGTTCCTCGAAACGGAATGGTTTCGTCAAATAATCGTCCGCCCCCGTGTCCAACCCCCGGACTTTATCCTCCGGGGCATCGCGAGCCGTTAAAATAAGGATATGGGTGGACAGGCCTTTGGCCCGGACCTTTCTCAAAAGCGTCAAGCCGTCCATTTTCGGGATCATCAGGTCCAGGATGACGACGTCGTAATCGTTGGCTTCGGCCAGGAACAGTCCTTCCTCGCCGTCTTCCGCTGTATCGACGGCGAACGACTCCTCCTCCAGCCCTTTTTTCAAGCTCTTTAAAAGAGCGCGGTTGTCCTCGACGATCAGAAGGCGCATGATGACTCCGGCCTATTATGCCACGATTTGTCATGAACGGATGATGAACGGGTCCGGCCTGTTGTCTGGAACCCGAAAATATTCCACAATAGGCGCTCATGAACGGAGCCGCCGCCGATTTCAATCAGCTTTCCCGGAGACTGGCCGGTCCTCTGCCCGGACTTCCCGCCCAACTCGCCATGGCCCCCATCCCGCGGCCGGGTAACATGACTTACCGGGAAGCCGAAGCCACAAGCCTCAAGGCCGGAGTGCTGATTCTTCTTTATCCCCGGGCGGGCAGCGAGCCCCATATCGTCTTCATCCGCCGCCCCGGCACGGTTGCCCATCACAAGGACCAGATTGCCTTCCCCGGCGGTCGAATCGAGCCCGGAGAAGACTTCGTCCGGACCGCCCTGCGTGAGGCGGAAGAGGAAATCGGCGCTCCCCCGGCTAAAGTAAGGGTCGCCGGGGCCCTGACCCCTCTCTATATTCCTCCCAGCAACTTCAGCATCTACCCGGTCGTCGGATTCGCCGAAGAACCCCTGGAATTCGTCCCCTACCCGGAAGAAGTGGCCGAGATCATCGAAGCGCCCTTGGCCCATCTACTCGATCCGGGAACGGTCAGGCGCGAAACCTGGCCCTTGGACCGGGGTCCGGTCCTCGTCCCTTATTATGCCTTCGGTCCCCACAAGATCTGGGGAGCCACGGCCATGGTGCTGGCCGAGTTTCTGGCGATTCTCGGCCCCGGCGCCGACTGAGCCGGAAAGGGCGGCCCCGCTTCATCGCGTGACGGCAATCTCCATCCAGCCGCTGTCCGGATTGTTGCCCTTTGTTTCGACGGCGGCTTGGACCTGCCAAGTGTGAAAAGCGTTGACGCCCTTGAACGTCGGCCGTTCTTCGACCGGAATATCAAACGATCCGGTCCATTCATAAGTTTGGCCCGTCTGCAGCCTCTGGGGTCCGGCGACCGTGAATTTCCTGGTGAAGGTGGTGTTGACCTGAGTCACGTCATCGTGCTTTTCCCGGACTTGCTCACCGAATTTTTCGGCCAGGACGACATTGCGGACGGTGACTCTCTCGTTGGCCATGACCTGGATGGTGACTTCCTGGATATCCGTATCTTCGCGCGTGACCGCCGCCGAGACCCGCACCGGGACGGGTTTTCCGAGCACGGCTTCGGAACATTGCAGCGTGACCTTGATGCCGCCGCCGGTGATCGCGTTCGTCAGCTTGGAGAAGAAGCCCATGTTTTTTTCTCCCTCGGTCAAGATTTGTCCCTCCCCATAAGTCGGGACGGCTCCGACTATATTCCCGGCCTTATTTCCTTGTCAAGAAACCGTCCCGAATCAGGATCAGGCGGATGTCTCTTTCGCCTTGCTGGAGCGCTTTCATTAAAGGAAGAATGCAGAGGACGCAGCCGAGTCCCCCGTAGCGACGGCGGTCAGGCGGGAAACCTTCTCCGTCGGCCGGGAAAAAATGGCCCCCGGAGCCGTTTGGCTTTGCCGGCCGAATAGTCTACAATTCCACTCCTCAAAGGAGCGGAATCATGAAGAAAGCCCTCGTCCTCTCGATCGCCCTGGCCGTCCTGATCCCGGCCTGCGGGCCCAAGGAGAACAAGACCCCCGTGACCGAACCCGTCAACCCGTTTTTCACCGAATGGACGGCCCCTTTCGCCACACCGCCTTTCGACGCCATCAAAGCCGAGCATTTCCGCCCGGCCTTCGACAAAGGCATGGCCGAGCAGAAAGCCCAGATCGAGGCCGTCGTTTCGAAAACCGAGGCGCCGACATTCGCCAATACCATCGAGCCGGTGGAACGGAGCGGCGAACTCCTATCCAAGGTCAACAGCGTCTTCGGCCTCTACACATCGAATCACACCAACGACGCTTTGCAGAAAATCGAGCAGGATATCGCCCCCATCCTGGCCAAGCACACCGACGATATCGTCCTGAACGCCAAGCTGTACGAACGGATAAAGGCGGTTTTCGACGCGCTCGACACCCTTGGCCTCAGCCCCGAACAGGCGCGTCTTTTGGAGAAAACCTACAAGGATTTCGTTCGTTCCGGCGCCGCTCTGGATGAAGTCAAGAAGCTCGAGCTTCGCAAACTCAACGAAGAGCTGACCGTCCTCGGCGTCAAGTTCGGCCAGGACGTCCTCAAGGAAGACAACGGATTCACGCTCGTCCTGGAAAAACAGGAAGACCTGGCCGGCCTCCCCGCCGACCTGGTCACGGCCGGAGCCGAGGCGGCCAAAGCCAAAGGCCTCGAGGGCAAATGGGCCTTCACGCTCCATAAACCGAGCTGCATTCCTTTTTTCACCTATTCGTCCCGCCGCGACTTGCGCGAGAAGTTGTTTAAAGCCTTCATCAACCGGGGCGCCAACGGCAACGAGAACGATAACCGGGCCATCGCTCCCAAGATGGCCTCGTTGCGCCTGACTCGGGCCAACCTCCTGGGCTACAAAACGCACGCTGGTTTCGTCCTGGAGGAAAACATGGCCAAAACGCCGTATGAGGTATACAAGTTTCTCGACCAGATCTGGACCCCCGCCCTGGTCATGGCCAAGGCCGAGGCCAAGGAACTCCAGGTTCTGCTGGCCAAAGACGGAATCGCCGGCAAGCTCGAAGCTTGGGACTGGTGGTATTACGCCGACCAGCTGAAAAAAGCCAAATACGACCTCGACGACGAAGCCTTGCGCCCCTACTTCGAGCTCAAGGCCGTCCGCCAGGGAGCTTTCGACGTGGCCGGCAAGCTGTGGGGTTTGACGTTTACGCAACGGACGGACATCCCCGTCTACCATCCCGAGGTCGAAGTCTTCGAGGTTAAGGAAGCCGACGGAACCCATGTCGGAATACTCTATTCCGATTATTTTCCCCGTCCGTCGAAGCGCGGCGGGGCTTGGTCGAACGCCATCCGTGAACAGTCCGTTCGCGACGGGAAGAAAATCACCCCCATCGTTTACAACGTCGGCAATTTCACCAAACCCACCGCCGGGAAACCTTCGCTCATCACCTTCGAGGAGGCGGCTACGCTCTTCCACGAATTCGGCCACGCCCTCCACGATCTCCTTTCCAACGTGACCTATGAAACGCTCTCCGGGACGAACGTCCCGCGTGACTTCGTCGAACTGCCCTCGCAAATCATGGAAAACTGGGCCGGCGATCCCGAGGTCGTCAAGACGTACGCCAAGCACTATCAGACGGGCCAACCCATTCCCCAGGAACTCCTCGACAAGGTCAAGAAGGCGAACCAATTCAACCAAGGATTCACCACGGTGGAATATACTTCGGCTTGTTACCTGGACATGGATTGGCATACGGTGTATGAGACCAAGGAACCAGATGCCGTCGTCTTCGAGAACGCCTCGATGAAAAAAATCGGGTTGATCCCCGAAATCGTCGTCCGCTACCGGACGCCGTACTTCCAGCATATTTTCTCGGGCGGATACTCGGCGGGATATTACAGCTACCTGTGGAGCGAAGTCCTCGACGCCGACGCCTTCCAGGCCTTCAAGGAGACAAGCCTGTTCGATCAAAAGACAGCCCGAAGCTTCCGCGACAACATCCTGTCTAAAGGCAACACCGCAGAACCGATGGACCTGTATAAGGCCTTCCGCGGACGCGAGCCTAAAGTCGAGCCGCTGCTTAAGCGCCGCGGTTTGCTGAAGTAAGCGATCGATCGATCCGGAGGGACGGGTTTCCGCGTCCCTCCGGAGTTTTCCCATAATGATTTTCGTTCCGGGCAGCTGCACAATCCTTCCTGACCGTAATCCAGTTTTCCGGCTATAGACAGCGTTGCCGCATGCGTTTTCTCCCTGGAAAAGAAAAGTGTCATGCGGTCAACGATCCCTCCTCTTGACGGCGGACCGAGTTGGGCTACAATGAGGGCATGAACGCAAGCGGCCAAGAAAAAGGACAGCCGGTTCTCGTCTGGGGAGCCCTGTGGGGCGCGGCCGAAGCCGGGTTCGGACATATTTTGCACTGGCTCCCGATTCCGGGTTTGGCCGGATTGATCATGATCCCGATCGGGCTTTTCTTCATGAGCCGCGTCTATCGGGAGACAAGCCGGCCCGGATCGATCGCCGGGGTCGCGGCCGTCGCCGCCGCGGTCAAAATGGTCGACGTTCTCCTCCCCGGCCGGGGGATGGCCATGGCCCTGCGTCCCGCCTTGGCCATTCTCGGAGAAGGGCTTTTCGTCGCCGTTCTTTTCGCCGCCCGGCCCCTTCTCGTCCGCCGGAAAGCATGACTGGTTTCGATTCCTTACTTGGACCGAAAGGGCATCACCTTCGTGTCTAAGCGCGCCGCTTCCGACTTGCCGGCTTCCGCCAAGGGACGGGCCTTCGACTCGCCACTCGCCCGTGGTCTGTATTCATGGGCGAGTACGGCGGAAGCGGATCCCCGGATAGAACCTGTCCTCATCGCTTCGCAAATGAGGACTGCAAAGCCCGGAGCCCCGGCCGCCGCGCCGATGGGGATAAACGGCGCTCGGATGATCCGGACGGGCTGCCCGGCCCACAACTGCGGCGGTCGATGCCTTCTTCGCGTCTGGGTCCGCGACAACACCGTTGTCCGCATCGACACCGACGACCGGCCGGGCGACGAACCGTCCGACCCCCAGCTGCGGGCCTGCGTGCGCGGCCGCGCCTACCGGTTCCGCCAGAATCATAAGGACCGCCTGCGTTATCCGATGAAACGCGTCGGCCGGCGGGGCGAAGCGAAATTCGCCCGCATCTCCTGGGACGAGGCTTTCGCCGTCATGGCGGGGCAAATCAACCGGGTACGGAATACCTACGGCAACGCCGCCCTTTTCGTCCCCTACGGCACGGGCAGCTACAATCAAACCAACGGCCGCGGGACGGCGGAGCGCCTGCTGAATTTCGTCGGCGGCTCGCTCGGCTACTACAACAGCTATTCCTGGGCCTGCATCTCGGCGGCCACGCCCACGATTTACGGCACCAACGTCACCGGCAACCAGCGCCAGGATTGGCTCAACGCGCGCTATATCCTGATGTGGGGCTGGAACCCGGCCGAAATGCGCGACGGGACGAATTCGGAATACTTCATACGCAAAGCGCGGGAGCGGGGGGCGCGGGTGGTGTGCGTCGATCCGCGCCTGACCATGAGCGCCGTGGCCCTGGCCGACGAATGGGTCCCCATCCGGCCCGGGACCGACGTCGCCCTGATGAGCGCCATGGCCTACGTCATGATCAAGGAAGGCCTCGTCGACAGGGAATTCGTCCGGACGCATTGTCTGGGATTCGACGGGACGCAGATGCCGGCCGGATGCGAAGGCGCGGAAAGCTACGAGGATTATATCTTCGGCGCGCGGGACGGCCGGCCGAAAACGCCTGATTGGGCCGAGCCCATCACGGCCGTGCCGCGGGCCGTCATCGCCCGTCTGGCACGCGAATACGCCACTCTCAAGCCCGGCGTTCTCTATCAAGGTTACGGCATGCAGCGCCGGGCTTACGGCGAACAGGCCGTTCGCGCGGGATGCGTCCTGGCGGCCATCACCGGGAACGTCGGCGTCCCCGGGGGATGGGCCGGCGGTATCGCCCTGCAGGCTCCCGACGGCGGGGCGCGCTGGGCGATTTTTCCGACGGGGGTGAATCCGGTCAAGGCCGTCATCCCCTCGTTCCTCTGGTCGGAAGCGGTCTTGAGGGGGAAAGAGATGAGGGCCGAGGATGGGGTCCGGGGGGCGGAAAGCCTGGGCACGGACATCAAGCTCATCTGGTCCGTGGCCTCCAATATTCTCATCAACCAGCACGGCAACGTCAACCGCTCGGCCGCCATTCTCCGCGACGAGTCGCGCGTCGAATTTCTGGCCGTTCAGGACAACTTCCTGACACCGACGGCCCGCTTCGCCGACCTGGTGCTCCCGGCCTGCACCCAGATGGAAACATGGGGCGTTCAGGACGGCTGGAAATACGGGGAGGAAGTCATCCTCGCCCCCAAGATCGTTGAGCCGCCGTTCGAGGCCAAGAGCGATTACGCCATCGCCGCGGGGATCGCCGAGCGGCTGGGAGTGAAGGACGCTTACACGGAAGGCCGCGATGAGCGCGGTTGGGTGGACTGGGCGCTCGACCATTACCGGAAAACCCGTTTTCCCGACCTGCCCACGCTGGCCGAGTTTGAGGCCTCCAATGCCGGGATGTGCGTCCGGCCGGTGACGAATCCGGCGGTGGCCTTCGCCGATTTCCGGCGCGATCCGGAAGGCCATCCCTTGCCTACGCCATCCGGAAAAATCGAGATCTTCTCCAAGCGCTTGCATGACCTGGCCCGCCCCGACGATATTCCGGCCGTGCCCAAATATATTCAAGAATGGGAGAGTCCGTTCGGACCCGAGGCGGAGAAGTTCCCCCTCCAGGCCGTCGGACACCACGCCCTGTCGCGAGTCCATTCGATCCACGACAACGTGCCCGAGCTGGCCGAGGCCTTCCCCCAGCGCGTTTTCATGAACCCGCTCGACGCCGAGCCAAGGGGAATCAAAGACGGCGACGCGGTCAAAGTATGGAACGATCGAGGGGCGTTGATCATCCCCTGCCGGGTTACGGAACGGCTTTTACCGGGAGTTGTGGCTATTCCGCAGGGGGCTTGGTGGACGCCGGACAAGGACGGGATCGACCGCCGCGGCAACATCAACGTCCTCAGCTCCGAGCGCTGGACGCCCTACGCTTTCGGCAACGCCCAGCACACTATCATGGTTCAAACTGAAAAGGCCGCCCCAAGCCGGGGGAAACGATGAAGAGACTCGGTTTCTTCGTCGATTCGGCCTCCTGTTCGGGATGCAAAGCCTGCCAGATGGCCTGCCAGGACAAGAACGACCTGAAAGGCGGACGGAAATGGCGCCGCGTTTACGAGATCGGCGGGGGCGGGTGGCGGAAAGACGGCCAAGCCTGGGTCTCCGACTTGGTGGCCTATAATCTTTCCATCGCCTGCAATCATTGCCAGAAACCGCTTTGTCTCGACGGCTGTCCGTCCCGGGCCATCGTCAAGCGGGACGACGGGATCGTTATCATCGACGGTTCGAAATGCCTGGGCTGCCGCTACTGCGAATGGTCCTGCCCCTACGGCGCCCCCCAGTTCGACGGGGATGCCGGGGTCATGACCAAATGCGACCTATGCGCCGACCTCGTGGACCAGGGCGGGACGCCGGCCTGCGTGCGGGCCTGCCCGATGCGGGCGCTCGATTTCGGCGAGATCGAAGAGCTGCGGAAAAAATACGGGAGCGACGCCGAGGTCCATCCCCTGCCTTCGGCCGTTCTCACCGAACCCTCGCTCGTCGTGCGGGCCCATCGCGACGCGGCCAAAGCGGGAGCGAAGGCGGCGCTCGTGGCCAACCGGGAGGAGGTCAAGAAATGAATGGACGCGAATGGCCCCTGGTTTTGTTCACTCTGATCGGCCAGGCGGCGGCGGGATTGGCCTTTTTCCTCATCCTCCCCCTTTATTTTTTCCCGGCTCTGACAAGCGACCGTTCTTTGGGCGGTTTTCGTCTCGGCGTTCCTTTAATCATCCTCGCGCTCCTCGGCGCGGCCGCTCTCCTGTCGTTTTTTCATCTCGGAAACCCTGCCCGCGCCGTCCGCGCCTTGGCCAATACGGGAGCATCCTGGCTGAGCAAGGAAATCCTGGCCGAAATCATCTTCATGGGAGCGACGGCCGGACTGGCCTACTTGGCGTGGAAGGCGCCGGGGTCGCCGGCGGGAACGACACTGGCTGTTTTAGTCGTCGCGGAAGCGGCGGCTTTCGTCTACAGCATGGGCAAAATCTACACGATTCCGGCCGTGCCGGAGTGGAATTCGGCGGCCACGCGCGGATCGTTCTTCGCCTCGGCTTTCGGGCTCGGGTCCATGGCGGCGGCCCTGGCCGTCCGAGGGGCCATCCCGTTTATTGAAGGCGCACCGGGGACAAGATTGGATTCCGATTTGCACATAGCGGCTCTCGCGGTTGCGGGTGGATCCTGTCTGGTCGCCCTGCTCTTTTCGCCCGGATTCGGCCTGTTGATCGCCAAGAGACCGTCCCGAGTCTATGCTCCTAAGCGCGCTTTTACGGTTATCTTCATCGTCCGGATCGTCTTGCTCCTTTTTTCGGGCGGGATTTGGGCCTTTGTCGTCTTCCATCCGGCGGCGCCGCCGGATTGGGCGTGGGCAGGTTTCGGCCTGGCCTTTCTGTCGGAAACTCTCGGCCGGCTTCTTTTTTATTCCCTTCCCGACGGACTCTGAATTTTTCTTGCGGCACCTCTCTCCCGATCGGAAATTAAACCCATTCGACTCCCCGAGCCTTGCAGTCCTCATTCGCGAAGCGAATTAGGGCAGGCTTTGCAGTCCTCATTCGCGAAGC
>Ga0315287_10008137_pt1 | contig 10567 bp, 6 predicted proteins | sample YL17G11_0_MG_FD_205037 | JGI IMG/M metagenome (GOLD analysis project Ga0315287, IMG submission 205037) | Sediment microbial communities from Yellowstone Lake, YNP, Wyoming, USA - YL17G11_0 | ecosystem: Environmental > Aquatic > Freshwater > Lake > Sediment | place: USA: Wyoming | collected...
GCCGCCGCCACCGCTTGTGAAGCCGGCGTGCCCATCGTCACCGGCGACACCAAGGTGGTGGAGCGCGGCGCCGCCGACGGGCTCTTCATCACCACGACGGGCGTCGGCGAGATCGTCGTCGCGCACGAGCTCGGCACCGCCGCGGTGCGCGACGGCGACGCCGTGATCCTCAGCGGGAGCATCGGCGACCACGCCGTCGCCGTCCTCGCGGCGCGCGGCGACTTCAAGTTCAGCGCCGACGTGCGCAGCGACTGCGCGCCGCTCTGGGGTCTCGTCGAGGCCGCCGTCGCGGCGGCGCGCGAGGCCGGCGGGGAAGAGGCACTGCGCTTCCTCCGCGACCCCACCCGCGGCGGCCTCACCACGGTGCTGGCGGAACTTGCCGAAGAGGCCGGCCTGGGGATCGAGGTCGAAGAGGACGCGATCCCCGTCTCGCCGGCCGTGCGCTCCGTCTGCGCCCTGCTCGGCTACGACCCGCTGACGCTGGCCAACGAGGGCAAGATGGTCCTGGTCGTGGCGCCCGAGGCGGCCGACGCAGTGGTCGCCGCCGTTCGCGAGACGGAGTACGGACGCGAGGCGCGGCGCATCGGCTTCGTCATCGCCGCGCACCCCGGCCGCGTCGCCCTGCGCACGCCGTTCGGCACGCGCCGCGTGCTCGACATGCCGGTGGGGGAGCTGCTGCCGCGGATCTGCTGAGGCGCCCGGGCGTGAGGGGAGATGGAGCCCGGTCGCGGACTCGAACCGCGGACCCCCTCCTTACCATGGAGGTGCTCTGCCGACTGAGCTAACCGGGCAACGCTGGTGGGGGAGCTAGGATTTGAACCTAGGTAGGCTGCGCCAACGGATTTACAGTCCGCCCCCTTTAACCACTCGGGCACTCCCCCGGGAGCGCGCCTGAGGCTACAGGAAACCGGGGTCGCTTTCAACCACTCGGACAGCCGTCATTCGAGGCTGGAGAGGCAGGATTGAGCGCCCCTCGCGCCTGTGGTACTTTAGGCATCCGCCGTGGCGGCGTAGCTCAGCTGGTCAGAGCAGCGGAATCATAATCCGCGTGTCGTAGGTTCGAGTCCTACCGCCGCTACCAGCACTCTTGCCTCCGTGAGACCCCTCGGATTCGCCTGCTTGCTAACGGTTCTGCTGATCAGCGGTCTGAGCGACCACGACGAGCTCCGCGACCATCTCGGCGGCGTCACGCTGCTGTCGCGGCAGCAGGTGCCCATAGACTCGCATGGTGAAGCCGGGGTCCGCGTGACCGAGCCGCTGCGCGACGACGTGCACCGGCGCGCCGGCCGCTGGCAGGAGCGATGCGTGACTGTGGGGTTGCTCAGCGGCTGAGCGCAGGGCCTGCGAGAAGTGGCACGGGAGGACGGTTGTCGTGTGCTATCGACGCGCTCGCAGCGTGGCCGCCCTCTCGCCAAGTTGACCGGCCACCGTTACGGCGACTTCGCCCACGCGCACAGAACGTCCGGTCAGGTTCGGCGCCCACTCGCGCGCCAGTTTGGCGCCTGTGCGCGCTCGTAACACGACAACGGTGTGACCCACGATTCAGAGGGTAGCCCAGAAGGATACGAGACTCCTGATATGAGCAACGCTCAAGACGGGAGGCTGAGATCCGCCGGACGTACCGCTGCGGCCACCGCAGTCCGACGGGGAGCCACTGGTGAGACCGGCCCGCGAGCCGTTCTCCTGCGTTCCCGGGCGAGCGGCCCTCCGGGGGTCATGGGGCCGAGGAACAAAGGGGGTTCCAATGGTACGACCCGGCGCGTGCATTTGAACCACTCTCCGCCTTCCCCTGCGCCGGTCTCGTCGGCGCCGCCGCTGGCACGCGTGAGGGAAAGTCACGCAGGCGGCCGCGGAGCGGGGAGCACCAAGGAGGGAACCATGAGACGCAAGCTCTGCTTTGGAGTGATCCTCTGTCTGGCCCTGGCCGTGCTGATCGGGATCGGTGCGCCTATCGCTGCCGCGGCGCTGCAGTTCAACGTATCCATTTCGCCCGGTGTCAGCTCAACGCCCCTCGACGGCCGTCTGCTCGTGATCGTGTCCACAGACTACGACGGCGTCTACGAGCCGCGCTTGCAGGCGAACGACGGCTGGGTTGCCTGGGGGCCGCCGTTCTGGGGCATGGACGTGAACCGTATGAAGCCCGGAGTCCCGGTCCTCTTCGGCGGCTCGGGTGTCGACGGCGCCTCGCTGGCGTCGCTGGACGAACTCAAACCAGGCAAGTACTACGTCCAGGCGCTGCTCAACGTGTACACGACCTTCCACCGCGCGGACGGCTCGGTGGTCAAGCTGCACATGCCGGCGGGCGAGGGGCAGAACCCGTTCACCACGCCGGGCAACCTGGTGAGCACACCGGTCAGGCTGAACCTGAACCCTGCCGCCGGCAGGACGTTCACGCTGCAGCTCGATCAGGTGCTGCCGCCGCTCGAGATGGTGCCCCCGGGCGGCACGCTGCAACAGGGCAATCCGGTCGACACGAAGCACGTCAAGCACATCAAGATTAAGAGCGCGCTGCTCTCCCGGTTCTGGGGGCGGCCGATCTACATCGGCGCCAACGTCCTGCTGCCCGAGGGCTACGACGACCCGGCAAACCGCCGAGTGCGCTATCCGGTCGTGTGGGAACAAGGGCACTTCACGACCGAAGCTCCGTGGGGCTTCAGCGAGGGGCTGGACGACGAGATGGGGTTCTCCCAGTGGTGGGTGTCTGACTCAGCGCCGCGCATCATCTACGCGACCATCCGGCACGAGAACCCCTTCTACGATGACTCCTACGCGGTGAACTCGGCTAACCTCGGTCCCTACGGCGATGCCATCACCAAGGAGCTCATCCCGGCGGTCGACAACTCCTTCCGCATCATCAAGGCTCGCTGGGCGAGGACGACCGGCGGCGGCTCGACCGGTGGCTGGGAGGCTGCTGCGCAGATGATCTTCTATCCCGACCTGTACGCTGGGGCATGGATGGTCTCCCCGGATCCACTCGATTTCCGTGGCCTGGAGCTCATCAACATCTATGACGACCCGAGCGCGTACTACTACGACTATCCTGAGTCGCTCCTTGCCATTCCGTCGTTCAGGGACAGCGCGACGGGCGAGACGCTCTTCACCGCCGAGCAGGAGAGCCGGTGGGGGCTGGCGCTCGGCACGCACGGACGCTCGGGTCTCGGCGCGTGGGACATCTACCAGGCGGCCTTCGGCCCCCAGGGCAGCGACGGGTATCCGGCGCCGATCTGGGACAGGAAGACCGGGGTGATCGACGACGATGTGGCCAGGGCGTGGAGGCCCAAGGACCTCAGTCTCTACCTGCAGAGGCACTGGGACGACGTCGGCCCGCTGGTCGCCGGCAGGATGTTCTTCTGGTGCGGCACCATGGACGAACTCTTCTACGACAACCCCACGCGGCTCTTCGAGGGGCGGACGGCGACGTTCACTCGTCCACAGGCCCACTTCTCGTTCGAGTGGGGCGTGGGCGAGGGGCACGGCTGGATGCCCATGGGCCCCGACGGGCTGATCATAGACATGGCCGAGTACATGGCCGAGCAGGCGCCCGAGGGCACCGACGTGAGCGGTTGGTACAAGCCATAGGCTTGACCCACCCGCGTCGTGCGCTTCAGGCGTCGGGAAGGGCGGCCCGGACGTCCGCTGACCGGCTCCGGGCGAGCAACACAGAGGCCCGCCGCCCGTGAGGGCAGCGGGCCTCTTTCGCGCCGCACACCCTTGGGATGGCTTGAGACACGAGAAAGCCGGTGAGACCTGTGCCTCGGTGGGCAGCAGGGGGACCGGCTGGAGATAGAGTACGCCGCCACGGCCGTCCTCACCAGTCACAGCGCACGTATCTGTTGCCGAGGGTGACGACGCGCCGCGGCCGGGGTCGGCTCAGCGAGGGGCACCATCAGCGTGATCGTCGTGGCCGGCGGGGCAAGGGTGACAATGGCCGGACCCAGGTGACAATGCGCCCCGAAACGGGTGACACGCCAGGTGACAATCGCTCGTCACACCCCGTGTTTGCGCCGTCACTCCGTCCGGCCGAAGTGACGAGGAGCAGGGAAAAAGGACGTGGCGTGACGAGGTGTGAAGCATCCCATGGCAATCATAATCCGCGTGTCGTAGGTTCGAGTCCTACCGCCGCTACCAGCTTCTGGAACTCTCCCCTGCGTGCGCTAGGAGAGCTTCGGCCAGGCCGTAAAGGCAGCCGGGGTGAAGCGCATCCGAGTCCACGATCTGCGCCACACCCCCGCGACGTTCGGGCTCGGCGCGGGCATCCACCCGAAGGTGATGCAGGAGCGCCTTGCTCGGCGTAGGCGTCAACGAGCCGTGCCCGGTAGGGGGGCGGTGCGCATGATGCTGACTGACGAAGACAAGCGCCAAGCCGACGAACTCGGCTTGACATACACGGGAATGAGCGTGGCGCTCGAGACCCGCGTCCCTCCCGAGACCTACGCGGAGCGCAAGCGGGGACTACTCACCGAACGGGACGCGTGGGAAGCGAAGATGACGCAGGTGTAAGGCTTCTTCAAGCGGGCGGAGCAGATCGCCCGGCACGAAGAGGAAGACGCCTGGAAGGCCATGAGGGCTGGGAGTCCGTCGCCCGCTCCCGGCTTGGTCGGGCGCCACGGGCGGGAGGGGCGGCGCCTGCCGGCGCCGCCCCTCGGGACGCTCCCTCTCAGGGTGCGAACGAGAGTCTCAGCGAGACGATACCTCCCTGCTCCCTGATGTTGGTCGCCGTGATGCCGGAGCAGCCGTACCTGGGCTCGTTGCCGAGCCAGAAGTAGTAGGAGCTCGTGTTGGGACGCGTGTGGTCGCCGACCGCCGTCACGTTCCCGCTCCCCGGATACAGGTCGGCCGTGTCACCGCTGTTGTATCCGTGCTCCAGATCCCAGCGATCGTCGGCCTGCAGGATTGAGATCCCGTAGTGGGTCTCGCCCGTCCAGGCCTTGCGCCAGCCCGTGGAGCGGGACTCCTTCCAGTTCTCGGCCTCGTTCGGGGCCCAGAAGTTCCTCGAGAAGACGGTATCGTCGACGTGGTAGATGGCGAGGCCGTGCATCGGCGCGGTGATCCACTTGCCGTCAGATCCCATGCGCCACGCAAGCAGACCCTTGTCGAACCCGATGTTCTGGCGGTTCTCGAAGAGGAACGACTCCTTGCCGCCCGAGCCCGGCACGACCATCTTGTAGACGGTGGGGGAGGTCACCGACGGCTGCAGGGTCGCGCTCGAGGCCCTGGTGACGACCGTCGGGGTGACGATGCCCAGCCCATACTTGCTCCCCGCGTCCAGCGACGATGGTGAGTTGCCCGCGAATATCTCGTCCTGGGGCCACTGGTTCCAGCTGCCGCCGGCCATCAGACTGAAGTTGCCCGTGCCACTGGACTCGTAGCCGTAGTCGTACTGGTCGGGCAGGCCAAGGACATGCCCGTACTCGTGGGCGTAGACGCCGACCGTGGCAGGATAGGGCCCGCTCACCGCACCCAGGAAGCCGGTGAGGTCGCCGCCGACCTCCGGCATCATCGCGTAGTTGTTCACCCTCACGCCGTCGACCGTGAAACCGTCCAGGTCGGTGCCAGAGCTCAGGTCTGAGCTGTGCGACCAAAGGAGGTCAGGAGCGGCGCTCCACTCCGCGCCCGTGCCCGTGTGGACGACGAAGAGGTTCGGCACGACGCCGTCCTTAGCGTACTGCGAGAAATCGACGGTTGGGTCGGCGGCCTTGATGGCCTCGATCACGAGCCCCTGCGCGTTCTCCGGATAGGGGCCGAACCCGTTGTCGTGGATCCCGTCAGCCCTGCAGTAGTAGCTGTACGGTTGAGGCGCCTGCAGCCATCCGGTGGCGCTCGGCGGGTCCAGCGTGACGACGTCCACCGCGCCGTAGGTGGCTTCCTTGAAGTAGTTCTTCAGCGTGCTGTTGGCAGGGTGGCCGGGGTACGTCGCATACGCGGGCGGATCGTACGTCGTGCCGAACAGCATGTCGTCGAACAGCGTCAGGTCCGCCCTCGTGGCGGGACCACCCGGCGGGTCGTCGGCCGTCTTCACGAACAGGACGAGGACCTTTTGCCGGGCATCCAGGCTCGTCGGTGTGATCCCCGATCCAGGCGGGTTGAACTTGCGGCCCTTGTTGACGGTCGTGCCCACGAGCGCGGGCAGCGCCCTGCCCTGAGCCTTCAGCTTGGCCGCCATGCGCGGCTGCATCGGGACGACCGACAGTCCGGCCCGGGACTTGGTCGCGTTCACCTCCGACGCGGCCACGGTGCCGCGAAGCGCCGCCGCCCCGACCGCCCCGCTCAATGCGACGATGGCGATCAGCCCGGCGGCCAGCAGCCGGCGAGTGCAATGACGGGACGTGGACATGTGTGCCTCCTTCGTCTGGCCGGCGGGGTACCGACCACAGGCCCCTGTGAGGCGGCGCAGTCCGGACGGAGATTCGGAGGAGCGCTCTCCCTCACCTCGATCGGTCGGAGTGTACCCCGACGTGCGAAGGGAGCGCCGTTGCACCGACTCGAGACCCTTGCTGCACGGCTTCACGAGGTGTGAGGATGCCACTGATGGGGCGAGACGGCCGGGAGCCTGAAAGCATGGAGAGGCCCGGCAGCGAATCGCCGGGCCTCTCCCACGACCGGCCACCGTTTCGGGGACTTCGTCCACGCGCGCAAGACGTCCGGTCAGGCTTGGCGCCCACTGGCCCGCTGGTTTGGCGCCGGCGCACCCTCGTAACACGACAACGGTGTGACTCAGGGCCAAGAGGGTAGCCAGGAGGGATACGAAACTCCTGATACGAGCAAGGCTCAAGACGGGAGGCTGTGATCCGGCGGACGTACCACTGCGGCCACCGCAGTCCGGCGGGGAGCCACTGGTGAGACCGGCCGGCGCCGGACTTCGTGCTTGTTGGGGCCGATCCCTCGGAGAGGCCTGGGGCTGCAGGGGCAAAGGGGGTTATGTTTGGAGCGGATCGTCGCACCTCCCCAGCTGGATGAGCGTGCGGCCAGCCGAACCAGATTCGGAGTTGTGATCAGGGGGTGTTCGAGATGGATCTGAGAAGTCCCGGGAAAGCATTCGGATATGCCGCAAGGAGGTCTCTCGCGCTCTTGCTGTGCGTGCTCGTTGCCGTCACGGTGACAAGCAGTGCGACTGCGAAGCGCGGACCTGACGGCGTGACGCCGACGTTGTCGGCGGACGAGAAGGCCCTGTTCGCCCAAATCGACCACGGCTACGCGTGGGACATCATGCTGAAACAGGTCTACGGCTGGAGCGTGCCCAACTACCAGCCCTGGTGGAACGAGACGGTCGCCGGCACGACGGCGTCGCATGCGACGGTCAGTGCTCTGGCCACCGAGATGGCACGCATCGGACTCTCGCCCGGGGCCAAGAACGGGACCTATATAGAGGACTTCCCGATCGACGGTCGCGAGGACCTGGGTTCATCGGTGACGATCGTGAGCCCCTACACGAGGACGATCTCGCCCGTGCATCAGGCCTTCAAGGGCGTCGGCACGGGCCCCAAAGGAATCACCGCGCCGGTCGTGAACGTCGGCTACGGGCGCTGGGAGGACTTCGTGAAGGCGGGCGACATCAGCGGCAAGATCGTGCTACTGCACCGCGCCGAACCCGTCTTCTACAGCGAATCAGCGGTGGCTGAGGCCAAGGCCCGAGGCGCCGTGGGAGCCCTCACCGACTACCCATACACCGCCCCCGAGGTCCTCAAGGACTTCGGTAGCGCCCAGTACCTTCCCTCGATCTACATCCGCCAGATCGAGTGGAACGAGATCGCAGCCGAACTGGCCGCCGGTGTCGACCTGCGCGTCAGGCTAGTGGTCGACAACCGCATAGGCAACTACCCCACGGCGCACAACATCGTTGGGGTGATTCCGGGGGCCGTCTACCCGGACGAGTACATCTACCTCGCCTGCCACTTCGACCACTGGATGACTGCCGCCGCCGACGACAGCGCAGGCGTGGGCTCCCTGTTCGCCATCGCCAAAGCCCTGAAGGCAAGGCAGGCGGAGGGCTGGCAGCCGCAGCGCACCCTGGTCTTCATCGCCTTCGACTCGGAGGAGCTCGGTGGGCCGCCCGACACCTACTACGACTGGTGTCTGGGCTCGTTCTCGCACATCGTGGGCCAGCTGCCGGGGGGGTCGAATCCCGAGTATCGCCGCACCTACAAGGTGTGGAACGACTCCCAACTCCTGCCGGCCATCCGCGCAGAGCGCGTGGGCAAGATCGTTGCCATGCTCAACATGGACGTGATCGGCGCCAAGGACACCATCGTCTACGTCGAGTCGACGCCGGATCTCACCGCGTTCCTCCTGCAATGCGCCCGGGATTCGGGTCTCACCAACGCGGCGAAAACCTATGTGTACTGGCCGCCCTCGTGCTACGACGACTGGCCGTTCTACATGGCCGGCGTGCCCTGCACGGAGATCGCCTGGTGGGGTCCTGCGTATGACGTCCTCTACCACACGACGGGTGATGTGCCCGCGGTCGTAGACCCAGACAACTTCCGCGTCAGCACCCTGTACAACGCCCTCGCCTTGCTGCGTCTCGACAAGATGGGCGTCGTCGGCTACGACCTGAACGAGGCTCTGAACGTGGTGAACGTCGGCATCGCCAACATCCTGCAGAAGGACCGCTCGGTGTTCGCACTCGGTATGGCCGACATCAGCGCCCTCGAGGCAGGCATGGCCACATACGAGGCAGCTCTTGCCGGGACGAAGACCGTACTCTCGCTCGGCGGTGCCTCCAATGAGCGGATCGCGCACCTCAACAGCGTCCAGCGGCAGACCGAGAAGGCTTTGCTGCCCCATCTCTTCAACTGGGACTCGAGCGGCATCCCGGGCTGGACGGGGATCTTTGTGTTCGACACCTACGCCAACGACCTGGCGGCCATGAACAAGGCGATCGTCGACCTGAAACTGGGCAAGGCGGCGGCCTGCGCCACGGATCTCACCGGGGTGACGACCATGGGCTGGGGCCAGGATGTGGGTACCGCGGCCTACGGCTCGCTCCTCGAGCACATGGCCTACAACCCGCACCTCCTGTGGGCCCGCGGCTATGTCCCGAGGCTCACCGACGTGCACCGCGAGTACATGAGCCTGATGGGCCGAGGGTCGGACGGTGAGATGACGCAAGCGCAGATCCTCAGCAGCCTGATCGCCAAGCGAGCCGCGATCTATGAGGCGGTAACGGCGGCTTCGCAGGATCTTGGCAGTGCCTTCACAGATGCCGCCAGCAAGCTGCAGGAACTGTGAGTGACGATGCGACGGAGAACGCGATTGGGGGCCTCACGGCCCCCAATCGCTCTGACAGGCTGCGGACCCCGGGGCTCTCAGTCTCATCGCCGCCGAGAGCTTCACGGCGACGATCAAGAGGGAGCCCAACTACCGCCAGACCTTCAAGACGAGAAACGCCGCGCGATTGGCGATCTTCGACTACGTAGAGCGCTTCTACAACCCGATTCGGCGGCACTCGACGCTGGTAGCATCAGCCCGGCAGACTACGGACTGGCCGCCGCGACGGCTTCCTGATGAGGGGCTAGCATTGCTAGCCGAGAACTGTCGGCGGAAGTGGGGCAACTCCAACTCCAGTCTTCTTCGTGTCAGACTGGACGGCAGACGGAGGCAGGGGGCTGCCGCAGCCGTGGGAGGGGCTACATGAAGCGGTTCGCCGCACTGACGCTCGTCGTCCTACTCGCCCTGGCCATGGCGGCCTGCTCTGCCGACGGCACCAACGACGCCACACAGGACGACACCGACGCGGACGGTGGGGGCACGAGTGCTCCCGAATGGGTCAAGGTCTTCACGTGGAAGAGCGGCAACAAGGGCAACTTCACCCGCAACTCCAAGAAGTTCACGCTCGAAGGTGGGGACCAGCGCGTCGATATGGTTGTCAAGGAGGTCAAGGGCCAGTGGTCTACGCCCAGCGCGGATTGGGCCATGATTGGCGAGACGGATGGCGACTATTTCGGCACCACCAAGGCCAATGACTCGGCCAACCTCTACCTCGATGCGGGCGAGTACTACGTCGGCGGCAACACCGTTGACTGCTACTGGACGTTGACGGTCTACGAGAAGCGGTAGAGAGCACACCCCTGGGGCTAGCTAGCGAGCGTTCAGGTCCGCGGCCGGGGTCGGCTCACCCGAGGGGCGGCATCAGCGTGATCGTCGTGGCCAGCGCCGGTAAGGTGGACAACCGCCGGGGGCGATTGACGTTGCCAGAGGACGGCGGTTCACCACCACCCAGCCTGGCAACAGAGCGGCCCGCCACCCGTGAGGGCAGCGGGCCTTCCACTGGACGGGCCACCGTTTCGGGGAGTGCGCCCACACGCACAGAGCGTCCGGTCACGCATGACTGTTGGAGAAGCCGCACTTTGCCCGCAACGGTGACGATTGAACGGCTGAGGTGATAACCCGTTGAGAGGGTGTCGCACAGGAGGTGCGACCCCGCTACAGGGGAGGTTCGTCATGCCGCAGTTCGTCATACTCTTCAACCTGACCGCCAAGGGGCTTGCCGACATCAAGGACGCGCCAGCGCGGTACCAGGCGGCCGTCAAGGGGATCGAGGCCGCCGGCGGCAAGGTGCTCAGCTTCC
>Ga0315287_10008138_pt1 | contig 10567 bp, 7 predicted proteins | sample YL17G11_0_MG_FD_205037 | JGI IMG/M metagenome (GOLD analysis project Ga0315287, IMG submission 205037) | Sediment microbial communities from Yellowstone Lake, YNP, Wyoming, USA - YL17G11_0 | ecosystem: Environmental > Aquatic > Freshwater > Lake > Sediment | place: USA: Wyoming | collected...
TAATGTTCTTGCAGCTCTTCATTTTATTGCATTTATTTAGGGTAGATGATCAGTTTTTATGGCGTTAGCATGAAAAAATTGCTTTAAAGAAGCTGGTCCTTCTGTATAATGTTCTAAATTCAGTCATTATACATTTTATAGTAATATGAAAATAATGTCAGGGGAAAATGCGGTGAATGAAATATCTTTTTGAGTAACAAGTTGCACCCCATCCTGTTTTTAAAACTGCATATATCCCTGATAAAAAAGATAGTCAATTAATAATTCGTAGTCCGTTACTCGTGGCTCGTTAAAGCATATGATAAATCAGATTGCAGAGATAATAGACGGCCAGCATCTCCTGCGCATCCCACTGCCAGAACGCCATGAAGAACAGCTGGTACAGGAAGAAGATGAGGAAAAGAAGGAAGAAGAAAAGCATATCCTCTGTGCCCAGTGCCGCGCGGTAATCACCAGCCCGCACGAGCGGATCGAAGTGCAGGGCGCGCAGGAGCACACTTTCTTTAATCCCTATGGTATTATATTTCAGATTGGCTGTTTCCGGCAGGCACGTGGCTGTGGATATCAGGGATCTGCGATTTCAGAATTCAGCTGGTTTCCGGGTTACAGTTGGAGAATAGCGCTTTGCAGTGCCTGCCTGACGCATCTTGGCTGGCTTTACAGTGCGCCGGAGAAGGAGAGCTTTTACGGGCTGATCCTTGATCACCTGATTCAGCCTGAATAAAAAAATTAGGCGATGCTCAGTTTCTTGCCACTTCGTTTGATAAAGCCTTCCCTTTGCAGCTGAACGAGATTGTCTTTTATCTTTTGCGCCGGGATATTGAACATTCTCATTAAGGCTGATTCAGTTATGAGAGGACTTCCCGTAATAGCCTTAATAATCATTCCTCTAACCTGCCTGTTTGAACCTTCAAACTTTCCCTGCTGCTGATGATGGACGCTTTTGCGGGAAGGGTTTGCATGGGCTTTTTTCAGCATTACCCCGTAATCCATGAGCGCATTGTACCACTTACAGGGGTTTTTGCTGTCCAGCGTTTTTTCTACCAAAGGTAGAATTTCCCGGTCATGCACATCATCCTGATCCTGAAAAAAACAGTGCAGAAAAACGCTTCTGATATTTGTCTCTATGAATGCGACCGGCTTGTTGAAAGCAAAGGCTGAAATTGAAGCAGCAGTATTTTTGCCAATACCAGAAAGGCTCATTAATTCCTCTATGGTTCTGGGTAATCTGCCATTGAATTTTTCTACCACTGCTACGGCAATCTTTTTCAGGAACAGTGCCCGCCGGTTATATCCCATGCCCTGCCACTGCTGAAGTATTTTACGTAATGGTGCTTTGGCAAGTGTTTTAAAATCAGGGAACGCAGTAATGAACTGGGGATATTTTTGCAGGACTCTCTCCACCTGGGTCTGCTGCAACATTATTTCTGAGACCAGGATGTGGTAGGGATTGCAGGTTTTGCGCCACGGAAGGGTACGTCCGTGACTGCGGTAGTAACGGTAGATATTCTGGCGGAAAGAACGGATCGCCGCAGACGATAGGTTTACGGGTGTTGTATGAGCAGGCATGTGATGGGGTATTGGACAGCAAAAATTACTCTCCCCATACCCCTCCCATCAAAAGGGAGAGGTATGGGGAGGGCGGATATTTTTTGTCTTTCAGACTATTTCCTGAATGTTTACATTCTCTTGAATTAACTTTCCCAGCAGCTCAATCTTCTGTTTATCATCCTTGGTCATGAGCGGCTCCATGCTGTCAATCCGCCTGGCGGTTTCGTAAGTGTCATAGGGCACCATAAGCAGGGGCACTTTGCGCTCTGCTGCTTTTGAGATAGTGTGCGATGGCGGCACTACATTATTAGTGAGGATGATGCCCACCGCCTGATAGTCGAGCGCTACCAGAATCATGTCAGTCCGGTCACCGCCGGTAATCATCAGGATGCCTTCTTTTTTCAGGAGCGGCTGCTGGAGCGCGGCATTGACCGACATGGCACCAATAAAGATATTTTTTACCGTGCGGTTGAGATAGTTTTCGCCGGTGATGACTTTGGCAAACAGGCGCTCGCTCAGGTAATTGACAGAAAAATAGGTCAGGTCCTTCTGATAGGGAATGACGCCGAGCACCGGAACGCCGATTCTCCGGATCTGGGGAAGATAGGTCTCTTTGAAGTCGTCCATGTTTTGTACTTTGTTAATAATCACGCCTTTGAAGGAAATGCCGCTCATATCCATATTCTTTTTTACATAGGTAATATCATCAAAGACCGTGTTCTCATCGCCGCTGATGACAATGACCAGATTGCCGCCTATGTAGCGTGCCAGTGAAGCAGCATCGAGATAAACAGAAATACCATACGCCAGGTCCCTGCCGCCTTCAACAAGCAGTATGTCTTTTCCCTGGGCCATGTTGGCGGCAAGCTCGACCACCTTCTCCCGGGTGATTTTCTCATCATACATGTAGCGCAGCTTTGAATGGTCAAAGCCGATGCTCATATCCTCCGGGTTTTCGCTGAGCGCAAAAATGTTTGCAATCAGGGCCGAGTCATAATCCCACAGCCGCTTTTTATTGTAGATCAGCCGGTCGCCAAACGGTTTCAGATAGCCGATTTTTTTGTTCAAAGCTTTTGTCAGGCCCACCATAACAGTGGTTTTCCCGGCGTTTTTTCTTAATGAAGCAATGATAACCTTATTCATGTTTGTTACTCCTCTCAACTTTTGAAAGTAGAATTCTCACATCAACAGCCTTGACGCCCCTGCCTTCATAGACCCGCAGCGGGTTGATTTCAATGTCAGATATGCTTTTGCATTTCTGAATAATTGAGCCCAGCTTTATGATCATATCAGCCACTCCGTCAATATCCTTCTTCTCCTCACCGCGCACTCCCAGAAGAAGGGGATACGACCTGATGTCTTTGATCATATTCATGATCTCTGTGCGCCCCAACGGAAAAAAGCGGAAGGTAACATCTTTCATAACCTCCACATAAATACCGCCCAGCCCTACCATCACGATGGGGCCAAAGGTGGCATCCTTGCGCGCGCCAATGATAAGCTCGGTGCCCGGCTTAACCATCTCTGCTATTTCTACGCCTTCTATCATGGCGCCGGGATTGTAGGCTCTGCAGTTCTGCATAATGGCCTGGTACGCGTCAATAACCTCATTGCGGTTATCCAAATCCAGAGCAACGCCCCCGGCGTCGCTTTTATGAATGATATCCTTGGATACAATCTTCATGACCACCGGGTACCCGATGTCCTCGGTACACCGCACCGCCTCATCAAGGTTTCTGGCAATGGAGCTTCTGGGAATTTCCACGCCGGCACGCTTCATGATGGTCTGGGCTTCATTTGCCAGGAGAAAGAATCGGTTCTGCTGTATTGCATGGGCGGCGATACGCTCAATTGCTTCGACATCAACGTCAGCAAAGGCCGCACTGTCAGGGGAGGAATTTTTATAATTGTAGTACCGGTATAGAGCCCCCATGCAGGACACTGCTTCATATACATCGCCGAACACTGGAATATTCTGATCCCGGCACTGGGTGATGCAGTCCCGTGATTTTCTCCCGCCGAATACGGAAAATACCAGCGGCTTGCCTCCCTGCCGGTATTTTTGAGAATTTTCAATAATCATCTGGAACAGATTCGCTGAATCAAATACCGCTGTTTCACAGTACAGGGCCATGACTGCATGCATGTCCTGATGCTTGAGAGCAGCATCAAGCGCTAAAGTATATTCTGCTCGGCCTGCCTGTCCGGTAATATCAACCGGGTTTTTTGTTGAGCCAAAATCCGGGGTTACTTTTGTAAATGCTTCCTTGAGCGTGGCAGCATCATCGTAGAGGGTAACCCCGTATTTTTCCGAGGCATCTGTCGCGATGACGCCGATACCGCCGCCGTTAGTAATGATAACGGTGTTATCCCCGGGCGGGGGCGGAGAGGTGGCAATGAATTTACACCAGTCAAACCCTTCGTTGACAGATTCCGCACGCAACACGCCGCACTGGCGCATTATCTCATTAAACACCTCATCCGATCCGGCCAGGGATCCGGTGTGTGATGCTGCAGCGATTGCGCCGCGTGCCGAGCGCCCTGATTTCAAAACAATAACCGGCTTTACTCTGGTTGCTGCCGACAATGCTTTAATAAGCTTTTCTCCAGCCTGGACGCCTTCTATATATATGAAAATAACTTTGGTCTGCTCCTGGGGCACCAGATATTCAAGCAGGTCTGCTTCGTCAAGATCGGATTTGTTACCCACCGACACAATGGCCGACAGGCCCAGGTGCTCAATGGCGGTCTTGCCAATCATGCCGAGGCCCAGGGCGCCGCTCTGGGTGATAATGGCAACGCTGCCCGGCTCCGGGCAGCTTGCGGAAAACGTGGCGTTGAGGGAGCTGACACAGGAATAGATGCCAAAAATATTGGGCCCCTGAATGCGCATGCCGTGTTCACGGGCACAGGAAACTATTTTCTGCTCCTCTTCGACATTGCCCACCTCGGCAAACCCGGAAGTTATGATGGAGGCAAATTTGACCGCTTTCCGGGCACAGCTTTTCACTGCCTCATAAACAAACTTTGCCGGCACCACGATAGATACCAGATCAATTTCGTCGTCCACATCCTCAATGCTCTTGTAGACGCGCTGTCCGCAAATTTCGCCACCGCGGGGGTTAATCGGGTAAACTTTCCCCCGGTATCCGCCCGCTACAATGTTTTCAGTCACGTGGTAGCCTAATTTGCTGTTATCATGTGACGCTCCAATGACCGCTACTGCCCGCGGCTCAAACAAATCTTTTATGTCCGGCACTTTATCTCTCATACTATACCTCTAACCATCGTCATGATACGCTCCTTTTGCGTTCTCTTGTCTGGATACTATCCCCTCTGCTTCCGCCTCCATGTGCTGTCCTCGTATCTCAGAAAATCCGTTTCATAGGTTGTGCTATCACCTGGTTAGTAAGCTTAAGATACCTCCTCTCTGTTCTCATACTCTCTGCATCCTCAGAGTTTACCGTGATGCGTCACATAAAGCTTCTCACGCTTTTTATAAACAGGCACTTCATTTCGCGCCTTCCTTGAGCTTATCAACTGCGGGCTCGTGATATACCACTTCCTGATCATAGAGTGATTTAATCTGGTCATTTTTATAGCCCAGAACCGTGGTAAGAATTTCTTCGGTCTGTTCGCCCAGCAGCGGCGCATGTCCTCTCACACCGGTCGGTGTTTCAGACATCTTGAGCGGGCTTCCATACATTCTCACCTTACCGATGAATGGCTGCTCCACCTCGACCATCATCTCCCGTGCCTTTATCTGCGGGTCGGAATCCGCAAGCTCCTTAATGGAGCGAACGCGCAGGCAGGGGCAGCCGTTTGCCTCGAGTTTGCGCTCGGCTTCTTCAACAGAATCCTGCGCCATCACCCACTCTTCTACGACCTTATGGATGAACGGCGCATTCTCTTCGGTGCAGCGGGTGGAAACAGAAGCTGCTCGAGGATCTGAAAGAAGCCACGCATAATCTCTGCCCATGGTTTTGACAATGCCTTCCCATCGCGGCTGGGTAAGTGACGCTATGGTGATATAGCCATTTTTGCCTTTGTAAATACCATACGGCGCATAGCCCGGATGGTGGCGGCCAATCTTTGGCGGATCAACCGGCTTGCCAATGGCACTGCTGATCAGATACCAGGGGAGGGTATTTTCATGCAAGGCAAACAGGCAGTCCATCATTGAGATATCAATGTTTTGCCCGAGACCGGTCTGGGTCCTGCTATACAGGGCACCACAAATTGCAACTGCCGCATTAACAGAAGCGGTCATGTCACCAATAGAAACAGGGGCTATCTGCGGACTTATATTTTGATCGGTCCAGCCGCTCGCGCCCTGGGCAATCATGTCATAGCCCGGCTTGTGGCTGTAGGGGCCCCAGTGGCCAAAACAGGAGATCGAGCAGTAAATAATGTCAGGCTTGATTTTTTTTACCGATTCATAGTCAAGGTGAAGCCGGTCCATAACCCCGGGAGCGAAATTCTCGATCAACACATCGCTTTTCTTGATGAGTTCGTGGATCAGTTCCATCCCGCGGGAATTTTTCAGATTTATGCAGATGCTTTTTTTGCCTCGGTTGCAGTTCAGATTGTAGGAGCTCTGGGTGACCCCATTGTGGGTAATGCGCAGCGGCAGGTGCCGCTCATTGGTGCCGTCCTTGTACCGCTCTACCTTGATAATATAGGCGCCCATGTCTGCAAGAACTCGGGTCGCAAAGGGCCCTGCCAACACCCAGGTAAAATCTAAAATCGTGATGCCGTTTAAGGGTCCAGGCTTTAGTTGTTCCATAATCGTCCTCCCATGTTAAGTTGAGATGTCATAAGTTGGTATATATGCACTTCAATATCTGTTTATTACCAGATCCATTTGTCCGGATGGCTATCAGTATCTGTTGAGAATGGTGAACCTTCTGTTAATATGGCTTACGTTTTTTTTCTGCCAATAAAATGAAAGTAGCCGTCTTCATCCATGAAGGCATAGTCACCGGTGTGCAGCCAGCCGTCCCGAACAGTATCCCGGGTTGCTTCAGCATTTTTATAATAGCCTTTCATTATGGTCCTGCCCAGCACGCCCTGCACAACGAGCTCTCCGGTAGTGCCGGCAGGCACTTCAGCACCATTCCCGTCAACCACTTTCACCGCATTGCCCAAGCGGGGAATGCCCACGCAGTTTTTTTTCATGATGCTGTCGAGGGGATTTATGGTGGTGGCTCCCAGCGTTTCGGTCATGCCCCATAAATCACACATCCTGACCCGTAAGCGTGATTCAAATGCGTCCCACTCCTCATCAGTCACCGCTATGGCATAGATGATCAGGCGCAGGTTGTTGTCAGCATCATGCTCGGTGGGCGGCTCATGGAGTATCATCCGTACCATTGCCCCGACGAGGCTTGCGGTTGTTACCCGGTGGCTGCGCACCTGTTCCATATACCGGGCAGCGCTGAACTGTTCAGTGATTATCAGGGTGGCTCCAACGGTCAGGGTTGGCATCAGGGAAATGAACTGAGCGTTAATATGAAACAGGGGCAGGGTAAGCAGGTGACGGTCTTCCGGCACGACTTTCCAGGCCTGGGCGCCGAAAATCCCTGCAAATACGGCGTTGGCATGGGTCAACTGTACTGCCTTGGGGCGTACTGGGTCGTGGTTAAACAGCATCATCAGGACATCTTCAATATCTATGGATACTTCTTGCAGGGTCGCCGCGGCATCTTTGAGCTCATCAGCAATAATAGTGGCTTCAGGATAGAGTCTGGCATTCGGATACCAGGTCGAAGTTCTCACCAGAAATACCTGCTGCACTTTTTTACACCTGCTTAAGATACTGCCACACAGGTCCATATAGCCTGGCTCGGTAATAATCCCCACGCTGTCGGAGAAATCAAGGTAATATTCCATTTCCTGTGCCCCGGAGAGAATATTGGTGGGAATAATTACTGCGCCGATTTTGGCGAGAGCAAAAAAGGAGAAAAGATATTCAGGTGAATTCATCAGATGGATGGTGACTTTGTCGCCTTTTTTAATGCCCTTGCGCAATAGAATATTGGCATACCGGTTGACCATTTCATCAAACTCCCGGTACGTATATGAGACGACATATCCTTTGGAATCTTCAAAGACGATGAATTCCTTTCTGTCAAACTGGCTGACCTTATATTCCAAAACCTTACGCACATTTCTTGTCCCGATAATGTCCATAGATCCTCTCGCCGGCTGATTAATTGATTGTTTCAAAGCACTGACAGATGAAACTAACAGGGATTTAAGTGCTTTTTGCTTCTCTAAAGGCCATCTTCAGCTCATATACAGATTCGCTGCGGCGCTTTTCAATATCAAAGCCCATTTTTTCAAACAGATTCATCATCGGCCGGTTTTCAACCAGCACTTCCGCGGTAAATCCCAGCAGGCCCTGCCGCTTTGCAAGGTAGGTGAGATAGGACAGCAGTTCTGTGCCAACGCCTCTTCCCTGAAAGTCATCACGCACTACCACCCCAACCTCTCCGGTATGAGTCCCCTCATCAATCCCGTACTGGGCCACACCGAGAATCTCTTCTTTTTCCTCCCCCGGTATAAGCGCAAGGATGACCATCTCTTTGGTGTAGTCTATCACCGCAAACTCCTGGAGGCGCTCATGGGGCATATCGCGTCGTGCAGAAATAAACCTGCGGTAGATGGTCTGGTCAGAGAGCGCATAGAAAAAGTCTTTCAGTAAAGGCTCGTCGCTGATTTTTACCGCACGCAATAATATTTCCAGACCAGCCTTTGTCGTGCGGTGCGTTTCAAGGTTTCCCGGATATTCACCTTTTTTACCAGGGATAAATGCCTGATCACGATATATGAATCCAAGTTTCTTGGCCTCTTCAATAAGCCAGGGCTGGAATTTTGGATGAGCGATTGATATTAAATCCATTGCCCGTTCGCGAACGTTTTTCCCGTGCAGATATACAATCCCATACTCAGTCACTACATAATGAATATCGCCGCGCACCAGAGTCACTCCAGCCCCTTCATCAAGGCAAGGAACGATCCGGGAGTATTTCCCATCATTTGAGGTCGAGCGGACAGCAAGAATTGTTTTGCCTCCGGGGGCCAGTACCGTACCGCGCATAAAGTCTGCCTGGCCGCCGACACCGCTATAAAACCGCTTGCCGATGGACTCTGCAGTTGCCTGTCCGGTAAGGTCTATCTGCAGAGCAGCATTTATGGCGGTCATGTTTTTCTGACTGGCTATGATGAGGGGGTTATTGGTATAGTCTATGGTTCTGAAGTCAATGCTGGGATTGTCGTGGAGAAATTCATAGGTTGCCTTATTGCCCATGCAGAAAGCTGCCACGGTTTTCCCGCGGTCAAGGCTCTTTCTGGAATTATCAATAACGCCACCCTGCATGAGGGCGACAATGCCGGGGGTAAGCAGCTCTGAGTGCACCCCCAGGTGCTGTTTAGTGTGCAAGTGAGTGAGGATTGCATTGGGGATGCTTCCATAGCCTACCTGGATGGTATCACCATCCAGTACAATACGGGCGATATAATTGCCAATGCGGTCTGCAATATCATCAGGCACGTTGGTCGCAAATTCAAGCAGCGGTTCATCAAAGGGAACAATGTAATCAATATCATTTACATGAATAAAGGTGTCTCCATGGATGCGCGGCATTGTGGCATTAACCTGTGCTATGACCAGCTTGGCATTTTCAACTGCTGCCTTGACAATATCCACGCTTATCCCCAGACTTACATAGCCGTGCTCATCAGGCGCCGAAGTCTGAATCAGCGCCACATCTACTTTGACCATCCCGCGGTAAAACAGGGAGGGAATCTGGGAAAAAAATATGGAGCTGTAATCAGCAAGGCCGGTATTGACCGCCTCGCGGGTGTTGTCGGTGATAAAAAATGAGTTGTGCCTGAAGTTGCGCTTGAATTTCTCATCTGCGTACGGGGCAAGACCCAGAGTCCACACATGCATGACTTCGGCATCAAAGAATGCCTTGGGATTGGCATTCACGTAATTAATAAGTGCGCGGACCAGATACTGCGGTTCGCCGCAGGCAGTGCCGATAAAAATCCGGTCGCCGGGATGGATATGCGAAAAAACAGCAGTCTCGGATACAAATTTTACGGGGTAGCTTTTTTTAATCTCTTCCAGTCTTTGCATCATGTCAGCGTAATCCTTTGCCCTGCATAGGCCGGCATGCAGGGGCATGACAACTCATATAATGTATCTGCATTTTCTGCAGCATATCCGATTTAGACCGTTTGTGGCTTTTGTCCCCCTGCCATAATGACCTGATAGGTGGCAGGAATCCCGCCCTCCGGCAGTCTGAACTCCCGCTCATATACCACGATCATTCTGTCCCATACTTTTCTAATGCCAAGCCCACGGTTTCTCCTGACAGACGCATTTTGAGCGCCCATACCTTTTATAGCGCGGATGAGTTGTGCTACTGTCTGGTACCGCTCCCTGATGAGGTCCATGCTGGCAAAGTACTGGATAAACCCGGCTGACTGAAGCAGGGTTAAAGCAGCATGCTCTGACCATTGCAGGGCCAGGGCTTCTCCCCGGCTATAGCTTGTTTCTCTGCAGGCCTGTGCATAAGAGCATTTGAGCTCTTCAAAGGTTTTTTCTCCAAAGGCTGAACAGAGGAACTTCCCGCCCGGCTTGAGGACCCTGAAGACTTCGCGAAATGCCCGGCCTTCATCTTCAAGCCACTGGAATGTGCATCCTGAAAGCACCAGATCGAAACTATTTTCCCGGTACGGAAGGAATTCCGTATCAGCGGCAATAAAAAGATCTCGCCGTGAGCATAGTGCATGTTTTCTCCGCGCATAGGCGAGCATGTTTGTTGCGATGTCACAGCCATGAATTTGCGCCGCAGGGTACTTTTCTGCAAGGCTTGCGGTCATATTGCCGGTGCCCATGCCGATATCAAGGATTCTCGGAGCAGCGCAGACAGAACCATTGAGGAATTGGAGCAGGGTATTTCCCAGCGCCCCCTGCAGTCCGGCGTTCTGGTCATAGGTGCGC
>Ga0315287_10008139_pt1 | contig 10567 bp, 10 predicted proteins | sample YL17G11_0_MG_FD_205037 | JGI IMG/M metagenome (GOLD analysis project Ga0315287, IMG submission 205037) | Sediment microbial communities from Yellowstone Lake, YNP, Wyoming, USA - YL17G11_0 | ecosystem: Environmental > Aquatic > Freshwater > Lake > Sediment | place: USA: Wyoming | collected...
TGTACGGGGTGGTGTACGTCGTCGTGCTGTTCTCCGTCGTGATCCAGGGCACGGCGCTGCCGACCATGGCCACGAGGCTCGGCATCCCCTTCCGCACCGTCAGTTACGAGGCGGCCGAGGTGCGCGAGTTCGTCGTCGGCGTGCAGGCGCTCGCAGACGGGCGGCGCCTGGACGCCCTGCCTCTGGCGGAGCGCGCCTGGATCGGCGGTGTCCTGCGCGACCGGCGCCGGCTGCAGGTCGCCGACGACGTCGTGCTGAAGGCGGGCGACCGTGTCGACCTCTACTGCGAGCCGGAGGACGAGCCGGCACTGCGACGCGTCTTCGAGGGCTCCTGAGTCTGGATCCACCCTGGATCCAGGCTGGGTGGGAGCTCCTGTGGCGCCCGCCCGTGCTGCGCACCCTCGTCACGCAGCAGGCGGATAGGGCCGCTCAGGCGTCGTAGCGGTAGAAGCCGCGGCCGCTCTTGCGCCCGAGCAGGCCGGCGTTCTTCATCGCGACGAGACGTGGCGGCGGCGCCATGCGCGGCTCGCGCACCTTCTCGTAGAGCGCCTCGGAGGCATGGACGTGCACGTCGATCCCGACGAGGTCGACGAGCGTGCACGGCCCCATCGGCCAGCCGGCGCCGTTCTGCATCGCCGTGTCGAGCGCCTCGGGGGTCACGCGCGCCTCGTCCAGCACTTTGACGCAGTCGTTCAGGAGCGGGATCAGGATCCTGTTGACGACGAAACCGGGGGTGTCGTGGCAGCGCACGACCTTCTTGCCCATTCGCTCACCCACGCCGGCAGCAGCGTCGACGGCGGCAGCGCCGGAGAGCTCGGCACGCACGATCTCGACGAGCGGCATCAGCGGTGCCGGGTTGAAGAAGTGCATGCCGACGACCCGCTCGGGCCTGCCCGTGGCCGAGGCGATCTCCGTCACGGAGAGCGCCGAGGTGTTCGTGGCGAGCACGGCATGGTCGCCCACGATCCGATCGAGCTCGGCGAACAGCTGCTGCTTGGGGGCGAGCTCCTCGACGATCGCCTCGATCACGAGGTCGCAGTCCTGGAGGCCGGAGAGCTCGGTCGTGACCGACAGGCGCGCAACGGCGGCGTCTCGATCCGCCTGCCCGAGCAGGCCCTTCTCGACCTTGCGTGTGAGGAAGTGGCCGATCCGCGCTGCTGCCCGGTCGCCGAGCTCCGCGGTCACCTCGCGGCCGACCGTCTCGTACCCCGCTTCGACCGCGAGCTGCGCGATGCCGGCACCCATGGCGCCCAGCCCGATCACGCCGATCTTGTCGATTCCGGTCACCGCGCGATCGTAGACGGTCAGCCTCGCCCCGGCGAGGCGGTACCCGCCTCTACGCGGCGACGGCGCGGAGTTGCTCCGCGCGGAATCGCAGTAGCTCGACGAGATCTGCGGTGGCGCGGAACGGATCGGTGATCACTGCGATCTCGGCCCGCTCGCCCATCTCACGGGCGAGCGCGGCCGGCACGCCCCTCGTCAAACGAGGTTCTTGCGACGCCGCGACGACTCGTCGATGCGCGAATCCTGGCCCCACACGAGCGATGCGACACCCACGAGGACGATGAAGAGAACGAATGCGATTGCCATGGCACCAGTATCGCCGACCGGGTACTATCAGCGCAAGTCGAGGTTTTCATCATTTCCATCACTCACTCTAATATATGGCAAGGGATGGAGTTCCGCCACCTGGCCGCACTCGAGGCGGTGGCACGGCACGGGACGTTCGGCCGTGCGGCCGAGTCGCTCGGCTACACGCAGTCGGCAGTGAGCCAGCAGATCGCCGCGCTCGAGCGGATCGTCGGCGAGCGACTCGTCGACCGGCCCGGTGGTCCCCGTCCCGTCTCCCTGACGCAGGCCGGATCGCTCTTGCTCCGGCATGCCAGCGCGATCAACGCGCGCGTCGCTGCTGCCCAGGCGGACATGTCCGCCCTGCACGACGGCGAGACCGGGGCGCTGCGGGTCGGCATCTACCAGTCCGTCGGTGCCCGCATCCTTCCCGCTCTGATGCGCCGTTTCATGGCGGACTGGCCCGGGGTCGAGCTCCACCTCGTCGAGGTGAACTCGGACTCGGAGACCGAGGTTGTGCACCGCATCGAGACAGGGGATCTCGACCTCGCCTTCTGGATCATGCCGCTGCCGGACGGGCCGGTCGTGGGCATGGAGCTGATCTCGGACCCGTACGTGCTCGTCGTTCCGGCGGGCCACCCGCTCGCTGCGCGCGGGCGTGCGGGTCTCGATGACCTCGGCGACCTGCTGCTGATCGGCAACCAGACCTGCAGGACGACGATCGTCGCCGAGGACGCGCTGCGCTCGATCGGGCTCGAGCCTCACGTGGGGTTCCGCTCCGACGACAACGGCACCGTGCAGAATCTCGTCGCGGCAGGGGTCGGCGCCGCGCTCGTCGCACTCCTGACGGTCGACACGACGGACGACCGCGTGCGCGTCCTCGAACTCGTGCCTCCGATCCCGCCGCGCCGCATCGCAATCGCCTGGCACCGCGACCGTCACCGCTCCCGCGCCGCCGGGGCCTTCGTCGAGCTGGCGGAGCAGGTCTGCGCCGAGCTCCAGCCCGGCCTCGTATCGTGAGCCTGTCGCTCTGAGCGTGGGACACCGCACTAGACTCTCTCTCATGACGACGGGACCCGACCGGAAGCTGCTGATCGACGGTGAGTGGATCGAGACCGGCGCCTGGGTCGAGGTCGTCTCGCCGTACGACGGCTCGCTCGTGGCCCGTGTCGCGAAGGCCGGCGCGGCAGACACGCGCAGGGCACTCGACGCCGCTGCGCGCGCAATGGAGTCTCCGCTGCCAGCGCACAAGCGCGCCGAGATCCTCGTCCGTGTCGCCGCGGCGCTCGGCCGCCGTGCCGACGAGGCCGCACGCACGATCTCCGCGGAGGCCGGCAAGCCGCTGAAGGCCGCGCGCGGCGAGGTGGCGCGCGCGATGTCGACGTACACGATGGCCGCCGTCGAGGCGCGGACGCTCGTCGGTGACATGGTGCCGATGGACGCCTCTCAGGCCGGTGAGGGCAAGCTCGCGTACACGATCCGCCACCCGATCGGCGTCGTCGGCGCGATCTCCCCGTTCAACTTCCCCCTCAACCTCGTCGCGCACAAGATCGCGCCTGCTCTTGCCGCCGGCTGCGCGGTGGTGCTGAAGCCCGCCTCGCAGACGCCGCTGTCGGCGCTGCTGCTCGCCGAGCTGGAGCACGAGGCGGGGCTGCCTCCGGGCTGGCTCAACGTCGTCGTCGGCCCGTCGTCGGAGATCGGCGACGTGCTGGTCGAGGACGAGCGCGTCAAGCTGATCACGTTCACCGGCTCCGGGGCGGTCGGCTGGGGCATTCGTGAGCGGGCTCCGAGGAAGAGAGTCGGGCTCGAGCTCGGCAACGCGACACCCGTGATCGTCGAGGCGGACGCCGACCTCGAGGACGCGGCCACCCGTTGTGCCGCAAACGCGTTCTCGTTCGCGGGGCAGAGCTGTATCTCGGTGCAGCGGATCTACGTCCACCGTGACGTGTACGAGGACTTCAAGGCGCGGTTCGTACCGAAGGTCGAGGCGCTCAAAGTCGGCGACCCCGCCGACGAGGACACCGACGTCGGCCCGCTGATCTCGCGCGACGAACGTGACCGCGTGCTCTCCTGGATCGAGCAGGCGCGCGGCGGCGGCGCGACGATTCTCACCGGCGGCGTGCTCGACGGCGAGCTCCTGCGTCCCACCGTCGTCGAACGACCCGCGGCGGACGCACACCTCGCCTGCGACGAGGCATTCGGTCCCGTCTGCACGCTGCAGCCGTACGACACGCTCGACGAGGCGATCGCTGCCGCGAACGCGACCCGCTACGGCCTCCAGGCCGGCATCTTCACCACGTCGATCCGCTCCGCGATCACGGCGGCGGAGTCGCTCGAGTTCGGCGGCGTCATGGTCAACGAGGCGCCCACGTTCCGCGCCGACCAGATGCCCTACGGCGGCGTCAAGGACTCCGGCAACACGCGCGAGGGCCCCGCGTGGGCCGTCCGCGAGATGACCGAGGAACGTCTCGTAGTGATCCAGCTCTGACGGCAGCGAGGCGCGCCGCCTCGCACTCGTCCGCCGCAAGCGGGCAGTCCGCGGGGAACGACGGCAGCCCCGAGTATCCTGCCTCCATGGCCCCTTTCTCGAAGAAACCGCGCCGGCCGGCAGCGAGCGACCTCCGTCGCGAGCGCCGGGCGCTGCTGCTGCTGCGCGAGGAGCGCCTGCGGGAGCTCGGCGGCCTCACGCTCGAGATGTACCGGCGCGACCACTTCAACGACACGCTGATCGTCGAGCGGTGCGCGGAGCTCGTCGCGATCGAGGCGCGGGTGAGTGAGATCGACGCGCTGCTGACGGGGGCTCGCGGCCTGCGTCGCCGTGGGGCTGCCATCTGTGCGTGCGGCGCGCCGGTCCTGATCGGCGCGCGCTTCTGCCCGAGTTGTGGCGTCTCGCTGATCGACGAGATGGAGCCCGCCGAGGCGGCGCGATGAAGATGTGCCCCCGCTGCGGCGGCGGCGTAGCGGCGGGTCAGGAGTTCTGCCTCGAGTGCGGCCTGCGAATCCCTGGACGCTCCCGGCTCGGGCCGCCGCCGGCCAATCTGCGACGACTGGCGATCCCGCTCACCTGCATGGCCGCGCTCGCGTTCGCAGGCGCGGCGCTCGCGATCGTGCTCACACGAGAGCCTGCCGCATCCGCCACCGTGGCCGTGGCGACAGGAGGGAGCCTCGTCCGCAAGAGCCCCGCTGTCGACCCGCGTTCCCGTCTGACGCAGTGGCCGGCCCGCACGAACGGTTGGACGAACGTGCTCGTCTCGGTTCCAAAGATCGACGGTCGTGGCGCGGCCGTGGCTCGCGCCGAGCAGGCGAGGCAGAAGGGGCTGGCAAAGGTCGGCGTGCTCGACTCATCCCGGTATGCGAGCCTCCATCCCGGCTACTGGATCGTCTTCGCCGGTGTCTACCCGGCGGAAGCGGAGGCGGCAAGCGCACTGCAGCGGGCGCGGAAAGTGCAGAGAACAGCCCGAACACAGCGCATCGCGACCTGATCGTGTTGCCTGCACGAGCAATATTCGTGACAAGTTTGTAACACGGGTCGAAACGCGATAGACTCCCCGCAGTAGTAACCGCTCGACCCCCTTCTTTCAGCCTGCTCAAAGCCTTTCGCCTGGAGGCGCGATCCATCCCATGGAAGCACACATGGCCCATCTGCAGTCCTGCATGTACCAATACTCGCGAGCCATCTATCGCTCGCTGAAGGACCTCGTCGACCCCTACGTCGACCGGCACACACGCCTCGAATACCGCCGCTCCGTGCTCGCCGAGTGTGAGTTGACGATGTCGCGCCTCGCAGCCGACCCGCACTACTTCGCCCGGCCGGACCGCGCTCTCTTCCAGGACATCCGGCGCTATTTCCCGATCACGGCGCAGGCCCGTGTGGCGTGGACGGTGCAGGAAGGTGTCAACGCCGCCGTCACGTTCGTCGAGCAGCAGATCGAGGCGGGAGCCTTCGACGGGGGCGTCGCCCGCTGCAAGGCGACGACGCGGAAGGGCAAGGCCTGCCAGCGGACACCGCTGCCGAGCCGCGACTACTGCCCGTCGCACCAGCACCTCGAAGCGCGCACCACGCTGGCCGCCTAGTCCGTTTCGGACGGGCTTGCTCACGCTTCTCCGCCCCGCTGCGGGCGAGCTGTAGCCCGGCTTGCCGCCGCTCCCGCCCGGCCTCGCCCGCGCCTGCCGCGCTGTAAGCTCGCAGAGCACCATGTCGCACGACACCGACAAGCTCATCCGCCAGCTCTCGCTCGTCGCCTACCTGATGGCGGAGCGACGGCCGCTCACCGCGCGGGACGTGAAGTCGAATGTCGAGGGCTACTCGGAGATGTCGGACGAGGCATTTGCGCGGCGCTTCTACTCCGACCGGGCAGAGCTGACCGCCCTCGGAGTGCCGCTGCACTCGCAGCGTGACGAGTTCACCGGCGAGGAGCTGTACACGCTCCGGCCGGAGAACTACTTCCTCGACCGGCTCGACTTCAAGGACGACGAGCTCGCCGCGCTGCAGACGGCGCTCTTCTACCTCGACGGCAAGTTCGCGTATGCGGAGCCGTTGCGGCTCGCACTGCAGAACCTGGCCCTCGGGCGGCCCGGCTTTCCCGACGCGCCCACGGGCACCGCGGAGCGCGTCCGCGTCACGGCTCCCGACTACTCGCCCGAGCTCGCAGGCCGGCTCTCGAAGCTCGAGGCGGCGATCTCGAAGCAGCGCACGATCAAGTTCTCGTACTGGTCACCGCAGCGGGACAAGGTCGCGGAGCGCGCGTTGAACCCCTACGCGCTCCGCCTCGACGAAGGGGTCTGGTACGTGATCGGGCAGGACCTCGATCGTGCTGCCGTTCGCACGTTCCGCGTGTCCCGGCTGCGCAGCGACATCCGGTTCGCGACCCGCCGTGAGCGCGACTTCCGGCTGCCCGCCGATTTCGACGTCGAGGCGCATAGGGTGCCACGGCCGTGGCAGATCGGGGAGACGGCCGGCGTGGCCCGCATCGCCGTGCACGACGACACCGCCTGGTGGGTGCACCGCACGCTCTCGGACGCGGGCACGCTCGAGGACGGTGTCTTCGAGACGGAGTTCTCACGGCTCGAGCCACTCGTCGCCTGGGTGCTACGCCAGAACGGCCGCGCCGGCCCGCTCGAGCCGAAGGAGTTGCGCGACCTCGTCAGGGACGGGCTCGTGCGGCTGCGCGAGACACATGAGGGAGAGCGCCCGGCGATAGCGCGCGAGCGCCGTGTCGAGGCCGTCAGCGAACGCGGCGAGCGCCCCGTCGGGCCCATCGCCCCGGAGCGGTTCGGCGTGCTGCAGGCACTGCTCGCCCACGTCCTCTCCGCCTGTGGCGACGATCGTGACGCCGTCCTCGACGCCGACGACCTCGCCGCACGCTTCTCGATCCCGCGGGAGGAGCTGCAGGACACGCTCTCGCTGCTGAACCTCGTCAACTTCGGCGGCGGCTGCTACACGGTCTACGCGGAGGTCGACGAGGAAGCGGGTACGGTCCGTGTCGACAAGGAGCTGTACGGCGATGTCTTCCGGCGATCGCCGAAGCTGACGCCGCTCGAAGCTCGCGCGATCCGGCTCGCAATCGAGTATGTCGGGCCCACGATCGCCGCCGACGCGCACACTCCGCTCGACCGCGTCCGGAAGAAGCTCGAGGAGACGTTCGGACAGTTCGAGCTGGCGCAGACGCCGGCACCGATCATTCGCGATGTCGAGGAGGAGCTCGTGCGGACTCTCTCCGACGCCGTCGAGAAGCGCAGGGTCGTCGAGATCGAGTACCTCAAGGAGGGCGATGAAACCCCGACGACGCGTGCAGTCGAGCCGTACTCGTTCGAACGCGAGCTGCCCGTGTGGCGCGTCCACACGTGGGACCGCACAGCAGGGGGCCCGCGCACCTACCGTCTCGACCGGATGCGGTCGGCCCGCCTGACCGAGGACCGCTTCGAGCTACGGGAGGGCTTCGACCCGAACTACCTGAGCGAGCCGCGCCTGGCCCGCCTCTGGCACTCACCCGTCGTGGCCCGCTGGAAGGTCGAGCGGGGCGCCCGTCTGCTCACCGACAAGGCGGCGCTGAGCGAGCTGCCGTTCAAGACGGACGAGTGGCTGCTGTCCGAGGTGCTCGCCGACGCCGGTCAGACGGTCGTGCTCGAGCCGGAGGACATGCGGGTCGCCGTCGCCGCCCGCGCGAAGGAGCTCGAGCGCGAGCTGTCACTCAGGCCTGCGCGCCGCAGGCCGGCAACGCGAGCGTGAACGTCGCCCCCTGACCGGGGGCCGACTGGACGGCGATGGAGCCGCCGTGGGCTTCTGCGATCGCACGCACGATCGCGAGCCCGAGACCCGACCCGGGTCTGTCTCCCGTCAGTCGCACGCCGGGCTCGAAGACGCGGGCGAGCCCGCCCTCCGGGAGACCCTCACCGCGGTCGGCCACGGAAAGCAGCACACGGCCGTCGCCCGCCCGGGCGCGGACGACGACCTCGGCGCCGGCGGGGGAATGACCGAGAGCGTTGCCGATCAGATTGTCGAGCGCCTGGCGCAGCCGCAGCGGATCGGCGTCGACGAACAGCAACTCGTCCTCGACGATCGCGCGTACCGGCAATCCGCCGACCGCGGCCGCCTCGGCGGCATCCCGGACAATCAGGCCTGCGTCGAGCCGTTCGAGCCGGACGGAGGCGACGGTCGCGTCGGAGACGAGGAGCTCGATGTTCTGGCAGGCGGCCCGGGCGAGCTCGAGCAGCCGCAGCCGCCGGGTCGGGTCGCTCTCCGCGTACACCTCGGCGATGGCCACGAGCGCAGCGACAGAGCTCCGCAACTCGTGCGACAGGACGGCGAGGCGGTCGGCGCTCACCGGGCGCGCTCCCCGATGCGGGCCAGCGCCCAGGCAGCCGTGTCCTCGAGCATGTCGTCACCGCACGTGAGGTACGGCTCGGCCGCTGCCGCAGTCTCCGGTGACCCGGTGTTCCCGAGTGCCACGAGGGCGTTCCGCTGCAGCCAGCGCGGATCGTTGCGCGGGACGTAGAGCCGGTCGACGTCGGCCACGAGCTCGCCGCCGTCACGCTGCAGCCACTCGACGAGCGAGACGGCCGGCGTTGCCTGCGCCGGTAGCGGGTCGTGCCCGCGGCGCCTCTCGACGCCGCGGTTCCACGGGCACACGTCCTGGCACACGTCACAACCGTAGACGGAGGCGCCGAGCTCCTCCCGGTAGCCCTCGGGGATCGGAGCCGGCGCCTGCGTCCAGTACGAGAGGCACCGGTTCGCATCGAGCGTCCCCGGTTCGTCGAGCGCACCGGTGGGGCATGCGTCGACGCAGAGCCTGCACCGGCCGCAGTCGAGCTCCAGCGGGGCCGTCGACTCGATCTCGACGTCCGTGACGAGCGTCCCGAGCACAACCCACGAGCCGTGCGTGCGGGTGATCACCATCGTGTTCTTGCCGTAGAAGCCGACTCCGGCCCGTACGGCACCCTCGCGGTCGACGTGCTGGTTTGCGTCCACGAGCACCCGGTACGAGCCACCGAGACTGCGTCCGAGCGTGTCGAGCCGATCGCGCAGCAGCGCGTAGTGGTCGCTCCACGCATACCGCGGCAGCCGGCCTTCACCCGGCCGTGGCTCCGGCCCTTCGACCCAGTAGCAGAGCGCCGCCGAGACGACGGTGCGCGCCCCGTCGAGCAGCAACTCGGGGTGGCAGGACACCTCGGGGTGCGCCATCGTGAAGCGCATGTCCGCGAACAGCCCGCGGGCGCGGCGGTCGCGGATGTGCCGTTCTGTCGCGTCGTACGGGGCAGCGGGTGCGGCGCCGATCACGTCGATCCCGGCCTCCTCCGCATGGCGTGCAAGCTCGGCGGCATTCATGGGAGGATTGTGACCGTGAAGGCGGTTCGCATCCACGAGGAGGGCGGCCCGGAGGTGCTCCGGTACGAGGACGTCCCCGATCCGGCCCCGGGCGAGGGGGAGGTGCTCGTGCGGATCGCCGCGGCATCGCTCAACCACCTGGACGTGTGGGTCCGCATGGGGCTACCTTCCGTGCCGAAGCCCCGCATCCTCGGAGCCGACGGCGCGGGCGTCGTCGAGGCGCTCGGCACGGGCGTCGACGGCTTCGCCCCGGGCGACCGCATCGTGCTCAATCCCGGCCTCGAGCACGGCGCCACGATCGGGGTGATCGGCGAGCACCGCGACGGCACCCATTGCGAGCTGATCGCTGTGCCCGCCGTCCAGGTGTTCCCGCTCGACGACGCGCTCACCTTCGAGCAGGCTGCCGCGTTCCCGCTCGTCTTCGAGACCGCGTACAGGATGCTCGTCACGAAAGCGGCGGTCCAGCCGGGCGAGTGGGTGCTGATCTGGGGCATCGGCGGCGGTGTTTCGACGGCGGCGTTCGAGATCTGCCGGGCCCTCGGAGCACACACGATCGTCACCTCGGGAAGCGACGAGAAGCTCGAGCGGGCCCGCGAGTGGGGCGCCGACGTGGCGGTCAACCATCACACGGGTGATGTCGTCGCCGCGGTCAAGCAGGCGACCGGACACGGCGTCGAGATCGTCGTCGAGTCGGTGGGCGAGGCGACGTGGGCACGCACGCTCGCGGCGGTCGACCCCGCCGGGCGCGTGGTCGTGTGCGGCGCCACGAGCGGGCCGAACCCGCCCGCCGCCCTGCATCGCCTCTGGTGGAAGCAGCTGACCGTGTACGGCTCGACCATGGGCACGCGCGAGGACTTCCTCGGCGCCTACGAGCTCGTCCGCAGCGGCCGCGCCCGGGTGCACGTCGATCGCGTCTACCCGCTCGCGGAGGCGTCTGCAGCGCACGAGCGGCTCGAGGCGGGCGATCAGCTCGGCAAGATCGTGCTCACGATTCCCGGCTGACCCGGGGTCGGTCGGCGGGTGAGGTCGTCGGGGACGCTGCCCGCGTGAGCCGGCTTCACGGTCTACAGGAGTGTTCGTGCAGCCACGTAGTTTGAGGCAGCTGGGATCGGCGAGCTTTCGGATGACATGGACCCACCGTGCGGTGAGACTTGACATACGGCACCTCAGGCG
>Ga0315287_10008140_pt1 | contig 10567 bp, 16 predicted proteins | sample YL17G11_0_MG_FD_205037 | JGI IMG/M metagenome (GOLD analysis project Ga0315287, IMG submission 205037) | Sediment microbial communities from Yellowstone Lake, YNP, Wyoming, USA - YL17G11_0 | ecosystem: Environmental > Aquatic > Freshwater > Lake > Sediment | place: USA: Wyoming | collected...
TTCTAGTTAGCGGTAATAAATCAGACAACATCTGCCCAATATTTCCCGTTATAAATAAGTCGCCATTGCCCACTGTTGCAAAGTATGTAACACTCCCCAAACTTATCTACTTTAACTTCATCTTTATCACTTACAATGTCTGTCGCTCCAAATAATGACCTAAACTTTGTCTTTGGGGGAAAATTGCGATAAGCATATTTTACTACCGCTAACAGCACATTTGCAATAGGCGGGGTTTCGTGGTTTAATAATGTTTCGTTTTTCATATTTTATTTTGTATTAAGTTGATAAATTCGTTTTCAAAAATCCCGCCCATCGCAAATCTGCGAACCGTTGGTGCGCTTTCGATCATTTCTTTAATTTTCTTCATCTTCTTCTTTTGATTCTTCTAGTTCCATTTCAAGTTCGTGTATGTCAGCTTCCAAGTCATCGATTGTGCCGCCTACTTCAATTGAATTAACGTAGCCGCCTTGCACTTCGTTAAGTGCTGCAATAGCTTTTTTATACTGTTTAACAGCTTTCTTTAATGCTTTTGTCTTATCGCTTTTCTTTGCCATTGTGTTGTGGTTTTAAAATAAAAAGACCTCACGCGCTTTCGAAGGTTTTTACATTCTCCTAACGAAGGAGAGGATTTTAGAAGCTCAGCACGCTCGCCTCTATTCACCGAAGGAATTGTTGGTCTTTCCGTTGATATAAAGATACGTTACTGTTAGTAAACTAGCAACTCCAAAACAAAACGGACTAACTCTATATAGACTTATACGTAAGAGAGCCGCTTATTATGGCGGCTCCCTTGTGGCTATATGTAAGCCGTCTAAATCCTGGCGTAGGTCAATACCGGCAATCCCGCTTGAGCATATATCCTGATTATAGTATGGATACTCGATACTCTTTCCGTAAGTGGAAGAAGCGTCACTCCGTGCGGGGCTTTCACATGCTCAAGTTCCTCACGTTTACCCAAGTGTGGTAAAGTTACACAAAAAGAAAGGAGGAACATTTCTGTTCCTCCTCTTGATTAAGCCACCACAGCTTCATCTACCACGGACCGACTGTTAGTCGATCACCACATATTTCTTCTCAAGTAAGATTGGTGTTACCTTTGCAATGAATCTTCCTCTGCGTGGGTCGCTACCTGCCAACTTCTCTGCTTCGTCCTTCCCAATTATCTTTGCCACCTCTGCAATGACATCACTGCATTTCATACCAGTTAACACTATTTCTATACTTCTTTCTTCTTTCGCTTCTTTCTTTTCACTCTTCTTACCTTCAGCACTCATTGGTAATTCTGCTTTACCGGCAGCGTGCAAGATTTGTTCTGCCTTCTTTGCAATTGCTGCTTTGTTCTTTGGGTCCAAGGTAATTCTTTTACCTGTCAACTTTCTCACATGGCTGATGATTCCCTTTGCAGTTAACTTCATCAAGTCCATAAGAGTGTTTGTTTGAGTACCGTTACTGTCTGATTGATTCTCACGACGCTCTTCCATCTTTGGCAATGCAACCAAGTCTTCCATCTTCACAACGAGTGTAGTGATTGAATTCTTCTTGGCCAGTGCAACCACTTGGTAACGACACACTCTCATCTTCTGTGACTTGTAGTCAACCGGTACAGATACAACATCAGCAGGGTTAACGATACACTCAACAATCACACTAGAACCATAACACTCTTTTACATAAGCTGGTGCAGCAACGTGCAGACCTGCAGAGCATGTTTCGTTTTTATCATCCACCACATCTTTACGATTCATTTCAACAATCATACCAATTGAATTGTCAAACTTACCGGTATGTGCATCAACTAAAGTTCCATCTGATTGTTGTCTCACTCCCTTCTCTACCACGAAGTCACCTAAGTTGGTAATAGGAATGTGATTAGCCTCAAGGAACGAGTACAGTTGCTCCACACTGTTCTTCGATGGGTTCTTTTTCAACTTCGTCCAGAAGCGCCACAGCGGTAGGAAGTCTTCGTTTGCATTTTTCAATTGCATTAACTTCTTTGCAATTGGCGGCGGTATTGAAATACCATCTCTGTCCACCAGTACTCCGTCTGTCACGGTTAGTTTGTCTTTGGTGTACGTCTCGATCATTTTCTTGATATCACAGAATGCTGTAATGATACCGTCGACGTCACCGGCTTCGATTAGTTTCTCAACTCTTTTAAAGTCGGCAGAGCGAGATGCCTTTTGAATGTTTAGGGTTTCTCCCTTGTAGTGTAGGACGATTGTGTCGCCGCTACGCATTGCTTTGATGTCTTTTAACTCAGCCATTTTGTTGTGGTTTTGGTTTTTAGTGGTTTATAATTAGGACTTCTTTCTATTATTAAATTTACCCTTTTGTTTGCGAACTGCAATCCTCCCCTTCAATGTGGCCTTACGTATAGTTTGTGGCATCTTCTCCATCGCATCAATTGCATCCATCACTAGGTTCATTTCTTTGTGCGTTTCATCTTGCCTCCAAGAAGAACCGTCTAAATACGTTTTCATCATTGGATACTTTTTTGTAAAAACCTTTAACTCCTTCTCTACACTACTCACGGTGATGTTCGCTTTGAAACCTCCTATCTTTCTCATATCACTATCATCGATGAAGTTGTTTGCACGCTGTGCAGCTTTCTTGTTGAAGAACAACTTAAGCGCCTCCTCAGTTTCAACAGTAATGCGACCTTGCAAGTTTAACTTCTCATATTTGTCAGACAAACACAAACCACTAACAACGGTATAATTCAACGCTTCAATAATCCTTGTCTCAGTAGTTGGGTTGAGTAACGCTTTATCCCAAGCCTCATCAATAGTCATCATCGCAGCATCAGTGAAATAAGAAAGACTTGCTTCTGGTACGATAACAAACGGCATGTTCAGTATCTTTGCAGCAATGCGACCCTTTGCAAGTTGATCGTCACTTGGCATTGCAGGATTCTCGTGTGCATACGATTGAAAGTAACTTAACTTATTAGTCTCGCAATATACGTACATCTTACCGTTCATTGTAGTTTTCTCAGCACGTAAGAACATTATAGATTCTGATACCCAATCTTTGATACTGGAAGTGCTTACTTGGCGCACTTGCACACCTACCTCGTTGGTCTTCTTGTAATACTCAGTAGTAGTAGTACCCTTTGGCATTACCTTTTGTACCACATCACTGTAATCGATTTGTTTCAATCCCAACTCTTCAATCTTCACTTTCTCTGCTTTCTGATCTGCCACTGCCTTGTCGTAGATTTCTTTGAAGTGCTTCACTTGCGCAGGGTCCTTACCTTCTTTTAACTCTAACTCGTTAGAGGTTACTAAGATGAATCCTCCCTCGTCAACTAATGTGGCATTTCTGCGTGTATCACGTTTTGCAGCATCCATCCATACTAACTGTGTGTTCCAACGTTCATCGAATGTACGAATGTTCATACGCTCTCCTACCAGCTTTCCCTTGTCGTCGTAATTTTTATAAGATACCAATTCGTGCCACTTGAATGATGCAGCCTCAACTACGTTCTTTGCACCGAACTTCAATTGATAGTTGTTTGGCATCATATTTGCATAGATGTTTCTTAATAATGTACCAGTTGGTGTCTCGTCAATACTTTTACCTTTGAGTACATTGGCAAATATGCACGCTGCAAGATAGGTCTTTTGTTTTGCAAATTCTACCTGCACTTCTTTTAAGAAGACGTTCTTCACTTGGCGAATTCTCCATAACATCTTTGTCTTTGTCAAACGATCATACTGCACAGCCTCACGGTTTGCAGATATTGTAAGGTCACCGTTGTTGTAATGAAAAACCAACACAAGCTTAGTGCCGTATAAAAAGTCACCTGACAAATTTAATATCCCTCTGTCAATCTCATAAGGGATACCATCAATTGCAAGTAAGTAACGATTTGCAAAACGATTGTCCTTATCTTCGATCACACTGTACCCCTCGCCCTTCTGTATCACTTTGAATTTCCACTCATCAGTTTTAAACCCTTTGAATGTGGGCTTTACCTTCCAGAATGCAGTAGCACGGTATACTTCTTTTTCAAACTCATAACGGTCACTCTCGCGAATTGGCACCACGATTGATGTACCAGTCTCATCTTTAGTAGCCTCACTGCTGAAGAGAATCATCTCACCTGAACCAACACCCTTGCGGTCAGTAATAGACGCAGTATAAGTGTCTTTCATATTTCCCTTGTCCCCTTTGTATACAGTGATAACAGTGAAGGTATCAGTGTAAGCGAATGGAGTCTTTGCTCCCAAGCCAAAGCCACCGGTCTGCTTGTTTGTGTTACGCTTGGTACTTGCACCGTAATTAAGAAAAATGTTTGCCATACGGTCGGGAGTAATCCCTGTGCCGAAATCTTTAAACACAATCTGCATGTCAGTAGAACTAATGATCACATTAGGCTCTACAATCTGCACTATGATTGGTGTATCTGTCTTTTTGTTCTCACGGTTAGCATCTCGTGCGTTAGAGGTTATTTCCCTTGCAACAGCAGCAACTTTGTTACTGTACATCTTGTTGCGAAGAATGTCGAATATAACGCCATTGCTGGTGTCAATGCCAAACGACTGGGCATCTACATCACCTAATGTTAGGGTGGTGGTCTTCTTGTCTTGTTTTTGTTTCATCGTGGTTGTGGTTTTATGTTATAAGGCGAAGTTACGGCACAGGTTGTAAACTAGCAACTTTCAAATAAAACTTTTTTTTAAGCTGATTCTACGTATAAACAAAATCGCGAACAAGCAAGCGTATTCAGAACGAGCTAAGTCTATGTAGAGTTAGTCGCGCTCAATTCGATGCACAAAGAAACGGCCCACCATGAAGATGAGCCGCCTATCGTTGAGGCTCAGCGTTTCCACTGTCCTCGGTCACCACAACACGATATCGTAAATGTCCTTACTTATTTATTATTTTAATTGGTGTACCATTATTTATTTCTATTTGTAACCTTCTGCACTCATCACTCTTTTTCTTTATAGTCCAATTTCGTGGTACGTACTCCAATAGCTCTTCAAGCGAATACACTCTTCTAGGCAACACAACTGTATCGTTTGTCTCGACTGTCACTATTTGTTCATTTGGTTTTCTACTGTACTTTAACTGTTTATCTTCTGGATCAAACCAGTAGTAAAGCTTTTCGCCAACCATGGCACCACACCTTCTGTTCTTTGTGAATTCCACATACCTTTGATTAGGAAATTCTTTAGAGAACCTCATCTCCATCATCGCCGTGGTGTTGTGTTTTAAACTATTGGAGCCTGCAAACTCTTTTCCTTTTGTTACCTGTTGAATACAAACGAATGTGGTATACGTACCTTTCGCATTTTCTCCATGGGAACAATTCACCATTAGATTTAAAAGGAAAGCTTCAGCTTCAGCTGAGTTCATATCACCCTCAGCTTGAATTTTATCCTGAGTATCTTTAAATGAATCTACCAGAATAATATCCCATCCTTGATTTAAGACATCTTGTAATGTTAACACTTTCTCTTTTTCTTCTCCAAGAAATAAAGTCAAGGTGGCTCCTGTCTTCGGGCTCTTCCTTTGGGAATATGCACGGTCTATAAATCCTTCTTCAGATGAAATAAATAAAATATCTAGTTCAGGATATTGAATTTGAATATCAGCCAACAAGTCAGATGTAATCGTAGTTTTACCAACGCCCGGATCACCGATGACCATCAGCACAATGCTACGCATCAAGCCTCCGTCGTCTGAAAGAATCGAATCGATAAGCTTACCAGTTGGAAATGTTTGAAACATTTTCGGGTCGACCTTCGCGTCGTTCATTCGTACGTACTTTCCATCTTCTCTTATATCTTTCTTCTCCATGGTCCTCAGTGCTAAATGTTATTATAAAATTACTTCTTAAAGTGTAAACTTTTCCCAGGGGAATTGTAATTGATTGGCAAATCATATACTGTCACATTAAATCCTTTTGTCACTAATGTTTGGATTATAATCTTCTCAATTCGTTCCCAACTTCCGCCAGCTAAGCCGGCTCCGATCCGAGGCATGTGAACCGTTGTATCTTCTTTGGTTATTAAACCAGCCAGCTGCTCTAGCCCTTTTTCTAAAGCAGCATATATTAAAGGAATTCGATCCGGTCCAGAAGGATAGAGGTTCTGGCCTACTAGATTCGCTACGATGATATCCTTCTCTACTTTCACCAATTGAACCTCACCAAGCTTTAACGATCCGTTTCTGATAGAAGCCACATACTGGCGCTCTGGCGCTCTCCATCTCTTTGATAAAGCTAACACGAAGCCAGCTCCCCATGCTCCTTGAGCATTATTACAATGAACGATTATCTTTACACCCTTGCCTTCTGGTTTAGTGGCATCACCGGTCACGTATTTAATTTCTAGATTTTCTGTGGTCGTCTTTTCCATCTGTCTTCTGTTTTACAATTTTACTTATCGTTGTTGTTAATCTTCTTACAACCTCTGTGTTGTCCTCTACCACTGCTTTACTCAAGATTGGCGTCAACCTTTTAAGCTCATCAATATCTTCTTTGCTTGAATGTCTATCGAATAAGACTATCTCACGTGCCGTGATCTTCTTTGTGCTCATCTCAATATCTTCGAGCAGCTCTTTTATTTCTTTAGGTAACATCGTTAGATCATTCTTACTCCGTGACGTTGACGAAGAAATTTATAAATTCTTTCTTGTTGTTCTTGTGGCAAGTTTTGCGTTACCCTGAAGGGAGTTGCCGGCCCTGGCTCAGTAGCTCTTATCTGTAAGAACTTATAAGCAATTCTATAATCTGCTGCTGTCATGTTGTGCTTTCTTTAATTCAATTTCTTCAATTAAGTTATTATATACATTCGTTCTCTGATTCAATTTATGCTTGGCTGCTACGTAAGCATCAGTCTCCTCTTCAAGTTTGTTTATTTTGTCAACATACTTTACAATCCAGCCCATCGTTGTAAAGATCACTGCTACGCCGAGCATACCTAAGGCACCAGCTACAATTATAAAGACCTTTCCTCGGAGTGGGAGCACTAACGGTTCTGTACTACCCATTACAATTATTCCTAAGCACATTACTGTGATGAAGCACAAGAGCACTGGTATCATAAACCACATGCTTGCTATTATCCATTTTCTCATTTTATACCTCCTCTTCTTTAGTTTCACAATCCATTTCACCGACAAAGAAGTTCCCATTCTCTATCTCTTTATTTAATTCTTCAGCTGCTTTTTCTTCAGCTTCTTCTTGCGAGCTTGCCTCTACCTCGAGAGTCCGGCTCAATGTCACTTTAAATTTTCCCATAATTATTTCTATCTTTTTGGTTGTTAAGGTTAAAAACTCTTTGTACTGGTTTAACTTTCTTTAATTTGAAGTCCTCAATGTAATACGGCCCATAGCGGTCAGCGTGGTTCGTAAAAGTAATGGTACCTCTCTCAAATCGACGATGTCCAAACGGTTCAACATCCTCTATCACTAACTCTTCGCCTCTACGAATTTTATCGCTGCTTGGAATTTGGCCCATAAAGTAACGAACAGTGCGACGAGCTATCACTATATCCCCTGGTTTAAGACCTTCTGGATTAGTTTCTGTTTTGATTCTCTCTTCCATCTTACTTAACTTTAGCTGGTTTCACGTCGTTAATCTTTACGCTCTTTGTAACACTCTCATCGAACTTATAAAACCCAACGAGAATATATTGACGACCTACTTTTACAATTTTACCTTCAAGCTCATCTATTGAATAGCTGCCGGGAGTTTTAGTGCGGCGCCCTTCGAAGTTCATATCATCTGTAAAATCTTTTGGACTCATCAACACTTTAATAATTTCTTCAGTTTTTTTACTCGACTCAGTACGACCCCAATTATCAATTACTTCACTGTAATAATTGATTTCGGTTGCCACGTCATATTTACTTCCTTTGAAATTAGATTCTTTTCTTCCTACGACGTGCAACACCAGATTAACTGCACTATCCATCGTTTCTTCAACTTCGCCTTCCTCGTCTTCAATTTGAGTTAATATCTTACGTAAGATTTTTAAATCATTCGCAGTCGCTGCCTTGCCGAATTTACCAATATCGGTATACGTTAGTTCTGCACCAGCTTTGGTTTTGTGCATTTGTGCAAGGTCTTGCAATCTTTGGTCTATGCTCGCAGGGAGCTTGTCTGTTACTTTTGTCATGTGTTGTGGTTTTATAATATAAATTTACTTTTTATTTTGTCAACTCTATACTAATTAGCCTGTAGTGTTTTACTTATAGCGACTAAATAATTATCAGTACATTTTAGATATTCACGCGCCCATACTTTGTTCTGACGTAGTATTCCTATCACTGCCACCTTTGCACCGCCTTTAGTTGATTTGTGGTTGAATGCGGCGAACGCTAACGCTGCTATACAATCTGTAGTTGGCTTTTCCATTATGAATCGCTCCCTCCCTCAACATAAAGAATGTCGTCTGCTTGTAAATAATGTTTTGGACTAAGTTTCTCCAAGTAACACGTTACTCCTAAAGGTGACAAGATTCTCATAATGTCACCACCAGTTATAACTTCGTCGTGTGTGTACCCACGAGTGATCTTACGGCGTAACAACTCAGCAAGTTCCACTCTCACATCGTCACCATCTTCAACTACAGTGTTATATCTTGAGTGCATTGTAGCATTGCAATCACAACCGTTGAAACGATATTGATAAACAAAACTTCCAGTCGTAGAAAATACTATAGCTGTTATAGCGTCGTCTTTAATAGCTTTGATAAGAGCTTTGGTTTTTAACGGCACCTCCTTCTTACCGTTAACGGCAGTCACTTTCCATTGGAAGTCAGCATCGGTGTAACTCTCTATACTAACTTCTAGTAACGCTTCGTTCTTGCTATTTGCAGACACGATGACTTCTTTAGTGATTTTGATTTTAAACTTTTTCATGTGTTGTGGTTATTTAATATAAAGGTACGTTATGGATTGTCAACTTGCAACTAACTAAAGTTGTCGTCATCATCGTCTACCATTTGTTTGATAAACTTTTTCTCTTTCAACTTCTCTTCAATAAGGTCGTAATCCGTCCAGAAATAATCTTCCTCATATCCAATTGAGCGATCACCCGCTACAATGGCTTCGAGAATTATTTTACGGAACGCTGCATTATCAACATTACCTTTTACAATAATTTCAACAGTTTGAACTTCTGATTTGATGTATCCAATGAATTCATTAATCTTTTCGTTGAAATACTTTTCGATTTCCTTTGCGCCAATCAAATCTATTACTGACGGATTTGTGATTTTTACTTTTTTTGCCATGTTGTGGTGTTTTTTTTAGTTTACTTAAAGATACGGCTGAGGTTGTCAATTTGCAACAGCTCAGCCAAAATCGGCTAACTCTATATAGACTTTGACGGTTTGGAAAATTTTGCAAAAGGAAACCCCCTGCACTCTGCAGGGGGCTTTCTATGTGTGTTAGTGCAGGATTACCAGCTAGTGATAATGCTTGACGCTTTGTTCATCATTTGTGCACCGGTACCGATTAAGATACTTTCCATTGCACCGTTATCGCGCTTTGGATGGCTCTTGATGTGATTAGCGTAGTATGTCACGCCGTTGAACAATCCCCACATTGTCTCACCCTTCTCCTTCATCTCCTTGTTGATTGCCATCTCCAAGCCTTGGATGATGTTCGAGCTACGAGTGCTCATCTCTGCACGCTGTGCCGGTGTCATGTTCGCATCGGTCTTAGTAAGCATTGCAATCAATTCTTTTGCCATCTTCTTTGTAGCCGGTGTGCTGTCCCATACAAGGAACTGCTCGTTGGTAGCCTTACGTAATTGCAAGTGCTCAGCGAATAAGGTTGGCAATTCAATGATACGACCTTCTCCAGATTCAGTATGTTTGATACGAATTGAAGTATCCTTTAAAGCCGCATTATAAGTGTTCTGACAAGAGATCACAGTGTTAGTGTAACCAAATGACAGACGCGCTGAATGATCGAATGTATTAGCAGCAAAGATGTACTGCTTCAATGCGTCGCCTTTCTTTCCAATTTTTAAATCATTTGGAATGTAAAGCTGTAAGTAGATTTTCTTACCACCACCAAAGGCACCGCCGTTAGTGATTTCTAAGCCATGCTCGTCGGCAAAGCCTTTCATCGTGTCAAGAATTAAACTGTTCTGAAACGCACGATACGAATCCTTACAGTGACCAAGTACGTCGTCATTGTCGCTACGTACTAGGCCGAAATAGTCCGACTCACGCATCGATGCGTCGTTAGCTTTAAAGAAGAAAGGACGCTTGTTTACGCTCCAATCTAATCCGAATTCTTTTAACAGTTCCGGTCCTGTTTTTACTCCTGCTGTTTTTTTCATGGTTTTTTGTTTTAGGTTATTACTTCTCTAGACCCTGAAGGTACGTACTATATAGTCAACGAGCAACTTTGAACGTGAAATAAATATGTAACTTATTGATCTTCAGTTGGTTTAATTTTAAATGTGAGTGTGTGATTCGTACAAACTTTCTTTCCTTTAATCAATTGCATCGGCGCCTTCACTGTTTCTCCACTGAGAACGTCGAGTTCAAAGAATGTGTCGCGTACGGGCTTCATATTATTGTTACGTAGCGC
>Ga0315287_10008141_pt1 | contig 10566 bp, 13 predicted proteins | sample YL17G11_0_MG_FD_205037 | JGI IMG/M metagenome (GOLD analysis project Ga0315287, IMG submission 205037) | Sediment microbial communities from Yellowstone Lake, YNP, Wyoming, USA - YL17G11_0 | ecosystem: Environmental > Aquatic > Freshwater > Lake > Sediment | place: USA: Wyoming | collected...
GACAGAGCCATCGCCTACGCCGAAGGCACCGAAGACGGCAGACGGGACGCGATGAATGACATATTGCCGGAACTCATGCGCCTCAATCTCCGAATCGACAGCCTCGAAAAGGAACTCGAAGGGGCGCATCTCGAAGGGGCGAATCTCGAAGTGGCGAATCTCGAACGGGCGCATCTCGAAGGGGCGCATCTCGAACGGGCGCATCTCGAAGGAGCGAATCTCGAAGTGGCGAATCTCGAAGTGGCGAATCTCGAACGGGCGCATCTCGAACGGGCGCATCTCGAAGGGGCGAATCTCGAAGGGGCGCATCTCGAACGGGCGCATCTCGAAGGGGCGAATCTCGAAGGGGCGCATCTCGAAGGGGCGAATCTCGATATGGCGGGGTATCCTCTATCGTGTGGTTCGCTGAAAATCGGTTCTTGCGACGACAGACTCGCAGAGCAACTATTGTTTCATCTCGAAGCACTACCCAGAAAAGGCATGAGTAAGGAAATGAGAAAAACGATAGAGAGCATACCGCTTAAAATGAGAAGGAAGTTTGCTGAAAGAAGGAATGACTTGTCGGAGTGGAGATATAAGCCGAAGAAGGGGCGGTGATTGAATGATGACGAAAGAGAAGAAGCAGGACGGACGGAAGCGGTGTCTGGTAGCGCACGAGGGTGTGCGATGTGATAAAATCGCAACGCGCAAACTCCAGTTGTTCGAGGGAGCAGCCAACATCGATGTGTGTGAGGAACATTATCTCGGGGCGCATCCTTCGCGGAAGGGGGCCTGAGCATGACCTCCCCCGACCCTGACAACATCACCCCCCGCCGCGTCGTCTATTGTAGCTGTGGCGGAGCCTATCGCGCCCGTACCCACCGCATCGGCCTGGGCGGCAGAATCATCGATGTGAACCCAGACGACGCAATCCGCGAGGGCCACCCGGCCGGGGATGGGCATTGGCTTGTGGGGGTGGAGTGATGAAGTTACCCTGGCTGACCCTGCGAGCGGCAGAAGCCGACAGAGCCATCGCCTACGCCGAAGGCACCGAAGACGGCAGACGGGACGCGATGAATGACATATTGCCGGAACTCATGCGCCTCAATCTCCGAATCGACAGCCTCGAAAAGGAACTCGAAGGGGCGCCTGATTGCGACAAATGCGACAGGCTCGACCCCGAAGACCTCGCCCAATACTCTGCCGACCGGGTGAGCCCATGAAGCGCCTAAACCCCGAAACCGGGACGGTGCTGGCATGTAGGGCTGAAGGCCCATGCTCTGCCTGTGATTCCGACGATTGCGCCGTCATAGGGCGCCATCCATCTGAACCCTTGGAACCTCCAACCCAAAAACCAAACACCCCAACAAACCAAACAACCCAGGGGGCCGGTGGTTCAAAGCCCCAGCCCCCACCCTGCACCCACCAGGACGCTGATTCCGGCTTCTGTGTTATCGCATGCCGTCCGATTCATGCCTGTGTATTGTTGCCGATGTTCGGGCCATTCCAGCCATCGCGGTGCGCCATCTATGAGGCCCAGATACTGCACCATGACCCGAGCCTGGTAAGGGGGGTAGATTATGACTGATGGCAAGCGATTCATGATTGAGTGCCAGCGATGCAAAGAGCGATTCGAGGGATGCGATGCCTGCCACCGAAAGGACGCCCTGACCCGGCCCGGGATGCGACGCCGGACATATTGCATCGCCTATCATGCCGATGGCCAAGCCCTCCATGCTCATGTGTGTAATCTGTCCTGCGCCATGCGATTCCTGAAGGTAACGCTGGGGGTCCGAATCCGTCCGAGCGGGATGCGCCAGGTGCCTGACTTTGAGCCGAAGCCCGAGGCCGAATTGCGGCGGGTCAAGGCGATGGTGAGGGACCGCCAGGTTGAGGAATCCGAGGTCGCCGACATCAGGGGCTGACCTCATGGACTGCGATTACTGCGAGCATCGGAAGGGCGGCAAATGCGAGCATCCTGCTGTGGTCAAAGGCTACTCCAAGGGCTGCCCCTTCCCTGACAAATATAGTGTCGGGGTGGTGGTATGACATCCCCCGCCTTCGCCAACATCCCAACATCGTGGATACTCCGCTCAGAGGTAAATGGCATCTGGATAGACTTTCCATCCCGGGACACCAAACCCCATGCACCGTATGAGATATTTTTGAGCTATGACGGCCATATACAATGCACCTGCCCGGCGCCCGGGGGCAAATGTTGGCATGTTGGCTATCTGAGGGGGATGATACACAAACCGGCCAGGAAACCCGGTCATGGGGTGCAGGATACTACCCTGAGCGCCCTGGCCAATCTCGATCACGCCAGGCAGATAGAGAATTGCGGGAAGCTGCTGGATGAATATAACAAGGGTAACTGGTGCGATGCCGAGATTGAGCAACGGACCGGGCTCCCACCGAACATCGTGACGGCGCGGCGCAACGACCTGGTAAAACTCGGGCTGGTCGAATCGAAGGCATACACAGTCAGCCCCAAGAGCGGCCTGAATGTGCTTGCCTGGGGAATCAGCGATTTTGCCGTGTGGGATGTGGGGGCGGTGCGGTGAGTAAAATCCTCAACTGCGACGTATTGGAAGGGCTGAAACAATTGCCGGACAACTCGGTTCAATGCTGTATAACATCCCCGCCGTATTGGGGGCTACGAGACTACGGCACGGCCAAGTGGGAGGGCGGGAGTACTGATTGCGACCATTTAGAAAAGAAGCAATTGAAGCAGGGCAATTGTGGTGGGCTATCTAATCAGCCCTTGAAGCGTGGCGAGCAACCCTACACGGAATCCAGCAACATCCAATTCAAGGACGTATGCGCCAAGTGCGGAGCCAAGCGCATTGATGCCCAAATCGGCCTCGAATCCACCCCGGAAGCCTATGTCGCTAAAATGGTTGAGGTATTCAGAGAGGTGCGGCGGGTGTTGCGAGATGATGGGACGCTGTGGCTGAACTTGGGGGACACATACCACGGCGGTGGCGGCGGGAATTATGGGTCTGGCTTGAGCGTTGCTTGTGAACATGGGCAACACCTTACCAACGTTCGCAATCGCCTGGAACTTCCCGGCCTCAAGCCCAAAGACCTCGTAGGCATCCCCTGGCGCGTTGCCTTTGCCCTGCAAGCCGACGGCTGGTATTTACGGCAGGATATAATCTGGCACAAACCGAACCCGATGCCGGAGAGCGTAACCGACAGATGCACCAAGAGCCACGAATATATCTTCTTGTTGGCAAAGAGCCAGAGGTATTATTACGATGCGGATGCGATTAAAGAGCAAAAGGCAGAAAGCAGTATTGCACGATACGCCTATGCCCGCTTTGGTCTCAATAATAAGGCTCGCGATAGGGATGAGGCGCAGTATGCGGTAGCCGGGGGAGACTACTCTGGGACGGAGAAAGAAACAGCAACCCGCAACAAACGCTCTGTCTGGACAATCGCAACCAAATCATTCTCCGAAGCCCACTTTGCCACCTTCCCCGAAGCCCTCGTGGAGCCGATGATAAAGGCGGGGACATCCGAAAGGGGTAACTGCCCTGATTGCGGGATGCCGTGGGAAAGGCAATTAGAAAGAACCGCTAAAAACCCATGCTCGAGGGAAGATAGGCAGATTGCCACGGGTGGCGCAATAACGGGCGGTGTTGGTAAGAACTTTCCCGAGCTCTCCATAAAGACAATTGGCTGGCAACCCTCATGCACCTGCGGCAAGCAACCAACTCCGGCCATCGTATTAGACCCCTTCTTTGGTGCAGGAACGACGGGGTTAGTGGCTCAAAACCTCGGAAGGGAATACATAGGCATCGAGTTAAACCCCGAATATGTAAAGATTGCCGATGAGCGAATCAATCATGGATGCAAGAAATTGGATGAGTTTGAGGGGGCGGTGCGGTGAAATCGGCATTGTCAGACACAGGTTGCGCTTGGTTGCGCTTCAGGTTGCGCTTGGCATGTTTAGGAGGCCCATAATGCCCCAGGACACCAACAACCGTATCATCCAAATGGCAGCGTCCGGTATGGCGGTCCCGCTCATATCTCGGGCTCTACATGTGAGCCCTCAGTATGTCCGGCGTATCGTCGGTAATGCCCTCAAATCCCATATCCTCGAAATAGCCATCCCAGGCCGGGACAGGATATGCCGTGCCGGGGCAGAATATCCATCCGCAACCGAAGCGCAACCGAAGCGCAACCAATTGGGAGGGGGGGAGCAGACACCCACCAGCCAAATCCTACCGATCGGGATGCCGGCTCGGGTTCACAAATGGGCATGGCGGACATGGATCCGGGATGTTGGGAGGCTGCAACGGTTCAAACCGGCCAAATCGGGCATGGATGGCGCCGGGAGGGTGCATCACTATGCAATATACAACCTGCATACCCCCTACGGCATCGGGAAGATTGAAATCCATTTCAGGCTCGATCAGCTGCACAGCGTAACCCTACACCTGCCTCGATTCACAACATCTGACCTGGAGCGGGACATGCCGGCGGTTGAGCGTTGCTTCAAGGTGGCATTGAGGGATTGGATGCGGTCCACCGGGGTTAGATTCGGCAACTACGCCCAGCAAGGGTGGCCCGAGATCTCATTTGAGGGCATCAGCCGTACCCTGGCTAACCGGGTACGGTTTGAATCATCATTGCCCGATGGAGTCAAGATTGACTTTTCACCAAAGGAATATAGCCATGACATGACGAAACCGGAGCTGGAGTATTTCGGACCGAAGGGGTATGACATGGCAACCATGCACCAGTACCCAGAGAGGGGGATAATGATGTTGGCAGATGGGCAGAAGGCAATTAGGGATGATATTGGAAGGCTGGCGGCATCGGTGGATAAATTGGTCGGAACGCTCGAAGAAGGGTTCGCCAATCCCAAGGTCCGCAAGGATTCAATGAAGGACCTGAAGGCGGGATACCAATGAGCCTACCCCGCCATATCTTCAACTGCCTCATGGACATGTTGGACGGGCTGCGGTCCGGCAGATTTGGAAACCGAAAAAGTCAAGGGTGAGTTTAAAAGCCTAACTGATAAGGTATATATACAACATTCGGGAACCTGGGAAACGGCATCTTTTTCCCGTTCAATGTACTGCTAACACATGTTAGCGAACATCGGAGGCTCCCGGGCAATGTTTATATAGCGCCCCTGCTATATCAGATGCCATGAAGGGTTCGCAATACCAACCGGTCAATGTGCCGAAATCGCTGCTGACCGAAATCCGAGCTCATATTGTGGATAATGGGTATGTGAGCATTTCGGACTTCGTGCGGTCCGCATGCAGAACACAGATGGCATTTGACAGCCTGGATTATGAGATAGTGAAGAAAGGAGGCGGTGATTGAATGACGACACGAAAGAAAAACTGGCTGGCTGGCAAATATAAACCCTGCACTCTCGATATGTGCGAGGCGAACGGTCAGGAAGGATACTGCCTCGATGAGGAGCAGTCCGTTATCTGCACAGCAAAGACAGAGGACGACCTGCTGACCGAGGACGAATATGAGGCACAATGCAGGGCAAAAAAGAAACTGAAAGCGAGATACGGAATGATACACATACCACCGACCAAACGAGAACTAGAAGAATACTCATGGGATAATGTTGGTTGGCGGGACATCCAACCATTCTTGGGAGTGGTTACTAATGTCAAATGGAAAAACAATATGACAATCGCCACGGTCTATGACAAGGTGAGGTAGGATGACGGTTATACGTTGCCCAAAATGTGGCCTCACACGAGACGAATGTGAGTTTGAAAAATTGGACGATACTGATTTAATCGGTTGCGCATACGCAGACAACGGGCGACAATGTAAAATGGGTTGCGCTGATTGCGCCTTAAATCCAACATTCTCCGACGAATGCAAGGCGTTCCTCAAAGAATGGAACTGCGAGATGATTCAGGCGGATGGAGAATTTGTCAAAAGAAAAGAGGTATCACCATGATGACGAAAGAGGAAAGGAGACGTGAGGCACGGAAGGCCTACCGAGAAGCCGAGGCCACCGCTTTTTTGAAGAAGGTGATTTGATTGGACGACGAAGAGAAATGCGACCTCTGCCGAAACGATTATTGGGACGGCGCCAAGCACATCGAATCGTTCAAGGCTCACCAGGGCAGTAAAATCGTTCCAATCCGAGTCTGCGAAAAGTGCAGGGAAAGGCTCGAAGATGAGGATGGAAACCCCACCGCCAGGGCGGACATAATCTATTGCACCAAGTGCGGTCATCGGAAAGGAATCAAGGTCAAGAAATACAAACAGCGGGGCCGGCCTGAAGGCTGGAAATTGGACCCGATAAAGAAAGCCAAACGTCTCGGAGTGAAGCCTCTGGACGAGTTCATCAAAAAGAGGAAGTGATAAGATGAACAACACAAATGGAGTATTGGCAATATGTCCAGATCTGATATGACGCAGAAAAGATTAATCGAAGCCCTGACCGTGCTGGACACAGAAGGCAATTGGGAACGGAGGCGGTGATTGAGGATGAAATCATACGATCTGTTAATGTTGTTGGGTGCCGGGATAATATGTATATCGGCGTTCTGCTATCTTTTCTGGCGAGAGACAGAAGGCTTATTTGGATATGGGGTTGGGCTTATTGCTTCGGCCATTCTCGTAAAGGTGTCGCTGAAGTCAGATTCAAATACCCCGACACCCATACAGGAACAGCCTACCCTAAAAGAGAAGTGAGGGCAATGGAACTGCAAGGAATACCGGCAACAGTTGGCGTGGATGGGAGGATATATCTGGCCAAAACCGTCATGAAGGCGGTCGGGCTGGATGCGCCGGCGCCGGGGAGCGGGTGATCGTTATAACGAAGGCGATAATCAGGTCAAGCGGATCCGAAACCTCTTTTTTTATCAAGAAGGTTAGGCAAATTTAACCGAGCGTTGCCGAACCTTCCCAAGTTTTCGTATGGTTTAAATAGCCTTATGCCGTTCCCCCACCCATGTCAATGCGACAGGAGGCATAAAATATGAGCATGAAGCGGGGAATTATGACGGTGCTGGCAATGGGAATAATGGCCGCGATGGTGGTCCCGGGTGCGATGGCGCTCTGGAACAATCCGCTCGGCTACTCGACGGGCAACATCGTGCAGCCCGTATCTGGGGAGATCGCGTGCGAGGCGGGAGATACCATCTCATTCGACGTGGAATCGTACCGGCCTGATCTGAATGTGAGCATTGATGAGCTCCGTGCCTTCCCGACGGGCGGCTGTAGTGGCTTTCCCTACACAATCACCGAGCAGAGGTATTTCTTCGACGGCGACAACACCACAGGGCAATGGATAAATGCCAGGGTTGGCGGCGTCCTGAATCAGTTCTGGATGGAGAATATAACGGAACCACAGGACACATATTATCCCATGTTCGTCCAAACCATGACATTCCACACAAACGCCAGCACCCCCGAGGATACATTCATGTATCTGAATTGGACAACATGGTTCTGGAGTTCTGCGGTTTCCTCTCAATATTTCGCCGTTCCGTATAATTTCGCCTTCCCGACAGATTATTCTCTCGATGTCGTGTTTGATGCGGATGGATACGCAGAGGTTTCTTTCCCGATGGATAAAGTGTCCAGCAATGGCGCATTGCTGACGGAAGGGATGATCGAATACTCGATAGAGCCCGGCCAGAACGACACAGGGGTATTTACCCCGTTCTTTTTGGATGAAATGAGCATAACTGCCTATGAGCTTGTGCCGCTATTGCTCGATACGGACGGCAGTTTCATAGTAAGCGAGCTCATCGAATATACCGGCAGCTACTTCTCCGGCGACTTCCCCTATGACCGCGACCAGCTCCACCCCTGGAAAACAAACATCGAACAGACAAGCAGCAAGGGATATACAATAACCACTGCCGCACCAATAAATCAAGAAGATGGGCAACTCTATTTTGCATGGTTCAACGCTCAGGGGGATACCGCATCGCAAACCATAACGGTTGGCAACAAGGTGGCGCATCCCTTCCCCTATGTCGAGTTCTTAATACTCGGCACGGTCGGCGCCGTGATGCTCGTTGGCGCGGACAAGGCCGCCAACAGCCGCAAGGACAAGGCCGCGGTCTATATCCTCGTGATGATTGGCGTAATTATGCTCGCATTGTGCGCCTACATCGTGATCCAGCACACCTACATGACCGGCTGGCCGAGGGTGTTCTGAACGGGGGGATGAAAAATGCACACACACAGCAAACTGACGGGCATGGTGGCGGTATTCGCAATCGGGCTGGCGGTTCTTCTCGCCGCCAGCCCCGCAATGGCGGCGGCATGGGGTGGCGACAGGCTCCCGGGCGGGGGCATGTTCTTCTCTGACCAGCACTTTGAAACGAGTGCCGGGAAGAAGATTACCCAGCATGTGTTCATCTACCAGACAGAGAATGACACCGTAACATCCGCCGCATGGACCGAAACCGGCGGCTCAGGCTTCGTCCTCATCTACGCCAACGACCAAGACACCCCGTACCCGGTTACATGGACCATGGCCTTTACGGAGGTCAATGACACCGATTTCAACATAGCCATAACGGTGCCGGCAAACGCGAAGGACCTGACCTATACCGTGTATGTCTGGGATGCCATAAGCGGCGGCTGCAATGGTCTCAGCGGCTTCGCAGCAGTGGCGGCAGCCGGCGGCGTTGCCCGTCTGTTCACCATCACGGTGAGCAGCACCACAACCGAAAACCTGATTACTCCGCTCATGTGGATTATGGCCGGACTGGTCATAATCGCCACAGCGGCCATCTGGATAGCGGCCACCCGCGGTAACAAGTGGAGAAACACCTGGTGGGACGAGGCCGGCGGGGCCATCCTGGCGGTTGTTGGCGTGAGCGTTACCATATTCGGGTTCTGGAATGCCTTCAGGATCCTGGGATACGCTTAGGCGGATCCCACCCCTCTTTCCTTTCCATTCCTCTTAATTCAAGAAAGGAGATGATGAAGATGAAAACCAAGAATGCGTGGACATTCATAACCATGGGCATAGTGATGCTCATCGCTGGCATGCTGATTACTCTCGCGCCGTTCCTGGTGCCTTCGATAGCCATATCTCTGGTGTTCAGCTATATCGGCTGGATACTGAGCGGCGTCGGCGGCATCTTGGTCGTCGTGGGGATAGTTCTCTACATCGTGAGGAAGTAGGGGGCGGTTCAGATGAGGCGCGGAGGTTCGAGATTCAACTGGGTAAATGCGGTTATCGTGATCGGAATAGCTGCCGGTTTGATTGCTCTGACCTTCGCCGTAGTGCCGTATTATGCGGCCAGCTGGCGCAAGACCGAGGACGACAGGACAAGGACCGACTTCTGGAATAAGACTGTTACGGCAGCCGGTCCCAATGTAACCTATGATCCCGATACCGGCCTTCCAACGGCCATTGCCTACACCGGGCAGAATTACGGGATAGATGATGATTTCGATCGGGAATTTGTGGTGGATGCATTTTCCAAATATAGGGTTGGCACATTCGCTGACCAGGTAACTCCCGATCCCAATGCTGATGCTCAATTCGCCATCCATTCCGTGATGCTGGAAGGCAACGACACGGACGGCAACGATACCGATGGAGTGGTGTTCGATGTTACGATAACGCAATCTGGCCAGGAATCAATCGCATGGACGGCAGGACTGGCCGTTGTGGGTGCCGTGGTACTGGGTGGATTGGCTATATTCTTCTCGGGCGGATTGGCTACGGTAGCGGTTGGGGTGGCTGCCGGCGGTTTGCTCGGAGGGGCGGCGGGGTATTTCTTCTCGGAGCCGTTCTACCAGGAAACATTTGAAATGCAGACAGGCTCAGAAGGCTGGGCAACGGTAACATGGCCGGCTGGAGCTCTCGGGAACGGGTATGAGGCGAAGGTGAGCCTATCAAGCAAATCGGTTGGCACCTATCTGGATTTCGCAAGTACCCCAATAGTGATGAAGGGCAAGGCCAAATTCGGGACAACGATCACAGAAGGCAGAACGGTATTCACGGCTCAGATGGTGAACGGCAATAGCGACACCTTCATTTATGAGCACATGAAAACCTACCGCTCCGAGGTAGTCAATCCGAAGATCAGGATGGCATCGACATGGCCGGGAGATTTCACCGATGATGGCACCGTCGCATGCGTCGATACCTCGGCAGATTCAACATACAATTCACTTGCCAGCGAACACGCCGGCGCGGTGTGGTATGAGGTTGAGAGCAAGCGCAAGCTGACAATGCCCAATCCGCTCCCGGCTGGCTTCTCGTGGGTTATGAATGTAACCTACGGCGCCGGTGTGCCGATGGTGGCGTTGGCAAAGGGCGACATCGACCAAAGCTCAGGAACGACCTATATAGCGCATTGGTCATGGACGATAGGGGCAGTATCACCGCTCCCGATTGTTATCTATGCCCAATTCCGATACTCAACAGATGGATTCGTTACCGAATCAAATGTATGGATGGGCAACGAAACCTTCGACCTGCCGAGCGCCATCTATGATGTTCGCTGGCGGTACACATACAACAATCCGACTGGCGAGGATGTCCATAGATTGGTCCGGGACCGCGAACTAATGTCCCATGCGGTCTATGACATGCAATGCGGATATTACCCGGAC
>Ga0315287_10008142_pt1 | contig 10566 bp, 6 predicted proteins | sample YL17G11_0_MG_FD_205037 | JGI IMG/M metagenome (GOLD analysis project Ga0315287, IMG submission 205037) | Sediment microbial communities from Yellowstone Lake, YNP, Wyoming, USA - YL17G11_0 | ecosystem: Environmental > Aquatic > Freshwater > Lake > Sediment | place: USA: Wyoming | collected...
GACGCCCTGGTTCTCGAACGGCTGGCGCGCGACGAGTTCCAGGATCAGCGCTTCCCACTCGGCGCGGGTGTGCGGGTTCGCCAGCCGGATGCCGTCGAGACTGTGCTGCAACCGCGCCAGATGGTGCGGCAGGCGGAAGGGCTGGCGATGATAAACAGGCACCAGTTCGTAGACGCCGTCGCCGTAGATGAAGCCGCGATCGAGGACGGAAATCTTCGCCTCGTCGAGCGGGAGGAACTGGCCGTTGAGATGGACGATCATCGAGGACCTCCGGATCTGGCGGCTACCGGGAAGAAAGGAAAGACAACCGCATCGTTGCCGGTGCGCCGTTCAAGGTTGCTTCACCCACAGCCGGACCGTATCCCACGCGCGGTCGAAGAAGCCGCCGGCCGGCACGTCCTGCAGCGCGATCAGCGGAAACTCCGCGACCGGCTTGCCTTCCAGCGCGACGCGCACGGTGCCGACGCGCTGGCCTTTTGCGACCGGGGCGAGCAGCGGTTCCGTCGCCGCCATCGTCAGCGCGAGCTTGTCGGCCTTGCCCTTGGGCAGCGTCAGGTACTGGTCGGCAAAAAAACCACCGGGCACCTCGTTGGCCGCGCCCTTCCAGACGCGCAGGTTCGAAACGGGACGCTCCGACTGGTAGAGCTGCACGGTGTCGTACGCCTGAAAGCCGTAGTTGAGCAGCTTCTGGCTCTCGCTCGCGCGCGCGGCGTCCGAGGTCGCGCCGAGCACGACCGACAGCAGCCGGCGCTCGCCGCGCTTTGCCGACGCGATCAGGCACCAGCCCGCGGTCTCGGTGTGTCCGGTCTTCACGCCGTCGACATAGGGGTCGATCCACAGCAGCCGATTGCGGTTCGGCTGCGTGATGTTGTTGTAGCGATACTCTTTCAACGCGTAGAGCGGGTAATACTCCGGGAAATCCCGGATCAGCGCGGCGGCGAGCCGCGCGAGATCGCTTGCCGACGCGTAGTGCTGCGGCTGCGAGAGCCCGGTCGCGTTGGTGAAGTTCGTGTTGGCGAGCCCCAGCCGCTTTGCCTCCTTGTTCATCCGTTCCGTGAATGCGGATTCGGTGCCGGCAACGAGCTCGGCCAGCGCGATCGAGGCGTCGTTGCCGGATTGCACGATCATGCCGTGCAGCAGTTCGTCCACCGTCACCGCCTTGCGCGGCTCGACGAACATCCGCGATCCTTCCGCACGCCATGCGGCTTCCGAGACGGTCACCATCTGCGACGGCGTGATCGTCTTGCCGCGCAGCACCCCGAACACGATGTAGGCGGTCATCAGCTTGGTGAGCGACGCCGGGTCGCGGTGCTCGTCGGCGTTCTGCGCGACGATCACCTGCCCGCTCGTGACGTCGAGCAGCACATACGACGGCGCGGTGATCGCCGGGGGCGGGATCGCGCTGGCCGCCACGCGGGGCGGTGCGCCGGCGGCCGGGGGCGCGGGCGACGGCTGCGCGGGCACTACGGCAGCGCAGAGTGCAAGCGCAACGGCGCCGGCGAGACGGAAGAGAGCCATGGAGACGCGAAAGGGAAAAGCGAAGATTATAGTCGTCCGGCGCGCCGCGCCCCGCCGCGGGTCGCTACCAGGGATCCAGAGCCAGGACGCCACGCACGTCGCCGTTCGCGGCATCGACGACGACGGCCATGTCGCCGTGGCGCGCCTGCAACGGCACAAAGCCGAGCGCGGCGTCAGGCTTGCCGCTGGCGGCGACGAACTGGTCGATGTCGCCGGCGCGTTCCGGGTGCTTCTGCCGCAGCTCGGCCAGCGGCTCCGCATGTGCGACCGCGACTCGCGACACGGCCGCATAGGGAACGTAGTACTGCGGAAACAGGCCGATGCTGCCGCCGAGCATGGCGGCCATCCCCAGGCGCTGCCGCCCGCCAGGATCGAAGGGTAGCCGCGTACCGACGACCTGCGGGCCGGTCAGCGGCAACGTGCGGAACGCCGGCGCCGCCCTGGCCTGATCCGCCGGGTCGATCGCGTTCGCCTCCACCAGTTCGAAGCGGTCGCCGGCGAACGCCACGTAGACAGGTCGGGCATTGAACATGACGTGCGCGCCGTAGGCCAGCGCGGCCAACTGCAGCGCGACGATCACCGCGAGGTCGAACTTCAGCTTCTTCTTCCTCGGGTCGAACACGATCAGCGTCAGCAGCGGGCCGATGACAACGTCGACCGCGATCAGGAGCAGCAGCAGCGTCCGTCCACCCGCCACCTGAAAATACGGCTGCGGATACCAGAGGAACAGCATGGCGGAAAAAACGATCGCGGCGAGCAATGCGCTGATCCCCAGATGAATCGGCGCAGCCTGCCATCGGGTATAGCGTTCGAGCATCGCGGCGGAGTCGTCTGGTTGGGGAATCGGCAAGCCGGGTCCGGCGATGCGGGCGGCGGGCTCCGCGCCGCCCGCAGGTCCGCACGCAATTCCGCGGCTCCGCGCCCGAGCCACGGGTCGGCAATGGAACGTCTGTCATTATAGAGGTTGCCCACCGGAACTGCGGCGATGGTGGGTGCCTGGATCGCATTGCGCGGCACCCGCAATGCGCGTTCCTGTCGCCAAGGGGAATCCGTTCCGGTCGGCCGTGGCAAACCGGCCGAGCCTATGCGAAACTCCGCCGAGTGATCTCGCGTCATCCCGCCCGCAGTGAATCTACCGGCCGAGCCGGACATCCTGACCGAAGCACGGCCCGCGACGCGCATGCCGATGGCTGACGTGCACGGCGACGCGCAGACGACGGCGCCGGAGGGCGCCGCCATCGCGCTCGCCATCGATCTCGACGGCACGCTGGTGCGCACCGACGTGCTTGTCGAAAGCGTGCTGAGCCTGATCAAGCGCAACCCGGTCGCCGTCTTCGCGTTGCTCGGCTGGCTCTTCCTCGGCAAGGGCGAGTTCAAGCGCCGCGTCGCCGCGCGCGTTGCGGTGGATGCCGCGACGCTGCCTTACGAAGCCCGCGTTCTGGCGCTCGCGCGGGCAGCGCATGCCGCCGGACGGCAAGTGGTGCTGGCGACCGCCGCCGCGCTGCCCCACGCCCAAGCGGTGGCGGCCCATCTCGGCTGCTTCGATCGCGTCCTCGCCACGACGGAAGGCAGGAACCTCTCCGCGCGCCGCAAGGCCACCGCCCTGGTCGGCCTCTACGGCGATAAAGGTTTCGATTACGCGGGGAATGCGCGGGCCGACGCCATGGTCTGGCGGGTCGCCCGCGGCGCGATCGTCGTGAACCCGCTGCCCGGCGCGGCGCGCGCGGCGCGCGCCTGCGCACCGGTGCTCGAGGTCATCGACCTCCGTCCCCCGCGGTCGCGGAGCCTGCTCCGTTCGCTGCGGCCCCACCAATGGGCCAAGAACCTGCTCGTGTTCCTGCCGCTGTTGACCGCCCATCGCGTCGACGACCCGGGAGCGCTGGCGCACGGCGCGGCAGCGTTCGTCGCGCTGTGCCTCGTCGCCTCGGCGGTCTACGTCATCAACGATCTGGTCGATCTCGCGCATGACCGAACGCACCCGAGGAAGCGGAGCCGACCCCTCGCCGCGGGAACGCTGCCGCTCCAGTTCGGGCTCATTGCCGCGCCGGCGCTGCTGGTTGCGGGCTTTGCCGTGGCGATCGCGCTATCGCGTCCCTTCGCCCAATTGGTCGGGGCCTATTTCGCGCTGACCCTCACCTACTCGTTCTACCTGAAACGCGTGGCAATCCTCGACGTGATCGTGCTCTCGCTGCTGTACACGGTGCGGGTGCTCGCGGGGGCGGCGGCCATTGCCGTTCCGGTCTCGTTCTGGCTGCTCGCCTTCGCTACGTTCTTTTTCCTGAGCCTGGCAATGGCGAAGCGGTACGTCGAGCTCGAAAGCCTCGCCGCGGCGGGCGTGACCGAACCGACGGGCCGCGGATACGCCGCCAGCGATGCGCCGATGATCGCCAGCCTCGGGACGGGCGCGGGCCTCGTCTCCGTGCTGGTGCTGGCGCTCTACATCGACAGCCCGCGGGTCGCCCCGCTCTACCGGAGCCCCGAATTGCTGTGGCCGCTTTGCCTGCTGCTTCTGTTCTGGATCGCGAGGGTCTGGCTCTTTGCGCATCGCGGCAGCCTGCACGACGACCCGGTGGTGTTCGCGCTGAAGGATCGCCCGAGTCTCGCGGTGGCGCTGCTGGCGGGCGCCGTCATCTGGGCGGCGACCATCGTGTGAGCCGCATTGACGCAATCTGCGGCGCGATCACCGGTCGCTGCGTCGGCGTTCAGTTGGGGGGCACGGCACGCGCCAGGGCCTCGCAGGCGCTGTCCTTCAGCGCCTGCCGCCATGCCGGAAGCCAGTGGTCCGTCGTCGTCACGGTCGACGGCATCGACAGCGCGACCAGTCGCGCATGGGTGGTGTCCCAGCAGAAATAGTGGGTCGGCGCAACGCCGGATGTTGCGCGGCCCGCCGCCACCGCCGGCCACACCTCGCGCGCCGGGTACCGTTTCAGCGCATCGACGAGCCCGCGGCGGATGTTCTCGGGCCACGCGGGGAGATCCGGCTCGGTCTGCACCACCAGCCGCGGCAGCAGCGCCTCGGCCTGCACCGGGGGCAAGGCGAGCCCGCCCTGCGCGAGGCGGCCGAATGGAACGCTGCCGATCCGGTCCGGAACCAGCACGAATGCGTAGCCGTCTGCGGGGATTCGGGCCGGCAGCGTGGCCAACTCGCGCAACAGCTGCTGGGCCTGCGCTCCGGCGGACACCCAGGGCAGCAGGGCTGCCCGGAGCAGGACGGCCTCCGCCGCCACGACCGCGATCGTGGCCAGGACGAACGTCCATCGCAGCGCACGATTCCACAGCCAGTCCTCTGGCGAGTCGGGCAGCGTGCAGGGCAGCGCGACAAGCAGCGCGAGCGCCGCCGCCGCGACGTAGAACAGGCGCCCGCCCTCCCCCTGCGCGTCGAGGGCGCGCACCTGCAACAGCGGCAGCACGATCGCCAGCGCGACCACGCCGACCAGGGCGAGCCAGCGCACGCGATACGCACGGTGCGCAAGGCACCACGCGCCGCCGAGGCCGAGCGCCGCGGCCAGGGCCACCAGCAGCGTTCGCCGCGCCGCCGCGACGGGCAGCGCCGCCTCGAGCCACTGCGCCGCCGAGCCCAGCGTCGTCAGCCAATCACCCGCGAGCAGCGACGCGACGGGCTCGGCATCCGGATAGACCCGGAACGGGCTGCCGAAGATCGCGATGCGCCACAGGAAGTAGCCCGCGAGCAGCACGAACCACGGCGTCGCGCGGCGGGCCGCCGCGATGATCGCGTCCAACCCGTTCGTGGCTGCGCCGGACGCTTGGCGCGCGGTGCGCGGCTTCGCGACGGCAAACGCCAGCACGAACACCGGCAGCAAGGTCGCCGATTCCTTGCTTGCGAACGCGCAGACCGCCGCGGCCAGCCCTGCAATGCCGTAACGGTCGCTCCAGCGCTCCGAACGCTCGAAGCAGGCGAGCGCGAGCAACATGAAGAAGAGCGCCAGCGCATCGAAGCGGCCGGAGACCCATGCCACGACCTCCGGACCTGCGGGAGACAGCAGGAAAACGCCCGCCGCGATCGCAGCGCCAAGAGCGGTGCGCGCATTCTGCCGCGCCGCGAGGCCGGCGGTCAGCGCCGCGAGCAGTGATCCGCAGGCGAGATGGGCCACCAGATTGACGAGGCGCCAGCCGATCGGAGTGGCGCCCGCCACGGCATGGTTGAGCGCAAAGCTCAGCACCGGCAGCGGCCGGTAGAAGTTGCTCGCCGCGTCGAGTCCGACGCCGAAGTTGTGCAGGACCCGCGCGGTCACTTCCCCGTCCTGCGCCCACCAGCCGAGCAAGACGAGATAGTTGTAATCGTCGGCCAGAAAACCGGTCGTCAGCGTCGGGGCGTAGAGAGCGGCGGCGAGCGCCAGGAGCAGCAGCCACGGAACCCGTCGGAGCATCGCGCAAGTGTACTTCAACGTCTGGAGGCGCCCGCGCGGCCGCCGCCCCATCAGGCACGGTACCGTACCGCCGATTGCCGCAGGATGCCGGCGGCGTCAGGTCCCGGTGAATGCGAAATCGACCTCGGGCTTGCGGCCCGCGATCAGGTCCGCAAGCGCGCGGCCCGAACCGCAGGCCATCGTCCAGCCGAGCGTGCCGTGGCCGGTGTCGAGAAAAAGGTTCGTGAGCCGGGTGCGCCCCACGAGCGGCACGTTGGATGGCGTCGCGGGGCGCAGTCCGGCCCAGTACTGGACGCTGCCACGCTCGCCTGCATCGGGGAAGAGTTCGAACGTGCGCCGCGCGAGCGCCTCGCAGCGGACGCGGCTGAGTTCGGTGCCGTAACCGGCAAGTTCAGCGGTACCGGCGACGCGCAGGCGGCCGGCGAGTCGCGTAATCACAATCCTCGAGGCGACGTCGGTCAGCGACACGGTGGGCGCGCCGGCGTGGTCGCCAACGTCGATGGTGGCCGAATAGCCCTTCGCCGGATAGACGAGCGCCGGCACCCCGAGCGGCCGGAGCAGGAGCGGGCTGAAGCTGCCGAGCGCCATCACGTAGGCATCGGCACCGAGCGTTTCCCTGCGGTTGTTTTCGTTCACGCAGCGCGCGCCGCGCACGGCATCGCCCTCGGCCGCGAGCGCCTCGACGGCCGTGCCGAAGCGGAACGTCACGCCGCGCGCGGCGGCGAGCCGAGCGAGTTCGTGCGTGAACCGCTGCGCGTCGCCCGATTCGTCGGTCGCCGTGAAAATGCCGCCGGCGAGCCGCTCGCGGCAGGTCGCGAGTGCCGGCTCGATCGCCACGCATTCGGCGACGGTCTTCACCTCGCGCTCGCAGCCGTAGCGCTGCATCAGCCCGGCTGCCGCGATCCCGTGCGCGAACTCGGCCGCGTCGGTGTAGAACTGCAGGATGCCGCGCTCGAGATGGTCGTACTCGATGCCCGTCGCGGCACGCAGCGCCTGGAGGCGCGCGCGCGAGTACAAGGCGAGGTTGAGGCACTGGATCGTGTTGTGGCGCGTGCGCGACGGCAGGCACTCGATGAGGAACTGCAGCCCCCAGCGCCACTGCCGCCAATCGGCGCGCGGCCGGAACAGCAGCGGCGCGTCGTCCCTGCCGAGCCAGCGCAGGATCTGCGCCGGTGCACCGGGACCCGCCCACGGCTCGGCATGCGAGGCGGAGATCTGGCCGCCGTTGGCGAACGACGTTTCGAGGGCGGGCCCGGGCTGGCGATCGACGACCGTGACCTCGTGGCCGTCGTCGGCCAGATACCACGCCGCAGTGACGCCGATCACGCCGGCGCCGAGAACAAGCACCCGCATCCGTCAGCCGGCGGCGGTCGCCGGCGGCGCCCCCGCGGGCTCCAAGTAATCGGACATCGGGATGCAGCTGCAGAAGAGATGGCGGTCGCCGTAGACGTTGTCGACGCGCGCCACCGGCGGCCAGTACTTGGCGGCACGCAGCGACGCCGTCGGGTAGGCCGCCTGTTCGCGCCGATACGCGTGCTTCCAGTCATCGGCGGTAACGGCAGCGGCCGTGTGCGGTGCGTGCTTCAGCGGATTGTCGGCGCGATCCATCGCACCGTCTTCGATCGCGTGGATTTCGCCGTGGATTGCAATCATCGCGTCGATGAAACGGTCGAGTTCCGCCTTCGGCTCGCTCTCGGTCGGCTCGACCATCAGCGTGCCGGCCACCGGGAAGCTCATCGTCGGCGCGTGAAAACCGTAGTCCATCAGCCGTTTCGCGACATCGTCGACGGTGATGTCGGTCGCGTCCTTCAACGGCCGCAGGTCGAGAATGCATTCGTGCGCGACCAGTCCGGCCGGCCCGGAAAACAGCACCGGGTAATGGTCGCGAAGGCGCCGCGCGACATAGTTGGCGGCGAGGATCGCGGACTCGGTCGCACGGGTGAGGCCGGCCCCGCCCATCATCACGATGTACATCCACGAGATCGGCAGGATCGATGCGCTGCCGAAGGGTGCGGCGGAGACCGCGCCGATCGGGCTGGTCGCCGCCGCTTTCCCGTCTCCGGCGCGCGCGTGGGGTGCAAGATCGCGCCCCGCCTCGCCGCTCGCCGCGTACCGATGGCCGGGCAGGAACCGCGCGAGGTGCGCGCCGACGCCGATCGGCCCCACGCCCGGGCCGCCGCCGCCGTGCGGAATGCAGAAGGTCTTGTGCAGGTTGAGGTGCGACACATCGGCGCCGAATTCGCCCGGTGCGGCGAGGCCGACCATCGCATTCAGGTTCGCGCCGTCGACATACACCTGGCCGCCGTGCGCGTGAACGATCTCGCAGATCCGCCGGATGCCGGCCTCGAACACGCCGTGGGTCGAGGGATAGGTCGCCATGATCGCGGCGAGGTTCGCGCGATGCTGCGCGGCTTTTGCCTCGAGGTCGGCCAGATCGACGTTACCGTCGTTGTCGCAGGCGACGACGACGACCCGCATCCCGGCCATCTGCGCGGAAGCGGGGTTCGTCCCGTGCGCGGATGCGGGGATCAGGCAGACGTCGCGGTGCGCTTCGCCACGGCTGGCGTGGTATGCCTTGATCACGAGGAGCCCGGCGTACTCGCCCTGCGAGCCGGCGTTCGGCTGCAGCGATACCGCAGCGTAGCCGGTGGCCGCGCACAACATCTGCTCGAGGTCGGCGATGAGCTCCCGGTAGCCTTCGGCCTGGTCGGCCGGTGCGAACGGATGGAGGTTGCCGAACTGCGGCCACGTCACCGGGACCATTTCGCTCGTCGCGTTGAGCTTCATCGTGCACGAGCCCAGTGGAATCATCGCCCGGTCGAGCGCGATGTCGCGATCGGCGAGCCGCCGCAGATACCGCAACATTTCGGTCTCGCAGTGATAGCGGTGAAACGTCGGGTGAGTCAGGAAAGCTGATTGCCGTGCCAGCGCCTCGGGCAGCGCGTCCGGTGTGCCGGCATCGAGATCGGCGACGGTGAATGCCACCTCGCTGCCGTGGAAAATCCGCCATACCAGTTCGACGTCCGCGCGAATCGTCGTTTCGTCGAGCGAGAGACCCAGCGTGCGCGCGTCGACGATTCTGAAGTTGACGCCGGCGCCCGCGCCGCGGTCACGAATCTCCCGTGTCCGTTCGCCGGTAACCACCGTGATCGTGTCGAAGAAGGCGGTGGTCGGCACGACGAATCCGAGCCGGGCCAGGCCGGCGCGAAGGATTGCGGCAAGCCGGTGGACACGGCGCGCGATCGTCGTCAGGCCGTCGGGGCCGTGATAGACAGCGTACATGCTCGCCATCACCGCGAGCAGCACCTGCGCCGTGCAGATGTTCGACGTCGCCTTTTCGCGGCGGATGTGCTGCTCGCGCGTCTGCAGCGCGAGGCGATACGCGGGGCCGCCGTCGGCGTCGACGGTGACGCCGACGAGCCGTCCGGGCATCGATCGCTTGAAGTCGTCGCGCGTCGCCAGATACCCGGCATGCGGCCCGCCGTAGCCCATCGGGACGCCGAACCGCTGCGTCGAGCCGACGACCACGTCGGCACCCCATTCGCCCGGGGGCGCAAGCAGCGTCAGCGCGAGGATATCGGCGGCGACGATCACGAAGTTTCCGCTGGCGTGGATAGCGTCGGTCAGCGCCCGGTAGTCGCGCACGTCGCCCTCCGCGCCGGGGTATTGCAGCAGCACGGCGAACGCGCCGGCGGCGGCGGCGGCGGCGGCCTTGCCGACGATGACCTCGATGCCGAGCGGCGCCGCCCGCGTGCGCACGACATCCTGCGTCTGCGCGAACACGTCGTCGGCAACGAAGAAACGCCGGCTCGTGCCCCTGCCCATCCGCAGGCAGAGGGTCATCGCCTCGGCCGCCGCCGTCGCCTCATCCAGCATCGACGCATTGGCGATGGCCATGCCGGTGAGATCGCACACCATCGTCTGGAAGTTGACGAGCGCTTCCAGACGGCCTTGCGAAATCTCGGGCTGATAGGGCGTGTAGGCGGTGTACCACGCCGGGTTCTCGAGGATGTTGCGCTGGATGACGCCCGGGGTGTGCGTGCCGTAGTACCCCTGGCCGATGAACGACTTGAACACCTTGTTCCTGGCCGCGATCGCCTCGAGCCTGGCGAGCGCTGCCGTCTCGGTGACGGGTCCCGGCAGGGCGAGCGGCGTGGCGCGGCGGATGGCCGCCGGCACGATCGCGTCCATCAGCGCCGACCGCGTCGCGTAGCCGAGTGCCGCCAGCATCGCCGCCTGCTCTTCCGGCGTCGTGCCGATGTGGCGCGCAACGAACGCTCCGGTCTGCTCGAGCGCCTCGAGCGGTGCGGCCGCGCGGGAAACGGGATTGGATGGCTTGCTCATCTGCATGGCATCGCTCCGCGCGCGCGCGAAAACCTCGCCCCGCGTCTGGTGGGTCGCGTGGGGTTCACGCGTCGCCGATCGTCGCCTGGTACGCGGCGGCGTCGAGCAGCTTGCCGACGGCCGCGGGGTCGGCGGGCTTCAGCCTGAACAGCCACGACGCGTATGCGTCCTGATTCACCTGCTCGGGCACGCCGGGCAGCTCGGCGTTGACCGCCACCACCTCGCCGGCGACCGGCGCGTAGATGTCGGATGCCGCCTTCACCGATTCGACCACTGCACACGACTCCCCGGCGACGATAGCGCGGCCCACGGCGGG
>Ga0315287_10008143_pt1 | contig 10565 bp, 5 predicted proteins | sample YL17G11_0_MG_FD_205037 | JGI IMG/M metagenome (GOLD analysis project Ga0315287, IMG submission 205037) | Sediment microbial communities from Yellowstone Lake, YNP, Wyoming, USA - YL17G11_0 | ecosystem: Environmental > Aquatic > Freshwater > Lake > Sediment | place: USA: Wyoming | collected...
AGTTACACTGTGTCGTCATCGGGCGGCCTCCTTGCTCGTGGCGAAAGTTGCTTGTGATAAAACAACTTATGCCACAAAAGGCCGCCCTTTTCTATGGGGGTGGTGAGAAATGCGGGCTAGCCCCTGTTGCTCGCCGTGCAATGCATCCCCTTGCCGCGGGCCGTTCTTGGGCTGGGTGTTTTCCCTAGTGCGTAGTCCGCCGCGTGCTGCGCTGCGCGCGGCCATCGGGCTGATTGGCTTGGCGGCGGCGAAAGGCCGTGTGAAAAGTAGGAATGTCATCTTGAACATAGGAGAAACACATTATGAACAAAGTCCGTCGGTACGCGCATGGCCTTCGAGTAGTGAGGGCCGATGGGTCATCGTGCGCGAGTGATGTGAAGCAAGATGGGTTGGAACTCCCTTGCACGATTCCCTTCACCCAGGCGGCTCGATGGGGCGCCCCCGATTCACCGCCGCCCGAGAAACCGCCGCACACGATGCGTCGTTCGGCCCGCTTGTCGGCTTGAGTTGGCGTGGTCTTTTTTGACAGTTTTGCAGTTCCCGCATGGCGGCTGTTAGCCGCCGGCTATTGAGCCTGTTTCACCGTCGCCAGTCGTTTCAAGACTTCGTTGGCCGCCGCGAGTTGCTCTTGCAGTTCCTTGAGGGTCTCGCGCTCTTTCTGCACCACGTCGGCCGGGGCGCGCTCAACGAAGCTCGCGTTGCCGAGCTTCTTCTCCTTGGCGGCGATGAACCCGGCAAGCTTCTCGGCCTCTTGCCGCTTTCGCGCAATCTCCGCCGGCACGTCGATCAGTTCGGCCAGATCGACGTACACGTCCATGCCGGAAAGCGTCACGTGCGCACTCAGCGGCGGCGCAGTCACATCCGGCCCGAAGGCCACCGACCGGGCGTTGGCCATCGCGGCGAAGTACGGCTCCATCGGGCTCAACAGGTCGGCCACCGCGGCCTCGCAACGCACGGAGAACTCGATGGGCGTCTTCGGCGGCACGCTCTGCCGGGCGCGGATGTCGCGCACCGCCCGCAGCACTTCTTGAAAGCGGGCGAACTGGGCCTCGATCTCCGGGTCTTGACGCATCGGGTCGGCCTCCGGCCAGGGGGCCAGCATCACGCTCTCGGCCGCCGGCGCCAGCCCGTCGAGGCCTCGCTCCGGCGCCACTTCGGCCAGCCGCTGCCAAACGTCCTCGGTAAGAAAGGGGATCATCGGGTGCAGCAGCCGCAGCAAGGCGTCGAGCACGTGGGCCAAAACCCGCTGCGCCACGACCCGCTCAGCCTCGTCCTGGAGCCGCCCCTTGACCATCTCCACGTAGAAGCTGCAAAACTCGTCCCAGGCGAAGTCGTACAGCACCCGGGCCGCGTCGGCATAGCGGTACTCGGCCAGGGCATCGGTCACTTGCTGGGTGACGGTCGCCAGCCGGCTGAGAATCCAGGCGTCTTCAACGAGCAACTCGTCGTCGGCCACCTTGCCGGGGTCGAACCCGTCGAGGTTCATCAGGGCAAACCGCGAGGCGTTCCAGAGTTTGTTGCAGAAGTTGCGGGCCAGCTCGAATCGCTCGCTGACGACGGCCCCCCGCGGCAGGGCCTTGTCGGCCGGCTTCTCCGCCCATTGCGTGGAGAACTCCTTGCCGCAGGCCTTGCACTTGATCCGCGGCCGGACGCGGTTCTCGCGGGTCTGCTCCATGAGCTTCTCGCAATGCGGGCACTCAAACTCGACCGGCAGGCGAATGTCTTGCGTCTCGGTGGTCAAATAGGCCAGGCCGAAGCGGAGCGAATCGGCGCCGAACTTCTCCATCACGTCGATGGGATCGACGCCGTTGCCCTTCGATTTCGACATGCCCTCGCCGTAGCCGTCGAGGATTTTCGGGTGGATGAAGACCTCGCGGAAGGGGACCTCGCCCACGTTGTGCAGTCCGGTCAACACCATCCGCGCCACCCAGAGCGTAATGATGTCGCGGCTGGTGATCAACACGTTGGTCGGATAGTAATACTTCAACTCCTCGGTTTGTTCTGGCCAACCGAGGGTCGAGTGCGGCCAGAGGGCCGAGCTGAACCAGGTGTCGAGCACGTCTTCCTCTCTCTTGACAAAACTGAACCGTTCGAGTTCTTTCTTTATTTCTTCGTCGTCGCCACGGACGCAAATGTAGTAGGTGCGTTCGGCTTGGATAGACAGTTTTCCCGTGTCCAAAATGTTCTCAAGGAGGGGTGCGGCCTCTTCGTCGCTCATACCGTCCCAGTCAATCTCCTTCACTTCGTGATCGATCCACATAGATGGGAAACATTCGGACGTGACGCATATGCGTCCCTCTTCCTTCCACTTTTCCAGTAAGGGTCGTAGTTTTTCCTCTTCTCCGTCGAATTTCTCGACCTCTTTAGGATCTGTGATGAACTTGGTCGTTAGCATCCACACCGGAATCCGATGTCCCCACCATAGCTGCCGGCCGATGGGCCAGTCGCGCTTTTCGCTGAGCCAGTCGAGATAGCTCTTGGCATAGCGTTCGGGAATGATCTTAACGCGACCGTCGGTTACCGCGTCCATCGCCGATTGGGCCAGCTCGTCCATCTTGACGAACCACTGGTCGGTCAAGTACGGTTCGATGGGCGTCTTCGAGCGGTCGCTGTGGGCCAACTCGACGTCGCGGTCCTCGATTTCCACAACCAATCCGGTCGTTTCCAAATCGGCCACGACCGCGTCGCGGGCTTTTTGCACCGTCAGGCCGCGATACTTTTCGGGCACACTATCGTTAAGTGTGCCATCGGGATTGAGGATGTTGATTGCACCGATGTCGAGATGTCGCTGCCATACGTCGTAGTCGTTTTGATCGTGCGCCGGAGTAACTTTTACGCAGCCGGAACCCAACTCAGGCTTTGCCCACTGGTCGGCCACCAGCGGAATCTTCCGGCCTGTCAACGGCAGTTCCAACATGACGCCATCACGCGCCATATCGCGGAGTTTTTCCAGTTGCGGTAGCATCTCGCGCTGCCGGCGCTGAACTTCGTCGATTTGGGCCTGAATGTCCGGCTTCTCCTTAGCCGGGGCGGCGGCCAAGCGCTGGCGGAGATCTGTTTCCGCTTGCTTCAGCGCGGCCGCCGGATCGGGATGCACCGCCACGGCCGTGTCGCCAAGCATGGTTTCGGGTCGCGTTGTGGCGACAACGACGTGCGTTGGCTCATCCCGCTTGGGATTCACCACTGGATACTTGATGTGCCAGAAATGGCCCTTCACCGCTTCATGGAACACTTCATCATCGCTGACGGCCGTTTGCAGAAACGTGTCCCAATTGACGAGCCGCTTGCCGCGATAGATTTTGCCCTCCTTGAAGAGATTGTAGAACGTCTCACGCACCGCCCGGGCGCAGACGGGGTCGAGCGTGAAGCGGGTGCGCTGCCAGTCGCAACTGCAGCCCATCTGCTTCAACTGGCCGATGATGCGGGTTTCGTAGTCGTTCTTCCATTGCCAGATCCGCTCGACGAGCCCTTCGCGGCCCAGTTCGTGCCGGGTGAGCTTCTCCTCGGTCAGCAGTCGCCGCTCCACCACGGCTTGCGTGGCGATGCCGGCGTGGTCGGTGCCCGGCATCCACAGCGTCTCGAACCCCTGCATCCGTTTCTGGCGGATGAGGATGTCTTGCAGCGTGTTGTTCAGCGCGTGGCCGAGGTGCAGCGCGCCGGTGACGTTCGGCGGCGGAATGACAATCGTGTAGGGCTTCCGGACGGGGTTCGGCTCGCTGTGAAAGTAGCCCTGCTCCTCCCAAAACCGATACCAGCGGTCCTGGGCGGCGGCGTGGTCGTATTGCTTGGGCAGTTCGTTAGAGGTCGAATCAGTGGACATGTTCGTCATCTTTACACAGTTTGTACTCGAAGCTATCGACCAAGGCTATCCAGCTTGCCTCGATGATGTTCTCGCTGACGCCGACGGTGCCCCAAACGTCGTCCTCGTCCTGGCTCTCGATGATCACGCGGACGCCGGCGGCGGTGGCCGCTTCGGAGTTGATTACCCGCACCTTGTAGTCCACAAGGTGCAGCTTGGCCAGATTGGGGAAGTCGTCGTTGAGGGCCTTTCGCATGGCGTTGTCCAAGGCGTTCACCGGGCCGTCGCCCTCGGCCACCTCGTGCTTGACGGTCTCTCCGATGCGAATCTTGACCGTGGCCTCGGTGCGGATTTTCCCGTTGGCCGTTTCCACGTTCACGTGGTAATGCAGCCGCTCGAAGTGCGGCCGGAAGCGGTTCATGCACTTCCGCACCAGCAGGTCGAACGAGGCGTCGGCGGCCTCGAACTGGTAGCCGGCGCTCTCCATCGACACCACCTTGGCCAGTATCTGCTCGGCCAGCTTCGGGTCTTGGGGGACGTTGCGCCCGGCGGTCGTGGCCACGATATTCGACCGGCCCGAAAGCTCGCTCACCAGAATGCGGCGCTCGTTGCCCACAAGCTGCGGATCGATATGTTCGTAGCTGGCCGTCGCGCGCGAAATGCCGCTGACGTGCATCCCGCCCTTGTGGGCGAAGGCGCTCTTGCCCACAAACGGCTGGTTCGCGCGGAAGTTCATGTTGACCGTCTCGTAGACGTAGCGCGAAAGTTCCGTGAGGTGGCCGACGCCGTCTGCGTGGAGCAACTCGTACCCTTGTTTCTTCACGGCCAGGTTGGCGATGATCGAGATGAGGTCGGCGTTGCCGCATCGCTCGCCGAAGCCGTTGATGGTGCCTTGCACCAGCGTGGCGCCGGCCTCGATGCCGGCCAACGAATTGGCCACCGCCAGGTCGCAATCGTTGTGGCAATGCACGCCCACCGGCACGGGCAGCCGGGCAATCGCGGCGGCGGTGCTTTCGGCCACTTCCTCCGGCATCGAGCCGCCGTTGGTGTCGCAAAGCGTGACGTTGATGGCGCCCGCCTCGGCCGCGGCCACGACCGCGCGAAGGGCATAGTCGCGGTCCTCCTTCCAGCCGTCGTAGAAGTGTTCGGCGTCGAAAATCACCTCGCGGCCGGCCCGGACGAGGTAAGCCACGCTGTCGCGGATCATGGCCAGGTTCTCTTCGAGCGTGGTCCGCAACACGTTGGTCACTTGGAAGGCGGATGCCTTGCCGACCAGCGTGATCGCCGGGGCGCCGGATTCGAGCAGGGTTTTCAGCCCCGGATCGGTTTCGGCCTTGGCGTTCTTGCGGCGCGTCATGCCGAATGCGCAGACCTTGGTCCGCTTGAGCCCCAGTTGGCCCAGCCGCGTGAAGTATTGCAGGTCCTTCTCGTTGGAGGCCGGATATCCGCCCTCGACATAATCGAAGCCGACGCCGTCCAATCGCTGGGTCAGCGCCAGCTTGTCTTGCAACGAGAAGCTGATGCCTTCGCCCTGGGCGCCGTCGCGCAACGTGGTGTCGTAGATTTGGATGCGTGTCATAAATAAAAAACCCCGAAGCCGGTTGCGGCCTCAGGGCTCCTTCACTTTGGTGTTGTGCCGGAAGCCCTACGGCCGAGTTTGCCCAACAATAATGCCCACGCCCGCGCCAACGGCGGCTGCGACTCTCAGGCTCATCAGATGGGGAAGTTGGGCAAGCATCGTTCGGCTGTGGCCTTCCGTACAGAAAACATTACCACCCAACTGTACTGCGGTGGGGCGGCCATGTCAACCGCATATCGAGCTTGTATGCGGCCACCCCCCGAAAGGACAGCCTCGGCCTCTTTGTGGCAGCCGCCTTGGAAACCGGCTGGATCGCGCTGCTGGCAATCCTGGCGATGGTCCGTTGAGGCCGGAGAACGTATCTCGGGCCGCGAGTCTTCTTCCCTTACGGGGGTGATCTAAGTATCATTGAGTGTGGGATCACTGGATACCTGAATTATGGAAACCGACGAGATTACCATTCGTGTAAATCCCGACGCGGCGATCGCCTATCGATCTGCTTCCGAGGAAGAGCGACACAAACTGGACGCTCTGCTAAGCCTTCGCATTACTGACGCGACGCGTTCCAAGGAATCGCTTACGCAGATCATGCGCGAGATCAGCCAGCAGGCGCAAGCTCGAGGTGTGACCCCCGAAATTCTGAGGGCCATCCTTGATGATCGCTGAGGCTCGGTATATCTTTGACGCCAACGTCGCGACGACAAGTATCTGGAACTAGCATATAGTAATGCTTCGTGCATCGTCTCGGGCGATGAAGATCTGTTGGCGCTACATCCATTTCGGGGAATAGGCATTCTGACGCCATCACAGTTCTTAAAATTTATTGAGGGGTAGCCCTTGTGGGAGATTCCTGCTCAGGGAGACCGTCGCGATGACCGCTTCGCTGGTGTTGGCGTTGCTGCTGACGGCTGCCGCCGGTGAAAGCGGCCCCGATCCCTTTGTCGGCGACGCCCGCCTCAGCGACATCCGCTTTCTCGATGCCCAGCGCGGTTGGGCCGTGGGCGATCGCGGGGCCATCTGGCACACCAACGACGGCGGCCGCCGCTGGCAGTTGCAGAACTCGGGCGTCGCCTGTACGCTGGCCGCGGTTTGTTTCCGCAACGAAAAGCTCGGCTGGGCGGCCGGCGGTTTCGCGCAACCCTACACCCACACCGGCAGCGGCGTGCTGTTGACTACCCGGGACAGCGGACAAACGTGGACCCGCGCGCCCAAGCTCATGCTGCCGGCGCTGCGGCGGATCGGGTTCTTCGACGATCAACACGGTTGGGCGATCGGCTGCCCGTCGGCGATGTACCCGTCCGGCGTGTTCGTCAGCGGCGATGCGGGCCGCAGTTGGCGGCCCTTGCCCGGCGGCGACGCGGCCGGCTGGCTGGCCGGCGACTTCCTCGACCCGCAGACCGGCGTGCTCGCGGGCCGTAACGGCGCGCTGGCCGTCGTGCGGCATGGCCAGATCGAGTCGATACGAACCGAGAGCCTTGACCTGCGAAGCCTCGCACAATTTCGCCTGGCCGATTCGCGCCACGGCTGGCTGGCGGGCGACGGCGGATTGCTGCTGCTGACCGCCGACCGCGGCGCCGCGTGGCAGCCGCCGGCGACGCCGCTGCCCCCAGCCGCCCGGCATTTCGATTTCGCCGCAATGGCAGTGCGCGGGCCGCAATGCTGGCTGGCCGGCGCGCCCGGCACGCGCGTGTTCCATACGCCCGATGCTGGCCGCACCTGGTCCGCCTTCGCCACCGGCTCGCCCGTGCCGCTGCGGGCCATCGCGTTTGCCGACGATTTGCACGGCGGGGCCGTGGGCGACTTGGGCACGATCTTGACTACCGGCGACGGCGGGCGGACCTGGCAGCGGCAACGCGCCGGCGGCACGCGCGCCGCCCTGCTGGGTATCTTCGGCGAGCCCGACGACGTGCCGCTGGAACTGTTCGCCCGCTTCTGCGGCAACGAAGGGTATCTCGGAGCGGTCGAAGTGTTCGGGCGGCGCGACATCGAGGTCCGCCCGCGCGACGACGTGCCGCTGCCCGACCGGCTCCACGAGGCGGTGGTGCGCGTGGGCGGCTGCGGCGCGAATGTCGCCTGGCAATTCCCCTTGCGGCAGGCCGGGCTGCGCCTGGACCAGCGGCAGATTGTCGCTGCGTGGGATCGCGTCAATCAGGGCCGCGCCATCGAGGAGTTGCAGGCCCGCGCCGTGCGGCAAATCCGCACCTGGCGGCCGGACGTGATCGTCACCAACAGCGCCGGCCGGCAGGACGACGACCCCTTGAATTCGCTGCTCAATCAAGTGGTCGTGCAAGCGATTCGGCTGGCGGCCGACGCCAGCGGCTTTCCCGATCAGTTGACCGAGGCCGGGCTGGAACCGTGGCAAGTGAAGCGGGTGTATGCCGCGCTGCCGGCCGGTTCGCGGGGTTCGATCGACTTGATCACGGCGCAACTGGCGCCGCGTTTGGGCCGATCGCTGGCCGAGGCGGCGGCGGAGCCTCGCGGCCTGTTGCAGGACCGCCCCAGGTTGGCCCCGTCCACGCTGACTTTTCAGGACTCCCCTCTCCCTTTGGGAGAGGGGCCGGGGGTGAGGGCGGCCGGCGGCGACTTCTTCGGCGGCATCGTGCTGCCACCCGGCGGCGATGCGCGGCGCGAGGCATCGCGGAATCCGCCCGAGGGGCTCGACGTGCTGCACCGCATCGCCCAAAAACGCCGCCACGTGCAGGCGATCCTCGATCAATCGCAACGGGCCGTCGGGTCGCCCGAGCAATTGCTCGCCCAGACGAACGAGTTGACCCGCGACCTGGACGACAGCAGCGCCGCGGAAATCCTCTACCAGTTGGCCGACCGCTACTATCGCACGGGCTGCTGGCCGCTGGCCGCCGAGACTTTTCAGCGGCTGGCGGAACGCTTTCCCGAGCACCCGTTGGCGCCGCTGGCCATGCGGTGGCTTGTGCAATATCACGCCGGCGAGGAAGCGGCGTGGCGCACAGATCGCGACAAGTCGCAACACGAAAAGCGCTATCAGCAAGCCCTCACGCTGGGGAAGGACATCGAGCGGACCCGGCCGGATTGGTTCGCCGAGCCGGCGTTTCGATTTCCCCTGGCGGCAGCCTGCCGAAACCTCGGCCAGCCGCGCCAGGCCGAACGCTTCTACATGCTGCAAAGCCGCGGGGCCGAGCGCGACGCATGGTGGGCCTGTGCCCAGGCGGAATTGCGGCTGGCCGACCCCAAGGGCCGACCCGCGAAAGCCATGCTCTCTTGCGTGCGGGCCGAGCAGAAGCCGCGGCTCGACGGCAAGCTCGACGATCCCGTCTGGCAACTGGCCAAGCCGGCCCACTTGCAGAGCGGGCAGCACGACGACGGCGATTGGCCCGCCGTGGCGATGCTGGCCTACGATGCCGAGTTCCTTTATTTCGCCGCGCACTGCCGGCAGACTGGCAGCCTGTTGAAAAAGGGGACTGGCTCCGAACCAACGATTGAGAACCGCGCGAAAAACGACGGGAGTGAGGTGCCTGTCCCCCTTTTTCAACGGGCTGCTAGGGCGTCGGGTCCGGCCGCGCCCGCGGCCGCCGGATCGCGGCCGCGCGACGCCGATCTTACGGCCCACGACCGCATCGACCTGCTGATCGATTTGGACCGCGACTTCGCCACGTACTATCAAATGACGATCGACCATCGCGGTTGGACCAGCGAGAGTTGTTGGGGCGATAAGACGTGGGATCCCACCTGGTTCGTCGCCGCCGCGCAAGGCGACAGGACGTGGACCGTCGAAGCGGCCATCCCACTGGAGCAACTCACCGGTCGGCTGCCCAAGCCCGGCGATGTTTGGGCAATCGGCATCCAGCGCGTCGCGCCCGGCGCGGGCTTCCAGTCGTGGACCACCCCGGCGGCGGTCGTCGTGCAGCCGGAGGGGTTCGGGTATATGGTATTCGAATAGGCGAGAGCAACTCCGCGATGGCGTCGCTGTCGACAATCTTGCGTCGGCTCATTTGGCGCCTGCCTCGCTGGACCGATTGATCTCGATTCTCTTCAATTCGCTCTCCAACTGCTTGATCGTCGGCAGGCTGGACTTTAAGTCTCGGGGTAAAGCCGCGGTAAGCCGGTACTTCGATACGCCAATCGGTTTGCGCGTATCGCGCAGGGCGTATTCCACCGTCACTTTATCGCGGGCTTTGCAGAGGATGATCCCAATGCTCGACTGGTCGTCGCCGCGGCGGAGCCGGTCGTCAACGGCCGACAGATAGAAGTTCATCTTGCCGGCGAACTCGGGCTTAAACTCCTCCACCTTCAGGTCGATCGCTACGAAGGCTCGGAGCTTCAAGTGGTAGAAGAGCAGATCGATGTAATAGTCCTTCCCGTCGACCTCCAGGTGATACTGGCTGCCGACGAAGGCGAAGCCGACGCCCAGTTCCAGCATGAAGTCGCGGAGGTGCTCCAACAGGCCGCGCTCCAGTTCCCGCTCCCGGGCTTCGTCGGTCAGGGTGAGGAAGTCGAACACGTAGGGGTCTTTCAGCACTTGCTGGGCCAGATCGGACTGTGCCGGGGGCAGGGTCTCGGCAAAGTTGGTAACCGCCCGGCCTTCGCGGCCGTAGAGGTCCAATTCGATCTGATGCACCAGCACGGCCCGGGACCAACCATGCTGGACGACCTTTTGGGCGTACCAGAGCCGCTGCGCAGGGTTCTTGAGTTTCTCGATCAACACCACATTATGGTACCAGGGAATTCCTGCCGCAGCTTGCGGCAGATTTACACCGTCCGGAATCGGTACTATCACTGCCGGTTGGTTCTCCAATTGTCGTGCAGGTTGCGAGACAATTTCGACCCCCAATTGTCGTGCAGGCTGCACGACAGTTGTAAGTCCTTTCGTATAAGCGAGATAGAACGCCCGCATGCGATGCACATTGGCTCGCGAAAAACCGGAAATGCCCGGAAACGCCTTTTGAAGATCAGCCGCCAATCGGTCGATCACCTTGGTGCCCCAGCCTTCCCGATCTTGCCGCTGGACAATCTCCCGGCCGACGTCCCAGTAGAGGCGGACCAACTCCCGGCTGGCGGCCACCGCCGCCCGGACCTGGGCTTGGCGGATGCGATTTTTGGTTCATCCGACTAAAGCGTACCGGGGGGTTGAAAAAGTGTGGACATGCTTATCCCATATAGGGTTGCGCAAACGACCCTTGGAATGGGAGGATTCAGCATGTCCACGAGTTT
>Ga0315287_10008145_pt1 | contig 10562 bp, 8 predicted proteins | sample YL17G11_0_MG_FD_205037 | JGI IMG/M metagenome (GOLD analysis project Ga0315287, IMG submission 205037) | Sediment microbial communities from Yellowstone Lake, YNP, Wyoming, USA - YL17G11_0 | ecosystem: Environmental > Aquatic > Freshwater > Lake > Sediment | place: USA: Wyoming | collected...
ACCAACCATCCCGTGATCCTCGCGACGGGGCCGCTGACCTCGACCGCGCTGGCGGCGTCGATCGCGACCTTCGTCGGCCAGGATTACCTGTACTTCTACGACGCCATCAGCCCCATCGTCTCGGCCGGGTCGCTCGACCGCGAGAAGGTGTTCCGCGCCTCCCGATGGGGCCGATCCTTGGGCCCGCCCGAGGAACCGTCCGGTCCGGCGTGCGGCGCCGATGACGGCGAGGGCGACTACCTCAACTGCCCGATGACGGCGGACGAGTACCGGCGGTTCTACGCCGCCCTGACCGGGGCCGAGATGGCGACGGTGCGCGATTTCGATCGCGAGCGGTTCTTCGAGGGCTGCCTCCCGATCGAAGTGCTCGCGCACCGCGGGGAAGACACGCTGCGCTTCGGCCCGATGAAGCCCGTGGGCCTGGTCGACCCGCGCACGGGGCGGCGGCCGTACGCGGTGGTGCAGTTGCGGCAGGACAACCTGGCGGGCGACCACTACAACCTGGTCGGGTTCCAGACGCAGCTGAAGTGGGGCGAGCAGGAACGCGTGCTGCGGATGATCCCCGGCCTCGAACGCGCCCAGTTCGTGCGCTTCGGCATGGTGCACCGCAACACGTACATCAACGGGCCGACGATCCTGCACGAGACGTGGCAGGCGCGGTCGCGCCTCGACCTCTTCTTCGCCGGGCAGATCTCCGGCGTCGAAGGATACGTGGAGTCGGCGGCGTCCGGGCTGCTGGCCGGGATCAACGCGGCGACACTGGCGGCGGGTGGCACGCTCCGGCCGGCGCCGCGCGCCACGGCGATCGGGGCACTGGCGTACTATGTGTCGCACGCGCGCGCCGGCGATTATCAGCCGAGCAACATCACGTTCGGGATCATGGAACCGCTGGCTGACGCGCCGCGCGACAAGCTCCAGCGCAAGACCGCGATCGCGAAGCGCGCGCTGGCCGCGCTGGACGCGTGGATCAAAGACGGCTCATCGGATCCGGCTGAAGCCGGATCCCACGAGTGAGACGCGGCGGTGTGACAGTCGTGGGTGCCGGCTTCCGCCTCCGCGCGAAGCGCTTCGGCGAGACTCGCCGGAGCCTTGGCAGAGGCGGTCAGCCGGCACCTGAGGGTGTGCAGCCGGTGCAGGACGAGCTGAAGGCGTTTCTGGAGTTCCTCCGGTTCAACCGGGGCGCGTCCCCGCACACGGTCCGTGCGTACGAGAGCGATCTGTCGCAGTTCCTCGCGTTTCTGCCGCTGCACAACGGCAAGCCGCGGCAGGCGCAGGCGCCCTCCGACTTCGACCTTGGCGCGATCCGGTCGTTCCTGGCCGAGCTGTACCGCACGCACCGGTCGCGCAAGACCGCGGCGCGCAAACTGGCGTCCGTCCGGGCGTTCGCGCGCTACCTGCGGCGCGAGGGTCACATCGAGGGCGACCCCGGCGCGCTGGTGTCGACGCCCAGAGTCGAGGAGACGCTGCCGGCGCATCTCGAGATCGACGAGATGGGGCGGTTGCTGGAGACGCCGGACCTGGCGACGCCGCTCGGGCGCCGCGATCGCGCGATCCTCGAGCTGTTCTATGCGTCGGGCCTGCGGCTGAGCGAGCTGGTCGGGCTCGACCTGGATCACGTCAACCTGAACGCACGGATGGTGCGGGTGCTCGGCAAGGGCGGCAAGGAGCGGGTCATCCCGTTCAACACCAGCGCGGAGCAGTCGATGCGCGCCTATCTGAAGGACCGGCCGCAACTCGAGCGCGAGGCGCTGCAGATGCGCCAGGGCCCGCCCAAAGCCGGCGCGCGTCCCGCGTCCGCGAGAGGGCCACGGCGCTCGGCGGCGTCGATCCCGCTGTTCCTCAACTTCCGCGGCGGGCGCCTGACCGGCCGCAGCGTCCACCGGCTCGTGCGGCACTATGTCGCGGCCTGCAGCGCGCGGTTCGGCATCAGCCCGCACGCGCTGCGCCATTCGTTCGCGACGCATCTGCTCGAGCGCGGCGCTGATTTGCGCGCCATCCAGGAACTGCTCGGCCACTCACAGCTGTCGACGACGCAGCGTTACACCCACGTGAGCGCGGCGCAGCTCATCGACGTCTACCGCAACGCCCACCCCCGCGCCAGGAAGCAATAATCAGGGACAGGTACATTTTCTCAGTTCAGTCTCATTTTGCCGGTGAGGTACGCAGAAACTGCGACCTCGACCCTGGCGTCGTGTGGCAGAAACTGAAAATAGGGACTGTCCCCAATTACGGGAGGCGATGGGCGCGCGAGGCGGCGCGGTAGACGAAGACGGCGGTCAGCAGGCCGGGGAGCGTGCCGCCCCACGGGCGGGCGACGAAGTAGACCGCGGCCCCGGCCGCCCAGGCCATCACACCCGCGATGTTGACGCCGCGGTACGGACCGTCCGGCGCGTAGAGATCGGAGACGACGGTGCGCGCGGCGCCCAGCCGGAAGTGGGCGAGCAGCACACCGCCGACGGGGATGAGCACGCCGCCCAGCATCACCATGAAGTCCGAGTACCGGTCGAGCCATGACCCGTACACGAGGCCGAGCGCCGTGCCGATGAGGCCAATCGACCAGACCGACCACTGGTCGCCGGCGCGCGGGAACAGGCTCTTCCAGGCGAGTCCCGACATGTAGATGTTCACGAAGTTCGTCGTCACCGTCGCCAGCACCATGAGCACGGCACCGGCCCAGCCCAACCCGATGGCGTGCATCATCGCGCCGGGATCCTGGCTGCCTGCCAGGCGCGCGGCGGCCAGCCCGAGCGGCATCATCCAGAGACTCGTGAGCAGCAGTCCGAGGAACACGGCCATCGCGCTGGTGCGCTCGGACGTCGTGTACCGCGAGTAGTCGGCGAACATGAGGATCCACGACACCTGGTACCCCACCACGATGTCCAGACCGGACAGCCAGGGGGTCGTCGGCGCCGGCACGGCAGACAGGGCGGCGAGGTTCGGCGGCGCCTGGATCACCGCCCAGGTGATCACGCCGCCGACCAGAAGCAGGAGCGGGACGGCGATCTTGTCGGCGAGGCCGACGGCGCGCGGCCCGAGCGCGACCACGGCGGTCGACACGACGCCGAGGCCGATCACCCAGAGCGGGGCCGCCGCGGGTCCGCCGAGCAACTGGGCGCCCACCGACGCGGCGATCACGTTGTTGACCGCAATCCACGCGAAGTTCGTGACGTAGAGCAGCGCGGCCAGGAGTCCAGCTCCGCGGATGCCGAGCGCGGCGCGCGCGGCGACGACCGACGGCACCCCGAGCCTGGGCCCGACGACCGAGAGGGCGGCCACGAGCATCGACCCGGCGGTCGCACCGACCGCGATCAGCACCACCGCCGAGGTCGGGGAGACGCCGGCCGACAAGGCGGCGCCCACCTGCAGCGTGGTCGCCACGATATTCGCGGCCGCGAAGATCGTGAACAGCGTCAGGCCGGACTGCGTGCGCTCGCCGGATGGAACCGGACCGAGGTCCGCTGCGTTCATTCAAAGAAGGGTACTGCATTTCCAAGGAGCGGCCGTGACGCGACGCCAGACGCTCGACCTCATGTTGCCCATCGTCAGCGCGATGGCCTGCGCGGTGAGTGCGTACACGACCCAGCAGGGGCTGGCGACGGCCACCTCCGACCTGCTGGTGTCGGTCGGCGTGGCGCTCGCGGGCGGCGCCTTCCTGTTCGTGTTCTCGCTGTTCCTGATGTGGCGGTTTCCGTACGCCGACCGGACGCGGCAGATCGGCTACGGCATCGTCGCGGTCGTCGTCATGGTGCTGGCGTTCGGCTTCTCGACGCAGTGGAGCGTCATCGCCATGGGCGGGAAGGACGCGCTGGCGATCCACATGCAGCGCGTGCTCGATGCATCGGATGACATCGCCCTGCGCCAACTGCGGCAGGGCGTGATTGAGGCGAACCTGGCGCCGCAACTGGCGAGTCTCTCCCAGCAGTACGAAGATCTGGCCAGCCGCGAGGGCCGCGGCGCGTTCTCGGGCCTGCGGGGCGAGGGCAGTGTCGTGGCCACCCTGCGCAACATGTCGCAGATGTTCGGCAACCTGAGCCGGACGGTGAAAAACGTCGAGACGGACAAGAAGGCGCTCTACGACCGGTACAAGGAACTCGCCGCGGAGGCGCGGAAGGTGGCGGCCGAGACGGAGGCCGCCGACGTGCGCGAAGGCGACAGGATTCGCCGGAACAACCTGGCGTTCAGCCGCATCCTGAGCGAGATCAACGACGTCATCACGCGGATGAGCGAAACCTCGGCGACCGCCTACGTGCGCGTGGTCAACCAGAACCTCGGGTCGCTCACGACGACGTCGCGTCCTGGCGACACCATCGAGCAGACGCAGGCGCTGGAGCGTCTCGAGGGGCTCAAGGACGCGGCCGTGAAGGTCGTCGCGCAGATCTCCGGCGCGCGTGTCACGGAAGAGGAGCCTGCGACGCAGACCTTCATGATGATTCCCGCCGCACGCGCGGTGTGGGTGTACAAAGGCGACGTCTTCTACGCCTGGGCCGGCGGCATCGCCCTCGATCTGGTGCCGATGATCTTCGTCATCCTGCTCACGCTCGCCAAACCGGTCGAGGACGAGGAATGGGAGGCGCATGCGGCTCGCCAGCCCGTGCCGGCGCCGCGCACCGTCGCGCGGGCGGGCGCGTGGCCCGGACCCGTCGCGGGAACCGGGACGGGAGGGTCCGGAACGCCGTCCAGTCGCGCGCACGAGTGATAGCGGGGGCGTCGGCCCCCGGACGCGAGACGATGGCGGACCGGTCCGTCCGACGTCTTCCGAGCTTATGGGTAGTATATCGGCGGCGCTCGCGCGTACACTGGTGGCCCGGAGGCCCCCATGCGAAACGGCGTCAGGTTGCTTACCCTGCTCATGGCTGCGGTTGCGGCCGGTTCCGGCGTCGCGCAGGCAGCATCTCCCCAGATGCTGACGCCGCCGGGCGGCGACGCCCGGGCCAGGGCCGCGGACACCGCGGGGCAGGAACCCCAGGGCATCACGCCTCCCGACACCGACACGTTCCGCATGAGCCTGGAGTTCATGGCGGCGTGGATGCAGGACCCCGCGAACGCGTCGCTGGGCTTCGAGAAGCAGGGCCGCATCGGCTACGTGATCCTCGGCCTCTCGGGGAAGCTGAACGACGCGTTCCGCTACCGGGTCGAGGTCAACCCCGTCAACGAGACCCAGCCGCTCGGTGCGTGCGGGGAAACGAACTACTTTTTTCCCAATGCCGTCTCCCTGCTGCAGGGCGTCGGCCCGAACGTCCCGTGCGTGGCGGACGGGCGGATGAGGGTGGACGACTACCGGTACGTGGCGCTGGATCCGGTCCGGCAGCAGGGTCCGATCAGGCAGGCGTATCTCGAGTACACCGGCTCGTCATTCGGGATGAAGTTCGGCCGGTTCATCCTCCCCATCGGGATCGCCTGGCAGGAAACCGGCGGCTTCACGGCCAAGGACATCCCGCACATTGCCCGCATCAACACCGAGGCCAACTTCGGCGCCCAGCTGGAATGGAAGCGGGGCACGGTGGCGCGGCTGGACGTGGCCGCCGTGCTTGGCGACGGGAACCGGTTCCACGACTACGACTACTACTACCTCATCGACGGATCGATGGATTCCAACTCCGCGCTTACCGGCCTCGTGTCTGGATCGGTGCGCCCGATCAAGACGCTCGAGTTCCGCGGCGCCTACAAGTTCGGGTACACCGGGTCCAAGGTGGAGCGACTTCCGAATTTCTTCGCGAGCAAGCGCAACGACCGGGCGGCGGTGGCGTCGGTGCGCTACACGCCGAACGCCGCTGTCACCGTCTTCGCGGAATACGCCCGCTACACGTGGGGCCTGACCGCCACCTCCGCCCAGATGCTCGGGCTGGATCAGGCGCCGGTGATCAAGCCGGGGTACTACGTCGGGGCGGAAGGGAGCTATCCGGTCGGCACGTTCCGGATCGGTGGCTCGTTCGTGTTCGAGGAGCTCTCGCGCGACGACTCGCTCGTCACGCTGATGGCCGGCCAGGGGCTGTACCGGGCGGAACTCGGCACGCACGAGCGCAACACGATCTACCGCGCCTTCGTCGCCATCCCGGGCGGCGTGCGGGTCGGGTGGTTCTACAACGCCCACACCAATCCGTTGCCGCAACTGAGCGCGATCGTTGCGGTGGCGGGGCCGACGGCCTACATCAACTCGAGGGGTACCGCCAGGACCGGGATCGCCGTGCAGTTCCGCATCCCCTGACGGCCGCGGTTTGCCGACTCACGCCGGCACCCTCGTCACCCGCGCCGTCGCGCGTCGCCGGTCTCTCGCCGCCCGCCGCGGCGCGCGGGGGCTCAGGCCTCCGGCGCCACCACCGGGCGGCGATTCTTCGGCATCTCGATGCCCAGCGTCTTGATCTTGTAGTTGATAACGCGCGGGCTGATGTGCAGGAGATCGGCGGCGTCCTTCTGGACCCAGTTGCACATCTTCAGCGCCTCGCGAATGGCCTGGCGCTCGATCTCGTCCAGCGCGATGCCCGACGGCGGCACCCGGACGGCGGGCACCGACGAGGGATCGCCGCCGACGGCGATCGTCTCACCGAGGCGCAGATCGTCCGCGGTGATGCTCGAGGCCTCGGTCAGGAGCACGGCGCGCTCGACGGCATTCTCGAGCTCGCGGATGTTGCCGGGCCAGTGGTAGCGCATCAGCATCTTCTGCGCGTCGGGCGAGACGCCGTCGATCTTCTTCTTGAGCTCGCCGCAGAACTTGCGGACGAAGAACGCGGTGAGCGCGGCGACATCGTCCTTGCGGTCGCGCAGCGGCGGCATTTCGACCGACACGACGTTGAGGCGGTAGAAGAGGTCCTCCCGGAACTGGCCCGCCGCGACCATGGTCGCCAGGTTCCGGTTCGTGGCGGCGATGATGCGCACGTCGACCTTCAGCGTGCGCGTGCCGCCGAGACGCTCGAACTCGTGCTCCTGCAGGACGCGCAGGATCTTCGCCTGCGTGCTGGGGCTCATGTCCCCGACTTCGTCCAGGAACATCGTCCCGCCGTCGGCCTGCTCGAAGCGGCCGATGCGCTGCTTGTCGGCGCTGGTGAAGGCCCCCTTCTCGTGGCCGAACAGCTCCGATTCGAGCAGATTCTCCTGGAGGGCCGCGCAGTTCACCTTCACGAAGTTGCGGCCTGACCGCAGCGAGTTGTGGTGGATGGCGCCCGCGATCAGCTCCTTGCCCGTGCCGGTCTCGCCGCGGATCAGGATCGTCGTGTTGCTCTTGGCCACCTTCCGGACGATCCCGAGCACCTTGTGCAGCGCGCCCGAGCTCCCGACGATCGCGTCGAAGTCGTAGATGTCCTTCTGCGTGTGCCGGAGGTACTCGACCTCGTGGCGCAGGCGGCGCATTTCGAGCGCCTTCTCGATCTTGAGTTCCATCTCCTCGATTTCGAACGGCTTCTGCACGTAGTCGAACGCGCCGATCTTCATCGCCTCGACCGCCGTCCCGACCGACCCGAAGGCCGTCATCAGGATCACCGCCGCGGCCGGGTGCAGCGCCTTCGACGACCGCAGGACGTCGAGCCCGTCGCTGCCGCCCATCTTGAGGTCGCTCAGCACGACGTCGAACGAGCCCTCGTGGAGCCGCGCGATGGCGAAGTTGCCGTTCGGCGCCTCGTCCACCTGGTGCCCCGCCTCCGTCAGCGCCCGCGCCAGGGCGCGCCGCAGTGCGTCGTGATCATCGGCTATCAGGATGCGGCCCATGCGTGTCTCCCACTGCTCCTAGAACGCCAGCTGCCCCGGGATCGCGATCGGCAGCACGATGGTGAACGTCGTGCCGGCGCCGGGGGCCGTCGTGACATCGATCCGGCCCTCGTGCGCGTCGATGATCTTGCGCACAATCGCCAGGCCCAGGCCGGACCCCTGGGGCTTGGTCGAAAAGAACGGATTGAACATGCGCTCCTTGACGTCGTTCGAAATCCCCGGGCCGTCGTCCATGATGCGCAGTTCCACGCAGGGCGGCCGCCCGTCGCCCTCGGGCGGTACCGCCTTCGCGCGGATCCGCACCGCGCCGCGGCCGCCGAGCGCCTCGAGCGCGTTGATCAGCAGGTTGGTGACCACCTGGCAGAGTTGATGGTGATCGCCGTTGATGATCGGCAGTTCCTGCGGCACCAGCACGTCGATCAGCGTGTCCCGCCGTGCCATCTTGCGTTCGGCCAGCGGCATGGCGTCTTCCACGACGCGCCAGAGCTCGGTGCGATCCACCTGCAGCCGGATGGGTCGCACGAACTCGAGGACTTCGCAGACGATGGCGTTCGCCATCTTGGCCTCGTTGATGATGTCGGTCAACAAGGCCTGCAGATCGCCGCGGTCACTGACCTGCCGGCGCAGCAGGCCCGCCATCACCTCGATGCTGGCCAGCGGGTTCTTGACCTCGTGCGCGATCGTGGCCGCCATCTCGCCCAGCGCAGCCAGGCGATCCCGCAATCGTTCACGCTCCTCCGCCTGCTCGACCAGCGTGAGGTCCTTGAAGAAGAGCGACGCGCCGTGCGCGCGGCCCCGTTCGTCGCTCACCAGCGACAGCGTGTAGCCGATGACGCGGTTGGACGGCTTGAGGCGAAGCTCCACGCGGTTGGGGAGCGTGCTCATGTCGAAGGCCGACGCGAACAGGCGGACCAGGTCGGGGTAGTCCCTGAGCAGGTCCGAGAAGTGCCCGCCGGGACCGCCGCCAGGCCAGCCGCCCGGCTGGTCCCCCAGCCCCAGGATGCGCCGGGCCTCGTCATTGATGAACGCCACCGTGCCGTCCCGGCGGACCGCCAGCACGCCGTTGCGCATGCTGGAGACCATGTCCCGGAAGAAGCGGTTGTCGATCGGCTTGGGCATCACGATTTCAGAATTGTAATCCAATTTCAGGATTGTCAGCGACGCGTGGCGGCCAGATTCGGCGGCGAGTCGTTTCACTGACAATTTGGTCGGTCGGGCGGTCCTGCCCACCTCCCGTGTGCGGGAAGAGCAAAGTGAATGCCCGGTTCGGGAGGGAGGGTCGCGCGATCTATTCGTAGGCGACCCGCGAGGCGGCCACCGACGCCGGGTTGCGCAGGTACGCGCCCACGCCCCGGGCCACGACGTCCGCGTAGCGCGGGATGTCGCGCACCTTCACGGCGCGGTCCGGGTGATCCTCGCTCCAGGTCTCCAGGGTCTGCGCGATCGAGGAGGTGTGGCGGCCGACGCGCTTCGCAATCGGCCAGCCGTGCTCGTCGATGGCCTCGAACAGCAGGCCCTTCTTGCCGGCCTGCACGACGAACTCGTCCTTGCCCGTCAGCAGCACGTCGGCGTTGGTCCGGCCGCGCGTGGCGTCGAGGAACGGCTCGGGCGCCTCGAACAGCAGCGACACCGCCTGCGAGTGGTCGCCGATCTCGCGGTGCGACAGCCCGTGCAGGTTGAGCGGCGAGAACTCCGTGCCGATCTTGAACCCCTCCAGATCGGTCAGCGTCATCGACACCATCGTCGCCATGTCCTGGCCCTTCTGGTGCGTGACGATGGTGCTGATGACCGGGTACTGCAGTTCGGCTTCGTGCAGGTCGATGGCCACGTCCACCTTCTCGCGCCGGATGAGTGCCATGAAGGCGAACGTCGTCCGCTCGGTGAGCGTGCCGTTCGCGCGGCCCGGGAACGAGCGGTTGAGGTTGCGGATATCCATGTAGGCCAGGTACTGGCCGCTGGGCGAATGGATGTAGACCTCCGGGTCGGGCCACTGGTCGAGCGGGCTCGTGAAGCGGTCGCCCATGCGGAAGGTCTGGCCGCCCCAGGCGGTGGGAATCGTGAACGTGGGCGGATACGCGGCCCCCGGGCGCGTGACGGTGGACGCGCTGCGGTTGGCGCTGAGCGCCACGATCAGCCGCCCGCGATCGACCACGGCATGCTCCACCACCAGCCACGCCGCGAGACGGCCCGCCGGTTCCTCGGCGTGCGTCCCGCCGAAGACGAGCACCGTGCCGCCCGGCTCCTTGCCTTCGAGCACGTAGACCTGGCTGTCGTTGGCCGTGCCGCGCAGGCTCGGCTCGTACTCGCCCAGCGTGGCCACCCGCGTGACGCCGGGCCCGAGCACCACCGGTTCGCGCAGGTGGCGGTGATCGTAGAAGCTCTTCCCCGACACGCCCAGGAAGATCACCGCGAGCACGATCAGCAGGACCTTGCGCAGCCGCTCGTTCGGCGCTGTCGTCGTCATGGCCGTCCCCTCACTTCAGCTGCAGCAGGCGAAGCACGAAGGGGACCAGGACGATGAGGTAGAGCACTTCCCGGTCCAGGGATTTCGCGCGCCAGAAACTGGAGGCGAGCAGGACGGCGGCCCAGGCGACCAGGCCGTAGTACAGGAAGGTGATGCACTGCTGCAGAAGGATCATGTCCATGTCCCGCCGGCCGCCCGATAATCACTCCCGATAATCACTCCGGGAGTGATTACAACACTGTAATCACTCCCGGAGTGCTTATCGCGTCTAGAGTCCCGTGAGCCACGCGAGGCGCGCGCTGTAGATCACCATCAGCGTGCCGACGGTGGCGATGATGATGGCGGGCACGGCGCACGCCTTGAGGAACGCCCCGTACGAGCCCTGGTAGCCGACCACGTT
>Ga0315287_10008147_pt1 | contig 10561 bp, 9 predicted proteins | sample YL17G11_0_MG_FD_205037 | JGI IMG/M metagenome (GOLD analysis project Ga0315287, IMG submission 205037) | Sediment microbial communities from Yellowstone Lake, YNP, Wyoming, USA - YL17G11_0 | ecosystem: Environmental > Aquatic > Freshwater > Lake > Sediment | place: USA: Wyoming | collected...
GTAGATCTTAAGATTCTCAAACCAGTCTTCTTTTTTCTTGCTAAAGCGCAGAATGCCGAGAAATATCGCATGTACAAAGGCGAACGCGATCACGGCAACGCCAAAGACCTCAAGCCCTTTTGCGATCCATTCTATTGCCTGAATAACTCCGCTCGTCTCCATAAACCCTCCGTTTCTTCACTTTGAAATGAGAACAGGCGCTACGCCCGCGGCGTCTTTCTTGTTTGACTCTTGCGTTCCTTGCGCACCGGAGGGATCGATCACTTCCAGAGCGTAATACTCCGAATAAATTTCCCGGCCATTGTTGTCATATATGGCTCGCACCCGGAACTTGCGCGAGCCTTGCTTCTGCAGTTTAAAGGCGTTTTCCCACGTATCTTCATCAAGATTGATATCAAACACCCGCTTCTCTCCCTGGCGCATATAGGTCGAAGAAACCGTCTCGGAAGCCCGGGGGTCTCTTTTCTTGCGTATCACGTTACTGTTTCCGTTTTCGTCGGTGATCTCAAAGGAGATCGAGCTATACCCTTGGCTCGAGGCATCCTCGTAGAATGTCTGAGAAGCGGGTGATGAGCTTATGTTGACGACGATAACCTGAAATGAAGTCGGATACGTTCCCTGCACTCTAAACGTACGGTCCAAGGGCTCTAGATAATGCCCTTCATAATTCATTGCGACCTTAAGCTTAAACGCCTCTTCCGCCCTACCGACCGACGTCAGGCTTAAGAACCCGCACACCAGACACACTATCCGCAAAATTTTCATTGAACCACGGCGCGTCATTCTATCCTCATAGGGTAAACTAAAAGATCTCATGCCCTGTCAGAATACTGATACAAAGGTACAGTCCGAAGAGCCCCACCAACATTCCCATGACATACGCGAAATTCCAGGGTTTGTACTCTTCCGTGGTCATCGCATTCAACCGTTTTACGGTCCCAAAATATTCTATGGAGCCCAGAAGTATGGAAAATGTCCCAAGCCCGATCAATAAAACGCCCATACGTTTCGGGTCCTGCAAAGACCGCAGAATAGCCGCCTGACTCTCTACCGCTCCTGCGGCCTGAAGTACTTTATAGATGGTGAACCCAAAGCTTATCAATGATAGTCCGGTGCGGACCCAGGCCATCAGGGTCCGGCTGGCCGCCATAAAGGTCCTCTCGATCGCAAGATCCGTGCGCTCGCCTGCCAGCACATTCGACGACGGTAGTTTTTGGTGCGCCATTTCCCCCTCCTGTTAAATGGTTGATACTATGACTCGTCGCTTGCCTTACCTGCCAATTCCAGCAACGATTCTTCGCTGAACGGTTTTTGTAAAAACCCCACCGCGCCCTTTTGCATCGCCAGATCCCGACTATCAAGCAGTGTCTGCCCCGTGATGATGATCACGGGCATGCCATAATGCATCTGCTGCATCTTATCCATTAATCCAAAACCATCGCACTCCGGCATGTGAATGTCCACGATGGCGCAACCGTTTTGGCTGGAAGGAACAGAATCAAGAAATGATTGCGCCGAACCAAAGTACTCAGCATACATCCCCCGGGCGTTGAGTAACCGCTTGAGTGACTTGCCGAAAGACTGGTCGTCGTCAACGATATAAAATTGGGGCGGATGTTCGGTCATTGTTTTCCTTTAGTCGTTAGTTTCCCAAAAGGAACGGGTCTTGTCTATTGGACCTTAGTGCAATACCCCGGAAACACAGATGATGCAGGACAAAAGACAATCGGAGAGGATGAAGAATAGCAAAAGTAGATCCCGAAACAAGCGAAGAATGGGGTAGCGGTACGGTACGGTTATATCAGATTCTTCAGAAATTCCACGGCGGGTGTTACCCTAATCCCCTCATTGGTTTCGTAATCTTTTCTCCCGACAGCATGAATCTGCCAGGCGTTAGCCTTGGGAAATTTATTTTTTAGATAACGCAGCGACTTGCTGACCTCGTCATCCGCCCATTTGCACTCGACAAGCAATGTCGGCTGATTATTCTCCATTACTACAAAATCGACTTCCCGTCCGTCAATATCACGAAAATAGGCAAGGTCGATTTCACGACCTTTAGCATCCTGCTCGAAATGTACCCATTTAAGCAGATGGGATGCCGTCAAATTTTCAAAACGGTGCGGCATATCCGGCACAAGCGACCAGTCAAAATGGTAATGTTTCTGTTCTTTCTTAACCGCGCGGATTTTTGGCGCCCCCATAGGGCGCAAACGAAATATCGCATACATACGTTCCAACACAGATACCCACGCTGCCAACGTCTTGTGACTTATCTGTAAATCTTCCCGCAGCGCGTTGAGCGAAAGCGGACTTCCAACTAATTCCGGAAGTCGGATCATAAGCAATTCAAGCTTCCCCAGGTCCTGGATCCTTTCCACAGAAGCAACATCTTCCCGAATCAAGCGCGTACGATATTCCCGTGACCAGCGTTTAGCTTCTACGTGTGATGCTCCGAGAAAAGGTTCGGGAAAACCTCCTAACTCCAGCAAGGACATCATATCTTCCTGACGGTTGATGTTAAGTTCAGCAACCGACAATGGATGCAGGCGTAAAAAGTGATACCGTCCCTGAAGAGAATCTCCGCCAAAACGATATAGATCCAGCCTCGCGCTCCCCGTCACAAGAATCTTCCGTTCTTTAGGCGATTGGTCGTATAAGCCTTTTAGATAGTTACGCCAGGCGCGATATTTATGGATCTCATCAAAAATAAGCAGTTGCGCACGAGGAATTTCACGCTTAAGGATCTTTTCCCTGTCTTCGGCAATATCCCAATTAAGATATCCTTTTAGATCCTGCGCAATGCTTTTCGCAAGGGTCGTCTTCCCCACCTGTCGAGGCCCTCCCAGAAAAACCATTTTCTTATTCAAATCTTGTATAATTTGGCCTGCCAGATATCTGTCCATAATTGAGAGTATACAACGATTTTCTACTGTTGTCAAATTTACTCGCGAGTATTTTTGACCGGGTTAAATTGCCGCCGGGATATTGACTTTCTCTGCTAAGCGGACAAGCTCAGCCACGGAGGTGACCTTGGTTTTATGCATGATGCGGCTGCGGTGGACCTTGATGGTTTTCTCGGTTGTCCCCAGGGCGGCGGCGATCTGTTTGTTGAGTTTGCCGGTGATGACCCAGCGTAAAACTTCCTTTTCCCGGGGAGTCAGGGTAGCAACGAGAGATTGGATCTTGCTCACCTGGATCTCCTGCTTCCTGTTTTCAACATCTCGTTCCAGCGCTTTGAGAATGGCGCTATGCAGGTCCTGAGCGGCGAACGGTTTGGGCAGGAAATCTATCGCCCCTTTTTTCATGGCCTGAACACTCATCGGGATAGTGCCATGGCCGGTCATAAAAATGATCGGCAGGCTGCTGCTTCGTTCGCGGAGTTTCTGTTGGAGCTCAAGTCCATCGATATCGGGAAGTTGGACATCCAGCAGAAGACATGCCGGCCGCCGGATATCCGGGTGCTTTAGGAAAGCATCCGCGGATTCAAAAGCGGCCACTTCAAATCCCGACGCCCGGACCAACCGCTCCATACTTTTGCGAAAGGAAGCATCATCTTCAACGATATAGATCACCGCGTTGGCGATGCTCATGCAGATTCTCCCGGCAAGGTTTTTAAAGAAAACGAAAATGTTGCCCCCGCGTCCGGGTTGTTTTCCGCCCAGATCCTGCCGCCGTGTTCTTCAATGATAGATTTACAAATACGCAGGCCCATCCCCAAACCCTCTTTCTTCGTGGTATAAAACGGCTTAAACACGTCGTCTTTTTTTGCCGCATTGATCCCGATTCCTGAATCACTGATGCTCACCGTGACCTCGCCGGGCGCTTGCATTTTTGAACGAATCGTCAGTATTTTCGTGGTCTTTTTTTGCATCGATTCCAAAGCGTTGGTTATTAAATTAACCAGAACTTGCTGCAAACGGACGCGGTCGCCCTTAACGCGCGCAAGATCCGGCTGTAATACTAAAGAAATCGAAACGTTTTGCATGCTAACAGCATTACGAAACAACTTTTCTGTCTCCTCGATCAAAGCGTTCATATCTAACGGCTCAAAAAGAGCTTCCTCGTTGGCCATCATTCCCCTGATTTTACGGATAACATCACCCGCGCGCTTGGCATCCTGGATAATGTCCGCTAAAATCTCGCTGATATCATCCGGTGTATCCGTAGCCCGAGACACCAATAATTTGGCAGCCGAGGCATTATTCAAGATAGCGCCCAGAGGCTGGTTGATCTCGTGGGCCAAAGAAGTGGAAATCTCATTCATCGCCATCACCCCGGCAAGATGCGCCAGCTCATGGCGCAACTGAGCCTTATCGCTCTCAGCCTGCTTTCGCTCAGTGACGTCCCGATAAAAAGCTACTATGCGCTTTCCATCATCATCTCTCATCAAGTCTAACACCACCTCAAAAGAAACAATGTGGCCGCCTTTATGATACTGTTCTGCTTCGAATCTCAAGGTTTCACCCGCCAAAACACGCGGGTTCATTTCCGCGAATACTTTAAATGTTTCCGGTGTCGCCAGATCTTTAAAGCTCATATTAGCTATTTCTTCCTTTGTATAACCATGCCTCTTTACGAAAGACTCATTTGCCGCCTCAATACTGCCTCTATCATTTAAGAGAACTATCCCCTCGCTTGCATCTTCAAATAATTGATGGTAGCGCTGCTCTGCCTTCCTGCGCCCTTCTACCTCCTTGACAATAAACCAACCCTTGGCGGCCAAAGTTGAAAACACCGTACCAAAAATAAATAAAACGCAAATGACTACGAGCAGCTTCTTTCTTACAGAAACTAGACCAGCAAAAACATCCTCTTCGGAGGTGGCTACGACAATTGACCAGAATGTATCCCCGACCTTAACCGGCATATACACCGCGTATTTCCTGGCTTCCTTCGCCTCTCGGGCGCCTACTCTATCAAAGAGATACGTGGTGACACCTGAATGGCCTTTGAGCATATCATTTACCATGACAATAACCGAGGGAAAATCCCTTGCGTTTTCAAACACGGATTTCCCGGTGTGCCCCGGTACCGGGCTGTAAAGTTGTGTGCCATCGCGGCTAACTACCCAAGCGTATCCTGTTTTGCCGATCTTTATCGCATCAAAATAACGCCTGGTCAGACTCTCGAAATTTATCAGCACTCCGATTGACCCTTTGAATACACCACCCCTAAAAATCGGCACATGCATTGCAATCGAATCCCTCAACGGCTTGAATACATCGCTAATAACCGGTTTGTGGACCTGCAGCAGCTGGCGCACATGTTTTTGATCCGAAATATCAATTCCCAAAGAGCTCGTCGAGGGAAAATTATAGATTATCACGCCCCTTTCATCCAGGCGTGTGATCGACATAATCTGGTCCTGATTAACATCATAAAAAAGTTCTAAATAGCGTTTGCCGGCGGTATCGATATCAACGATCTGATCAATATTTGATAAATAGGTCAAGCTTCGCGTCCACATTTCGAAGAAACCTTCGATTCCCCGAGCCGCCTGCTTGGCATGGATCATCTGTTCTCCATTCAGCTTAGCAATTGCAATGCTCTTAGACTCCTTGTAAAAGGAGTTAAAAAGAAAAACGGACGCGCTAAGGAAAATCGCAAAAACGATCAACGTTCTTTTTTTCACTGATAAATCTCCCGATACGTTAGTCCATACTCTATCGACATCCAAAAATCCATCACGCCACCGCTACGGAAACGGATTCGCCGAGGAAGCGGATGTGATGCAAAGAACAGATTGGCCCACGCGGTGCGCTTCTTACACCACACCAGCAAGTGTATCGCCGCCGGCGTGAGGCACGCGGACGCGACCATGGACCAGATGATGATAATCCAACTCATAGTATGACCCAGCGCACTGCTATCTTACTCTGTTACCGGCATGCTCTTAAAACACACTATCTTATACTATAACACCGGGATACAATCTTGCCAAGCAGGCTGTTGCTCCCGCTGTAGGCAAAAAAAAGGCGCTGACCGGGATGAACCTGTCAGCCTTTTTTCTCCGTGCCAATTTTGTCCTGATTCAGTTATTTTATCAACAAACTACGCCGCTGTTCGCACTATGGTTAAAACGCTTCCCCAACTGCCAGATACCACGCCTGCAAATTTCGGGTTTAATAAACCTTATACCCTTGTTGCGCTATGCTCTCGTATGCCGGGATCCAGTGGAAAATCATCTGGTCCAGTTTCCGGGAATCTTTCCACTCCTGCAGGACCGCGTTGACCGAGGCGCGCAACTCGCCGTCGTCTTTACGCATTGCCCAGCCGAGGAATTCCTGCGTAAAAAAATCATTCACGACGGTCAACCCCTTGGCCTCGTTTTCCGCCGCGAGGCTGAAAATAACCGGAGCGTCATGAATGAACATATCGATTTTTTTGCGCATCAAGGACTCTGCCCCCTGCGTCAGAGACGTGAAGCCGACACGCTTGGCCTTCGTAAACTCCCTCTGCACCATGATATCGCCGGTGGTTCCTTTTTCCACGCCGACCCGCGCCTCCGAAGTGGCCATGCTTCTCGTCGAGCGGTACTTTGCCGCGTCAGTTGCCCGCACCAGCGCCATCTGTCCGATGACGAGATACGGCTCGGAGAAATCGACCCGCATCCGGCGCATATCCGTGATCGTCATGCCGGACATGATGATATCGATCTTATTATCCAGCAGCGCCGGAATAAGCTCCTCCCAGCCGAGCTCGACGAATTGCGCCTCTTTGCCCAATGCCTGCGCCAGCTCTTTGCCTATTTCCGCCTCCAGGCCGGTGAGCTTGCCTTTTTCTTTATAGACGATGGGCGCCCGGTTCGCCGTGACGCCGATACGCAGAACCCCTTCCGCGTGCCCGATTGCAGGATACATCCCCGTCTGAAGCACTATCAGCGCAACACAACACACGGCCAGCCCTATCAAGCGTCTGATCATATTAACCGTCCCTTCTTTTGCCTATGTTAAAACGCTTCTCCGACTGCCAGATACCACACTGCGTCGTCTTTGCCGACCGCGTAATCCAGCCGCAAATTAAGATGATTCTGCTGTGCCAGACAATATCGCGCTCCGATACCGTAACTCGGCAGAATATCGTCACTATTAAAATCACTCCACGAGTGCGCCACCTCTCCCGCGCCGCCAAATACGACCAGGCCCAGGCGCTTATTAAGGACCAGACGATATTCCGCCTGAGTGGCCAGCATCATGCGGTCCCGGTAACGGCCGCTGGGATAACCGCGCAAATCACTGCCTGCGCCAAACGATGATAACACAAAAAACGGCACGCGGCCGTCGCATCCCTGGCCAAATCCCCGCACCGCCAGAACCTGCTTTTTGCTCAGCGCTTTGTAACCATTCCAGTACATTGTGTAGACCTGATAGGTAAAATCGCTGCTGAATGCTTCCTCGGAAAAATCCGCTTTCGCGTCCCATACATGGCCTTGGACAGAATAAAACTGACTATCACGGGTATCCTGCTGCAGATGCGCGCCAAGGGTAGCGGTCTGCACCTGGATCTCCGCGCGCGGCAATGTTGTGCCGTCCGCCAGGATAATATCGTCACCGTTGCGTTTTATCCGCGAATTTGTCACGGCAACCCGCGGCCCCAGATATGTTTTCCCCTTGACTCGGACAAGTCCCTCAAGCACCCCGCCCCGAACCTGTTGATTCAACGGGATGCTTTTCCCCAGCTCACCGGATGCACTGCCGACGCCATAAAAATCATACTTAATATCAGCGTACCCGCCGCCCGCCAGTAAACGCAGTGTGTCTTCAAACAAAAACATTTTTGCCCCGCCGCCGGCTCCCCAGGTTTCGTTTTCCGTATACATCCCGCCAGCAGCGATTGTCGAGGGCGGCGACACGGTATCGTCTTTATTCGGCCGGAATATGCAGCCACCCATCAGGGTAAGCCCGGCCCCGAGAACCGGGTCGGCGGAAGGGATCGGCACCAGAAAAAATTCCGACTTCTTTTCTTGCGCAAGCTCCGGCTGCTGAGGAGTTGCCGAAGGGAACGTACTCTCGATGGGGATGACCTCGATAATTTCCCCGACTTTATCCGCGACGCGCGAAACTTCAGCGGAGACGGCACTGGGAACTTTTTTTAAATCGTATTTTGATTCCTGAGCCTGCAGCGCAGGGCAGCGGCACGCGCAAACCATCAGGGCGGCCAAAGCGGATACCAACAACCTTTTCATTCGGGATCGTCCTTTCGGCTTATGACGCCGGTGAATATGCGAATGTACCGTGCTTCGGCGCAAGAAGCGCTTGCCGCACAATGATACTGTAGTATATACTTTCCCTTGCAACCCCGCAACCGGATAAATACTTTGCGTCCTCGGCTGAGGCGGATAAATACAAAAAGCCGCGGGACCATATCCGGTCGCCGCGGCTCATTGTCAAATTCTATTGTATTCTATTTACCCTTCGACTTCGCTCAGGGTGATGCTTCAGAGATGACGAAGCATCAAAAATCAAAACTCAGTTGCGCCATCAGCCGGCCTTCGAGCGGATAACTACTTCCGTCGAACTCGCCCGTATCCGCGGCCATCGCGCCGGCGATATCAAGGTGCACGGCCCACACATTCATCCCTATACCGGCGGTATACACCAATCCGATATCGCTTTCTGCCTGGTTCTCGTAAATGCCGCCGCGCAGCGCCATGAACCCCAGAACCAGCCATTCCGCGCCGAACGACAGATATTGCGTGTCATATCCCGGATATACTGTTTCATATTTGGTCAGGTCGTAATCCGCCTCTAATGTTAAACCTTTGTAGGGAATAAACGCCAAGCCCGCGGTCAGCGAGGGATCTACGGTCACATCGTCATACGTTCTTCCTCGTACCGTCGGCCCGTCGAATTTCGGCGAGTTCACGTTGCGGCATACCAATCCCGCCTGCCACATATTGATGCGGTAGAGCGCGCCCAAATCAACGCCAAACGTGGTGGTTTCCGCGTAGTCTTTTGCCACATCGCTCAAAATATCGCCGGATGCCGTATTGAATACCAGCACCTGCTGCTCATAGACCCGCCCCATCATCGCCTTGACATTCGCGCCCAACGCCAGATTGTCATTTAACGCCCAACCGTACGACAGCGGCACTTCCGCCATACCAAAGCCGCGCAATTCCGCGGACGTCGTGTTATCCGCCAACGTGCCGGTTCCTACGCTGACTGTTCCAACCTTAGTCAGAATATCAACCGCGCCCTGAACCTGGTCAGCGGTCAGGCCTACCTGACGCGCAGCAAAATCCAGTCTTTTAATCGCATCCGCGTCAAAGCGGGGAGCAAGCTGCGCTTGCTGAGCAGGTGAGAACAAGCCGACAACATTGTCGAAATTCGTCGGGGTAACAAGATTAATAGCCGCGCTCAGGTTCGCCCCTGTAAACTTAACCCCCAGATTTGCTGTATCGATATCCACAACCCGCGCGTTCGCCTGCAGCGACGCGTAACCGCCGATGGCAAAATGACCCAAACCAAATGACACCCCGCCATTGGAATCAGCCGTTACCGCGTTCCCCGGTTGATCGAGTTTACTCAGAATGTCCGAAAATTTCACCATGTCCTGGAGAGCGGACTGACTGGTGACGCCGGCAGTCCCAAGATTCTTATAATCAATCTTGCTCAGATCATCCAAAAGTAGCGGCAGGTTTTCATGCAGCCGCACGCCCAGGCCGCCATACGCTTGGAGCCGCCAATCTTTGCTTCCCAGATTATTATTGTCTTCCGGGAGCTGGTTTTCCTTGCTCATGTGTTTACCGGCTTTTCCCTCGCCTGCCTTGCTGTAACGGCCAAAAAAACCGAATGCCGCGGGGTTATAAAACTGCGCCGAATTATCATTCACCGACGCTACGTTCGAGCCGGCCATGCCCAAGGCCCGTGAACCGGAAAAAAATTTATCCAGACAATACCCGCTCGCCGGGAACAACAGCAACCCAAACAACACTGCCGTGACCACAACCGCAATTCCCATCCTTGTTCGCCTCATATGCATCCTCCTCTTTTTCGCTTAACCATGCGCTATCAACTTTGTGAATATACCTCTTTGCCCCTATTATAACCACCCCCACCCTCTTGCCGCAACAAAAATCATCATGAGCGCTTGAGCTCATGAGCTCCTAAGCTCTTGAGCAAAAAGGACACTTTAACTCAGCAGCTTAGCAGCTTATCCGCCCATCCGCTCATCAGCTAACACCCCTATATCAGTGTAATCCCAAAAAGATAATGTCGTGTTCTGCCAAAGTTGAAATGATATATTTTGATATTCCATGGTGGTTTCGTGGTTTCCCTCGTAATCCAGCGCGCAGGGTTTTTTGCAGTTAGGTACAGAGATGGAACTATATATTGCGGGCGCTTCGTCCCGTTCTCCACAGCACCTGGTGCGAGCAATTCAATCAAATTTTTGTCTTTATACTTTGGGGCTCTACCTGCCCCAAACCCCAGGTCTCCCTTTCTTTTGGATCGTCAAAAGAAAGAGAGGAAAGAAAACCGACCCGACGAAACAGCGCTGTTTTTCTACTGTGTTAGGTTCGCTTATTCCGTCCCGAAGATTCGGGACTCCACCGCCC
>Ga0315287_10008151_pt1 | contig 10560 bp, 9 predicted proteins | sample YL17G11_0_MG_FD_205037 | JGI IMG/M metagenome (GOLD analysis project Ga0315287, IMG submission 205037) | Sediment microbial communities from Yellowstone Lake, YNP, Wyoming, USA - YL17G11_0 | ecosystem: Environmental > Aquatic > Freshwater > Lake > Sediment | place: USA: Wyoming | collected...
CATCCCGGCGGCGCGCCGCTGGCTCACGCGCCTCTACCCGATCCTCTTCCAGCTGGCGAGCGGCGCCCCGTGCACCGACGGCACCAACGGGATGCGCGCCTTCCGCCTCTCCCTGCTCGACGACCCGCGCATCCGGCTCGAGCAGGACTGGCTCGACCGCTACGAGCTCGAGCCCTACCTGCTCTACCAGGCCGTGCGCTGTGGCTACCGCGTGCGGGAGGTCCCCGTCACGGTGCGCTATCATGGGCGCGGCACCACGAAGATGCGCCTGCTGCGCGATGGCTGGCGCATCCTGCGGCCGATCCTCTACCTGCGACTCGGTCTCAAGCAGTGATCCCATCCGGAGGACCTGATGATGTCGAATCGGCCTGAAGAGCAGGGTGCTTCCGTGAGCGGAGTCCGCGCGCTCGCGGGACGCCGCGTGCTGGTCACCGGCGGTGCGGGCTTCGTGGGTTGCAACCTGGTGCGCCGCCTGTTGCGCGAAGGCGCCCTGGTCACGGTCCTGGACGACCTCTTCACCGGGCGCCGCGAGAACCTGCCCGAGTCGGGCTTCGAGTTCGTGCGCGGCTCGGTCTGCGATCCGCCGGTGGTGGAGCGGCTGGTGGGGCTGAGCGAGGTCGTCATCCACGCCGCCGCGCGCAACATCGTGGTCTCCACGCGAAATCCCCGCGAGGACTACGAGACCAACATCGGCGGCACGCTCAACGTGCTGCTGGCCGCGCGCGCCGCGGGGGGCCGGCGGATCGTCTACACGTCGTCCACCTCGGTTTACGGCAACCCGCGCTACATGCCGGTCAACGAGGACGACCACCTCTCCCTGCTCACGCCCTACGCCGTCTCGAAGCTCGCGGGCGAGAACTACTGCATGGCGTTCTACGAGTCCTACGGGCTGACCACGGCCGCCGTGCGCTACTCGAACATCTTCGGCCCGGGCCAGGACCCGGCGAACCCTTACTGTGGCGTGGTCGCCAAGTTCGCCGAGGCGCTGTTCGCAGGGAAGCCGCCGGTCATCCACGGCGATGGCAACCAGACGCGCGACTTCACCTTCATCGACGACGCGGTCGAGGCGACCCTGCTGGCCGCGACCTCGGAGCGGGCCATCGGTGAGGTCTTCAACGTGGGGACGGGGGTCGAGACCCGCGTGAACCAGCTGGCGGAGATCCTCATCCGCACGATCGGGGTGGACGTCGTGCCGGAGCACAATGACCGGCGTGACGTGGACAACATCCGCCGGCGCGTCGTCAGCATCGAGAAGGCCCGGCGCGCCCTGCGCTGGGTGCCGGAGGTGACGCTGGAGGAGGGCCTGCGCCGCACGGTGGAGTGGCAGCGCGGGGTGCTGGCGCAGGGGCCGGGCCGGGCCGGGGGAGTTCTTTCGGGCGGCTGATCTCATCGTCCCAGCGGACCTCCCCGGGGAGGATTCGGTTGGGTCTTTTGACCCGGCCAGGCCATGACTCTGGCGGACTCATCCGCACTGTCGGGGGCGAATCGGACAACCTGACTCGGTTGTCCGGGGCGGCGGACGGCCCAGGGCTTGTCCCAGTGGTTTGTCCTTGCATCCGCCGTCAACGATTTGATAACATTCCTGCGTCGTGAGGGTCCCGTCGAGTTTCCAGTGGAGGGCGCACTAGCGATTCGTTGCTAAAGCGGTTCGCCGTAGGGTCGGCCAACACCTTGGTCGCTTGAACGACCTGGCCACCTACCGAGCCCAGGAACGCTTCCGAGGATCGACAACTTGCGATTTCCCCCCCTGTTGCTCGTGGTCGGCCAGACCGGGACCGAGTGCGATTGCACTAAGCGAGAGCTTTGAGCCGAGGGTGTCTCCACACCCTCGGCTCTTGTTTCGTCGGCAACGCAGCGGAGAGCTAGCATCATGGAGCCCGACATCCTCGCGTCCGAGCACAAGAGCGCTGCTCCGGGAGCAGACGTCAAGCCCCCACCGTCGGATGAGTCCGTGCGGGTTTCCCCCCGGGACGGGATGGCGGTCGTTGCGAGGCCCTCGGTCGCGAACGGCACACACGCGACAGCCGGCCTCAGCGGCGCGGCCGCAGCCGTCCGCAACGGCGGGAACGGCCGCGTGAGAGCGCACGGCAACGGCAACACCCTATGGCCCGAGCTGGTCCCACTTGCGGGCGGTATGCTCGCCCGGGCCCTTCCGGCCTATGAGTTACCGGCCGAGACCGGGCTGTACCTGCGCTACGGCAAGCGCCTGCTCGACATCCTGGGCGCCTCGCTCGGCCTGCTGCTCAGCGCGCCATTGCTGTTGATCGCCGCCGTCCTCATCAAGCTAGAGTCGCGCGGTCCGGTCATCTACAGGTCCATCCGCATCGGCCGCGGCGCGCGGCCCTTCGCGTTCCTGAAGCTGCGCTCCATGGTGGACGGAGCGGAACAGCACCGGCAGAAACTCTCCCACCTGAACGAGGCCGACGGCCCGGTCTTCAAGATCTCAGCCGACCCCCGCGTGACGCGCATCGGCCGGCTGCTGCGTGTGACCAGCATCGACGAGATCCCGCAGCTCTGGAACGTCCTGCGGGGTGAGATGAGCCTCGTCGGGCCGCGCCCACCCATCGCCGAGGAGGTCGTGCAGTACGAGCCCTGGCAATTGCGCCGGCTGGACGTGGTGCCGGGCATCACCTGCCTGTGGCAGATCAGCGGCCGCAGCCGCATCGGCTTCCAGGAGTGGATGCGGCTCGACCTGGAGTACATCCGGCACCGCTCGTTCCTGCTCGACCTGAAGATCCTGATCCGGACGATCCCTGCGGTGCTGTCCCGCGAGGGCGCATACTGATCCCGCCCGCTTGACCGGAGCACCCGCAGAAGACCAGCCGAGCGCAAGGCCGGTCGGTCGGCGCTCTCCCGCCTGCGCACCCTGTCCGCGATCTCATCGCCCACGTGCTCACCGTGGGTGCAGAACGACCCGTCTGCTAGTAGTATCCTGCTCCGCTCTTCGTGGATCGTGCTCAGCCGCCTGACGATTCCGAGCGGACGGACAACTGCGACCGCGATCGCTTCATGGAGGTCATGGCGTCGGACTACTCCGCGGGGGGTCGTTCCGCGCCAATCGGATCCTGTGAGAACCAAGACCGAACGCCTGAGGCTGCTGTTGGTCGAGAGCGGCACCGCCGTCGGCGGCACCGAGCGGGTGGTGTGGGAGCTGGCCACGCGTCTGCCCAGCACTCGCTGGGACGTGCGGGTGTGGCTCTCGCCGGCGCCGGGCGTGGACGAGTTGGCCAGCGCGCTCGAGGCTCAAGGTCTCCCGGTCGCCCGGATCGCCGAGGTGGATTCGCGCTGGGACTGGCCCGGCATGCTGAGGACCTGGCGGCAACTGCGGCGCGAGCGTCCCGACCTGCTCCACGTCCACCACGTGTGGCCCGCGGCCGACCGCTATCTCGCGACGCTGGCGGAGACCGCGGGTGTGCCCCACCTGGTCGTGACCGAGCACATCGAGGGTCACGCGCACTCGGCGGCCCAGGTCCAGCTCAAGCGGCGCGAGATCTCGCAGGCCGAGGTCGTCACGGCGGTCAGCGCGACGGTCGCTGATTCGCTGGTTCGCGACTATGGCGTGGATCGCACGCGGGTGCGGGTCGTGCCCAATGGGGCCGAGTTGCCGGATGAGGATGCCGAGCAGGCTGCGGCGCGGCGCGTGCGCGAGCAACTCGGTGCAGGTGCCTTGCGGCCGCTGTGGGTGTGCGCGGGGCGGCTCGAGCACCAAAAGGGCCAGGACGTGCTGCTCGAGGCGCTGGCCGAGGTCCGCCGGCAGGGTCTCGAGTTCGTGATGGCGCTGGCGGGTGAAGGCTCGCTGCGCGGGGCACTTGAGGAGCGCGTCCGTTCGCTCGGACTCGGGGGCAACGTGCGTTTCCTCGGGCAGGTCGAGGACCTGGGCCCGCTGCTCGCCGCCGCGGATGCGGTGGTGCTGCCGTCGCGCTGGGAGGGTATGCCGCTCGTGCTGCTTGAAGCGCTGGTGCGCGCGCGCCCGGTGGTGGCGAGCGCGGTGGGCGGAGTGACCGAGGTGGTGACCGACGGGGAACACGCGCGGCTCGTGCCGCCCGAGGACCCGCTCGCGCTCGCCCGGGCGCTCGAGGACTTCCATCGCCATCCGGACCCGGCGCTGCGCCTGGGGCGCCGCGCTGCAGCGCGGGTGCGTGCGAGCTTCACCTGGCCGCGCGTGGTCGAGGCCTTCGAGTCGGTCTACGACGAGGTGCTGGGACTGGCGAGCTTCGCCACCGAGGACAACCGGGCGTCGCAGGTGGCGCGATGAAGATCGGGGTGGTGGTGTCGTGCTACCGGCAGGAGCGGTTCCTGGCTCGTACCGTGGCCGCGCTCGAGCACGCGCTCGAAGGCGAGGACTGGCAGGGCGTGCTGGAGTTTGCCGCGCCGTCGGACCAGCCGCTGCCCCCGCGCTCCGGACGCTGGCAGGTGATCTCGAGCTTCGACCCGGCGACGCGGCGCCCGTTGCGTCCGCTTACCCCGGGCGCCGGACGCATGCTGGGCTTCGCCGCGTGCGGGGGCGACTGGGTGTTGTTCGCGGACTCCGACATGGAACTCGACGCGGCCTGGGTGCGGGCGATCATCGAGACCGCGGCGCGCGAGCCCGGGCTGGCCGGGATCGGTGGCCGGATCGAGGAGTGGTTCGTGGACGGTCCCGTGGAGAGGCAGGGCAAGCACGACATGTACGGCACCGGCGATCGCGACCGCGCCGTGGACTATTACGGGAATGTCGCCTTCTACCGGCGGGAGGCGCTGGACGCAGCGGGCGGCTACGACGTGCGACTCAGCTCGGACGAGGATTTCGAGCTGGGCATGAGGCTCCGCTGGCTGGGGCTCGAGCTGCGCTCGCTGGGCATGCGCGCCGGCCGACACTGGAGCGCGCCGCGCCCGAGCTTCCCGGAGCTCTCGCGCCGCTGGCGGACGGGGCTGTGCTTCGGGCAGGGGCAGGTGCTGAGGCTCTACCTCGGGCGCCGCGGATTCGGCACGCTGATCGGGAGGCAATGGCTCTACATCGCCACGCTGGGGATCTGGTCGGTGGGCGTGGCCGCGCTCTTGGCGTGGCTCGTGTCCGGTGACCTCCGCCTGCTCGTGCGCTGGGTGATGCTCCTGCTGGCGTTGCTCGCGTTCATGACCGTCCGCAAGCGGAGCCTGAGGCTCGCGGTGCATTCGCTGCTCACCTGGACTCTGAACGGGCTCGGCATGCTGGTCGGGTTGACCCGGCCGCCGCGCGCAGAACGACCGCTGATCGCCGGAGCCCCGGGGCCGGGCGGCGGGGAGGCCGCGTGTTGATCCACGCCGCCTGCGACAACGACATCCATCCCCCGCGGTTCGGCGGTCCGCAGCGCACCTTCGGGCTGCTGCGCGGCCTGGCCCGCCGCCATGAGGTCGAGGCGCTGTGCCTGGTGCCGAACCGCAGTACGGCCTCGCGCAAGGAGCGCGTGGCGGGGGTGAGGCTCCTGCGGCGCAAGGCCTGGTACACGAGCGCGGTGTGGCGGCTCGAGCAAGTGCGGCTCGCGCCCATGTTCCTCGCCGCGGTCGGGCACACGGCCGCGGCGGGCGGCCTGGCGCGTGCGTTCACGCAGCCCGCCGAGGCGCTGCTGGCCGACTTCAACCTGACCGGGCTCTTCGGTTCGGATCCCGCCCCGCTCAAGGTCTATACTGCACAGAATGTCGAACTCGACCATTTCCGCATGACCCGCGCCGACGTGGCGGCATCGGCCTTCTGGACCGCGCGCCTGCGCGCCTTCGAGGCGCGCGCGGTGGAGCGCGCCGGCCTCACCGTGGTCTGCAGCGACGAGGACGCGGCGCGCATGCTGGATCTCTACGGGGCCCGTGACGAGTCGGTGGCCGTCATCCCCAATGGCTTCGATGAGACCGCGATCCACGCGCCCGTCCCCGAGGAGCGCGCCCGTGCACGCGCAGCCCTCGGCCTGGGCGAGCGCGAGTACGCGGCGCTCTTCGTGGGGTCGGACCACCCGCACAACCGCGCGGCGCTTGCCTGGCTCATGGACCGCGTCATGCCGCCGCTGGCGGGCGAGGGCTTTCGGTTGCTGGTCGCCGGCTCGGTCACGCGCGCGCTCGCCGGACGCCGCGAGGGCTGGCTGCTCGCGCGGCCCGAGATGCCGGACCTCGCGCCGGTGCTCCAGGCTGCGGACGCGGGCCTCAACCCCGTGACCATCGGCGGCGGCAGCAACGTGAAGCTCCCGACCTACCTGGCGGCTGGGCTCGCGGTGCTGAGCACGCCTTTCGGGTTGCGTGGCTTCCCATCGCTCAAGCCCTGGGTCGTGACCGCGGGGCTGGAGGAGTTGACCGAGGCGCTGCGTGCGCGCCCGGCCGGCTGGCTGGCGCGCGGGCTGCCGATGCCGGCAGAGGTGGCGGAGCACGCCTGGGGCCGGCTGGGCGAGCGGTTGGGCGAGGCGCTGGAAGCGAAACGACGGGGCGGGGACATCCACGCCGCCCGTTGGGGCCCCTCGACGTCCGCGGCGGGGGGAACGGGCGCATGAAGATCGCGATGATCGGGCAGAAGGGCATCCCCGCCACCTACGGCGGCATCGAGCGCCACGTCGAGGAGATCGCGCGGCGGCTCGTGGCCATGGGACACCAGGTGGACGTCTTCTGCCGGCTGCACTACACGGCGCCGGGGACGACCTGCCACAATATCCACCTGTTGCGGCGTCCGAGCTTGAACACCAAGCACTTCGACACCGTGACGCACGTGATCTTGGCCACGGTCGAGTCCATGATGCGGCGCTACGACATCGTCCAATTCCACGCCCTGGGACCATCGTTGCTTGCGGGGCTGCCCCGGCTCACCGGGGCCCGCACCGTGGTCACCGTGCACGGTCTCGACTGGCAGCGCGAGAAGTGGGGCCGGACTGCGTCGTGGTTCCTCAAGCAGTGCGAGGGGCCGGCCGCGCACTATCCCGACCGCACCATCGTGGTCTCGAAGACGCTGCGTGACTATTTCAACACGCACCACCACTGCGACGCCGCCTTCATCCCCAACGGCACGAACCTGCTGCCGGCGCGCCCGGCGCGCAAGATCCTGCAACTCGGGCTCACGCCCGGCAAGTACGTGCTCTTCGTCGGGCGCCTGGTGCCCGAGAAAGGCGTGCACTTCCTGTGCGAGGCGTTCTCGAAGATCGACACCGACCTGAAGCTCGCGCTGGTGGGGGGCACCGCAGCCTCCGAAGACTACGTCAACCTCATCAGGGGCTACCAGAGCGACCGTATCCGGCTGCTCGACTACGTCTACGGCGAGAGTCTCGAAGAGCTGTGGAGCAATGCCTACATGGTGGTGCAGCCTTCCACCATGGAGGGGCTCTCGATCGCGCTGCTCGAAGCACTCTCCTACGGGCGCTGCGTGCTGCTCTCGGACATCCCCGAGAACCTCGAGGTGGCCGAGGAGTGCTCCGTGCCGTTCAAGAGCCGCGACGTGGAGGATCTGCACGCCAAGCTCGAGATGCTCATCCGCGACCCCGTGCTGGTCGAGAGCTTCGAATCGAAGGCGCGGGAGCACATCCGCCAGCACTATTCGTGGGAGCGCGTGGCGAAGAACACCGAGGCCGTTTATCTGGAACTGCTCAGTGGCGGCCGCCGGCGCGGTTAGTCCATGCTCCGGTTCTCGCGCCACTTCTGCCAGCTGAACGAGCGCCCCGCGGGACACTGCCCCGGGCGCGCATTCCCGACCGCGGTAGCGTTGTACCGCATCGTGGCTCCTGTTAGCATCGCTGTCATGAGCGTCTGCCGTGGTGGTCGGCCATGAGCCGGGATGACAGGTCCAGAGGTGGCGCCCGGGAGGCGGTGAGGGATTTCCTTCGGCGGCCTGCGGTGAACGCTCTCATGCGGACGTCCCTTCGTCCGTTCGCCCGGTGGCTGCCAGCCCGCATGCTGTGCCGTCTGCCCGTCGTGGGAGAGGTCACCGCCTCGTTGCCCTCGGGTGCCCGGCTCCGTCTGGGATCGGATGGCCGCGACCTGATCGCCTCCGCCCTCTACTGGCGCGGGCTCGCCGGGTACGAGCCCGAGACGTTTGCGGCTCTGTGGAAAGTGGCTGCCGATGTCGCGGTCCTCTTCGACGTCGGTGCGAGTACGGGCGTCTTCACGCTTGCGGCGGCAATCGAGGACCGCGCACGTCACGTCTTCGCCTTCGAGCCCGGTCCCGGGATGTCGGCGGATCTTGCACGGAACATCGCCCTCAACGGGTTGACCAATGTGACCCCGGTCGAGGCAGCGGCCTGCGAGTACGACGGCATGGTGGACCTGTTCATCCCGTCCGGCGGGTCCCTGGCCTTCGGGGCCTCCACGCTCCCCACATTCCGCCCCGGGGGGGGGCGCCGGAGTGTGCGCGCGATCCGACTGGACACCTTCGTCCAACAGGAGGGGATCGAGCGCGTGGACCTGCTCAAGCTGGATGCCGAGGGCGCGGAGCCAGCGGTCCTCGCAGGGGCGAGGGCCCTGATCGAGCGTGACGAGCCGTGGATCATCTGCGAGGTGCTGCACGGGCTCACCGAAGCCGGCCTTCACGCCGAGTTGGACGGCCTCGGCTACCGCTACTTCGCGCTCACGTCCGGGGGGCTGGAGCCGAGGTCGCGCATCGTGGGCGATCCCACCTATCGGGCACCTAACTGGCTGTTCGCCACGGAGCGACGGCTGGGCGCGTGCCCGCTGGTCTGACCTCTGGCTCCGATCCTCTCCGCTTCGCTCTGCGCCACCGCGCTGGTCGGCCTTGTCGCGAACGGCGCGCCCGGCCACGTCCCCCGCGCCGCTCTCTTGCCGGTCCCGGGGGCGTGTGCTAGTCGTACACGCCGGAGGTTCGATTGACGCCATCTGTTGAGAACCACTTCGTCCTGATCCTGGCCGGGGGCCGCGGCGAGCGCTTCTGGCCATGGAGCCGTCCCGAACGGCCGAAGCAACTCCTCCCGCTGGCCCGCGGTGGCCGCACGCTGCTCGGCGCCACGCTCGAGCGCGCGCTGCGCCTGGTACCGCGTGAGCGCGTGCTCATCCTCACCGCGCGCGACCTGGTTGAGGCGGTGCGCGCCGAGTGCCCCGGCGTGCCGGTCGTTGGCGAGCCCGTCCCGCGCAACACCGCACCGGCCATCGGGGCGGCGGCCGCGTGGTTCCTGAGCCGCGGCTGCGGCGCCTTCATGGTGCTCCCGTCCGATCATCTCATCGACGATCTGGACGCCTTCGTCGCCGACGCCACCCGGGCCTTCGAGGCCGCCGGGAGCGAGCGCGTGCTGCTCACCTTCGGCATTCCCGCCTCCGGCCCCGACACCAACTTCGGCTACATCCAGCGCGGCGCAGAGGTGGGGCCCCGGCTCCACCGGGTGGCGCGCTTCACCGAGAAGCCGGACCGCGCCCGCGCTGAACAGTACCTGGCGGGCGGTGAGCACGTCTGGAACAGCGGCATGTTCGTCTGGCGCCCGGATGTGTTCCTGGACGCACTGGAGGCGGGCCGGCCGGCCCTGGCCGCTCCGCTGCGCGCGCTCGCCGCGGTTGCTGCCGACGAACGTGCCTTCGAGCGGGCGCTCGACTCCGTCTTCCCCGCGCTCGAATCCATCTCGGTGGACTACGCCGTGCTCGAACACGCGCCCAACGCGCTCGTGCTCGAGGCCGCCTTCGACTGGGACGACCTGGGCTCGTGGGGCGCCTGGGCGCGCCGCCAGCCCCGCGACGGACACGGCAACGTGCTCTTTGGCGACGCCGTGGCGGTGGACTGTGAGCGGTGCATCGTGGTGGGCGAGGGTGGCACGGCCGCCGCGCTCGGCCTCGAGGACATGGTGGTAGTCCACGTCGGCGACTCGACCCTCGCCTGCCGTCTGGATGAGACCGACCGCGTGCGCAAGGTGAGCGAGGCCGTGCGCGAACGGGGGACGCGATGAGCCGCAGCTCACGCGCCATCGCGCCTGCCCTGGCGCTGGGGGCATTGCTCGCGCTGGCCGGCTGCGCGAGCGTGCCGCCCTACGCGCCGCCGACGTCTCGTGGGCCCGCTCCGGCGCCCCGCCGGGCGCCCGCGTCGAATCCGGCGTCGGCGCCCGCTGTGCCCGCGCCGCGGCCCGTGGCGGCGGCGGACTCCGCGCCCTCGCGCGATGCGCTGGACGTGCTGGCCACCATCCCCGAGCCGCTCGCGCCCGGCGAGCGCGTGCCCCCGCCGGAAGTCGCACCTTTCTCGGTGGCCGCGGACGATGCCGGGAGCGCCGAAGTGCCGGTGCCGGCGCTCACGCCCGTGCTCGGCGAGCGGCCCCTGCCCGAGGTCGTGGCGCCCACGGACACGACCTCGCCGCCGGCTTCTCCCGCCCCCCGCGCGCTGGTGGATCCGTCGCCCGCGCCTCGCTCTGGCGCTCCGGCCGCGGCGGACACCTGCTGGCGCGTGCAGATCGCGGCCTCGGCCGAGCGGGCGAAGGCCGAACGTTACCTCGAGGCAGGTCGCTCCCAGCTTCTCGCTCCACTGCAGATCGAAAATGAGCGGGGACTCTTCAAGGTGCGCACGCGCGACTGCCTGAGCGGGCCGGCGGCTGACGGGTTGCGCCGGCGCGCGCTGGACGCCGGCTTCGACGGGGTTTTCCGTTTCAGGGG
>Ga0315287_10008153_pt1 | contig 10559 bp, 10 predicted proteins | sample YL17G11_0_MG_FD_205037 | JGI IMG/M metagenome (GOLD analysis project Ga0315287, IMG submission 205037) | Sediment microbial communities from Yellowstone Lake, YNP, Wyoming, USA - YL17G11_0 | ecosystem: Environmental > Aquatic > Freshwater > Lake > Sediment | place: USA: Wyoming | collected...
TTTCAAGTACGTCGAATACTGCCATGACCACGGCATAGTGGGCGGCTACTGGGATGGCTACCATCCCGAGGAGACGGTGAACCGCGCGCAGATGGCGGTATATGTATCGCGGGCGATGGCGGGAGGGGACGGGAATGTACCGGATGATCCGGACGGCACGCCCTTCTTCCCGGATGTGCCGAGCACCTATTGGGCCTACAAGTACGTCGAGTACTGCCACGATCAGGGCGTCGTGAGCGGGTACTGGGACGGCTATCATCCCGAGGAAACGGTGAACCGCGCGCAGATGGCGGTGTATGTGCAGAGGGCGTTCCATCTGCCGCTGTAGGCTGAGGGCGGGACTAGGGAGGCCCACCCTACAGGCCCCGCATGCCATGCCAATTGCCCGTGCATGAAGAAGGGCACGACATGTCGTGCCCCTACATCGCCAGTATCTTCCGCATCGCCGCCGCGGTGGATTTCATGCCCTCCTCGTCGCCAGCGACTTCCTGGATGACGTCGGTGTCATAGCCGATGCCGCGCAACGCTTTCATCAGCGCCGGCCAATCCACGTCGCCCTCCAGCAGCGGCACGAACTCGTGCCCGCGGCGCTTGAAGTCCTTGAAGTGGACCTTCTTGATCCCCGGGCCCAGCATCTCGATCCACTGCTCGGGAAAGGCCCACGGCACGAAGTTGCCGACGTCGAAGTAGACGCCGATGTACTCCGACCCAACCTCGGCGATGAACCGCTTTGCCTCCAGCGGGGAGAGCAGGAACTTGTTCCACACGTTCTCCACGCCGACGGCGACCTTCGCCTTCTCCGCGGCCGGCGCGATCTGCTGCATCGCCGCCTTTACGTTCTCGTACATCACGTCATAGCGCACCTGCGGGGTGAGCTGGCCAGGGTGCACGAGGATGGTATCCGCCCCCAGGACCTCGGCGATATGGATCGTCTTGCGCAGCACCTCCAAGGCCCCGGCCCGCACCGCGGGATCGGGCGAGGCGAAGCCCTGGCAGGCCGCCGGCACCAGGGACGGGATCACCAGGCCGAGACGATCGGCCTCTTGCCGCATGGCGCGCAAGGCCGCGTCATCGGTGCCCGGCTTGAGTTCGGCGTCGTCACGAACGCACAGTTCCAGGCTGTCGTAGCCGGTCTCTTTCGCAAAGGCCAGACTATCAGGGACGGACTTCTCGGTGAAGAACAACTGGGTCGCGCCAATCCGCATCAGGGCCTCCTCAAAGTGAACTCCCCGCCACAGTTCGACAGCGGCAGTTACCTATCCTCGCCGTTCGACGCTTCGACTCCTCGCCTTTTCGACTCCTCGACTCCTCGATTCCCCGGAAAGAACCGCAGTTTCACCACCGGCCGCTTCCAGAAGCCGGAAAAGTAGACGCCTACGCTCAGCACCATCCCACAGGCCACGCTCACCAGCATCGCGTACCAGATGCCGGTCGGGTGGTGGGAATGGTCCGAGAGAAGCGCGGCCAGCGGCAGCCGGATTCCCCAGAGCGTGATCATGGAGACCAGCGTCGTCACCAGCGTGTGCCCCGCGCCGTTGATAATCCCGTGGCTGACGAACATCACCGCGTAGAGCACATAGGTGATGGCGACGATGTGCAGATAGCCCGTCCCGACGGCGACTACGCGCGGGTCGTTGACGAACAGGCGCAAGAAGAAGCCTGGGAAGGAGATGGCGGAGGCCGCGATCACCAGCGAGATGCCCCCGCTCAGGAGCACCCCCCAGCGGAAGACCTCGTTCACCCGTTCCAGCTTCCGCGCCCCGATGCTCTGGCCCGCCAGTGTCGCCACCGCGATCCCCATGGTCATCGCGGGCATGAAGGCGATGCTGTCTATGCGCAGGGCCGCGCCGAAGGCCGCGTCGGTGAGCGATCCGAACTTACTCACTAAACTGACGATCACCAACATGCTAACCGACACCACGGACTGCTGCACCATGGAGGGGAACCCGATCTCCACCAGCAGCCACGTGGTCTGCAGGTCCATCAACCGGCGCCGCCATTCCGGCATCACCAGCGGGCGATGCTTGGGGACATAGATCATCAGCGCGATCACCGCCGCGGCCTGGGAGAAGATCGTCGCCCAGGCGGTGCCGTTCAAGCCCAGCTTGGGAAAGCCCAGCCAGCCAAACATGAGCAAGGGGTCGAGCACGGTGTTGACGACCACCGAGACGGCCTGGAAGTAGACCGGGGTCTTCGAGTCCCCGATGCCCCGCAGCATCGAGCTGATAAGGAAGATCCAAAAGGCCAGCGGCAGCGTCCAGAGCACGATGCGGAGGTAGCTCAGAGAGGCGGCGAACACGTCGGGCGGGGTGTTGATCAGGGAGAGCAGTCGCCGGTCGAAGGTTAGCCCCAGCGCCAGCAGCACGAACCCGACCACGGTGATGAACACCACCGAGGTCTGCACCACGCCCTTCAGCCGATTCCAATCGCGCGCGCCGTAGTACTGCGCGATCAGGATGTTCGTCGCCAGCGTCAATCCCGCGGCGGCGGCGATGGTGACGAAGATCACGGGCTGGCTCACCGTCACCGCGGCGAGCGCCTGGGTGCCGAGCTTCTTGCCTACCCAGAAGGCGTTGACAAAGCTATAGGCTGTCTGCAGCGCGCTCCCCGCCAGCATTGGCAGGGCGAAGGCGACGAGATGCCGGGGAACGCTCCCTGTGGTCATATCGCGCCCGACGCGCGGGGGAGGGGCATGGTTCCTGTCAGAACTCATGGGGCGAATTGTACCTGGAACGGGGGAGGGAGTCGAATCGCGCGCAGACGTTGTTCGCAGCTAGGGAGCGGCTTCGAGCAACTCACGGTGGTTCGCGATCAGCCAATCCTGCACGTCCACGCGCAATTCTTGCGCGAGGGCGAGCATCTCCTCCGCGTCCTGCGGCGACACGGCTCCGGCGCGCTCGTAACCGGCTTCGTGCCGCTTTCTGCGGAACCGCTGGAACAGCCTGACCTTCGCCGGCGGCCAAACGATGGTCAGAGCCAAGGATCCGATGACCCGGTAATGATGGGCCTCGCGCTCGGCCCGATAGCCGGCCGCGGCGAGGGCGGCGGTGGCGCACTGCAGTGCGGCGTTGTAGGCGATGGCCAGACGCCAGTCGGCGTCGAGCCCCGACGTGAGGCACTGACGCAGATCCCGATCAGCGACCGCGAGCAGATCGCGGATTTCCTGTCGGCTCGGCGTGTATTCGTTCACCCATCCGCTCGCCGACCAATCGGTCAAGGACATCGGCGTCTCCGATCACGAACAACTTCGGATGCTCCAGAACGTCGGTCACGAAATGATGCCGCCGCGCGGCTCTCTTCCGGAACTCCGCCTCGGAGTAGATGGTTGGATTCACCTCTCGGGCGAGCGTCTCCTCTGCGGGAGGCAACGCCTCGGAGAGTTGCTGCATCGAGACCTTGCCCACCACCAGCAAGTCCACATCGCTCCCCGGCGTCTGCTCCTGTCGCGCCAGCGACCCGTACACGAAGGCCAGCGTGAGGCCGGGCAGATCGCGCAGCGCGGCCCGCAGCACCTCCACCAGGCCGGCGGTCTTGAGCACGATCGCGGTAAGCTCGCCCAGGATCGGGCAGGAGGGATTCGGGAAGTAGTACACCCGGTTTCCCTCCTGCTGCGCGCGCAGGACCCCCGCCTCTGCGAGCGCGCGCAGCGCGCGCTGGGCCTGGAGCAACCTCAGCCCGGTGAGTTGCGCGACCTGCCTCTGGTACAGTCGCGTCTCAGGTCGCGCCAGCAGCACCGAGAGCACCGCGGCCGTCTGTCGTCCCAGCAACCCCTCGAGAAGCGGACTTCGCATCGTCCTTACCTCGACTACATTCTGTAGTCATTTAACTACATTTTGTAGTCAATGGCAAGAGCGTTACGACCGCACCATTCCCCCCACCACCTGCCCCGTCACCGCCGCGAGGAGGAGCCACGGGACCACCACCCAGCCGAATCCCGAGAGAATCCGGCAGGTCGCGAGCAGCGGGATGGAGAGATGGATCCAGACGAACCACTGCCAGGAGTAGCGCCGGGCGCGCCGCCGCAGGTATCCCAGCGGGACGTTCACAGCGAGGGCGAGTAAGGCCAGCGCGCCTAGTCCCATGTTAGGCTCATACCTGTACCTTCAACGGACCTTTCAGAGCATACCCGAAGATCATGGAGAGCGCTAGCCAGGCCCAGACCCAGTGCAGCCGCCGGCCCAGCACGTTCAGTTCCGCCGCGGGGTAGGTGACCTTGATCCACTCCGCCGGGCCGCCCGCGGGCAGCGCCGCCTCGCCCGGGTTCAGGAAGTGCTGCACTCCCCCCTCCACCCGCGCACCGGAGAGTCGCGTCAGTTGCTCTCCCACCACCAGGGTCTTCGTCACCTCCGCGCCGTCGATGGTGAGGCGTAGTTCGTGGCTCCCCCCCGCCGTCGCCCGCACACGCCAGTCCATCTCCCCCTCGGTCGGCATTCGCACCGCGGGGGTCTCGACCTCGATTCCGAGAGGCGCGGTCAACGACACGTCGGAGAGCGACAGGCCGGGTCGGAGCTTCACCGCGACGATGGCCCGCTCTCCCACCGCCAGCGCGCGATGCCCATAGCGCAGGTCCGCCTGCACCAGCAAGGCCGCCATAGGTACGATCATGCAGGCCAGCGGAACCAGCGCGTAGCCCAGGTACTTCAGGTTGTCGCGCACTACCGCGACCTGCGCGCGGACCACGACCCGCATCTCGTCGCGGTAGAGCCACACCTCCAGCAAGTGCGCGATGATCTGGCTCTTCACCTCACGAATGCGTTGCTGGCTCGAGGTGTAGCGAAACACCAGCAGGGCCACCACGCCGGTGACGAGCGAGATCGCCGCCAGCCCCAGCCACGGGCTGCCTGCAAACGGTGCGAAGAAGAGATCGAAGGCAGAAGTGATCACCGTCTTCTCAGTCCAGATACCCGAGTCCCTGCAGGCGCTTCTTTACTTCCTCCTCCGTGTTCGCCTCGTCCGCGGCGGCTGCGGCCTGCTCCAGCGTGTGGCGGATGAACTCCTCCGTGGAGGAGTAGCCCGCCACCTGCGCGCACCGCTCCAGCTTCTCCCACAACTCGGCCTCTACTTTGATCTTGCGCCCGAACATGATGCGCTCCTCAAGAGTGGCAGGAGGCAAGCCCGCCGGAGGCGGGTGAACTCCTGCCCAACCTGGTCCCTACCAGACTGGTTTCCCGATCATCTCGCGCGGCGGTTTCACGCCGAACTCCGCCAGCAGCGTCGCGGTCACGTCCGCCAGGCCGGGGGCGTCCGCGGTGATCTGCTTGCTGGCCACGCACATCCCCGGCACCAGGGCGCGGTCAATGCAATGATCGCCGCTCCATTTATCTCGGTTATCCTCCACCACCGGCCCGGCCGCCCCGCCCAGCACGGAGGCATCGGCGCAGCGATATCCGCTGGCGTAGCCGACGACGAGATCGGGCGCGCGGTCCGGCATCTCGCCCGCGAAATCGGCGCGGGTGTAGACGCGCGAGATGATGCGCGCGCCCGTCTCCGGGTCGCGCGCGCGAAGCAGGTCCTGCGACAACTGCTGCACCAACCCCTCGCGCTCGCTCTTGTTCACCGATCCGTTCGCCTCGCGTCCCTGGAGGTTCAGGTAGACCGCGTTGAACCCGACGGCGTAGGCCCGTGTCGCGCCCCACTGCACATTGTCGGAGTAGAGGCCCGCCTCCCCCTCCCACGGCCCGTCGCCGACGAGGTAGCCGTTCTGGGCTAACCACGCGTTCACGTTGAAGGAACGGTAGTACGGCCCGAATCCGTGGTCCGACATCACGAGCAGCGTCGTCTCCCCGTCCGCCGCCTCCAGGGCCATCTTCACCAGCCGGTCGGACATCTCGTACGTGGTCTCGATCACCGGGCCGTATTCGCGCGCGACCTTCGCCTCATAGGCCGGGTGCTTCGGGTCTATGGTGCGCCAGAACATGTGTTGGTGCCGATCCGTGGCCGAGAAGTAGTAACACAGCAGCCCGTGGCGGAAGTCGTTCAGCGCGGCTCCGTACAGCCGCACTTCCTCGTCCACCGAGTTGTGCACCTGGTGAAGATAATCGGCGTCGTCCAGCACCCCGGAGCGCAAGGCCTTCACATCCTCCGGGAAGCCTTGGGTATAGAACCTCCCGTGCTTCTCCGCCAACTGCGTGACGAAGTCCGTCGGCGCGCTGATGGGGATCGCGGGATCGAGCGGGTCCACGTTGATCGGGGTGACATAGAGCTTGAGGTGCGGCGAGACCTGCTTGAGGAAGAAACGACAGATGCCAGTGACGCTCTGCACATGCGGCATCATCTCGAATTCGAGCGGGATCCACTCGCTCCACTCCCCCTCCCGCAGCACCACCTCCTGCCCCGAGGCGGCGAGCTTCGCCGCTTTGTGGTCGCGGTCCACCCAGATGGTCAGGTCCACGCCCGAGGCAGGTGCTTCGGCGCGCAGTGTGTTCGCCGGCCCCTCCAGCCGCGTCTGCACCCGGCCGTTGGAGACGGTGACAGGTACGATCAGACCGGCCGAGCGCTGCTGCTCCGCCACCGGCCCGTCGGTGATATAAGTGCACTCCCCGTAGGTGCCCCGCAGGTCCGGCGCGCCCAGGCCGGCGAGTTGCCGCGAGCCGTTATCGTGCGGCGGGTAGTTCGATGGCACGCGGTAGATCGCGCACGGGACGCCGGCCTCGCCCAGGACCTCCCAGAAGGGCCGGCCCTTGCGTAGCGACTCCACCTTGCCGTGGGACAGCGGAAGGCGCCACGATCCCACCGACAGCGTGCGGTGCGGCGGCTCGGTGCGCGCGATGGAAAAGTAGGGGAGATAGGTCGTCGGGTCGCGATGGATGAAGTCATACAGCCCATGTCCACCGGGGTCCATCCCGGTGATGAACGTCGCCCAGGCGACCGGACTCTGCGGCGGAATGGTGGAGGTGAGCGGGCTGAAGCCGCCCATCTGCTTGAGCCTTGCCATGTTCGGCAGCCGCCCTTGGGCCATCATCTGAGCGACGCGCCGCGGGTCGAGTCCGTCCAGGCCGACGACGATTACCTTGCGCTCGCGCGAGGCCGCGCGCGGGTGTCCGCACCCCACCAGCGCGGCCGAGTCCACCAGGGCCAAGGCCCCCAGCGCGGCCAGCTTCTTCAACGTCTCGCGCTTGGCCGGGTCGAAGTGCCGGCCTGATTGCCTGTCTTTCTTACTCATCCGCGCCGTCCTTGCGGAGCAACGACCGTCCCTGCATGTACTGTGGCGCTGCTACCCCGAACAGCGAGAGCACCGTGGGCGCGATGTCCGTGATGCCCGCCCTTACCTCAAGCTTCAGGCTGCTAAACAACACGCCCGGCACGCACTCGGGATCAACGCAGTGATCCCCGCTCCAGTGCCGCGTGTTGTCCTCGAACACCGGCCCGCCCGTCCGGCCCTGCGCCGCGTCCCAGGAGGCGCGGTAGCCCGGAGCATATCCGATCACCAGATCGGGGCCGGCGTCCGCATAGGGGCCGGGGCTAACCGCGGCGGTGTCGTACGCGCAGTTGATCGCCACCTCTCCCGTCTCTTCGTCTCGCAGGCCGGAGAGCTTCGCGATCAGTTCCGTCTTCAGCGCGCCCGCGTCGCCGCGTGTCACGATGCCTTGCGCCTCGCGACCCTTGATATTCAGGTACACGCCGCCCAACCCAACCGCATAGGCCCTGGTATGCTCCCAATCCACCTCGCGCAGCCACTCGGCCTCGCCTGTCGCGCCGGGCTTCAGGGTGAGGTAGCCGTTCTCCCTGAACCACACGTTCAGGTTCACTCCTCGCCGGAAGGCGGTGAACCCGTGGTCGGACATCACGAGCAGCGCATCCCGCGGCCCGAGCTCGACCATCACCTTTCCTAACACCGCGTCGGCCTGCGCGTACGATTCCTCCATCGCGCCCGCAAATTCGCCCCCCGCCTGGTTGCGCCAGAACATGTGCTGCACGCGATCCGTGGTGTCGAACACGCAGATCACGCAGCCCTGCCGCGCGTTCCGCAGTGCGTTGAACAGCATCGCCTCCCGCTCTGCGAAGAGCAGTTGGCATTGGTCGAGGAAGGCCGCCCCCTCCAGCACCCCTTCGTTCAAGGCCCACGTATCCTCCGCCAGGCCCAACGTCGCAAACCGGCCCAGCCGCTTCGACAGATAGACCGAGTACGCGGAGGGATGCGACACCGGCAGGGCCGGCTGCTCCGGGTCAATGTTCACCGGCGAGGCGTAGAGCGCCAACTCCGGCTCGAGTTGCTTCAGGTAGAACCGGCAGATGCCGCGGGCCTGCATCCCCGGCCCCAGCCGGAAGCGCACCGGCGTCCATTCCGAGAACCGGCCCTGGTCCAGCTTCACCTGCTGCCCGCAGAGGGCCAGCCGCGCCCCGCCGTTCCCGTCCGGTGTGAGCGCGAACGCCGCGGTGGCCGGCTCGCCCTCGCGCGACAACCGCGCCGGTCCCGGCAGCGCGCCCCGCGCTGACCCGTTTTCCCAGGTCACGCGAATCCGTTCGCCGCCCGTAGCGCGGGCCTGCCCTGGCCCTGAGCCTTGGCGAAGGGGAAGGGTCCCCTGACCTGCGGCCGTGGTGAAGAACGTGAACGACCCCTGCGTCCCCCGCAGGTCGGGCGCACACATTCCCGCGAGCAGCAGCCCGTGGAACCGCTCCGGCGGAAATGTGATCGGCACCCGCAGCACCGTGGAGAAGATGCCATGCTCGCCGAGCACTGTCCAGAACGGCTTGCTCCGGCGCAGCAAGCGTAATGTGGGCCGGCTCAGCGGCACGCGCCACCGGCCCAGCTTCAGCATGCGGCGGGGCGGCCGAATTTGCGCCGAGGAGAGATCAGGGAGGTAGGTGCGCGGGTCGCGCGTCAGAAAATCGAAGATCCCGTGCCGCCCCGGCCCCGCGCCGGTCATGAACGACGACCACGCCACCGGGGACATCGCCGGGCAGGTGGTGGCGAGGCGCGTGTATGTCCCCGCCTCTCGTAGCTTCGCGAAATGCGGCAGCTTCCCCGCCGCCAGCATCCGGTCCACGATCCCCGGGTCCATGCCGTCGAAGCCCAGGATGATGACGCGATCCACCTGGCTTCTTGCATAGGCCTTCCCCTGCCGCCGTCGCCGGATCAGAAACCGCACCGGCCACGTTAACAGCACCACGCCGCCGAGGAAGATCGCGGCCAGCACCACCAGGAACGAGCCGAGCACCGCGAACCCCGCGCCGGGGCCGATGTAGGCGTGCGCCGGGGAGGCGGACAGCAGGGCGAGCGCGAGGCCGAGCAGCGCGATTGCGGCGGGGTGTCGGGCTATGGAGATCGGGGTGACTGGGGTCTTACGCATGCTCACGATTTCTGTAGTATTCCCTGCCGGCGCGCCTCTCACCTGCGCTACCCCAGCCTCCGCATCACCCGCGCGCCGATCCAGGCCCCGAGGAACAGGCACGGGAAGAAGATCCACCCGCTGGCCGAGAGCGACGGCAGCGCGCTGAACCCGCCCCCGATGCTGCATCCCCGCGCGAGCTGAATCCCCCAGCCCATCAGGACGCCGCCGACGAGTGCGGCCAGCACGTCTCTCGCTCGCCGCGGCCAGCGCAGCCGGTAGCGCTCGCCCGTCGCCGTCGCCAGCAGCGCGCCCAGGACCAATCCCGCGTCGAGCACGAGCAGCGGGAGGGCCTGGTCAACCGCGCTCCGCGAGAGTGACCCCGACACCGCCCCGGGGACCAGCCCCAATGGATAGGCCACCGTCCATGGCGTCGCGGCGGCCATCTGCAGAGTGTTGAGCAGGCCGAGCGCGGCCCCGCCGTACACCGTCGGCGTCAGGAGGCTGCGCTTGCGAAATGCGCTCTTCCCCCCGATCAGCGCCCAGGCGATGACGATCACTGCCAGCGTCGCCGCGGCCCCTGTCACCTCGCCCAGCCTCCCTCCAATCCACAGTCCAGAGGACTGCAGTTGCAATGACATGGGGAGGAGGCGGCGGAACGGATCGAAGGCCGCGCCGAGGAGGATGCCGGCGAACGAGGCCCACGCAATCACATAGCCCTCGCCCAGGCGTTGCAGCGTCCCCGCCGCGCACATCCCCGCCAGCGTCATCCCCAGCCCGAAGATCACTGCGCCCACGGCCGTGCCGAGGCCGAAGGGGATGATGAGGAGATGGTCTTGCGGCGGCAGCCCGGCGCGTTCTCGCAGCACGGTCACGACGGCAAAGCCGACCGTCGCCACCAGCAGGCCCGCGATCACGCCGTTCAGCGCGTCGCGACTGCGGAGCAGGAATAGCTCGAATCCGGCGCGGGCGATGCAGAATCCGCTCCTCTGCAGGACCGCGCCGTAGGCGAGCCCGAACAATCCGAAGACGATCAGCAATCTCAAGTGTAGCCCCGCACGACCGCGAACGTGCTACCCGCCGGCCAGCGGCATCAGCACGCTGACCACGTCCCCCGCCTTGACCGGCGTCTGCGGCCCGTGCTCCGCCGGCTCCTCGTTGAGCAGCAGGATCAGGCTGCTCCAGATGTTCCCTTGCCGGTCGAACAGCATCTCCGCGGCGCGCGGGACATGCTTCTCCGCGAAGTGCTGCAGGGCCTCCTTCACCGTCACCCCGCCGCACTCCAGGGCC
>Ga0315287_10008154_pt1 | contig 10559 bp, 4 predicted proteins | sample YL17G11_0_MG_FD_205037 | JGI IMG/M metagenome (GOLD analysis project Ga0315287, IMG submission 205037) | Sediment microbial communities from Yellowstone Lake, YNP, Wyoming, USA - YL17G11_0 | ecosystem: Environmental > Aquatic > Freshwater > Lake > Sediment | place: USA: Wyoming | collected...
ATTGGAATCGGCACCACTTGGGAGGATGTGACCAGTAATCCGTCCTTGGACACCGCGCCTCCAACCCCAAAGACGAAACGACAAGCGGCAACTGTTGAAACGGTAAAAGAAAAACTGAAGGCGCAAGATCAGAAGAAAGCGGAAAAAGCGAAGCAAGATAAAGCGAAGGGGAAGGATCTTCTAGCCGCCAACCTGATGTTGCTGAATCAGTGGGGGGAACAATCCGCCGTGGTGCAGGGTTTGTACGCGGCTGCATTCAAGGTGTTGGCGGCGAAACAAGATGCCGCTTATGCCGACCTGGCGGTAGACCCGGAGGTACAACGGCTGTGCGCCAAGAACGGGATCGTGCATCTCGGGGGGCCGATGCTCGGGTGCGTCGCCCCGGACGGGGTGAAGGTCTGGCTCCGCACGCTTCGCCCGGCGAAGGTAGAGGTTCGAGTGACCGTGGAAGGAGTCGAAAAGACGTACGGCCCGGTAGAGAGCGCGCCGGAAAACGACCTATCTGCCATCGTGCCCGTCACCGGGTTGAAACCGGGAACCACCTATCCGTATCGCGTCCTGGTGGACGGCAAGGCGATAAAGATTCCGAGCTCGGCTGCTATCACCACGGCTCCAAGCAACGACAAGCCCGGCAAGGTCCGCATTGCCTTCGGCACCTGTTTTCACCGATGGGGGTTGGGCAACCAAAAACAGGCGGACCAGATCCGAAGCCATGAACCGGCAGCTCTATTGGTCTATGGCGACATCGCCGTGCAGGACAGGAATGATCACTTCGGCCTTCACCGCGCAGACTATCTTCAGCGCGATTTCCAGCCGGCATGGCAGAGTCTTGTGGCTACCATTCCCGTGTACGCTGCCTGGGATGATCACGATTACTTCGACAACGATAAATGGGGAATTCCGGACGGCTACACCAGTAAAGACCAGGAGGGGGTGTGGGAAGTGTTCCGGCACGCCTGGAATAATCCCTCCTACGGTTTCGGCGATGACCGGCGCGGCGTCTTTCTTCGCACGCGAATCGGCCCCTGCGACGTCATCATGACCGACGAGCGCTACTTTCGCACCGGCAAGGAGAGCTCCTTTCTTGGCGATGACCAGATGAAATGGCTGGAGGCCCAGTTGCTCGACTGCAAGGGGCCGTTCATCATCCTCGAGAATGGCACCATGTGGAGCGATTACGTCTCGGATGGCAAGGATTCGTGGGGTGTGTTTGACCCGAAGGGCCGCGAGCGGATTTTCAGCCTGATCGAGAAGAACCGGATCGGGGGCGTGTTGCTGATATCGGGCGACCGGCACGGCGCTCGCGGATTCCGGATCCCGCGTCCCTCGGGCTTCAATTTCTACGAGTTCGAAGCCGCAAGTCTGGGCGGCAGGAAAGGCCCCCCAGTGACCAAGCCTGAGTGGGATACGCAATTCTATGGCATTTCCGAAAAATACGCCTTTGGCGAGTTTTCGATCGATTCAACGGTCCCGGACCCCGAGGTTACCTTTCGATTGATTGGCAGCGAGGACGGAGCCGTCATCAACGAACTGAAACTGACGCGCAGCCAATTGACGCCAAAGGGCGATTGGCGCCGATGAGTGGGACGATACGGCCATGTCCCGGGAAGAGAACGCGACCGGGTAGTACAACATGCAAGACGCGATGGACTACCCGGAACGCCGGGACGGCAGCCGGGGTTCTTGTAGCCGGGATGTGGATGTCGTCTGGAGAATCGGTCCTTGCAGCGGGCAAAAAACCGCTGGTTTGTGAACACGTTTGAGTTAAGTCACATGAGCATGGAAGAAAAAAAGGCCAAGATGAAAAGACAAGGTTTTAAGCTGATTGAATTGTTGATTGTAGTGGCGATTATCGCCATTCTGGTTGCGATCGCCGTGCCGCACGGCCTCGTCCTAGGTGCGACACAATGGAATTCGACCAATGTCACAGTGGCCAAATCGCGGGTGGGGGACTCCGAAGTGACAGCGCATGCTGTTGGAATGCCCATACTGAAGTTCACCAGCAACGAGACCGATCTTCAGGCATTGCTCGACAAGGCGCCAAACGGAGCCGTGCTGATTTGCGAACAGAAGGAGCCATTGACGGTTACCCGGTCCCTGACGCTTGCCAGGCCGATCACGCTCCGTGGCCTCCAGGCCCGCCTGCCTGCGAAACTTGGCAATACGGTGTTGCTGGTCGTGGCAGCCAAAGGTGTCACACTCACCGACCTCCAACTCCATGGGAACTACGAGTCGGTGTCGCAGGATAACCGTGCCCCATTGATCCATATCAAGGCCAGCGAGTTTCGGGTAGAGCGGTGCAAATTCTTCGATGGAAGCAAGGACGGCATCATGGTTACCCCGGATGACGGGGCCGGCGACATTGTGGGGGGCGTCATCCGGAACATCGAAGGTGCCCGCATGGGGCGCGATGTCATTTCCCTCAGTGGCGGTTGTGGCGGCCAGCGGATTCGCAATGTGACCGTCGAAAACGTCCGCCTCAAGAAGGGCTATTACCGGGGCGCGGTTGAAGTGAGCGATGGGTCGGACAACGTGAGTGTCAGGCACGTTTACGCCGAGGATGCCGTGTATGCCATCGATGTGCAGGATCACGGCGCCCGGCAATCTGGGAAATCCGCCCCCAGCGCGCCCAACACGAATATTACCGTCGAGGACGTGACGGCCGTGAACTGCAAGCACATCATCCGCACGGCCAACCACCCGCTGGGTCACAGCCACCTGATCCTCCGCGATTTCACCGGAAGGAACTGCCAGGAACCCGTTCTGATCTCCAACACGAAACACGTGCGCGTGCAAAACCTGAATCTCAGCAACGATATGGAAGCGAAGAAACCGCCTGTCACGCTGCGCAACTGCGAGGATGTCGAGCTGAGGAACGTTACCATCATTGGCCTCAAGCAGGGCAGCGAGGCCGTCGCAACCCCGAACTGCACCAGCGTTAGAATCGAAGGGCTGACGCGATGAACCGCCAAGTGCTCAACTAGCAATTAGATCAACCGCGGCAATGAACGGCGTATCATCTTTCGCGATGATGCCTTGCGACATCGTCACCAGAGAGATTGCCCGTGACATCCTGTCTCCATTTTGTCATCATGCTTCCAGACGGGCAAAAAGGCTCTTTGTGGAAAGATTCTCCCCGAAGAGGTGTGAGAGGCTCTGGAAGGCTGCAGGTCTACTCAGACTGAAGTTCCATGATCTGCGTAAGACGTTCGCCTCGCTCCTGGCGCAGAAATGGTGCGTCAGGGCAAATGGCGGCCAGTTCGTTGGCCTCTTGGTGCAAGGGTTCGACCTGCGGACGAGGTATAAGTTCGCCGTCCATGATTAACTCCAGCCAATACCCACACTCATCCGCTTCTTCCACAACCACGCCCAGTTTGGCTGCAAACTCCGCTTTGGACCGGCCACGGCAGGCCGCCCGGTAGTTTGCGCCAACGGCTGTGCCGGCCCGAATCACCTGATTGCCAATCGCTCGCCCGGATGTGGTCTTGGGCAGCGCATCAACCAACTTTATAATCCGCAACCCAAACCGCTTCGTCCTGTCCTTCAGCTCTTCCGGTGTCATTCCGTTCCCTGTCGTTCAATCAACAATCAGCAATCTTCAATCTACAATGATTTCTCGTCCTCAATACCAGCTTGCCGGAGAAGTAGTGGCAGTCCGTGACTATGCCGATCATCGGGGGCCGTATACCGTACCACCAAGCTGCAGACCAGGGTATCTACTCGATCTTCATCCCGTCGATGTTTGCCTCATCCAAGGGTTCTTCTACGGCGTTCCTCAGCCAGTTGGGATCGTAGCCGGCTGCCGCTTGGCCATGGACGACTACGTTGATCTTGCCGCCATCTGATTTGTCGGCCAGGTTCGCGATGGCCTGGAATGACTTGAAGACCTGTTCGCGAGTGGCGGGGAAGCTGATGCAAACGCTCGTCCGCACTATTGGCCTCGGCCCTGCTGGGATTGGCCCTGTGCCAGGTGTGACAGGTCCTGGGCCAGGCGGTGTTGGGCCGGGGCCGGGTGGTAACGGACCGGAACCCGGCGTCGCGGCCGGCGCAGGCACAGCAACGGGCACCATAAGGAAACCATTGTCCAGATCAACCTCGTCTTCGCTCATCTGGGGGCCTGTCGCTACCTTGGCCAGTGCCACTTGGTACTTGCCGTCGGCGCCAAGGACCGGTGTCCCACTTGTGTAGGCGAACATGCCCTCGGACACACCGCGAGCGATGGCCTTGCGGATTACGTCATCCGAGGTTATACGTGGCGGTTCGAGGAACCCGAAGAAGGCGTCCCGTACATCCTTCGTACTCACGCCCTGACGGGGCGCTTCGCCTTGGGCCAGCGATTCGCCGAGTTTCACCCGCTCAGCAATCTTCCGCGGGTGTAGCGTCCCGTGAATCTTGGGCGTGCCCACGGTCGTGAGCAGTTCCATCACCCGCTCATGCACGCCTGTAGCCTGCAACGGTCGACCACCGACCTCGATCTTCTCTAGGTCCAGCGTGCCGCCGGTGCCTACACGTGGCAGCCACACGGCCGGGTAGAGTTGGCGGAATGCTGTCTCGGCCGCGGCCTCTTCGGTGCGTTTGCGTTCCTTGAGCTGGTCGGCCTGGTCCTTGGTCAGCCGATGCTGGCTCTTCCTCGATTCCACACGTTCGATGGCCATGAGATAGCGCACCGCTCGCCGGAGGGATTCCAGCGGCTTCTTATCTGGCACGGCCAGAGCCACGCCGTTGCGGTATTGACGCGGCGCATCACCGTACTTCGACAACATTCCTTTGGCGGCATCGTCCTGCTGACTGCTACTCTTGCTAGCCATCTCCAAGGGCATGTAGCCTATCAGGAATCGTGGCTCTCTGTCCGGCAGGTCCTGACTTGTCGCCGGCCAGACGACGGCTTCCTTACGGCCGGCCAGCCTGGCTTCGAGCATTTCCTTGATTTTGTCCCGGATGCCGTCCGGGTCACGGGCGACTTCCTGCTCTGCATCTTCGATCAGTTTGGTGATGTTCGGGTCTTTCTTGAAACAGTACCGGACACCATCATAGTGCAGGTATAGGCACGAGTTCCGCAGATCGGAGAGAACCGAGTTGGCGGTGACGCTGTCCAGGTCCGGCCCGATGCACGCGGCCAGCAGTTCGGTCTCCGTCACACCTGGTGGCAGGGCCTCGCTCCCTTCTTCGCGTTTCAGCCCGCCGAAGGAATAGGCCAGGATCGCCGTAGCCAGGCGCAGTGCCGGTCGCACGTTTGCCATCGCCGGTGTCTCCTTGGCCATGCGGTCGTCGATCTTCTTCGCTCTGGAATTAGGCCCGACAACATCGCTGCGGACGACCGGTGCGTATGCCTGATCCGCCCCCCCGAGGTCTTTCAGGAGGGCATTAAGCGTCTCGGCATCATTCACGGGTATCTCTGCCGGCCCCAGCAGAGGTTTGGCTCCACTGGATTTCTTGAGCCCATGCAGACATGCGGCTAGGAATCTGAGTGCCCCACGGGTCTTCTGATATCCATCCACGCTCGTCCACCGCTCGCTCATCACGTCGATCAGGGCCGGATGGAACGGGTAGGCAGCTTGGATGCGGCTTTGCAGATGCACCTTCTGCTCTTCGGCATCCTGCTTGGCTGACGGGGTCTCTGCCCGCGCACGCCAGAATCCCCCCACAACGTCGGCGTATTCCCTCGCCACTTGCTGCGCCACCGCGTCCGCCGGCTCTGCCGCCAGCAACCGCCTCTTGATGACGCCCAGCACCTCATCGCCCCGGACCGGTTCACGGACTTGGTCAACCCGGCTGGTCAGTGTGTCGAGCGTCTGAAGAAGAGCAATGTTGCCCATCGCTTGGCGATGACTCCACTGCAACGAGTAGACCATGACGGCGTTGGTATTATTGGAGACTTCGACGGTCAGATTGTGCAGAAAATTGAGCACCTGCCTCTGTAGCGTCGAATCGAGCACGGGCACAGCTCCCGTTGCTTCGCAATACTTGAGCACTTCGTCGAGCAGCAGCAGCACGGGCCGGTCGGTCGATTGCAGCATCTGCTTGATCTCGTCACCTTGTGGAGAGATTCTCCCCTCATCGTGCTTCTGCACAACCTTGTATGCGTCGGCTCCAAGTTGCCACGCCAGCCAGCCCCACATCGTGTGGACCAACTGGCCGTTGCCCACGTCCTTGTCGCCCGTGGCGGTGAACTTCTCGCCGTCGAATACGGCCACGTCAACCGGCCCCGGATCGGCCAGGTCTTTGCATGTCGCTATTTGGTTCAGGCTCTTGCGTGACCGGGCAGCGTGCAGCAGCGATGCCAGCGTGTGCGATTTTCCGCCGCCGAATGCGCTGCGAAGCTTGAGCACGCGGTTGTAGCTACCCTTGCCGGACAGGCTCGCCATCACTTCTTCGAGCAACTTGTACAGATCGGTGGTAACGTACGTCGCGGCGAAGAAGGCGTCGGGGTCGCGGTACACCTTGGGCGTCGTCGGGTCACCCGTGGCCACGGCACCCAAGTCTAGCGCGAACATCGCCTCTGTGAGTGTGCCGGACTCTACGTCCGGGTGCAGCTTGACTAGCTCAGTCCAGGGTTTCAGGTTATGGATGCTCATAGTCTTTCACTCGTCTCGTTCATCTTTCGTCTTGGTACATTACCTAATTTATTACCTAATTATCAATCCATTACCTATTTCTTCGTTCTTCGCCATAGGGCGTTCCGTCCTCGCCCCAGGCACTCCACCTTGTTTTGTTCTCGCTGCGACTTGAGAACGTGCCGGATCATATCCACGCTCACACCGGGGCACAGGCACTGAAGCTGTGAGATGCTGAAATCGCCAATCATCCTCGCAATGGCACTGACGATGATCTGGCTCTTCTCGCCCGGCGGGGCCTTGATGTCGCCCACCCGTTGCTCGAACTCCTTGTATCCCTCTCGCAGTATCCACAGGACATAGTTGATGAACGGCCAGGGATTGTGTTTGCCCCCGTGCCAGTCGGCCGAACTCTCCTCCAGCGTCTCGTAGTACCGGTCTTTGTTCTGCTCGATCAGCCGTTCGAGACTGATGTAACGGCCCACTTCCGCTCCCGCATGGTAGCACTGCAAGAGCATCAGCAACCTCGACACCCGACCGTTGCCATCCCGGAACGGGTGTATGCACAGAAAGTCCAGGTTGAAGGCCGCCACCGCCACCAGTGAGGGAACCCATCTCTCTTTCAGGCAGTCCGTCCACAACTCTACTAGTTCAACCATTGCTGCCGACGTCTGCTTTGCCCGCGTCGGACGAAACCGAACCCGCTCCCGACCGTCGGCGAATCTCTCGATGATGTCTGTGTCCTTCTGCTTGTACTGGCCGGCGTCCCACACGCTGCCCCTCGCCAAACGATGCAGTTCCTGTATGGTCCGTTCTGTCACGGGCAGATCTGTACCACGTGTATGGATCAGATTCAGGGCATCACGGTAACCGCGGACCTCCTCCTCGTCCCGGTCTCGCAAGGCAGCCTTGCCGAACACCAGTGTGCCGATGCGCTTCTGATCCACCTCCACGCCCTCAATACGGTTGCTGGAGACTGCACTCTCGATCAGGGCATGCTCTCGCAGAGCCTTGAGCTTCTGCGGCGACTGCCGGGTAAATAACTCCTGGCGCCCAATGGCCTGGCCCAGTTCAGATAGCGACCAAGCGGTTGCCATCGGCACGCTTGACAGGCCCTTCTTGAACGATCGAAGCGTCATCGGATTGATTCTATCATCACCCATTCCCACGACCATAATCGAATCTGCCCTGTTTATCCTGTTTGTCTTGTTTGGCTGCCTTCTTGCCCACGACGGCCTCGGCTGCGCTTTCTTCAATCAGGCTTCGCCAGTTGGCCAGCAGCTTGCCGAGGGCGGATTGCTCGGCTGGCGTCGTACTCACCAGCTTCTCGGCGTCAGCCTCGCTCTTGCCGGACAGGGCGGCACCGGCCAGTGCCTGGGCGAGGACCCGCATGCGTTCCCGGTCTGGTTGGGCTTTGTCGAGAAACTCGCCGAGCTTCCGGGGGCTGTTCTCCATCAGCCAGAGGGTGCGGTGGAGCACGTCGATGAGTGGGGCCGGTTGGCCGTTCTCACTGGGGAGGCCGAGCTTTTCGTGGTCGCCTCGCTCGGTGAAGTCGCGGGCACGGTACTTGGCCTTCTTTTTTTCGACCATTGCATCTTTGTCGGTAGACAGCCCCAACGGACCGTCAAGTTCGATATGCGTGCCGTTGGAGAAGACGATGGCCTCGCCAGCGTCCAGTTCAGCCGTCTTGTAGACGAACCGCCAGAGCACGTAGAAGCGGCTGGCGTTGTCCACGGCCGAGACATTGCCGCCCACCACTCCAGAAAGCCTGCCCATCATCGTGTCGAGCACCACGCCCTCGACCTCGGCTAGAAATTTCACGGCAGGCACCTCTTCGCCGTTGGCATACTCAACCTTCTCGTACTTCGTGAACGCCCGCAGTCCCGCACCGACGCACGCGATCACCAGGTCCGCACCGGCGATGCCCATGTCCCACAGTGTCTCCACTCGCTCGCGTACGATCTGCTGCAACTCGGGCTGAACGTCGTCCTCGTAGTTGCCGACACCAGCGGCACAGGCACGCTTGCGCGCCACCAAGGTAATACTCGCCGCCAGGGCTGCTGAATTCTGTGCGCGCAACCGCCCGGTCTTCTCAGTGTCGATCGGCCATGCTTCTGTCACCATGAACCCGGCCTTACGGAGGGCATCCACGAGCGTGGACCAACCCAGGGTTGTCTTATGGGCGTAGACGACGGTCATGGGGGCACCAGGCTTCAAGACGCGACTCGCCCCGCAAAACGCCTTGAACATCATCTCTTCGTATGCGTGGAAGGCCTTCTCGTGATCCCGGCCGTGTCGCATCGGCTCAGCTATCGCTTCGCTCTTCTTCGGTGTAAGCGATGAACTAAAGTGCTCGGGCTTGGCCCCAGAAAGTGATCGCTTGAGCCAGACATAGAAAAAATCGGAGAGGTCTGCATAAGGGACGTTATCGTAATACGGCGGATCGGTAACGATCGCATCAAAGAATTCGTCGGCAAATGGTGGTTCCGTTGCAGACCCGCGAGTGACCACCGCAGGCACAACCGACTCATACGTCTCGATGGCCGCTGGAACGTCCTCAACGGCGGAAGGCCAACTGGCCGCTTCTGGGTTGAGTATATTCGACTCTGCAAAGTCCCAAACCATTGGCAGTGCATGCCGTCCAAATGTGTGGACGACACCACGGCCGCCCGTGTAGTTGAAGATACAAGATGCGGAGTTGAAGTCGGCGATGCGGTCAACCATCCCTGCGAGGAGAACATGAATGGCTTCAGTAGTGCCGGGTGAAACACCAAGGCTCGCGAGTTCGCCCGCAGCATCGCGGACGGCAGCACACAGCGAGATCAGACTCACCTGTTGCCGGGAGGTGAACAGGTCGCCCCACGTCTTCAGCCCGTAAGGCTGAACACGAAAGCCAAGCGTCCCGTATGCGGGCAACGGTTCATCTGGCACTGTCAGTCTGCTGGCTGCTGTGAGACGCTCTAGTGCACGTATCACAGACTGGTGGTTTGGGGACAAACCTTCAGCGTCTGCATCCCCCAGGTAGACTTTCCCCTGTGTGCCTCGCCGCGGCAGGCAAGCCACGCCCATTAGTTGCTGTGAATGACGTCCGGCCATCCCCTCAGTCTTTACGTATTCGTTGTCTGCCACTGTTCCGCAGAATGGACAGGTCGCGTTGCCTCCACTGGAGAACTCCTCGGGGTCAAATCCCAGTCCCGCCTCATCTTCGGTCTCCACCACCTTGAATGCGACTCGTTTCTCAACTTTCCGCAGGACCGATTTGAACGCCACGTAGCGGCCAGCCTTTTTGCAGAGCCAAGTCTGCCGCACCAACGGAACGGTCGCGCCGCACGCCGGGTTCCTGCACCGCACTGTGCGCGTCCAGAGGTACGCGACGGGCGTGAGGTAGCCAGCCGGGGCTTTGAGCGATAGCTGCGGGCCTTTGGCGAAGTCCATGGTGGCTTGCCACGACGGATCAAGCTCAATCTCTTTGGCTTCTGGGTCGGGGATGGGTGGATAGAGATCGCCGATCTCCGCCCGCACCTTCTCCAGCACCCAGTTGCCCCAATAGCGAACTTCGTTGGCCAGGCCGCCCCAGGTGGTTTCGCCCTTGGCGTTCTTCGGGCCGGTCATGCCGCGAGCGGCGGGGTCGGGCTTGCCGTACTTCTGCGGGTAGACCAGCGTGCAGAGCTGGATGATGTGGGCGACGGGGTTGAGATCGAGGGCATAGGCTTCACAGCCCAAGCGGAGGGCCTCCAGCGGGATCGCGCCACCGCCGGCGAACATATCAAGCACGCGAGGGCGGGGCGCCCGCCCACCCACGATGTCCTCCATCGTCACCCGCTCGCCGGTAAACTCAAACTCACCGACCCAAGTGGGACAGGCATTCTTGCCTGCCCTCCAGGCCACCAACTCCTCTGTAAGCCGTTCCGCGTGAGCCTTCAGGATCAGGCGTTGGGCCGTCTCGATGACGCGAGGGCTACCGGGATACTTGCAGAGGTGGGTGACGAACGCGGCGGACGTGGC
>Ga0315287_10008155_pt1 | contig 10559 bp, 8 predicted proteins | sample YL17G11_0_MG_FD_205037 | JGI IMG/M metagenome (GOLD analysis project Ga0315287, IMG submission 205037) | Sediment microbial communities from Yellowstone Lake, YNP, Wyoming, USA - YL17G11_0 | ecosystem: Environmental > Aquatic > Freshwater > Lake > Sediment | place: USA: Wyoming | collected...
ATTTTTCCTTTTTCCATGGCCGAAACGATGCCGGTGATGATGTCCTGGATGTAAGTGTAGTCCCGGGTCTGGGAGCCGTCCCCGTAAATCCCGATCGGGTCCCCGCGCAGGGCCGCGCGGATGAATTTGTGGAACGCCATGTCCGGCCTCTGCCGGGCCCCGAACACCGTGAAGAACCTGAGCATGGTGGTCTGGACATCAAAATTTTTGTAATACAGATAACAGAGCGACTCACACGCGAACTTGGTCACGCCGTAGGGAGAGAAGGGCCGCTTGGCCGCGTTCTCCGGGGTCGGGTACTGGTCGGTGGTCCCATAGACCGAACTGGTGCTGGCAAAGACCAGTTTCAAGTCCGGGTAATCGAGCATGGACTCCAGGAGCCGCTGCGTGACCTTGATGTTGTTTTCCAAATAGTGGTCGAAGTCTTTCCCCCAACTGGTGCGAACCCCGGCCTGGGCCGCGAGATGGAAAATGCTGTTGACCCTCCCCAGCAGAGGCTTGAGTTCGATCTCTTTGAGGTTGGCCTCGATGAACTCGAAGCGCTCCCTGCCCGCAAGCTTGGCCATGTTTTTTTCCTTGATCCAACGCGGGTAATAATCGGTGAAGCAGTCGATCCCGATCACGCTGTCTCCCTGGGCGAGCAGCCGCTCCGCCAGGTGGGACCCGATAAAACCGGCGACTCCGGTCAATAAATATCGCAACTATTCACTCCTTTACTTCTCGAACAACTTCTTAATTTTTTTCGCGTCCGGGTTTTTGACCACGCCTTTTTCCGTGATCAGCGCGCTGATCAGGCTTGCGGGAGTGACATCAAAGGCCGGGTTCGCGCATTCGATGCCCCGGGCCGCGATGCGCATCCCCCGGATCTCAAAAACTTCCTTGTGGTCCCGCTCCTCAATGGGTATGTGAGATCCGTCCCTGCACTTGAGGTCTATGGTCGAAAGCGGCGCAGCAATATAAAAAGGGATCTTGTGGTGACGCGCGAGCACGGACAGCGAATAGGTCCCGATCTTGTTGGCGGCGTCCCCGTTCCGGGCCACGCGGTCCGCGCCCACGATGATCTTGTCAACTTTTTTGTTCTTGATCATCCATCCCGCCATATTATCACAGATCAACTTGACCGGGATGCGGTCCTGCTTCAGCTCCCAGGCCGTGAGCCTGGCGCCCTGGAGCAGGGGCCGGGTCTCGTCCGCGATCACCCTGATGCGCTTGCCCTGTTTGATTGCGCTCCGGATCACGCCCAGCGCAGTGCCGTGTCCCCCGGTCGCGAGAGCGCCCGCGTTGCAGTGGGTGAGCACAATGTCCCCGCTCTTCAGAAGCTGAGCGCCGTTCTCGCCCATCCTGCGGTTGATCTCGATGTCCTCTTTGAGTATTGCCTGCGCCTCCGCGATCAGCGCTACGCTGCGCTCCTTTGCCGATACCCCGAGCAAAGTGCTGGCCTTTTTCCTCATCCGCTCTATGGCCCAGAACAAATTGACCGCGGTGGGCCTGGTGGCCGCAAGCCGTTTGGCCGCTTTCTGAAAATTTTTCCACCAGGATTCGGGGGTCTTTATTTTATTCAACTCAATTGAAGCCAGGGCCAGCCCGAACCCGGCCGCAACCCCGATGGCAGGCGCTCCCCGGATCGCCATGTCCTCAATGGCCCGGGCCACCTGCTCGCAGGTGCGGAGCCGCAGATAGACTTTCCTGCCGGGCAGCAGGCGCTGGTCCAGCATCACCACCCTGCCCTTTTGAAAATATATGGTTCTAAAACTCATTCGCTCCAGGACTTCACCAGCGAGAACCCGGCAAAATTCGCCGAACTCCCCAGCTCTTCCTCTATCCTCAATAATTGATTGTATTTCGCGATCCGCTCGCTCCGGCTGCAGGACCCGGTCTTGATCATGCCCGTGCCGGTCGCCACCACCAGGTCTGCGATGAAAGTATCCTCGGTCTCCCCGCTCCGGTGGCTGATCACCGCGCTGTACCCTGAATGGTTGGCCAGCTCAATCGCCTCCATGGTCTCGGTGAGGGTGCCGATCTGGTTGAGCTTGATCAGAACGGAATTGGCCACTCCTTTCTTGATGCCTTCCGAGATGCGCTTGATGTTGGTGACGAAAATGTCGTCGCCCACCAACTGGATTTTGTCGCCCAGCTTTTCAGTCATCAACTGCCAGCCCTCCCAGTCGTCCTCGGCAAGGCCGTCCTCAATGCTGATGATCGGATAGCCGGCGACCAGACGGCTGAAATATTCAACCATCTGCTCGCTGGTGAGCGCCTTGCCCTCTGCTTCCAGGCGGTAGCGGTGGCTCTGGTAGAATTCGCTGGAGGCCGTGTCCAACGCGATCGCAACCTCTTTTCCGGGGTTGAACCCGGCTTTTTCTATGGCGCCGACCAGGAACTCGATTGGCTCCTGGTTGGACTTCATCCTGGGCGCGAACCCGCCTTCATCCCCCACGCCCGTGGCCATGCCCTTGGACTTGAGGAGCGACTTCAGGCAATGGAACACCTCGGTGCCCCAGCGCAGGGCCTCGGCGAAAGTCTTTGCGCCGCCGGGAACGATCATGTATTCCTGGAAGTCGATCTTGTTATCCGCGTGCTGACCCCCGTTGAGAACGTTCATCATGGGAGCGGGCAGCACCCGGGAGAAGCGTCCGCCCAGGTACTGGTAGAGCGGCATCTCGTAGTACGCGGCCGCGGCGCGCGCGCAGGCCATGGAAACTCCGAGTATGGCGTTGGCGCCGAGCTTGGACTTGTTCTCGGTGCCGTCCAAATCGATCATTGCCCGGTCGATTTCCAATTGCTTGTCCGCGGCCATGCCCGTTATTTTTTTGGCGATCTTATCATTAACATTCCTGACCGCTTTCTGCACGCCTTTGCCCAAATATCTTTTGGCGTCTCCGTCGCGGAGCTCGAGCGCCTCGTGCTCTCCGGTGGACGCCCCGCTGGGCACCGCGGCCCGGCCTTTGATCCCGATTTCCAGCTTGACCTCGACCTCAACGGTCGGGTTGCCGCGCGAGTCGAGAATCTCCCGAGCTTGGATTTCCTCTATCTTTATCATTCCTGGCCCTCCTTTTCAACCCTTGGTTCGATGGAACTGATAATAACCTTCGCCGCTGATTCTGCAATCAATTCCAATCCGGCCCGGTTGGGATGGATGATGTCTTTGTCCGGTTTGTCAAACAAATTTTTAACACCGCGTTCCCGGAAAATCAAATCCAGGTCCAGGAGCGCCGCCCCATTATCCTGCGCCGCCCGGCGCGCGGCCTGGTTGTAGCGGTCGTGGATGCCTTCCAGATATTTGTCGTCCCTGGTAAAGCCGAGGTATTCGAAAAAGTCCGGGAGCGGCGCCAGCCCGAACCCCGCGGGCCTGGTGGCGACTACTGCCCTGGCGCCCGAGGCTTGAGCCATTCTCACCATCTCATCAATATTGGATTGATATTTGTCCACCGAGACCCGAAATTTGTCCGCCTGTTTTTTCTTCGCTTTCAGTTGCGCCGAGGCCGCGGCCTTGTTGAGCAACTGGTAGGTCCGGAGTATCGCGAGCTGGTCGCGCAATTTGGTTATGGGCGATTCCGGTTTTGGGGATTGTTCGTCGTCCGAGAATCCCCTGGCCAGCCAGAGGTCGTTCCAGCCGTAGAAAATCACGACCAGGTCCGGGTGGTATTGGTCGATCACTTCTTTCAAAAGCCGCTTGCCCTGCCATGAGGAATATCCGGGCACGCCGAAGTTGTAAACCTGGAACGCGTGTCCGGCTCGGATGAGTTTCAGGGCTTGCCCGAGCATTTCCGGGTAGGCGCCTTCCCTGGTGCCGAAAGTGACCGAGTCGCCCAGGCAGGCGATGCGCGGCATCCCTTCCGGTTTTTGCTTTTGAAAATCCGCGCCCCGGAAACCCTGGCGGTTGAGCGGTCCGAAGCCCGGTCCGAAGTCGTACCCCGGTCTCATCCGGAAAAGCAGTCCCGGGTCCAGCTCGAATACCTGGTGCAGCTCCGCCCGGTTCGGGTACCCGAATTCCATGTAGCTGAGGCTGCGCTGGTAGTGGAAATGGATGAGGTGGAGCGAGATTTCCAGGCCCGCGAAAAAAACAGCGGCGGCAATCAGGGCAAAAAATATCCGCTTCTTTGTGCTCAATTTTATTTCCCGCAGTCCTGCAGAAATTTTTGAAAACCGGGCATGGCTTCGATCAATTCGGCCAGACGCTCCGCGGTGATTTTGTGCCCCCACTTGTTGGGGTGGCCCGGGTCAACCATCAGCATCCGCCAGGGTTCCTTTTTCAGGTCGTCTTCCCGGTCCTTGGAAAATACCCGGGGCGTGTATTCTCCGAACAGCCCGCGCAGGTCCAGCAAGGGGATGGCCATGTCCGCGGCCAGCCTCTGATTTATCTTGAGCATATCCCACTCCTGCCATCCGGGCGGGACCGCGACCCCGCTTTTCTGCGCAGCCTGCTTGAGCACATCAAACGACTGGTCCGTTGGCAAACTCGGGAAGTCGTCGTTGAGGATGATCAGTCCGCAGCCGGTTTTTCCGCATTGATCGTTAATCGTTTCCAGGTTCGCCCGGTAATCGCTTTCGCTGACTTTTCTCTTGAGCTTCGGGATGTAGGTCTTGGGGTCCAGGCTCAAGCCCTGCCTGCGCCGCTGAGTGTAGACCACACCGGCCTTGAGCAGTTTGTATATTTGGAGGCGCCGGAGCAGAAGATCAACCCTGCTTGGCTGCCAGGTGCCCACAGAAAAATGCTCGGCGTCCGAGAGCAGGGCCGGGTATCGGTCGTTCATCCCGAAGCTCGCGATCACCAGGTCCGGTTTCAGTTTTTGGCCCAAGCTCAGGAAAAGCTGCCTGCCCTGGAAGGATGTGTATCCGGTGACGCCCAGGTTGATGACTTCGATGTCGCATCCGGGATGATTTTTTTTAAGCGCGGTTGAGAGCTGGGCCGGATAAGTCTCGTCGTCGGCAACGCTCCATCCGAAGGTCGTGGAATCGCCCAGGCACACGATCCGGAAAGAGCCGGGCCGCTTCTCAACCTGAAAATCCGGGCCGCGGAAACCCCGGTTGTTTATCCGCACCGGCTTCAAATAAACGCCCCTGGCGTCCAGGGTCTGGTCGGGCTTGAATTTCCAGAACACCTCGCGGTCGAACTCGACCGTGCGGTTGGCGACGCGGCGGAACCGGCTCATGTCAAAGACGGGCATGCCCAGCAGGTCCGCTGAAAAATTAAAATAGAACTGAAAGTCATGAACCCGCAGCACAACCTCTACAATTCCAAAAAAAATGACCACCGCCAGAAATGAAAAGAGCGCCTGCCGGGCTCTCGAGATTTTATCCGGCACCCTTCAGCACCTCCAGGTACGCGCTGACCAGGCTTTGCCGCATTTTATCGAAAGTGAATTGTTCCTTGACCCGCAGCTGCCCGGCCGCGGACAGGTTCAGCCGCAGTTCCGGGGTTTCCAGGAGCGCGCGCAATTTAGCGGAAAGCTCCAACACATCCCCGGGCTGGAACAGGATCCCGGTCAAGCCGTCCTGGACCACTTCCGGGATGCCGCCCGCGATTGAACCAACGGCCACGCAGCCCGCGGCCATGCCTTCCGCAAGGCTCAGGCCGAAACCCTCCTGCCAGCTCCCCAGATAAACGATCATGGCCTTGTGGTATTTTTTAACCAGTTCTTCCTGCGCCAGCTCGCCCATGAACCTCAGGTCCAGGCCCAGGCTCAAGAGCCTCGCCCAGGCCCGGGTGTGGGCATATTCCTTGCCGATCACTTCAACGCGCAGGCCGGGCAAATCATCGATGATCATCTTCAAGGCCGAGAGCAGGGTGCCCAGGCCCTTGCGCCATGAGTCCCTGCCCGCCAGCAGGATCAGGGGTTCGCGCTCCGGTCCGGCCGGCGCGAAATATTTTTCAAAGTCGATCGCGATGGGCACCAGGAACACTTTCTTGTTTTCAACATATTTTGCCACGGCCTGGCTGTGCACGAACACCGCGGTTGCGGCCTGCACGCTGGTCATATAATGGTCTTTGCGCTTGTTCTGGAGCAGCCACCGGAGCGGGGCGTCCGGTCCCGGGAAATAGCGGCGCTCGGACCAGTAGTAGTCGTGGAGATCCGCGATCACCGGCACCTGGCTATTTGAGAAATCCTTTGGCCGCGCGCCTTTGATGTCGATGATGTGGATCAGGTCGTACCCGGCTTGGGGGGCCTTTTCCATGAAATCAATTTCCGCATGGTCCTGGAGCACGGTTTTCAGGGCTTGCGCATAGGTGGTGACGCCGGTGATGGCCTTGCCCGGCCGATAGACCGCTGCGATCCTGATCAATTTCATTAGTCCTCCCGCCACCAAAACTCAAAGTCTTCAATCCGCTCCTTGCGCATGTAGCCGGCATTCAGCCAATTCCAGAATTCTGTAAAATGCATTGCCTGGCTATAGGAGTCCTCAGGCTCCAAAGCATTTATATCATTATGCGCCAAAACTACCAACTTGGGTCTGCGGTTTTTGAGCTCGGAGAGGAAAATCCCGCGCCATTTGCTTTGCATCCTTTCAGCCAGTCCGGTCCTGGGCTCGAAATCCAGCGGGTAGTCGGAATGGAACCGGGAAGGAGAGCGCCGCGCTGAAAGGTAATTGATGAGCGGCTCGTACCCGAAAATGAGCACATGTTCATCGGGCCTGGTGCGTTCCCTGATCCAGCCCGCGACCACATAATCCGCCAGGGAGCTGAAATCCTTTTTGCCCCCCTCCATCGGCTCCTGGAAAAGGGAAAGATACTGGTTCCGGCTGATCCTTCCCGTCAGATAATCCCAGGTCTGATAGTGATATTGGTTCGAATAGTACATGCGGAGCGAGATGACCATCCAGGCAACAACTATGAGCGCGGCTGCAGCCCGCCAGGCCATCCCCGTCCTGCCCCTTCCGGCCTGGGCGCCCACGGCCATGACCAGGCCCGCGGCAGGGATCAAGACCAGGAAATGGTAAAGGAAGAACCGGGCCTGCAGCACAATTTCCAATACCCCGGCGATGAACCAGGCCAGGGCGAGAAACATTGCGGGCTGACGCCGATATTTTAAAGCGCGAAAAAAACCGACTGCGGCCAGGACCAGTCCCGGCCCGAAATTGATCCAAAGCTCTTTTTGCAGGACATAAAGCAGGGTTTCTTTGGGGAGGCGATGCCCCTGGAGGTGGAACCAGTTGAACAAGACCACCTCTTCAAAAAATTCTTGTCCAATGCCGCGCAGCCAAAAATAGATGAGCCAGCCCATGAGGCCGGCGCCAACCCCCAGGGAAAAAGCAATGACCGCGCGGTATTTTTGCTTTGAAAACAGGAACAAATAAATCAGGAACGCGATCACCAGCCACGCGCTGCTCGGCTTGAACATCAGCATCTGGCTCAGGACCAGGCCGGCTGCGGTCCCAGAAAACGAGCGCCGCAATGCCTTTTCGCTTTGGCTGCTTTCAAAGACCAGGAGCGCGGCCAGCGGCGAGAGCGGCATCATGAAAGTCTCGGCCTGGTCGTTCCACCAGCAGGAGCTGAAAACGCAGAGCAGCGGTATCGCGGCAAAAAGCGCGCTGAGAAAAGCGACTTGATCGTTGAAAATTTTCCGGGCCAGCATGAAGAGCAGGATCAATGTTGAGATGCGCGCGAGCAGGTCTCCCAGATTCGGGCCCCATGTAGCGCCTTGGCTGACTTTCAGAAAAATGGCATAGACCAGGTACAAGTTCGGGCCTTTGTGCTCGAATGCGTATTGGTAGGGCCACCATTCGCCCAGCCAGCACCATGCCACATAAGAATATATCCCCTGGTCGCGCGTGAAAGGGATGGGCAGAAAAAGTATCCCGGACGCCGCGAATATCAGCACCAGAATAACCAGGCCCAGGAGCGCGAGTCTTCTGCTCATTTCCTTGCGCTCCTTAGTTCGAACAGACCGGGGTATTTTTTGGAAATCCATTTGTCCAGGTCAAATCCTCTCCTTGCCCTGGCGAAAATTTCTTTGCGCGCCTTCAAGTCCGCGGAAATAAAGCGCAGGAAATCCACCCGGGCCTTGACCGCGTTCCACGGGTTGTTGAGCAAGCCGCCCGCGAAAGACCCCCATTCGTAAAACAACAACCAGGGCAGATTTTTTATTATTATGGAAAGGTCCCAGTTCCTGACAATGGTGCGCAAACGGTTCCTCGGGAGGCAATAATTCTTTATGCCCATGCCGGTCGTGGTTTCCGAGCCCAGGTGGCTGAGCACCGCGGCCGGGCAATAGACCGCGCTGAAACCCGCGCGCTGCGTCCGGTAAGCGATGTCCGCGTCCTCGTAATAAATGAAAAAATCCTCGGGATAAAACCCAAGCTCGCGCAGCATTTTCCCGCGATATAGACCGCCCACCCCGCACGCGCCGAACACCGGCTGCTGCCGGTCCTGGTCCCCGGGCACGAATAAATACACCAGCCCGTTCCTTCCCGGATAAAGACCGCCGGATTCAAACTTGCCGCTCTTCTGGCTGAGCACCTTGCACGCGACCATGCCCAGGCCCGGGTCAGAGTCCAGCGCAGAAACCATTTGCTTGAGCCAGTCTTGATCCGGGACCGCGTCGTTATTGAGCACGGCGATCTCCTCTCCCTTGCTTCGCCGGAACCCTTCATTGCAGGCAAACGCAAAACCCTTGTTTGCGCCGAGTTCGATGACTTTTATGGACGGAAACTTCTCGCGGATTTTTTTTGGGGAGCCGTCATTGGAGCCGTTGTCCACCACGATCGTCTCGAAATCTTCATAACTCTGGCGCATCAGCCCATCAAGGCAGTCGTAAATGAACGGGTCCCCGTTCAGGTTCACGATGATCACGGATACTCTCATCGCAGTTCCTTGTATCCTTCCCGCATCCAGGACACCAGCTCGGGCAAACTTATTTTGCGCATTTTTTTTGTCGCCCTCCGTTTCTGGAGGCGGCCCGGAAAAGATAAAATTCCGGTCACGCTCCCGGAAAGAAAGGCCTTGATCTGGCCGGATTTCAACAGGTGATAGAAAAACCCGCGCAGCCAGCCCCAGAAAATAAAAGGGCTGAAAAACGCGATCAAGCTTGTGGGCACATTGTCCCAGAGCAGAAAAAAACGGTTGCGCGAGATCAGGGACACGCGCCGCCCGCTCTCCATCCGCTTCGGGCCGGTATGGTCGCCGAGCACCGTGCTCGCGCCCCGGTGATATGCGATCGCGCCCTCCGCGAGCATGCCCTTGAATCCCGCGAGCCGGGCGCGCAAGAACAAGTCAACATCCTCAAGATAAGCGAAATAATCTTCGTCCAGCTTTCCGACTTTTTCGAAAAGCCTCTTGCGCACCAGCATGGCCGCGCCCGAGGCCAGAAAAACTTCCATTCCACTAACCTTCCCGGAAAAAAGCTCATCCTCAAAAATCGCCCTGGGCCGGGCCTGTATCCCGTAGCCCACGCCCGCGCTCTCAATGACCTCCCGGTTTTCCATCCTCAAAACCAGCGTCGCGAAAAAATCCATGTCCTGATACCGGGCGCTACATTCCGCAAGGACCGAGAGCCATCGCTCATCCGCGACTGCGTCGTTGTTGAACACCGCGATCAAGTCCGCCTGCGCCTGCTCGATGCCGCGGTTCACCGCGCCGGAAAATCCATGGTTCTTTTCCAACTTGATTATCCTGGGCTTGAGCGGGTGGCTTTGCGCGAGCGCGACCGAGTTGTCAATTGAGCCGTTGTCAACCAGGATGGTCTCAAAATCCTTCTCGCTCTGACTCGCGAGCGAGTCCAGGCACGCGCCCAGATAGGCTGCGCCGTTATAATTCGGGATGACCACGGATATTTTGGGAATGTTATTTTCCAATACCTACCATTTTCTTTGAATTCTCGGTTTGAGCAAGCCCGGCCCCGCATGATATTGGACACCCCGGGCCGGGCTTTGGTTCGGTTTGCCCATGAAGATTTTGACGGCTAAAATCAATCCTGATGAGAACCGTCGGGATCACCACCACCGTGCCCGTGGAAATAATAATTGCCGGAGGCGCAACTCCCGCGGACCTCAACAACCTCTTCATCAACCACCCCCATCGCGGCCAAATGATCAGCCGGGCCGAGTCCTTCGGCTTTCCCGGGAACCTCTGCTCCTGGATCAAGGGCATTTTTCAGGTCGCGAATGAGGCGGGCATCAAGGAGGTGATCGGGGTCACGCGCGGGGACTGCTCGAGCACGGAAAAACTGCTGGAGGTTTTTGACCTGGTCGGCCTGAAAAAAACCCCGTTCGCTTTCCCCGCGGACCGCGACCGGAGAGCGCTGAGAAAAGAGTTGGTCCATTTTGCAAAGTATTTTCATACCAGCATGGCGAAGGCTGAAAAAGTAAGGAAGGCCCTGGCAGGTGTGAGAAAGAAACTTGCCGAGCTGGACCGCATGACCTGGCAGACCGACCAGGTCTCCGGCTTCGAAAATCATCTCTGGCTGGTCTCGGCCAGCGATTTCAACCGCGATTTGAAAAAGTTCGAGAAGGGCCTGGATGATTTTTTAAGGGAGGCGAAGCAAAGGGAAAATTTCCCGCAAAAAATACGGCTTGCTTATCTGGGCGTGCCCCCGATCTTCGACGACCTCTATCAGACCATT
>Ga0315287_10008157_pt1 | contig 10558 bp, 10 predicted proteins | sample YL17G11_0_MG_FD_205037 | JGI IMG/M metagenome (GOLD analysis project Ga0315287, IMG submission 205037) | Sediment microbial communities from Yellowstone Lake, YNP, Wyoming, USA - YL17G11_0 | ecosystem: Environmental > Aquatic > Freshwater > Lake > Sediment | place: USA: Wyoming | collected...
CGCCTCGTGTACCCGCGAGGCCCTCGCGGCCGACGCGGTGCGAATCCTCTCGTACGGCACCGGCCAAGGCTATCCGCCCCTGCGGGAGATCCTCGCCGCCGAGCACCGTGCGGACCCCGATCAGGTCCTGGTCACCAACGGATCGCTCCAGGGCTTCGTGTTCCTGCTGGAGACGCTCCTCAGCCCGGGCGACCTGGTGGCGGTCGAGAGCCCCACCTACGACCGCGCGCTGCTGCAGCTGCGCCTGCACGGCATGGACGTCCTGCCGATCCCCATGGACGATGACGGGTTGATCGTGGAGGCGCTCGCCGAGGCGTGTGCCGCGGGGCGCGTGCCCAAGCTCATCTACACGATCCCGAACTTCCAGAACCCCTCCGGCGCCACCCTGACCGCCGAGCGCCGGCGCGCCCTCGTCGAGGTGTGCGAGCGCCACGACGTCCTGATCCTCGAGGACGATCCGTACGGCAGGCTGCGCTTCGAGGGCGAGCCGATCCCGGGCATCTGGGAGACGGCCGAGCCCGGCAGGGTCATCTTCACCTCCTCCTTCTCGAAGACCGTCGCCCCCGGGCTGCGCGTCGGCTACCTGGTCTCGCCCCCGGCGATCGCGGCGACGCTGGCCGCCGCAGCGTCGCGCACCTACATCTCGCCGGCACTCCTCTCGGAGGCCGCCATCGCGCAGCTGATCCGGGGCGGGCACCTCGAGGGGAACATCGCCCGCGTCACCGACCTGATGCACGAGCGGCGCGACGCCATGATCCGCGGGATGCGCCACATGCCCGAGGGCACGCGCTGCGTTCCGCCGCTCGGGGGCTTCTTCTGCTGGCTGACGCTGCCGGAGGGCATGTCGGCCGACGACCTCTTCGACGACGTCGCCGCCGCGGGGATCGCCTACGTCAAGGGCAGCGACTGCGTGCTCGAGGGCGGTGAGCGCACCCTGCGCCTGGCCTACAGCGGCGTCAGCCCGACGGAGATCGAGGAGGGCATGGAGCGGCTCGGCGCGGCCTTCCGCGCCGCCGCAGTCACGTCGCGGTAGGGCGGCTGGTGGCGGCGCCGGACGAGGGTCCCGACCGCGGTGGGCTCGACGAGCGCCAGGTGCGCCAGCTCGCGCTGGCGGGCGGGCTCGTCCTCGCGGCGAGCCTCGTGCTGCTGTTCATCGTCGAGAACAGCCACGACGTGCGGGTGTCGTTCGTCTTCTTCTCGGCCACCATCTCGCTGATCTGGGTGATCGTGCTCTCCGCGGTGGCGGGGGCGATCGCGGGCCTGGTGATCGCGCGGCTCGTCCGGACCCGCTTCTTCGGAGGCATGGAGTGACGCACATCCTGGTGACCAACGACGACGGGGTCTCCTCCCCGGGCCTGCTCGCGCTCAAGCAGGCACTCGAGCCGGTGGGGCGGGTGAGCGTGATCGCCCCCGACTCCAACCGCAGCGCGATCGGCCGGGGGATCACCATCCACAATCCCCTCCACGTCGAGGATGTGCGGCTCGCCGACGGCTCGCCGGCCCTCGCCACCGACGGCACCCCGGTCGACTGCGTGCGCCTGGCGATGCTCGGCCTGCTGGAGGGCGGCCCCCCCGACGTGATCGTCAGCGGCATCAACCTCGGCGTCAACCTGGGCGACGACGTCACCTACTCGGGGACCGTCGCGGCGGCGCTCGAGGGGGTGCTCCTCGGATGGCCCGCGATCGCCGTCTCGGCGCAGACCACCGATCCCGAGGCCGATCAGTGGGACGGCCGGGCCTACGACTTCCGCGGCGTCGCCTCGTTCGCCGCCCGCCTCGTGCCGAAGGTGCTCCACCCCGACTTCCCGGCGCGCGTCATCCTCAACGTCAACGGCCCCGGGCTGCCGCCGGAGGGCATCCGCGGGGCCCGCGTCACCCGCCTCGGCCGGCGCGTCTACAACGACGAGCTGACGCTCATGTCGACCGAGGGGGCCCGCCGCCGCTTCACCATCTACGGCGGCACGGCGACCCACCACGGCGAGCTGGGCACCGACTTCGCCGCGATCGACGACGGCGCGATCTCGGTCACGCCCATGCACTTCGACCTGACCGACCTCGGCGGCATGGATCACCTGGAGCGCCTGTCGCTGCACGATCTCGTCGGCCCGGACGACGTGGAAGTCGACGGGTGAGCGGGTTCGATCCGATCCTGCTGGATCTCGACGGGACGGTGATCGACTCGGTCGCGCTGATACGCGAGTCGCACCGCCACGCCGTGCGGACCGTCCTCGGCGAGGAATGGTCCGACGAGCGGCTGGTGGCCAACGTCGGCCGGCCGCTCATCGAGCAGATGGCCGTGTTTGCGCCCGACCGCGCCGAGGAGCTCTACAGCGTCTACCGCGTCTGGAACCACGCCCACACCGCCGACCTGCTGCTCGCCTACGAGGGTGTCGAGGAGGTGCTGCTCGGCCTGCGGGCGTCCGGCCGGCGTCTGGGCATCGTCACCTCCAAGACCCACGACGCCGTCGATCTCGCCTGGAGCGTGCTGCCTTCCCTGCGCGACCTGTTCGACGTGGTGATCGCCGCCGAGGACAGCGAACAGCACAAGCCCCACGCGGCGCCGATCCTCGAGGCGCTCGCCCGGCTGGGCTCCGGCGTGGAGAGCGCCTGCTACGTCGGCGACGCGCCCTTTGACATCCAGGCCGGCCGCGCGGCGGGCGTCACGACGATCGCCGTGCCGTGGGGGTTCTTCTCGCGTTCGGCCCTCGCGGCCGAGGGGCCCGACGCCTTCGCGCAGACGCCGGCCGAGCTCATGCGGATGTGCCTCGAGGGCTTCTGACATGACCGCCCCCCGGGAGCGTGCGGCCGAGTTGCGCGACCTCATCGACGAGGCCAACCACGCCTACTACGTCCTCGACATGCCCACCGTCGAGGACATCGTCTACGACGACTGGATGCGCGAGCTCGAGGCCCTCGAGGCCGCCGACCCGTCGCTGAGGACCCCCGACTCGCCCACCCAGCGCGTCGGCGCCGCGCCCTCGCAGCGCTTCGCGCCGGTCACCCACCGCCGTCCGATGCTCAGCCTCGCCAACGCGCGGGGCCCCGAGGAGCTGATCGCGTGGCACCGCCGCGCCCGTGCGGTGATGGAGCAGGAGGGGCTCGGCGAGCGCGAGGTGGAGTTCGTCGTCGAGCCGAAGATCGACGGCCTGGCGATCTCCCTGGTCTACGAGGACGGCCGCTTCGTCCAGGGGGCGACCCGCGGCGACGGGGTGATGGGCGAGGACGTCACCGCCAACCTGCGCACGATCCGCGCGATCCCCCAGCGGCTGAGGCTGCCCGGGGGGCAGGCGCCGCCGGCCGTCGTGGAGGTGCGCGGCGAGGTCTACCTGCCGCTCGCCGCCTTCGCCGAGCTGAACGCGACCCGCGTCGAGGCGGGCCTGCCCACCTTCGCCAACCCGCGCAACTCGGCGGCAGGGAGCCTGCGTCAGATGGACCCCGCGGCGACCGCCGAGCGGCCGCTGTCGATCTGGTGCTACGGGATCGGCTACTCCGAGGGCCTCTCCCTGGGATCGCATTCGGCCTCCCTCGACTGGCTCCGCGGCGCCGGCCTGCGCGTCAACCCGGAGATCCGGGTGGTGGGCACGATCCAGGACGTCCAGGCCGAGTGCGAGGCGTGGGAGGCCCGGCGCGGGACGGTCGACTACGACATCGACGGCGCCGTCGTGAAGATCGACGACGTCGACGTCCAGGACCGCCTCGGCGTGGTCGGTCGCGCGCCGCGCTGGGCGATCGCCTACAAGTTCGCCCCGACGACGGCCGTCACCACGCTGAACGACATCATGGTCAGCGTGGGCCGGACCGGGGCCCTGGTCCCGTTCGCCGTGCTCGAGCCGGTCTCCGTGGGTGGTGCGACCGTGAGGCTCGCCACGCTCCACAACCAGGAGGACGTGGCGCGCAAGGGCCTGCTGGTGGGCGACCGCGTGATCGTCCAGCGCGCCGGTGACGTGATCCCTCAGGTGGTCGGCCCGCTCACCCAGGAGCGCACCGGCGCCGAGCGCCCCTGGTCGATGCCCGAGCGATGCCCGGCCTGCGACACGCCGGTGGTCCAGCCGCCGGGCGAGGTGCAGATGCGATGCCCCAATCGTTCCTGCCCCGCCCAGATCCAGCAGGGGCTCTTCCACTTCGCCTCGCGTGGGGCGATGGACATCGAGGGACTCGGCGAGAAGACCATCCGCCGCTTCTACGACGAGGGCCTCCTGACGAGCTTCGCCGACATCTACCACCTCCACCTCCACCGTGACCGGCTGGTCGCCATGGAGGGCTTCAAGGACGTGTCGATCGACAACCTGCTCGCCGCGATCCGGGCCTCCACCGGCCGGCCGTGGTCGCGCGTCCTCTACGGGCTCGGCATCCGTCACGTCGGCGACGTCACGGCCCAGGCGATCGTCGCCGTGGCGCCCTCCCTCGACGCGCTGCTGGAGGCCGACGCGCAGACCCTCGCTCAGGCCGAGGGCGTCGGGCCGGTGGTGGCCGAGTCGGTCATGGAGTTCCTCTCGTCTCCCGCCAACCGGGAGCTGCTCGAGCGCCTGCGCGCCGCGGGCCTGAGCGTCGTGTCGGAGGGGCCCACGGGTCCGGTGGACGGTCCCCTGTCGGGGATGAGCGTCGTCATCACCGGGGGCCTCGAGGCCTTCTCCCGCGACGACGCCAAGCGCGCCGTAGCCGAGGCCGGGGGCAAGGCCACCGGGTCGGTGAGCAGGTCCACCTCCTTCGTGGTCGCCGGGGCGGACCCGGGCTCGAAGCTCGAGAAGGCGGCCTCCCTGGGCGTGCCGGTGATCGACGAGGAGGTGTTCCTCGAGGTCGTCGCAGGCCGACAGCCGCCGCCCGAGCGAGAACCGGCCGAATGAGGTCCGCCGCCGCGACGACCGCCGCGATCCTCGCGGTCGTCGCGGCACTCGGCTCGGCGGTGGTCTGGACCGCCGGACGCAACCTGCTCGACGAGGACCGCTTCGCCGACCGTGTCGTGGCGGCCCTCGGCTCGACCTCCGGGCGCGCTGCCGTGACCGTGAACGTGGTCCAGGCCGTCCACGAGCGCCCTCCCGTGACGATCCCGACCAGCGAGGAGTACGCGGTGGTCGCCCGGGCCGTGGACATCGTGGCCGACTCGCCCGGGTTCTCCGCCGCGCTGAGGCCGGCCGCGGTCGCCGCGCAGCGGCAGCTCGTCGAGGAGCCCGGCGAGCCGGTGGAGCTCGATCTCGGGGCGCTTCGCGGGCCTCTCGCGCCCGAGCTCGCCGCGCTCGATCCGCGTCTCGCAGCGCGGCTGCCCGCGGCTCCGGACCTGGTCGCGGTCCGCGTCTCGACCGGGCTCGAGGTTCCCGTGATCCCCGGGTCCGGGCTGGCGGGGCGCGTGCCCGGCGTCGCGGCGTCCCTGGCCCTCGTTGCCGCCCTGCTCGCCGCGGCCGCCCTTGCGCTCAGCGACCGCCCGGGCGGGACGGCCCGCCGCATGGCCTCGGCGCTGATCTTCGCCGCTCTCGTGCCGGCTGCCATCGGCGTGCTCGTCCCGCGCGTCGCCGAGGCCGCAGTCGGACCACCGGATCAGGATCTGGCCCGAGACCTCGCCGAGCGCCTTCTGTCCGGCTGGATCGGCCCGGCCATCGCCCTGGCGGGCGCGGCCGTCGCCCTCTTCGCCCTCAGCGCCCTCAGGGGCGGGGAGGGTCCTCGGATCCGGCCGCGAGGAGGGTGACCACCCGGTCCTGGGTCGCGCGCGCGCCCAGGATGTCGGCCGTGTTCATGATGAGCGCGAACGCGTAGTGCTCGCCGCCGCGGCTCACCACGCGCCCGGCCATCGCGCTCACGCCGTTGAGGTAGCCGGTCTTGGCCCGCACCCGCCTGGTGGCCGGACCGGTGAGGAAGCGCCGTATCAGGGTGCCCTGTCCGCCCTGGGCTAGCGAGGAGATCAGGGCCGTCCCCCAGATCGTGTCACCGTCCGCGTCGGCGATCAGGCGGACCAGCGACGATGCGGCCAGCCGGTTCTCGCGCGAGAGGCCCGAGCCGTCGACCAGGTGGTCGGAGTCGCTCAGGATCCCGCGACCCATGAGGAGGGCGCGGGTGCGCCCGACGCCCGCCGCGGTCGTCCCCTTCCCCGCGCCGTAGGCCCCGACGTCCTTGGCGAGCGTCTCGGCGATGAAGTTGTCGCTCTCGAGGTTCATCGCCCGAAGGATCGTCGGAAGCGGCGGTGAGACAGCCGACCCGATCGGCCGGGCCGAGGCGGGCGTGACCCCGACGGTGAGCCCGCCGACCTGCGAGACGCCGACGCCCTTCAGGGCGGCCCTCATCCGCTGCGCCGCGGCGAGTGCGGGGCTGCTGACGTAGGACGCCCGGGCGTTGCCGCTGAAGTTCTGGTTCGTGACCAGCGCCGAGAGCGGGGAGGCGTAGGCGCGGTAGTAGGACGGCCAGCCGGGCCCGAGGCGCCGTCCGTCGAAGAGGTGCTCGTCGGCGATGATCGGCCCGCGCAGCAGGCGCACCCCCTTCGCGCGGATGGGGCGCGCGAGATCCGAGATCGGGGTCGCGCGGCCGAAGAGGTAGCGCCCCGCGTACGAACGGGTCGCGAGGACCGGGTCTCCGGCGCCCTTGAGATAGACCTTGCCGACGAGCGTCCTGCCCTGGACGGACGTCTCGTCGGCCGCGAGCAGCCGCGTCGAGAACCGGAACGTGGATCCCAGCTCCAGCAGCGCCCCGGCGCTCGTGACCAGCTTCATCGTCGACGCCGGGATGCGGGGCGTGTCGGGGCGGAAGCCGCCGACCAGCTGGGGCGGGCCCTCCGCGGGGAGCCTCCACACCAGCGCGGACGTGGCCCGGTTGGACGCCGACCAGGTCGCGATGGTCTGCTGCACCGCTCCCGGCGCGGCGACCGCGGCGGGAGCGGACGCCCCCGACAGGACCGCGGCGGCGAGGAGCGCCGCCGCCGCGGCACGAGGGCCTCCCGCGGCTACACCGCGGCGAGGAGCAGTTGCTCCGCCTCCTGGGGAAGCCGGTGCCCGGCGGCCGTCACGGACCTCACGAACAGGATCTTGTCGATCCGCCCGTTGTAGATCGGCACCGACGTCTCGATGCACAGACGCACGACCTGCTTGCGCGCAAGGCCCAGCGCCTCGGACAGCTCGTCCGGGGTGAGGTGATTGGCCACGTTGACCTCCTCGATGGTTTGAGAACCCGCTCACTCGCCAGCCGTCGGGTGCATGGCTGGGGACGGGTCACGGCGAACCGGAGCGTCAGGCCCTGAGGCCGTGGGTTCGCGTGTCCATGTAACCGGGGTTATCGACCCGTTGGCGCACATTGTCAACCACCGTACCTGCTCAGTGCGGACGGCACCCGCGCCGAGGGTGACGCCGCTCGGGCGGGTCTAGGGGGTCCGGCGAATCCGGGCCGGGGCCGGCCGCAGCGTCCCGCGTGCGGACATCCACGCCCACACGCCGACGAAGCCGATCGCGACGACCAGGCCGCCCGCGACGGAGTCGAGGACGTAGTGGTTCGCGGTCCCCGTGATGGTGAGGAAGACGAGGGCGGGATAGGTCAGGGAGAGCAGCCGCAGTGGCCATGAGCGCAGGAGCACCAGGCCGACCATCCCGATCATCACCGCGTAGCCGAAGTGCATCGAGGGAACCGCGGCGTGCGGGTTGAACCAGCCCGAGAAGACCCCGCCGTGCAGGTCGACGTCGCTGAGCTTGTGGAGCGTGTCCACGAAGCCGTCGCCGGCGCCGGCGAGGCGCGGGGGCGCCACCGGGTAGACCATGAAGATGGCGAGGGCGATCGCGTTGGCCACCAGGAACGCGTTGCGCACGTACGGGTACACGCGCCGGCGGCGCTTGTAGAGCCAGACGAAGAACAGCGGCGTGATCGTCCAGTGCCCGTAGAGGTAGAAGTAGTTGAGCGCCTCGGCGAGCTGGATGTGGTTGAGCACCCATTGCTGGATGCTGGTCTCCACGAACAGGCCGGAACCCTTCTCCCAGTTGATGATGCCCGCGGCGTTCTCGAAGGCGGTCGAGGGCTTGCCGATCACCAGCGCGCGCGACAGCTGGTAGAAGAGCAGCGCCGACGCGAAGATCGCCACCTCGATCGCCCATGGGTGCCGCTTGAACGGACCCCAGGCGACGCCCCGCATCCGCGCGAGCCGCGGGCCGCGCAGCGTCGATGCCGGGAGGCCGTTCAGCGGCCCGGCCGGCTCGTCGCTCGGGGGGGTGTGGAGGAGTGTGGTCGGCATGTCGTCGGGGCGCCCGCGGAAGACCACGTCAGGCATACCCCGAAACGTATCTTGGGTAACGAGTGTGCAACAACCCCCGCACGAACTGCGTTACCAGGAATTGGGTGAGGCGCCGGTCGACCCGGCGGCCTCATCCCACCACGCAATCGGGGTGCCCGGATTTGAACCGGGGACCTCTCCGACCCGAACGGAGCGCGCTACCAAGCTGCGCCACACCCCGCCGACTAAGCGGCGTCGGAGCATCGTACCCGATCCAGGACGCCCGATCCGGGGGCGGATGCGCCCCGGAGCGATCTCAGACCGTGATGACTCCTTCGACCTCGGGGATGGCGCGGCGGAGCTCGGCCTCGATGCCGAGCGTGAGGGTGGCGGTCGACATGGGGCAGCCACCGCACGAGCCCATCATGGTGAGGTGCACGAAGCCCTCCTCGTCGAACTCCACGAGCTCGACGTCTCCGCCGTCGGCGTGGAGCGCCGGCCGGATCTGCTCCAGCACGTCCTCGATCTGCGACATGATCTCCGCCGACATGACTCCCCCTGATATCCGCTCGACCGGACACGATGGTAGCGCGATGAGGGTCGCGGCCGTCCAGATGCGCAGCACCGCCGGCCGGCCGGGCAACATCGCGACCGCCGACGGGCTCGTCCGGCGCGCGGCGGCGGGGGGTGCCCGGCTGATCGTCCTTCCGGAGAAGTGGCCCTTCATCCACGGGCCCCGCACCGCCGAGGGCGCCGAGCCGCTCGACGGCCCCTCGGTGACGGCCGCCCGCGACTGGGCCCGCGAGCTGGGGGTGGCGATCGTCGCCGGGTCGGTGATCGAGATCCGCGACGACGGTCTGCCCTGCAACACGAGCGTCCTGATCGATCCGACCGGCGCCGTCGTGGCCGTCTACCGCAAGCTGCACATGTTCGACGTCGACGTCGGCGGCGTCTCGTACCGCGAGTCGGCGGCGACGGCGCCGGGCGCCGAGGTGGTGCTCGGGCGGGTCCTCGAGCGCGGCATCGGCATGTCGGTCTGCTACGACCTGCGCTTCCCGGAGCTCTACCGCCGCCTGATGCTCGCGGGCGCCGAGGTGCTGGTGGTGCCCGCCGCCTTCACGGCGGCGACCGGGCGCGACCACTGGGAGCCGCTCCTGCGCGCGCGGGCGATCGAGAACCAGGCGTTCGTCATCGCCCCCGACCAGTACGGCGAGCACGACGACGGAACCGTTTCGCATGGCCGCAGCATGATCGTGGACCCCTGGGGCGTCGTCCTGGCGCAGGCGGGCGACGGCGAGGGCATCGCCATGGCCGACCTCGACTTCGGGCGGCTGGAGGACATCCGCACCCGCCTGCCCGCCCTGCGACATCGGCGCGAGGACGTCTACGGGGCGAGCGGCGCGCCGATCTCGGGCACGGCGAAGGGCAGTTCCGGGCTCACGTAGGCCACCCGGCCGCCGACCAGCGTGAGCCGGGGGACGAGATCCGGATCGAGGACGACGAGGTCGGCCGGGTGGCCGGGCGCCAGACCGGCCGGCAGGCCGAGCAGGCGCCGCGGCGCCTCGGTCGCCGCGGCGAGCGCCGCGGAGCGCCGGATTCCGGCGGAGACGAGGGTCGCCGGTCCGTGGTCGATCCCGAGGGCGCTCCCCGCCAGGCGCCCCTCCCAGAGCACGCGGCGTCCGTCGGAGACCACCCGGCGCGCCCCGAGCGGGTACTCGCCCGGGGGCGACCCGGCCGCGGCCACCGCGTCGCTCACCAGCACGAGGCGCCGCCCCGCGGCGCGGGCCAGGACCGCGGCGACCTCCGGCGCGACGTGCACGCCGTCGGCGATCAGCGACACGAAGGCGCGCGGCGCGGTGAGGAAGGCGACGAGCGCCGACGGGTCACGGCTCTCGATGCCCCGCATCGCGTTGAGGGCGTGCGTCGCGAGGCGGGCCCCGGCGGCGATGGCCGCGGCGCCGACGGCGTGGTCGGCCTCGGTGTGGCCCACCGCCACGATGCTGCCGCGCGCGGTGATGCGCCGGACGGCCGCGAGGGCCCCCGGCAGCTCGGGAGCCAGCGTGACGATCGCCGGGCGGAACGCGTCGAGCAGGCGGTCCACCTCCTCGGGCGCGGGCTCGCGCAGCGCGTCCGCGTCGTGGACGCCTGGGCGGGAGGGCGCGAGGAAGGGCCCCTCGAGATGGACACCGAGCGCCCGGGCGGCGTGGGGGGCGAGGCGGACCTCGGCGAGCGCGTCCGCGGCGCGGCGGTAGGCGCCGGGCGTGCGGGTCACGAGGGTCGGGCAGAAGGCGGTCACTCCGGACGCGGGGAGGGCCGCCGCCACCGCCGCGAGCGCAGCCGGGTCGTCGGCGACCTCCGCGCCGCCGAAGCCGTTCACCTGGA
>Ga0315287_10008158_pt1 | contig 10557 bp, 10 predicted proteins | sample YL17G11_0_MG_FD_205037 | JGI IMG/M metagenome (GOLD analysis project Ga0315287, IMG submission 205037) | Sediment microbial communities from Yellowstone Lake, YNP, Wyoming, USA - YL17G11_0 | ecosystem: Environmental > Aquatic > Freshwater > Lake > Sediment | place: USA: Wyoming | collected...
AGGATGGGCCGCTGCTTGAGCACGAGGATGGAGCGGATGATCGTGGTACCAGCGGAGACGCATCGGGCCGCAGGGATCGAGGTCGGGATCGGGACTGAGTGCCCGTGCACGCTGTCCGGGGAGGCCGTTGAGCGGCGGTGCGCCGCTGATCGGCCGTGACAGCACCGGGCGGCTACTCCTCCAGAATCCCCACCACGTGCTTCTCTTCCATGATGAAGACCTTCTTGCCGCCCTTGTTGTAGATCCAGTTTTCCTGCACAGCCCACGGCTGATGCACAATCGTGATCTTGGGCGCCTTACCAAGCAGGAACTCCACGGTCTCCTGGTGCAGTCCGACTTCGAACCGACCGTCGTAGATGCACGCCTTGTCAAGCTCCGGCAAGTCGGGATGAGTCTTGATGTACTCGTCCATCTGGCCGATTTTGGGCTTGATGGCTTCCTGGCCCGCGCATCCCACGATCGACAGCACCGCAGTGAGGGCAAGACAGAGACTAAGCAACGTTCGTTTCATTGTTAAACTCCTCTTCGCGGGCGAAGATTTTTACCAGTTTGTGCAATCCAACCACCTCAAGCACGTCTCGCACATACTCGTTCGGCTCGATGAGGACGAGTTCGCCGCCCTTCTTCCTCAGGGTATTGTTGCAGTAGATGAGGACGTTGAGTGCTCCGCTGTCAAGGTAGGTGATACCAGCAAGATTCATGGCAACACGCGACACGCCTTTCTCAAGAAGGGTGTTGAAGTAGGACTTGAGCACGATCGAGTCTTTGAGCCGGTCGACCTTGCCGACCACATCGATGATGTGATATTGGTTCTTTTCGCGTGTACCGATATCCATGTCTGCTCTTTCCGTGCGGTTGTCACCCAGTGTCTACCACCTCCATAATATATATATCGAGAGAATCGGAAATAAAGCGCAACTACCAAGGTCCCTGTGACGACTACTTCCCTGACGCTCGTCGGGTACCTCAGCCAGGTGCCGCCATCGCCGGGCACGTTCCCGGTCACGACCCATACACCGCGTCGCGCGCCGTGTCTTTTCCACGCTTCAGGATGCTTTCGAGATGCTTGACAAACTCCGCAGCTCCCCCCTTGTCCGGCGTGCTCTGGTCCACCGACGCGGTGATGGTGACCGGTCCATCGAGCTCGCCCTGCTTCCTGGTGCGCATGCGCACGTTGCGGCGGATGCGTTCGGCCAATTCCTGCGCCTCACGCTTATTAGTATTGGGCAGAACCACCAGGAACTGGTCGTTTGCGTACCGGGCTAGTATGTCCACTGTCCGAATGGTCTTCTTGACGACCTCGACAATGGTGACAAACAGCCGGTCGCCGCCCTCGGTGGTAAGCCGTTCGTTGATGGCGCTGAATGAGTCGACATCGATCAAGATGGCCGATAGCGCATGCTTGTAGCGCTTGGCGCGCAGGATTTCCTCGCGAAGCTTCTCGAGGTAATAGCCGTCGGCAAAGACCCGATCGACCCACGGCTCGCCCCAGGGCTTTTTTGCCTGGGTTGATTCGCGACGCGGGCTTCGTCCTGCGTGCATGGGCGCAAGCGGCTCGGGCGGATGGGCAACCACGTCGAAATAGTCGAGCGCCGCAGCCTGGATGCCCATGATGCGCCCCAGCTTCTCTTCGGTGTCTTGCTTGTGGAGGAGGATTTCGCGCCACCGTTCTTTGGCGTCCTTCTCGCGGAAGTCTTTGCCGGTCAAGCGCATGAGGAGCATGCGGAAGGGGCCCGATTCCCAGGTGGGGATCTCCTGCAGGGCCTTCCTGACACGTTTGAAGGAGACGGGATCCCGCACCTCCAGAGGAGCCTTCACCAACTCGACAAATCCGTCGAAGGGGAAGTCTTCGTTTCTGGCTGGCTTGGCGGATGGTGTTGAGGCTGTGCTTTCGTCCAAGGATGGCTCCCTGCAGATGGCAGCATCGTCTGGCCCACGTAAAATAGTTGGCGCATGCGGGCTTCGGGGGTGCGGACGTGAGATGCCGGTGCAGCGTCGCTCAGAGCGTCTCGAACCAGTGCAGATCATCGGACGATCCCTTCTGCGGCCGCCAGTGTGACACTTGCTCACTGGTCGGCGAGAGAAGCCCGAGAGCGGGGCAAGCACGTCCGGGTACGTGCGTGCTTGCCCTGCCCGGCCTTCGTCGTGTATCTTAGAGCCTGTCCGAAGACCCAATCCGGGCTCTGGCGTATCACTCAGGGACATGCCTCAGTCGCGCTCGTGTATGCGGGACTGCGCTGCTCTGGCTCGGATTCGGGCCGGCAGACCGGCTCTCGGGGCAGGTTCAACGTCCACACTTCCGCGCGGAGGCAACGCATGAGCCTGATGGAAATCAAATGCCCCATGTGCAAGGGCACGCTGTTCTTTGATCCGTCAACAGGCAAGGTTGTCGACCACAAGAGCGCCGATCATCAGCGGGCCGACTTTGGTGAGTTCATCAAGTCGCGGCAGAACCAGAGCAGCAAGTGGGACAACAAGATCAAGCAGGCGCAGGACGACAAAGTGCGGCGCAAGGCAGAGCTGGAAGAGAAATTTCGCCAGGCCAAGGAGAACCCCGACTCGCTGCCGGGCGACGGGAAGCCGGACATCATGTGGGACTAGCCGCCGTGCGGACGCCAGTGCTACGGGGACGACAGAGGTGCATCGCGGTGCTGGGTTGCCTTGGCGGGCAAGCGATCGGCAGGCAGCGATCGGCGGTCAGTTCGGAGGAACCCGGGCGGCTGTTCCGAGCCCTGTGTACTGATGGCATGGACGCGGAGCCGATTGACGGGCGGGGGACGCACCAGGGCCGACCACCCAGGGGTAGTCCGGGCCGGCTATCGACAGTGACAGTTCAACGGAACGACGGACATACAACAAACCAAACGCAGAGGAGGTTCACAATGAGAAAGGTAGCATTGATCATGGCTGGAGCAGTGTTGGCTGGTGCAGTGGCGTCGGACGCGGCAACTCCTGCTGCGGCAAGTCCCCGGGTGAAGCTGGAGACCTCCAAGGGCGTGATCGTTGTTGAACTCGAGCCCCAGGCGGCGCCCAAGACCGTCGAGAACTTCCTCCAGTATGTCAAGGACGGCTTCTACGACGGCACCATCTTCCACCGCGTGATTCCCAGCTTCATGATCCAGGGCGGCGGATTCACCAAAGACATGTCGGAGAAGGCCACGCGCGCGCCCATCGCCAACGAAGCCAACAATGGCCTGAAGAACGACTTCGGCACAGTCGCCATGGCGCGCACCAACGATCCCAACTCCGCCACCGCGCAGTTCTTCATCAATGCCAAGGACAACGCCTTCCTCAACCATACCGCCCAGAATCAGCAGGGCTGGGGCTACTGCGTGTTCGGCAAGGTCGTTGAGGGCGCTACCGTTGTCAAGGCCATTGAGACGGTGCCCACGAGTTCCAAGGGTATGTTCGAGAACGTGCCGGTGACGCCCGTGGTGATCACCAAGGCAACCATTGTGCAGGCTGCGGCTCCCGCGGCAACGCCGGAGACCAAGCCTGCGGCCAAGGACTCCACGAAGAAGGCCAGGTAGCCGTTCTGGCCAATTGACAGAGACGAAGTGACGCCGTGCCGGACGGGCTGTCCGGTGCGGCGGATCCCGGAGGGGTCATGCGTCCGACATGCAGGAGTGCTCGATGAGACTGCCGGTGATTGTCATCATCATCGCCGCTGTATGGGTTGGCTGTACGACCAATCGCGATTCCACCTCAACACGAGAGAGCACTACCATGTCTGCGAAGAAGTCCGCTGCCCCCACGGCAGCCATCAACCTTGATGAGAAAGACACGGCCACTACACCATCGGGTCTCAAGTACCTGGTGCTGGCGCCGGGAAGCGGCCCCTCGCCCAAGCGCGGAGCACGCGTCAAGGCCCACTACACCGGCTACCTCACCAATGGCACGAAGTTCGACAGCTCCGTCGACCGCAACGAGCCGTTCTCGTTCAACGTGGGCCGGAGCATGGTGATTGCCGGATGGGACGAGGCGTTTCTGTCAATGACCAAGGGCGAGAAACGTCGGCTCATCATTCCCCCGCAGCTCGCGTATGGCGAAGATGGCGCCGGTGGCGTGATTCCGCCGAATGCGACGTTGGTGTTTGATGTGGAGCTCATCAGTTTCTAAGCTGGTTGGGGAAGAGGGCATCCCGCTCATGCCATTTGACCTCCTCACTACCGTCGCACAGGGCGGGTGCTCGGCCAAGCTGCCTGCTGCGGCACTGGCTGAGGCGTTGGCCGGGTTGCCCAAACAGACGCATCCCGACCTGCTCGTTGACATTGCAGCACATGACGACGCCGGCGTGTACCGCATTGCGCTTGACCTTGCCCTGGTGCAGACCGTCGACTTCTTCCCGCCCGTGTGCTCCGACCCCTTCGACTTTGGCCGGATCGCCGCAGCCAACGCCCTCTCCGATGTGTATGCCATGGGCGGAGAAGCACTTACGGCCATGAACATCGTGATGTTCCCGTCGGCAAAGATCCCGCTTGACGTGCTGCGAGATATCCTGGACGGCGGCCAGCAGAAGGTGGCTGAAGCAGGGTGTGTGATCGTGGGCGGCCACACCATCGATGACGATCCGCCCAAGTACGGGCTCTCGGTGACCGGCGCCGTGCATCCCGACCGCATCGTGCGCAATAGCGGTGTGCAGGCGGGAGATGCGCTCATCCTCACCAAGGCGCTGGGCACGGGCGCCATCATCGCGGGCCGGCGCATCGGTCAGGCGCCCGAGATCGTCTATCAGGCCGCCATTGACAGCATGAAACAGCTCAACCGGTCCGGTGGCCGCGTCATGCGCGAACTGGGCGTGCGCGGAGGCACCGATGTCACAGGCTTCGGGCTGCTTGGCCATGCGCTGAAAATGGCGCGCGGTAGCGGGGTGAGCATCCGCATCAAGACCTCCGCGCTTCCCCTTCTGCCCGGAGCATACGAGCTGGTGGATCTGGGGTGCATCCCCGGTGCGGCATTCAGGAACCAGGAGTTTGTCGAGCAGGACGCCGTGTTTGCGGCCTCGGTGGACTACAGCCGCAAGATGCTTGCGCTTGATCCGCAGACGTCGGGTGGGTTGCTCATGGCGGTACCGGCCAGCAGTGCCGAAGATGCCATCCGTCGGCTGCGGGATGCCGGGTACCCGCACGCTGTCAAGATCGGTGACGCCCTCACCCCGGGGGAGCGCGCCCTGGACGTCGTATAGGTCCCGACCCTCCGTTGACAGCAGGCTTTGGTGGATCTCCTCGCTCGTCCCCTCGTCGGTTCGCCCACTCGTCCGCTCGCCTCCGCTACACCTTGCCGATAGCCTCCAACGCGGCCCGCTCATTGTCGTAGCAGGCAAGGAAGTCGTCAAACGACAGAAACGCCAGCAGGTCACTCACCGCAGTATTCGCGCCGTACGCCACGCACGTGCCCCCTCCCTCACGAGCTGAGCGGAACGCCTTGAGCAGCAGGTGCGCTCCGAAGCTATCGATGCCGTCGAGTCCGGTGAGGTCCAGCACATAGTACTTCATGTCCTTTCGGGGGAGGGCCTGCTCCAACGGCGACAAATCCATATGCGATATCATGTGCCCCGAAAGCGCGATGCGACATGCGCCGTTCTCCACCCGGTCGATGCACACGAACTTGACTTCTGCTTCACGAACGCGTGACTCCCACACGTCGTCGTGCGAGATCTCGAATTCTACATCGGTTGCGTAGATGGGGATAAGGCGCTCCAGATGCACCGACTCCAGCAGATCGCGACATTTCTCCGACACGTTCACCAGACACAGGGAACCGCCCGCCTCCATCACGCGTTTTCGCAGCCGGATGAGCAGCCCCATACCCGAACTGTAAATGTTGGACGTGCTGCCCAGGTCCACCACCGCGCGGTGGGGCTTGCCGTCCATGGCAGCCTGGATGTCGGCCTCGATCTCCTGGTAGTTGTCCATGCTGACGGTGGAGGGAAACTTGATCAGGAGATAGTCCTTCTTCGCCTCTATGTGCAGCATATCATCGATCTCCGTCGTGGTCTTCCTGGTTCGGGCGTTCATGATTCCACCCCCTCGTTGCCCATGCGGAAGCACTTGCCCGTCATGGTCGACTGAATCGCTCTTGACATGCCGTAGAACGTGAGAACGGCGCCCGGATGGATATCGCCACTCACGCGCACAAACCCATCGGCTGTGGTTGGCTTGCGGATGAGCGTTTCGGCATCGGCGATCTTCTGTACCACATACTTCAGTTTCATATTCATTGCGTTGTACTCGTCGATCCACTTCTTCATCTCCGCGCGCTGCCGGTCGGTGAGTGCGTCGCCGGCCTTCTTCATGATAGCAGCCTTCGACTGCACCTGCTTCTTGATCGGCTCGACCTTTTCCTCAAGTTTCTTCCTGAGGGTCTGCAGCTCTTTGAGCTTCTCCTCGGCAATCATCTTGTTCTTGTCAACAAGGATGATGCGCGTTTCGATGCCCTGCTCGTTGCCGATTTGGGTGGCTTCCACTTGCCTGGTCGCCTTGACCTCGCCGCCCACTACCGACGATTGACGTTCGGTTGCCGTGAAGGTGCTGCACTTGCACATGCAGTGCAGGCAGTGCTTGGAGACCGTGATGGTACCTTCGCTCTCCATGGCCGTCTCCTGCGCAAAGCCTACTGTGACGCCGTCCCTGCCATATACCGCAGCATCGCCCTTGCCGAAGACCCCCTGCACGATGGTAACCGATCCGTTGCGCGAGCGCACCGTGGCCGACTCCACGACGCCCTTGACCGTGATGCTTCCTTCGGCCTCAACTGTAAAGCCCGGTTTGACGTCACCGGCGATTACCAGGTCGCCCGAGTACTTGATATTGCCCACGCTGTAGTCCACGTCGCGCAGGATCGAGAGCATCTCGGCAACGGTGATCAGGTTGCCTTCGAGCTTGAGTACGCCGGCCTTGGCCGACATGAGGCACTGACCATCCTGCGAAACGAAGGTGTTCGCTCCACCCGGGAAGGGGACATCGTGGCCCGGTTGCGATGGGATCTCCCGACCAGTGACGGTCTTGCCGGGCACTCCGGCAGTTGGCGGCGCCTTGCGGGCCAGCACCTGGCCCTGGGCGATCTGCACGAAGCTCTGAATATCACGGAAGTCAACAGTTCCGTCGGCGCGCATCTGCGGCTTGGTGTTAGGCGCGAGTTCGATCTCAAAGCAGACCTTCGCATTTTCGCCCACCGTGGGCTCGTAGCCTTCCGCTACCACCACGTCGGTGTCGTATTTGAGGCTGGTCACGATGGCCTCAACTGCATCCTGCTTGACGCCAGTAGTGAAGCCCTTGCGCGCAAGCAGAAACAGCACCGTGCCGACCGAAGGATTGACGCCCTCGGCAATGCACCCGGAATTGATGTTCATGTACGCCCGCATGTCGGTGGTTCTGATGCTGACGTACTTCTCCAGTGCGTCGTTGTAGTACTCGAAGGCCGGCCCAATGCGCTCCGGCGCTCCCCGGCCGTGGCTGAAGGCTGCCTTCAGCGTATCCATCTGGTAGTTGGTTACCTTGGCGGCGTCCAGCGTGCGCCGCACGTTCTCAAGGTTCGTTTGATCGCGCTTCTCACGCGTTACCGTGATGTAGACGCCGTCTTCCCGTTCCTCGACCGGGAAGAAGGCCGACAATGGGTTTTCCATGCGTTGAGTGCTCTCTGGTGGTTGTGGTGCGGATGCGGCAAGCGACCAATACATCATTCTAACATGCGCGGTCTGGCGATTGCAAGGACGTATCGGATGCTTCAGTTTCACAGCAGCTACTACATTTATATTTATCTACGTGGCGGGATGAATAATCGATTACAGAAACGAGGCCTGCGATGTTCCAACCGCTATTCCGTTATAGTGATTCCGTCCTGCTGCGAAACAAATGTGCTGTCTTTGGCTTTGTTGCCGGCGTTCTCGCCTTGGCGTGGTTTCTCATTCGCGTCATCCCGAAACCGAGCAGGGCCTTGTATCCTTGCCAGCGCGCCGCTTTTCCGATAGCATCGGCCTTCGTCGCGTATCTGATATCGCTGGCGGCCTCGGTTCTTGCATTCCGAGGTTTACGCGATGCGTTCCGCCGGCGGAAGGTCTTTGCGGCGCTGGCATGTCTCGCTGCGGGTACGGTAGCGCTGCTGGTCAACCTCAGCGTTTCTTCGCGGGAGAGTAGCGCCGCGTTCGTGCCGACTGACGCGGCAAATTCTCCGGTGGGCGCCGCCCAGGGAATCCATCCCGGACGTGTCGTCTGGGTGCGCGATTCGCTGGCCGCTCATTGGGACGGATCGACCGGCAATTGGTGGACCGACGCGAATACGAATTCCGATACAGTCAAGCAAATGGTTTCGAAATCGATCCGATGGCTGACTGGGAAGACAACCGATGAAGCTGCCTGGGACACTCTGTTCCGCGGCTTCAACCTCAAACACAGCCGGGGAAATCACGGGTATCAAGCCGGGGAGAAGATCGTCATCAAGCTCAATCTGAATCCCGCGCAGTACGTTGGGCCGTGGGACAACAAGCCGTTTCCTTCGCCCCAGGTCTCGTATGCGTTGATTTGGCAGCTTGTCAATAAAGCGCACGTGGCGGACAGCGCTATAGCGATCGGCGATCCTTCACGGTTCGTCGGCGATCCGATTTACAACAAGATACATGCGGACTTCCCGCGAGTTGTTTTCATAGGATTGTGGGACACGCTGGGCAGGACCAAAGCCGTCCCGGACACAACCGTGTCGATCCATTTCGCCGATGCAGGCGTGTCGCTCAACGGCGATACTCATCTGGAGACCCACTACACGCATGCGAGTTACCTGATCAATCTCGGCTGCTTGCGCGGCCATAATATCGCGGGATTTACGGCGTGCGCCAAGAACCACTTCGGTTCGCTGTATCGATACTACCTCACCGGATCGGGCGCATCCCAGGCGCCCGCCAACCTGGGGTGGACACCCGCGGGGCCCGATTCCATGATGGGGCTGCACGGCTTCATTTGTCCGACCGAGTTTGATATGACAAGCGCCTGGGGGGCCGGATGGAAGTTTCATAAGCGGGCGATGGGAAGCTACACGCCGCTGGTCGAGCTGATGGGGCACAAGTACCTCGACGGCAATGGGCTGCTGTTCATGATCGATGGGCTCTACGCGGCGGAGAACCAGTCATCCGGCACTGTGTCGCGATGGAGTTCTCCTCCGTTCGGCACGACGCAGAAGCCCGGATGGACCGGCAGCGTTTTCATGTCGCAGGATGAGGTCGCCATCGAGTCCGTGGTCCTTGACTTCATACGCAATGAGCCGCTGTACGCCGGCAAGCTCGACGGTAATGTGGATAACTACCTGCACGAAGCGGCGCAGGCCGCCAATCCTCCCTCGCTAACGGTGTACGATCCGGAGAATGACGGCAGCCGCCTGGCTAATCTGGGCGTCCACGAACATTGGAATAATGCCCAGAGCAAGCAGTATTCCCGCAATCTGGGGACCGGCAGCGGCATCGAGTTGATTTCGTCGAATCCCATTTCAGGCGTGTCCGTCCCCCGGATTCAGGCGCAGACTCCGGCTGTGCTCGATGTTTCCTTCGAGCATATCGCCAACGGTGTCGCGACATTCGGTGTGATTCTGCCTGCGCCCGGGCATTTTGATCTGTCAATATGCGATCTGCAGGGGCGCCTGGTGTGGCATTACGCAGGTACGACCGGATCGGCTCATTGGGCAACCGTCACCTGGAACTTCGCCGGAAGCCGCAGCCGTGCGATGAACGGGCGGCGCCTTGCCATGCTTTCTTCGGGGGGTACGCGAATCACGCGGACGATACGACTCGCGGGACAGTGAGGATCGGGGCGGACACAGCCGGACAATGACGGTCAACTCGTACGCAGAAGGATGCTATGCGCAATCCCGCGAAGTATCAGCAATTCGTGGCAGGCGTTTTCTCAATGGTCGGGCTGCTCGCTTCAGGGCTTTCTGCCGGCGCCGCGCCGCAGACCTTCACCGCATACAAGGGCGCCACCCCCACAATTGACGGGACATTGTCGCCCGGCGAATGGTCGGATGCCGCATTTATCAATGGTCTTTCGGGATGGAAAGAGGAGTGCCGGGTAGCCAATAACGCCGCCGACCTGAGCCTCACCTGCTATATAAAACACGACGATACGTGCCTCTATTTCGCCTACGATGTCACCGACAACATCATTTACGGAGTAGACACCCCCCGCTGGGTTGGCGCGGGATCCGACAGCGCGACCGTGCATAAACTTGACTCCACGGGCTGGGCCTGGTACGGCGACGGCGTCGAGCTCATGATAGACGCGGCCAATGCATCCTCGATGAGCGGCCCCGCGGGAAACGGATCGAGTTGGAAGATGGTCTGCTCGACGCACAAATCGCGCCTCTACGGCTTTGCCTCGGGCGGATTGCTGGAAGGCGCGCCGGCGAGCGCGCTCAGCGCCTACCAGACCTGGATCACCACGCAAGCGATGAAAGCGGCCGTCCGCCTCAAGCCCGCGTCGGAGGGCCGCGGCTATGTCATCGAGTGGAAGATCCGCGGCAATCCATGTTTACAGATCGGCAATGGGCAATTCTGGAGCGGCTCAAGCGGCGCCA
>Ga0315287_10008161_pt1 | contig 10555 bp, 4 predicted proteins | sample YL17G11_0_MG_FD_205037 | JGI IMG/M metagenome (GOLD analysis project Ga0315287, IMG submission 205037) | Sediment microbial communities from Yellowstone Lake, YNP, Wyoming, USA - YL17G11_0 | ecosystem: Environmental > Aquatic > Freshwater > Lake > Sediment | place: USA: Wyoming | collected...
AACCGGAGGCGTAGTCCTGCTACATTGAGGATTTCGCGATTGAGGAGCGGCTCAAGATGGCCTGAAGATGAGATGGAAAATGAGTCAGTTATTTCTTGACGGGTCCTAAGACCCCCAGACAGGAGATCCAGAATGAGAAAAGGGTGCATTAGATTCGTCGTGGCTGTCATCTTGGCGATCCCCAAGATTAACTCCTGGGCGCAGCTTCCCGAGTTAGCGCCGGCCGACCTCAGCCAGCTCAAACCCGCGGATTTCGCCGATGACGAGCTCGACATGCCATATTTCCTTGCCCATCTAAGCAAGGTGGCCAACGCGGTGGTTCCGGAAGGCGAGAACCGGGGTTTCATCGCCATTGGGGTCTGGCGCAGCAGCGATACCAATAGGCCCTACAACGCCCGCATACTGGAGAACTACCTCTCTCTGGCGTATTTCTACTGCACGAAGCGTCCCTGGAATCCATACTATGGCGACACGGCCCTGCGAAAACGGCTCGAGGCCGTGTTTGAATACTGGTGCAATAGCCAGAGCGATGACGGCCGCTTCAGCGAATACGGCCCGAGACAATGGAACCTAGCGGCCACGGCCTTTGCAACCAAGTTCATGGGAGCCACCCTAGCGATCCTCAAGGACGGCCCGGCGATCGACCCCGACCTGCTCAAGCGTGTTATCCAGGCCGACCGCAAGGCCATTCTTGCCGTGTTGACACGAGACGACCTTTACGACCATGGACGCGAGTTCACTAACCAGTACTGCAATGTTTGGTCGGGAGGCCTGGCGTATCTGCGCCTCTATCCCGACCCGGAAATCGAGGGGCTGCTCCGCAAACGAATCAAGGAGACCGTAACAAATTTTCAGAGCCCCGCCGGATACTTTTATGAAAGGAACGGACCCGACTGGTCCTACAACCTCGGTACGCAGCCGACGAATCTGGAGACGGCCCGCTACTTCACCGAGGAGAGGACGCTCCTCGATATCTTCACCGCAGAGGAACGGCTTTTCTACGAATGGCTCGCCTACAACGCAGTCATGGAACCAGATGGCTCGGTCTTTGTTCTCAACCGCGCAGTGGAAACACGCGGTCGTGTCCCCTTAATAGGACGGGAACCGGCAGAGTTGTTTTCCCGCGATGCCCTGCCTGCTGAGCAGGTTGAACTGGCGCGGCCTTTCTGCACGAGCCGCGAGGAGCTCGAAGCCCGGCGCGTCGAGGCCAGGGCACGCCTTGAAAAAGAGTGGCCCAACGTGAGCGGTCTCCGCGGATTCACGCCGTATGATTTTCTCGGCCGGCATTTACCGCGATGGCTTCCGACGAACGAGCAGCGTCGCCAGGCCACGGCCAAGTTGCCCTATCTCGCGAGGCAGCGATTCATCCACCAGCGTACCGATAACCGCTTCCCCATTTCCTATACCTTCATCCGCAGGCCGTCGTACTACGCCGCTTTCAATTCAGGCCGTGTCGTCTCCGACTCCCAGCGATACGGCCTGGGTCTTCTTTGGAATACCGTGATGGGCGCGGTGCTGCAATCGCAAACCGGCTCCATCGATGCAGCGTGGGGAACGTTGCCCAAGGACGCCAAGAAGCCAATCGAAGCCGAGTCCTTCCAGCCAGTTTTCACGATCAATGGCCGGGCGGTTACCCCGAAGTCCGGGGCGGTCGACCTGCCCAACGGGACCCTCGCCATCGAGTATATGTTGGGAAAGACAGGCAAAAAGCAGGTCCGTTTCGAAGAGAGCGGCATTAAGGTCGCCATTCAATTGGCCGGCGATTTTACTGAGAACATCCCTTTGCTCGTGGGACAGAAGGACGCTGTACTCCTAAAGCCAGGGCGAGCAGAACTTGGCCGACTAGTGGTCACGTTTGATGCGACGTCAAAGCCGCGACTCCAGGATGTGGAGGAGCGAAGACCCTTCAGACAGAGCCCTTTCGGCAGCAAATCCGTCCGGGTTCTCCACTTGGACTCCCGAGACGCCCTGGCGTATGTACTGAAGTTTCAGGACTAAATGGACGATTCCTTAACAGGGCCTGGGATCAGCGGCCTTGTTTTCCGGGCTGCAACCACCCACGAATTGTGTGGATGAGCCGTATCATTTGACTCTGATACAGGGAAGTGGTAGAATCGTCCCAAGTCCATAGGTATGGTTGTCGCGAGGAGGACAGCATGACTGGAAATGGATATCACACATCTGCCCTGTCCGATGCACAGGACAGTCAAGCCCGGGCGAACACCGTGCCTGGATGCAAAGCCAACAAACCTGGAAAGGGGAAAAAAATGACTACCCGAGCCAATCTGAGGACATTGGGGCTGGTGGTATGGGTATGTACCGCTGCCACCACGTGGGCAAGGGATATCTACGTTGACACAGACGCCCCTGGGGCCAATAACGGCACATCCTGGCTCAACGCATATCATTATCTCCAGGATGCCCTTGCCGTAGCTCGGCCAGGCAACATCATCAAGGTCGCTCAAGGAATATACAGGCCCAACCAGGCAACAGGACCGGTCACCAGCGGCCGGTCTGCAACGTTTGTGATGCAGACAGGTGTGGCCCTTCTGGGCGGATTTGCCGGATATGGGACGGGTCCGTGGCCGTCGAACGATCGGGACCCCTTGTTGTATCCGAGCACCCTGAGCGGCGACCTCAACGGCGACGACTGGTCCGTGGACCCCAATGACCACGCGGCGATCGGACTGCTGTTAACCGCCCCTACCAGGCAGGACAACTGCTACAGCGTAGTCACCGCCAGCTTCACAGACCCCACCGCCGTTCTGGATGGGTTCACGATCATGGGCGGCATCGCCAACGGCACCACCGCCACACGGGGCGGCGGCATCGTGTCGTACCAAGGATCTCCCACCATCCGGAACTGTACCATCAAGGCCTGTGCGGCCACTGACAGCGGGGGCGGTATGTACACCTCCCTGGGCGAGCCGAACCTGGCGCAGTGCACGTTGGCAGCCAACTACGCGGCAAAATACGGCGCCGGTATGTACAACCTCTCGGCCGATCCCAACCTCGTCCAGTGTGCCTTCGAACACAACCTCGTCGGTTCCCAGGGGAAAGGCGGCGGCATGGCCAATGACGCCAGCAATCCCATCGTCGTCAGTTGTACCTTCAAGAAGAACTTCGGCGGGATGGCGGGAGGAGGCATCTACAGCCTCCAGAGCGATCCCAACATGGTCAGTTGCACGTTCATCGAGAATACAACCACCCTCAGCGGAGGGGCCTTAGAGAACAGCACAGGCTGTCGTCCGCGGATTAGCAACTGCCGGTTTTCCGGCAACAACGCAACGAACCAAGGCGGGGCCATCTCGAACTGGGGCAGCACCCCTAGGCTCGTGGACTGTACCTTCGTTGGCAATCGATGCCTTACAGGCGACGGCGGTGCTGTATACAATCATAGTGCGGATCCCAACCTGGTCAACTGCCTGTTCAACGGGAACAAGTCGGACTCCTTTGGAGGGGCGATAAGCTGCTATGAATCGAACGTCCAGGTGGTCAACTGCACGTTCTCAGCCAACACTGCGCTGAGCGGACAGGCCGTTGCCTGCAGTTCCCCCTCTCCACCGGATACGCGGAGCCGCTTGGTGATTGCCAATAGTATCCTCTGGGACAGCGGCGCCGAGATCTACAACAATGACGGCTCAGAGATCGGAGTGACCTATACGGATATATATGGGTATTGGCCTGGCGCCGGCAACAAAGCGGCCAATCCCCTGTTCGTGGATCGCGACGGCCCCGACAATGTCCTGGGTAACGAAGACGACAAGCTGACGCTGTCCGGCCTGTCTGCGTGCATTGACGCCGGCAACAACTCCGCGGTACCTATCGATATCCGGAGGGACCTGGCGGGCAAGACCCGGTTCATCAACGACCCGAATACAGCAGACGTAGGCAAAGGCCAGCCTCCTCTGGTGGACATGGGGGCCTATGAATTCGGCACCGATGCCCAAGGTCAAAATCCGCCCGTGGCCAATGCAGGTCAAGACCAGACGGTACATGCCCAGGCCGGCGGGTATGCAAGCGTGGCCATGGACGGCTCGGGCTCCTACGACCCGGACGGCAGTCCACTTCAGTACACCTGGACTTGGACCATCGGCGCCCAGACCTATCAGGCCACAGGCGTCAAACCCACGATCCAACTTCCGGTTGGCCAGCACACCATCGGGCTGGTCGTATTCGACGGAACTCTGTACTCCAATCCCGACTATTTGCAGGTCTCGGTCATTCAGAGCGGCGGCCTTCCACCTGTGGCCAACGCAGGCCCGGATCAGACTGCCTACACACCTTCCGGAGGCTATGCCAGTGTGACCTTGGACGGATCAGGCTCCTACGACCCAGACGGCAGCCTCTTACAGTACACCTGGACTTGGACCATCGGCACCCAGACCTATCACGCCACGGATGTCAAGCCCACGATCCAACTTCCGGTAGGCCAGCACACCATCTATCTCATGGTGTTTGATGGGACCTATTACTCAAATCCGGACTCCGTGCGGATCACGGTCATTCAGACCGGCGGCCTTCCACCGGTGGCCAACGCAGGCCCAGACAAGACCGCCTACACTACGTCCGGCGGGTACGCCAGTGTGGCCCTGGACGGCTCGGGCTCCTACGACCCGGACGGCAGTCCACTTCAGTACACCTGGACCTGGACCATCGGCGCCCAGACCTATCAGGCCACGGGCGTCAAACCCACGATCCAACTTCCGGTTGGCCAGCACACCATCGGGCTGGTCGTGTTCGACGGAAACCTGTACTCCAATCCCGACTATATACAGGTCACGATACTTCAGACCGGCGGCCTTCCACCGGTGGCCAAAGCAGGCCCAGACAAGACCGCATACACTACGTCCGGCGGGTACGCCAGTGTGGCCCTGGACGGCTCGGGCTCGTATGATCCAGATGGAAGCCCTCTGCAATACAGTTGGACCTGGACCATTGGCGCCCAGACCTATCAGGCCACGGGCGTCAAGCCCACGATCCAACTTCCGGTAGGCCAGCACACCATCGGGCTGGTCGTATTCGACGGAACTCTATACTCCAATCCCGACTATTTGCAGGTCACGATACTTCAGACCGGCGGCCTTTCACCGGTGGCCAATGCAGGCCCAGACAAGACCGCATACGCTCCATCCGGCGGGTACGCCAGTGTGGCCCTGGACGGCTCAGGCTCGTATGATCCGGAGGGAAGTCCCCTGCAATACAGTTGGACCTGGACCATCGGCGCTCAGACCTTCTATGCCACGGGTGTCAGGCCCACGATCCAACTTCCGGTAGGCCAGCACACCGTCTCTCTAACGGTCTTTGACGGGACCTACTACTCCAATCCGGACTCCATGCGTGTAACGGTACTTCAGAGCGGCGGCCTTCCACCGGTGGCCAATGCAGGCCCGGACCAGACCGCATATGCAGCGGTCGGCGGGTATGCCAGTGTGGCCCTGGACGGCTCAGGCTCGTATGATCCAGATGGAAGCCCTCTGCAATACAGTTGGACCTGGACCATCGGCGCCCAGACCTATCACGCCACGGGTGTTGGGCCCGCGATCCAACTGCCGGCAGGCCAACGCACCATCGACCTGATCGTGTTCGACGGAACCCTGTACTCCGCCGCGGACCATGTGATTGTCACTGTGGCCGAGATTCAGGAGTATCCACTGTATTTGTGGCCGTACTCTGTCAACCGAGAGGACAGCTCGACGTACCTGATGGTTCTCATTGTACTGCCTGACATCGGGGCAGACCAGATCGATCTGGCAACACCCCTGACGCTCAATCCAGGGGAGGTGCAGGCCTTTACACAGCATGCAACACAACGAAATGATGGGTCTGTGACAACCACCGTCTTTGCGATGTTCCGTGAAGAAGACCTGTTGAATGCCATGCCGCAGGATGGGTTCGTCAACGTGACGGTTGTGGGCTGGTTCGTCTTTGGTCAGCCATTCTCAGGCACGGGCGCGGTCCGACTGACTCATTGAATAGGCCTTGTCGCCCTGACGTCCGTCCGAATGGCCGAGACCGCTAAACTATCGCCGTAGCGGAACCGAGAAGCAACGGCCCGGTGAGGCTATTTCCTCGCCGTCTGCTGGGCCTTTTCCCGACGCTGGCTGATGATCTCCTCGGCCAGCCGGGCGGGAACCCGGGCGTACCGGGACATCTCCATGGAGAAGGTGGCCATTCCCTTGCTCAGGCCGCGAACCACGGTGGCGTACCCAAACAGGCTGGCCAGCGGCACATCGGCCCGTATTACGGCGTTCCTGTCTCGGCACTCGGTTTCCAGGATGATCCCACGGCGGCTGTTGAGGTCGCCCACAATAGCGCCTTGGTATTCGCCTGGCGTTTCCACCTCCACCGTCATAATGGGTTCCATCAGACATGGCCGGGACTTCTTAAAGGCCTCGATAAAGGCATCCCTTGCCGCCGCGCGGAAGGCCATCTCGCTGGAGTCCACCTCGTGGTAGGAGCCATCATCGAGAGCCATTTTGCAGCGAACAATCTCGTATCCGGCCAGGGGTCCCTTTTTCATGGCCGCCTGAAAGCCCTTGTCCACGGCAGGGATGTACTGGCTGGGGATTCGCCCGCCAGTGACGTTGTCTTCGAATTCATAGGGGGACTCAGCGTCCTGGGGCAGTGGGATCAATCGGCCGATCACGTGGGCGAACTGGCCCGAGCCGCCGGTCTGTTTCTTGTGACGGTAATTGAATGAGGCCTCAATGGTCGGGGCCTCGCGATAGCTCACGTTCGGGGCTCCCACGGCGACCTCGGCCTTGTACTCGCGGCGCATCCGTTCGACATAGATATCAAGATGCAGTTCGCCCATGCCGGCAATGATCGTCTGGCCGGTCTCCGGGTCGGTACAGACGCGGAACGTGGGATCCTCCTTCATGAATCGGCTCAGGGCCTTGGCCATGCGGTCTTGATCAGCGGAACTGGCCGGCGTGATGGATAGACGGATCACCGGATCGGCCACAAAAATGCTTTCCAAAGAATAGTTCACGCCTTCGCCGCACATCGTGTCTCCGTTGGCGCAATCCGCACCCACGAGGGCAATGATATCGCCTGGGCCGGCATCCGAGATATCCTCGCGGTCGTTGGCGTGCATTCGGACGAGTCGGCCGATCCGCTGCATTCGATTGGTGCGGGCATTGCGATAGGACTGGCCCTTAGAGATCCGGCCCTGATAGACGCGGACATAACTTAATTGCCCAAAGGGTTCCTCCGTGATCTTGAAGATCATGGCTACAAGCGGGGCCTCCGGATCGCTGGCCAACGGGGTCTCTGTGCCCTCATTGTCGTGATCACGGGCAAAGCTGGGACGATCCAGAGGACTGGGAAGAAATGCGCAGACGGCGTCCAAGAGCGGCTGAACGCCCTTGTTCTTGAAGGCAGATCCCATCATCACCGGCACGATGTCGCGGTTGATGGTCGTCTCACGAATCGTACGGCGGATCATCTCCTGATCCACCGGCTGGTCGTCCAGGAGTCGTTTGAGTATCTCGTCGTCAAACATGCTGAGGGCCTCGAGCATGTCCTGCCGTGCCCGTTCTGCGGCCACGGTGTAGGCCTCCGGGATGGGTCCGCGCACGACCTGTTCACCGTCCTTGCCCTCGAACGTAACCGCCTGCATGGCGATAAGATCGATGACGCCCCGGAAGTCTTCGCCGACGCCCATGTGGATCTGAATCGGTACAGCGTTAAGGCCGAGTTTGTTCGCAAGATCCTGCTGAACCCGTTCCGGATCTGCCCCGACCCGGTCCATCTTATTGATGAAGGCGATGCGCGGGACGCGGTAACGCTTCATCTGCTTGTCGACGGTGATCGATTGGCTCTGAACGCCGCCCACCGAACACAAGACCATGATGGCTCCGTCCAGAACGCGGAGCGATCGCTCGACCTCCACGGTGAAATCCACGTGGCCGGGCGTATCGATCAGGTTGATGCTGTGGCCGTTCCAAGCGACCTGAGTGGCGGCAGAAGTGATGGTAATGCCCCGCTCTCGCTCGAGATCCATGTAGTCCATGGTCGCGCCCCCTTCGTCGGCATGGACCTCCTGCATACGATGAATGCGGCCGGAGTAGTACAGTATCCGTTCGCTGAGCGTCGTCTTCCCCGAGTCGATATGGGCCGAGATACCAATGTTTCTAATCTTGCCGATCTTTTCCATCGTTCCTTAAAACCATCGTTTTAACAAAGGACAACAACATCTCTAGTCTGCCGCGCCCATGCATGGCAGGACAACGGCGTCGTCACGTATTGTTACCGGGTGATCCTCCATTCTTGCTGTGGACTACAGGCAAGCGGTAGGTGCTCACTGCCCGATGAAATCGGGTAAAACATCAATTTATACCCCAACCGCCGACGAAAGGCAAGAGAATCTTCCTGATTTTTTCAGAACAAGGTCCCTACGCGATTCTACGACTGATGGGTACTGCCATGCGGACCGCCTCACGCTCGGCGGCCCCGGTCAGAAAAATCCTCAAGGTCGAGGCTTAGAAGCAGGGTCCTTAAGGACCTTGATGCGGGCACTGCGGATCTGTACGTGACTTCCGCCGCGGCTGAGCTCCTGAAAACCGATATGCCCTTTTCGAGGCCGGTCTTTGACAAGCGGCGCAGTCGAGCCGTCATGCCGCAGGACGACCTGCTCCTGCGCATCGAGGCTAAGGTCTTGAATCACATCTCCATTGAGCATAACGCGCAAGTGCGGCCCGTTGAGCATGATCTCGTAGGCGTTCCATTCAGTAGGCTTGTATACCTGCTTGAGCGGAGCAATAGCGCGGTAAATGCCGCCGGTCAGTTCAGAGTCCTTAGCGCTGGGATTGTACCGGTAGTCGGCCATCTGCAGCTCCATCCCATCGAACGCCGGATCGCCATACAACGGGGACCGCAGGGCGCAACCGCTGTTGCCCTGCTCGCCCAGCTTGAAGTCGAATCTAAGGACGAAATCGCCGTACTGCCGCTCGCTGATCAGCCAGGTCCCTCGCGGCTCGCTGCCGTGCAGAATCCCGTCCTTTACGGTCCATTTGACGTTGGGATCGACCGGCTTGTTCACATCGCTCCAACTCCGCACCATCCAGCCCTCCGGCACGCCTTCTTTTGGAAACAGGGACACGAATCCGGTCTCCTCAGGCTTGACCGCAGCGCCTGCCATAGACGCTGCAACCAGCGCCACACATGCAAGATACACCAAACAGATAGCCCTTGGTCGGGTAGACATACTATAGTCTCCTTCATTCAAAGACAGAGTTGCCCCGATTGATCACATAGAAGAACGTGGCCGGTTGATCGATCCTCAAAGGTCTGGCCATGGCTGGAGAGTACTGCTATCAGGGCCCACCTGTCAAGGAATAATTAATAAATGAAGATGTGACCCTCACTGTTAGTTATCTCTGTTTGATGGATTGCCGAAAAAGGTCAAGGTGATAGTAGGTGCCAACTGTGTTTCCAGATGGTCATCCAGGGTATGAACCGGATTCTGGCTCGTTGGGGCCAGGTATCCATATCGGGAGACAACACAACGATGCAGCCAATCGGACGCCAGGCCGCCCACAGGATGGCCTCATTCGTTCTGGTTTGTTTCTTTGTTTCAGGTCTGACAGGATTGATCTATGAGGTCCTATGGACCCGTATGATCGTTCAGATCATCGGTGGCGCCCCCTTCGCCGTAAGCATTGTCCTGACCGTATTCATGGGGGGGCTGGGACTTGGGAGCTACCTCGCCAGTCGCACGATCGATCGTGTGACTCAGACCCTGAAACTGGTTCGCCTGTATGGTCTCCTGGAGCTGGCCGTAGGCGCCTACTGTCTGGCCATGCCCCTCTTGCTGCGGGCCTTTAGACCGCTATATGCGAGTCTCTATAATCGACTGTTTGAACACTTCGTACTCTACACACTCCTGACCTATGCCGGCTGCATCCTACTTCTGGTGGCACCCGTGATCTGCATGGGTGCCACCCTGCCGATTCTGTGCAGGTTTTATGTGACCCGGCTTTCCCATTTGAGTACCCACACCGGTCGTTTGTATGGGGTCAACACCCTGGGCGCTGCCATAGGGGCCCTCCTCTGTGGATTCTGGCTGATCGAACTCTTGGGGGTGACCGGCACGCTGGCCCTGGCCGTGATCACCAACGCAGTGATCGGCCTGGCCTGCCTCTGGATCAGCACCCAGGTCACGTCACAACCGAGCCCACCCCAGCCAGAAAGACACCGATCTGGGCGGTCTGTGGAAGAGCTCCTCCCCGGGGATGGCTCTCCCCGAACTGTGGCCGCAGCGCTGGTGGTCTTCGCCATATCCGGATTCTGCGCAATGGCCTATGAAGTCATATGGACCAAGCTCCTGGGCCTGATGGTCGGGCCCACGACGTACTCCTTCACTTTGGTGCTGGTCACGTTCATTACCTGCCTGGCCCTGGGCAGCATTCTGTTTGGATGGATAGGGGACAGAGTCAAGAGTCCCATGCATCTCTTGCTGCACACGCAACTCGCCGCCGCCTTGCTGGCCCTCCTGATCAGCCAGATCCTGGGCAACAGCCAACTGTTCTTCGCCAAGCTGCTCTACCAC
>Ga0315287_10008162_pt1 | contig 10554 bp, 9 predicted proteins | sample YL17G11_0_MG_FD_205037 | JGI IMG/M metagenome (GOLD analysis project Ga0315287, IMG submission 205037) | Sediment microbial communities from Yellowstone Lake, YNP, Wyoming, USA - YL17G11_0 | ecosystem: Environmental > Aquatic > Freshwater > Lake > Sediment | place: USA: Wyoming | collected...
GGATCGGCGGTCCGGGGCGGATCGGTCGTCGCCGGTGCACGGTGACACCGCGCGGGGTCCGCCCACCACCACGTATCCTCCCGCTGCAGGCGGGAATGGCTGCTCGTCAGGTAAGCCCGGATTTTTCACGAATCCTTCGTGGATAATCCGGGCTAGGGCAGTTCATACAATGGAAAACGGAAAACCGACAATGGAAACCCGGTCACGTGTCCGAAGGGTACCGAAACGAGCGCATCCAAGGCGTGGCTCGGGCCCGTTGGCTGGTTGCCAGTTGTCGGCTTTTCATTTTCCATTGGCTTGGGGGCTCGCATGAGCGTGCCGCTGTCCGCCTATCTGATCTTGAGTGCGTATCTGTTCGCCCTGGGGGTGATCGGCGTTGCCACGCGGCGGAACGCCCTGATCATCTTCATGTCCATCGAACTGATGCTGAACGCGGTGAACTTGACCTTCGTGGCGTTCTCGCGATCCCTGCAGTCCATGGACGGGCAGATCTTCGTCTTCTTCGTGATGGCGGTTGCGACGGCCGAGGTCGCGGTGGGGCTGGCGATCATCCTGGCGATTCACCGGAACCGGGAAACCGTGGACGTGGCGGAGCTGAACCTCTTGAAGTGGTGACGGGGGATCGACAGGGATAGCGACCGCGACAGGGACCGGAGCCGGAGATCGCTGTCGGATTCCGCTGTCGAGAGGTACCGATGTTGGATTTGTGGCTGATTCCTCTCTGGCCGCTGCTGGGCTTTCTGGCGAACGGCGTCTTCGGACGCCGGCTGGGGGCGCCGGTGGTGGCGAAGATCGCCTGCGCCAGCGTGGGGCTGTCGCTGCTCGCCTCGATCAAGGCCGTGTGGGACTTGCTGGACCTGCCGCACGGGGCGCGGCGGATCGAGCAGGTGGCGGCACCCTGGATCGGCGTGGGGGGCTTCCGGGCCGACTGGGGATTCCTCCTGGATCCGCTGTCGGGCGTCATGATCCTGGTGGTCTCCGGCGTGGGCTTCCTGATCCACGTGTACGCCGTGGGGTACATGCATGGCGATCGGGATTTCCCCCGCTTCTTCGCGTATCTGAACCTGTTCACCTTCTCGATGCTGATGCTGGTCCTCGCCAACAATTACCTGCTCCTGTACGTGTTCTGGGAAGCGGTGGGCCTGTGCTCGTACCTCCTCATCGGCTTCTGGTTCGAGCGGCCGGCGGCGGCCGAGGCGGGGAAGAAGGCGTTCATCGTCAACCGCGTGGGGGACTTCGGCTTCGGCTTGGGCGTGATGCTCCTCTGGACCACGCTGGGGACGGTCCAGTACGCCCCGGCATTTGCGGCGGCACCCGGACAACTGGCGGCCGGCGGGGGGCTGGTCACGGCGATCACGCTGCTGCTGTTCCTGGGGGCCACCGGCAAGTCGGCCCAGCTTCCACTCTACGTCTGGCTGCCGGACGCCATGGAGGGGCCCACGCCGGTCTCCGCCCTGATCCACGCCGCCACCATGGTGACGGCGGGCGTGTACATGGTGGCGCGCTCGGCTCCGCTCTTCAATCTGGCGCCGCTGTCGATGTCGGTGGTGGCGTGGGTCGGCGGCCTCACCGCGGTCTTCGCCGCCAGCATCGCCCTGGTGCAGACCGACATCAAGCGCGTGGTCGCCTACTCCACCATCTCGCAGCTCGGGTACATGTTCCTGGGGTGCGGGGTGGGGGCCTACGCCAGCGCCGTCTTCCACCTGGCCACCCACGCCTTCTTCAAGGCCTTGCTCTTCCTGGGCGCGGGGTCGGTGATCCACGCCCTCGGCGGCGAGCAGGACATCCGGAAGATGGGCCGACTCAAGGGCAAGCTCCCCATCACCAGCCGGACATTCTACTGGGCCTCCCTCGCCAACGCGGGGATCATCCCGCTGGCTGGCTTCTGGTCGAAGGATGAAATCTTGGCGGCGACCTTCGCAAGCCACCACTATCTGCTCTGGGGGTTGGGCTCGGTGGGCGCCTTCATGACCGCCTTCTACATGTTCCGCCTCTACTACACCGTGTTCGAGGGGAAAGACAACCTGGACCACCAGGTGGCCCACCACGTCCACGAATCCCCGCCGGCGATGGCCTACCCCCTCCTGATCCTCGGCATTGGGAGCTTGCTGGTCGGGGTCCTGTTCGGATTCCCACCAGACCACGGACTGTACCACCGGTTTGTTGAGCCCGTCTTCGCGGCGGCCGGGACGGAGGCGCACGCCATCAGTCTCGGGACCACCGTCGGTCTCGCGGCCGTCGCAACCGCGATTGCCGCGCTGGGGATCTGGGGGCTGGCGCGCTCCTGGTACAAGTCGGGAGACAACCCGGCGCCCGAACGGCTGGCCGCACGCTATCCGACGGCGTACCGGGTGCTCCTCCGCAAGTACTACGTGGACGAACTGTACGACGCGCTCTTCGTGGAGCCGATCCGCCGACTGGCCGTCTGGCTGTGGCGGCGATTCGACGAACCGGTGGTGGACGGATCGGTCAACGGCGTCGGCGCCCTGGTCCGAGCGGGGAGCGCCGCCCTGCGGCGCCTGCAGACCGGGTATGTGATGAGTTACGTGCTGAGCTTCGTCGGCGGCGTGGTGGCCATCCTGGGGTATCTCACGTTCTGGCGATGAAGATGAGAGAAGAGAACGGTACGACGGTACGGCAGTTCGACGGTTCGGCGGTACCCGAGAGCCGAACTTCGGGAACTGCGGCACAGCCGAACTGCCAAACCGTCGAACCGTCGAACCAACAGGGAAGCGTCCAGCCATGAAGGGTTCGCCGTCGTGAGTGAGCTGCCGATCGTCTCCATTGTGACATTCCTCCCGCTCGTGGGTGCGGCCCTCCTCCTGTGCGTGGACCGACGGCGAGAAGCCGCCATCAAGCACCTGGCCTTCGGCGTCTCCGCGGTCACGTTCCTGGTCTCGCTGGGGCTGTACGGGAACTTCCGGCTCGACGTTCCGGGTATGCAGTTCAGCGAGCGGGCGCTCTGGATCACCTGGCTGGGGGCGGAGTACCACGTCGGCGTGGACGGGATCAGCCTGCTGCTGGTCCTCCTCACCACGTTCCTGACGGCCGTCGCGATTCTCTCTTCCTACGCTGCCGTCACCACCGCCGTCAAGGAATACATGGTCTGCATGCTGCTTCTGGAGACGGGCATGCTGGGCGTGTTCGTGGCGCTCGACCTGGTCCTCTTCTACGTCTTCTGGGAGGGGATGCTGATCCCGATGTACTTCCTGATCGGGATCTGGGGCGGGCCCCGCCGGATTTACGCCACTATCAAGTTCTTCCTGTACACGATGGCGGGCGGCGTCCTGATGCTGGTCGGCATCATCGCCCTCTATTTCCTGAGCGGCGGGCGCCCCGGCGGCGAGTACACCTTCGACCTGCTCAAGCTGTCAGCCCTGGACCTCCCCTTCCAGGCCCAGGCCTGGCTCTTCCTGGCCTTTGCCGTCGCCTTTGCCATCAAGGTCCCCATGTTCCCCTTCCACACCTGGCTGCCCGACGCCCACGTGGAAGCGCCGACGGCCGGCTCGGTGATCCTGGCCGGGGTCCTCCTCAAGATGGGGACCTACGGGTTTCTCCGCTTCGCGCTGCCACTCTTCCCGGACGCGACCCGGTACTTCACGCCGCTGGTCTCCTGGCTGGCGATCGTCGGGATCCTTTACGGGGCGCTGGTGTCCATGGTCCAGCCGGACCTCAAGAAGCTGGTGGCATACAGCTCCGTGAGCCATCTCGGCTTCGTCATGCTGGGGATCTTTGCGCTCACCGTCCAGGGGGTCGAGGGGGCGATCCTTCAGATGATCAACCACGGGCTGTCCACCGGTGCGCTGTTCCTGCTGGTGGGGATGCTCTACGAGCGCCGGCACACGCGGATGATCCAGGACTTCGGCGGCCTGGCCCGGATCGTCCCCATCTTCACGGCGGCCTTCCTGATCGTGACCCTCTCGTCCATCGGCCTGCCGGGCCTGAACGGGTTCGTGGGCGAGTTCCTGATCCTGGTGGGCACGTTCCGGGTGAACGTGCTGTATGCGGCGCTGGCGACGGCGGGCATCATCCTGGCGGCGGTGTATATGCTCTGGATGTTCCAGCGGGTGATGTTCGGCCCGGTGACGCAGGACGCGAACCGCGGGCTGGTCGATCTGACGGCGCGCGAGATGGCGGTCCTGGCGCCGGTCCTGGCCTTGATCGTCTTGATCGGGATCTACCCCCAGCCGTTCCTGCGCACGACAGAGGCCTCGGTGGCGCAACTCCTCGCGCGGGTCCAGGAAAGGAAAGAGCTGAGGGCGGAGAGCCACGAGCCGCGAGCCGCGAACTGGACGCGGCATGCGAACGAGACCGGAGGAGAAGGGCGCGATGGACGGTAGTCTTCCCCAGGTTTCCTGGGGGGCCTTGCTACCTCTCCTGCTGATCACCGGGACGGGCCTCCTGGTCTTGGTCCTGGACCCGTTGATGAGCCCGGAGCGGCGGGACCGGCTTCCCGTGCTGAGTCTGGGGGGCGTGGTGTGCGCCGCCCTCGCGCTGGTGTGGCGGCGGGATCAATCCGAGATCGTCTTCGGGGGGATGCTGGCGGCCGACGGCTTCGCCCTGTTCTTCAACCTGCTGTTCCTGCTGGTGGCGGGACTGACGCTGCTGATCTCCATTGCCTACATCCGCCGCACCGGCCTGGAGCACGGCGAGTACTCCGCGCTCCTCCTCTTCAGCACCCTGGGGATGATGATCATGGCCAGCAGCCTGGACCTGATGACCATCTTCCTGGGGCTGGAGACGCTCTCCATCTCCCTCTACATCCTGGCGGGGTTTCTCCGGGATCAGATCCGGTCCAACGAGGCGGCCCTGAAGTATCTGCTCCTGGGGGCCTTCGCGTCGGGCTTCCTCCTGTACGGCATCGCCCTGGTGTACGGCGCGACGGGGAGCATCAACCTGACGCGCGTGGCCCGGGCGCTGGCGCTGGGGCAGGTACACGACCCGACCCTGCTCACCATCGGCATGGGCCTCTTGATCGTCGGGTTCGGGTTCAAGGTGGCCGCGGTTCCCTTCCACATGTGGGCGCCGGACGTGTACGAGGGGGCCCCGACGTCGGTGACGGCCTTCATGATTGCGGGCACCAAGGCGGCGGCGTTCGCCGCGCTTTTGCGGATCCTGATGACCGCGCTCCCGGCGCTCCAGCCGGACTGGAGCCGCGTCCTCTGGGTCCTGGCGGTCGCGACCATGACCGTCGGCAACGTGGTGGCGATCGCCCAGACCAACATCAAGCGGATGTTGGCCTATAGCTCCATCGCCCACGCCGGGTACGTCCTGGTGGCCCTGGTGACCGGGACCAAGCTGGGGAGCGGCGCCATCCTCTTCTACCTGCTGGCCTACGCCCTCATGAACCTGGGCGCCTTCGCCGTCGTGGTGGCCGCGGCGCGCCACGAGGACGAGCGGTTGACCATCGACGACTATGCCGGGCTGGGCCTCACCCGCCCCGCCCTGGGGGCGGCGATGGCCGTGTTCATGTTCTCGCTGGCGGGCGTGCCCCCCACGGCGGGGTTCATGGGGAAGCTCTACGTCTTCAGTGCGGCCATCCAGGGGAACTACCTCGGGCTGGCGATCATCGGCGTGGCGAACAGCGTGATCTCGGCGTTCTACTACCTCCGGATCACGGTGGTGATGTACATGGCCCCCGGGCAGGACGCCCCCCCTGCGGACCGCCTGTCGCCGGCCCTGGTGGCGGCCATCCTGATCGCCGCCGGGGGGACGCTGCTCCTCGGCCTCTTCCCGTCCGGCATCCTCGAGGTCGCCCTGCGTTCGGTGGCGGCACTTCTCGGCTGAGCCGGGCGAGCCCCCGGCGGAGGCGGACACCATGAAGCCGATGAAGATCCCAGACAAGACCGTGACACGGCTGTCCATCTATCTCCGCTGTCTGGAGGAGCTGGAAGCGGGCGGGGTGACATCCGTGTCGTCTCGCCAATTGGCGGAGCGGTTCGGGCTGAACTCCGCCCAGGTGCGCAAGGACCTTGCCTACTTCGGGCAGTTCGGGGTGCGGGGGCTGGGCTATTACATCGCCGAGCTGAAGCACAACCTGGAACGCATCCTGGGGCTCAAGCAGGACTGGGAGGTGGCGCTGGTCGGCGTCGGGAATCTCGGCTCCGCCCTGATCGCCTACAAGGGGTTCCAGGCCCGCGGGTTCAAGATCGGCATGGCCTTCGACGCCGACCCGGCCAAGGTGGGACAGGTCGTGGGCGACGTGCCGATCGTGGAGATCGCGAAGCTGGTCCCGACAGTGCGCCGCAAGAAGGTCAAGATCGCCGTCCTGGCCGTCCCCGCCCCGGCCGCTCAGTCGGTGGCGGACCTTCTGGTCGAGGGCGGGGTGACCGCCATCTTGAATTTCGCGCCGGCCCAGCTCGCGGTGCCCGAGGGGATCAAGGTGCAGAACGTGGACCTCTCGGTCCTCCTGAAGACCCTCTCGTACCACACGGTGCGGACCACCCGCCCCGGGCCGCAGCGCACGGAACCCCACACCCCCGGCTCGGCGTAAGCCGTTGTTAACGAATAATTTGACCGGCGAAATTCCGGAAACGGCATAAGGAGCCGTAACGAAATTGCAAGAAATGGACAAGTTATTTCGTAACGGCTCCTAACGCGCGCCCGCGCCCGGCGCTTGCCGCTTGCATCCCAGGACCGCTTCTGATAAGGAGTGGCACCGCGGGGATCCGGCGCCGGACCGCGTCGTCGCCGAAGGAGGGTGTGCCATGAAACTGGAACAGATCTCGGTGTTCCTGGAGAACCGTTCGGGGCGTCTGGCAGAGATCACGGGCGTCCTCGCCCGGAACAACATCAACATCCGGGCCCTCTCGCTGGCGGACACGGCCGACTTCGGCATCCTGCGCCTCATCGTGGACCGGCCCGAGTCGGCGACGCGCGTCCTGAAGGAGCACGGCTTCACGGTCGGCCTCACCGAGATGGTCGCGCTCGAGCTTCCCGACAAGTCTGGGGGGTTGTGGGGCATCCTCACCACGCTGGAGGCCGCCGGGATGAATGTGGAGTACATGTACGCCTTCGTGCAAAAGGCGGCGGAGAACGCGGTCCTCATCTTTCGCTTCGACGAGCCCGAGAAAGCGACCGCGGTCCTTCAGGGTGCCGGCGTGCGGGTGTTGGCAGGCGAAGAGGTCTGCGCCCTGTGACGGGCCTGTGCGGTCGACAGATTCTGGTTCGGGGTGCAATTCGACTGGGGCGGATCGGTGCTTCGCCGGCATGGGCAGGGATAGGAAGAGCCCTAGGAGAGCAGGCGTAGCGCCGCAAGGCGAGACGCATAACCAACAACAGACAGGAGGGGGAACATGGGGAAACGACTGGGGGCAGGCGTGCTCGTCCTGCTGGGCCTGATGTGGCTCAGCGTGGGGGCCGAGGCCGGGGAGCCGATCCGCATCGGAGCGATCTTGTCGGTGACCGGGCCGGCGTCGTTCCTGGGGGCGCCCGAGGCGAGGACCCTCGAGATGGTCGTCGAGGAGCAGAACAAGAAAGGGGGTGTTCTCGGAAGGAAGATCGAGCTGATCGTCAAGGATTCGGGCGCCTCCCCGGAGAAGGCGTTCTCCTTCGCCAAGCAGCTGATCGAGGAAGACAAGGTGTTCGCGATCATCGGCCCCTCGACGAGCGGCGAGACGATGAAGATCAAGAGCGTCGCCGAGGTGGGGAAGACGATCCTCCTGTCCTGCGCAGCGGCCGAGGTGATCGTCAACCCCGTGGCGAAGTACGTGTTCAAGACGCCGCAGAAAGACAGCGACGCGGCCGTTAAGATCTTCCAGCAGATGAAGATGATGAATATCTCCAAGATCGGCGCCCTGTCGAGCAACACCGGGTTCGGCCAGGCGGGGGAGGCGCAGATCATGAAGCTCGCGCCGGAACACGGCATCACGGTCCTCGCCAACGAGGTGTACGACAAGGCCGCCAGCGACCTGACGGCCGAGGTGACGAAGGTCAAGGCTGCCGGGGTCGAGGCGATCCTGAACTGGTCCATCGAGCCGGCGCAGGCGATCGTGATCAAGAACGCTCGCCAGATCGGGTTCAAGGGCCCCATCTTCCAGAGCCACGGGTTCGGGAACATCAAATACGTAGAGGTCGCCGGCGAGGCGGCCGAGGGGGTGCTTTTCCCCGCCGGCCGGCTGCTCGTCGCGGACGGGCTTCCGAATACCAATCCCCAGAAGGCGCTCCTCATCAAGTACAAGAAGGACTACGAGTCCAAGTACAAGGAGGAGGCGAGCACCTTCGGAGGGCATGCCTATGACGCCTTCATTATCCTCGTAAAAGCGATCGAGAAGGCGGGCAAGGCGGACAAGGAGGCGGTACGGGCGACCATCGAGCAGCTCTCGGGCGTCGTCGGCACCGGCGGGGTCTTCAACTTCTCGGCGACGGACCATAACGGCCTCAACGTCGATGCGTTCGAGATGCTGACCGTCCGGAAGGGGAAGTTTGTTCCCCTCGCAAACTAGCCGGATCCGCACGAAACCCGGTCGGGAGCATCCGCGGGAACGCGGGTGCTCCCGATTTGTTGAGGGATGGGATTGAACTCCGACCTGTTCTTCCAGTACGTGGTCGCCGGAATCACCTACGGGACCATCTACGCGGTCGTCGCCATCGGCTTCAACATCATCTACAACGCGACGGGGATCATCAACTTCGCGCAGGGCGAGTTCGTCATGCTCGGCGGCATGACCGCCGTCACGCTGAGCCGGTTCCTGCCCCTGCCCGTGGCCATCCTGGGCGCGGTCGCGGTGACGACGGTCATCGGAGCGGTCGTCGAGATCCTTTTCATCCGGTGGCTCCGGGGCCCGTCGGTGCTGCGGATGATCATCATCACGATCGGGGTCTCGATCCTGGTCCGTGAAGTCGCCCTGCACGTCTGGGGGGAAAGCATCAGGGCGCTCCCCTATTTCACGGGCACCTCGGTCACCTCCATCAAAATGGGGAACGTGTACATCTCTCCCCAGGTCCTTTGGGTCGTCGGCATCAGCGCCGTCGCGGTCGTCGCCTTGAGCGCCTTCTTCAACTACACGATGCTGGGCAGGCAGATGCGGGCCTGCGCGGCGAACCGGGACGCCGCGCGGCTTTGCGGCATCAGCGCGAAGAACATGGTGACGCTGTCGTTCATGCTGAGCGCAGGGATCGGCGCCCTCGGGGGCTGCATCGTCTCCCCGATCACCTACGTCCAGTACGACAGCGGAACGCCTTTGGCGATCAAGGGATTCACCGTCGCCATCCTCGGAGGCCTGGGGAACAGCGCGGCCGCCGTAGGCGCCGGCATGATCCTGGGAATACTCGAATCCTTCAGCATCTGGGTCCTGCCCGCCGCCTACAAGGAGGTCATCTCGATCTCCCTCCTGCTCCTCATCCTGTTCATCCGGCCGAGCGGCATCTTCGGCAGCGCCGAGGCCTCCCGGCTCAAGGAGTTCTGATGAGGGGGAGATACCTTCCGGTCGCCGCCTTCGCGGGCCTCATCGTCGCGATTCAGATGGCGACCCATTTCACCGGCAGCGGCTACCATCTCACCCAGTTGACGATGTCCGCGTACTACTCGCTCTTGGCCATCGGGCTGTGTCTCCTGGTCGGATATGCGGGGCAGATCTCGATTGGGCACGCCGGGTTTTTCGCCATCGGAGGCTATCTCTCGGCACTGCTGACCACCCACGACCTGTCGGCTCACAAGGGAACGGCGCTCATGTGGCTGGCGAAGGCGGGGGTCCTTTCGTCCCGGACCGGCCTCTACGGCGGGGACCTCCTGACCGTCCACCCCTGGGCCGCCTGCCTCGTCGCTATCGTCGCGACGGTCGGGGTTGCCTATGCCGTCGGCGGTCCCGTGCTGAAGCTGAAAGGCCACTATCTGGCCATGGCGACGCTCGGCTTCGGCACCATCGTGTACCGGATCGTGCTCGGCTCCGCGCTCGTCGGCGGTGCGGATGGACTGTCCGAGGTTCCCCCATTCTCGCTCCTCCCCGGCCTCGAGGTTTCCAGCCGGGCATCGCTCCGGGTCCAGAATTATTACCTCGCCTGGGGTCTCGTGATCGGGGGAATGATGCTTCTGCTCAATCTCATCCATTCCCGGACGGGGAGGGCACTGTCCGCGATCCACGGCGCCGAGGACGCCGCCGACGCGATGGGCATCCCCACGGCCCGGTACAAGCTGAACACCTTCGTGCTCAGCGCCGCCTATGCCGGGCTTGCGGGCGTGCTGCTCACCCATTTTAACGGCGGCATCGGCCCCTCGGAGGCCTCGATTATGAAGTCGGTTCGCTACGTCGCGATCGTCGCGATCGGCGGCATGGCGAATCTCTGGGGGGCGCTGCTGATGAGCCTCCTCCTCAACTACCTCTCCCTCCGGGGTTATTTCGGCACCTATGACGATGCGGTCTTCGGCGGCATTCTCATTCTGATCATGCTCTTCGCGCCCGAGGGATTGCTTCGGCGACAGTTGTTCGGGGAACTGCGGAACCTTTTTTCGCGCGACGTTGCGGAGGAGGCTCCGTGAATCTTCTCTCGGTTCGGGGTGTCAGCAAGCGATTCGGCGGCCTCAAGGCGGTGGAGGACGTTTCTTTCGACGTATCG
>Ga0315287_10008163_pt1 | contig 10554 bp, 8 predicted proteins | sample YL17G11_0_MG_FD_205037 | JGI IMG/M metagenome (GOLD analysis project Ga0315287, IMG submission 205037) | Sediment microbial communities from Yellowstone Lake, YNP, Wyoming, USA - YL17G11_0 | ecosystem: Environmental > Aquatic > Freshwater > Lake > Sediment | place: USA: Wyoming | collected...
GCGCAATGGCCTCGCGATGCCGATGTTGACCGCGGCAACGCGCGAGCGGCTGCGCGTGCTCGTGCCGGCGATCGCGGCGATCGAAAATCCGGTCGACCTCACGCCGCAGGTGTACAACCAGGCGGAGTGGTTTGCGCGCTTCGCGGATGTGCTGGACGTGATCGCCGCCGATCCCGGCATTCATTCCATCCTGCTGCTATTCGGCCCCATGGCGCAGCGTGCGATGGATGTCGCGCAAGTCGTTTGCGATTTCCGCCTCCGCGCCGCCAAGACCGTATGTCTGGGCTGGCCGCTCGCGCCGCGCGGCGTGCCGGAGTTTCTGCGCGAGCGCGGCGTGCACGTGTTCACGGAATATGCGCGGGCGATCGCCGTGCTGGGGCAACTCGCCCGTCGACATGCCGTGGTCGCGAGCGAAATCAGCGAGAAGGTCCTGGCGCTGCCCTTCGACTGGTCGGCGCATGTACCGAGTCGTGCAACCGGTGGCGTGATTTCCGAGCCCGATTGCCATCGTCTGCTCGCGGCTGCCGGGCTCCCGGTCGCCGCGGGCCGGCTCGCGCATTCGGAGGAGGGAGCGGCCGAAGCTGCGCTGGCGGTGGGCATGCCGGTCGCGATGAAAGGCATCTCCCCGACGGTGACGCATCGCGCGGCCGCCGGTCTGCTCGCGCTCGGAATCGACGCCGAAGCGGAGGCCCGTGCAACCTATCGCCAGTTAACCGCGCGGGCCGCCGCCGCGGGCATTGCGCTCGACGGCATCTACGTGCAGCACATGATCAGCGACGGCCTGGAAGTTCTGGTATCGGCGTTTCGCGACCCGGTGTTCGGCCCCATGATCTCCTGTGGGGCGGGCGGCAATTTCACGGAGCTGATCGACGACGTCACCTTGCAGCGCGCGCCGGTTTCCGAAGCGCAGGCACTGGTGATGATCGAGCGTCTGCGTCTTGCGCGCAGCGCGCGAAAGACGCGTGTGCCACCCGATCGCCGTTTGCTTGCGGTATTCATCGCTCGGCTGTCGCAGCTTGCCGCCGGTGCGCCGTGGCGGCGCTTCGTGCTGGAGATCAATCCGGTCAAGTGGGGTGATGACGGTGTCGTGGCGGTCGATGGACTGCTGGTGATCGACGAACCTTGACGCCGGCGGTGGCGGGCCCGGGCCTTGCCCGCCAGGCGAGCCCGGCATTGACCTTGGCGTAGCGAAACCTCTATTCTGACCGATTCGACGCACAAACCACGGAGCCCTCGACAATGCCTTTCACCTATCAGCGCAGCTACCGCGGCAAGATCCAGGCGGTCCTTCTCGATTGGGCCGGCACGACGATGGACTTCGGCTGCATGGCGCCGGCCGTCGTTTTCGTCGAGGTGTTCAAGCGCAAGGGCGTGCCGATCACGATGGAGGAGGCGCGCGCGCCGATGGGCGCGCACAAGCGTGTCCACATTCAGAAGATCACGGAGCAGGATCCCGTGCGCAAGCGATGGCAGGAGCAGCACGGCCGGCCGCCGACCGATGCCGACGTCGAGGCGATGTTCAAGGATTTCGTGCCGCTGCAGTTGAAGTGCCTGTCCGAATACTCGGCGCTCATCCCCGGCACGCTCGGCATCATCCGGACGCTGCGCAAGCGCGGTTACAAGATCGGCTCGACGACGGGCTACATGACCGAGATGATGAAGATCAACCTGCGTGATGCTGCGAAGCAGGGCTACGTCCCGGACTCGACCGTCTGCGCGTCGGAAGTGCCCGCGGGGCGGCCGTACCCGTACATGTGCCTGCAGAACATGATGAATCTCGGCGTCTCGCCGGTCGAGGCCTGCGTCAAGATCGACGATACGCGCCCCGGCATCGAGGAGGGCCTGAACGGGGGCATGTGGACGATCGGACTCGCGATCAGCGGCAATGAAATCGGACTCTCGCTCAAGGACTGGAAGAAGGTTCCGAAGGCCGATCAGGAGCGCATGCGCGCGGGCGCCTACACGCGCATGTACCAGAGCGGCGCGCATTACGTCGTCGACGCGATCACCGATATCCTGCCCTGCCTCGACGACATCGAGACACGCCTGGCGCGCGGCGAAAAACCTTAGTCAGCTCTTCGCGCGAGCCGGCGGCACCGCGCCCGCCGCGCCCTTGCCGGCACGGAACGCGAGCGCCATCGTGAACGCGGCTTGGGTGAACTTCAGCACCTCGCCGAATTCGTCGTCGGAGAGACGGCGCGCGGCGTCGCTCCCGCGATAGAGGTTGGCGAATTCCCGCTCGCGTCCGGCCTGCAGTGCCAGCCGGCCGATGCCGAGCGACTCCAGCGTTTTCCAGACGTCGGGATTGTAGGAGCGCGTGAAGCGCATCACGAACGAGATCGGATCGTTGCGACCGAGCACCGAGGCGAGCCGCAGGATGATCTCGAACGGCAGCGCCACTTTGCCGCTCTCGACGAGCTCGAGCAGCGTCGGATCCTTGAGGTCTATCGCATTGCCGACCTCGTCGACGCTCATCCCGGCGGTTTCGCGCATGCGCCGCAGCACGGCGCCGGTCTTTTCCAGTGCCGCACGCTGCCCCGGCTTCGGCAGCATCATCTTCGCGGCGCCCAACGTGACGTCGGCCGCGGCACCGGCCACGCCCAGCACCGTGTCGGTCCACGTGCGCACCTGCTGCGCGAGCTCGACGAGCGTGGATCCGCCCGCCGGCGATCCCGCGGATCGTGCGCGCAGGGAGACGCCCGCTCGCGCGGCGGGGCTCTTCGCGGTCCTGCGTTTCGTGGCCATGACGATGAACCTCCTTGCCGCCCGTTCGTTGATCAATCGCAACTCACTGTCTGGTATGGCTATGCTACTCTCGCCGCACGCCATGCGGTATCGCGGTCGCCCTGCCGCGACGGACCGGCAATGAGTTTTTCGGGAATCGATGCAATGAGTGCGGTCACCACCGAGCCGAAGGATGCGATCGCGCCGCTGCGCCACGCATTCGAGCGGATGCGGTCGGCGTTTCAGGATGACATGGCGCCGACGCTTGCGACCCGGCGCGATCGCCTTTCGCGTGTGGCGCGAATGACAAGGCACCATGCACGGGACATCATCGACGCCATCTCCGCCGACTTCGGGCATCGTTCGCCGCACGAGACGCTCATCGCGGACCTCCTGGCCGTCGACGAGTCGATCAAGCATGCGCGGCAGCACCTGGCGCGCTGGATGCGGCCGCAGCGGATCGCGACCGGACTCAAGTACCGGCCCGGCTACAACCGGCTGATCGCGCAGCCGCTGGGCGTCGTCGGCGTGGTCGCGCCGTGGAACTACCCGTACCAGCTGTCGATGCTGCCCGCCGTGGCGGCGCTGGCGGCGGGAAACCGCGTGATGATCAAGCCGTCCGAACTCGCGCCCAGGACCGCCGAACTGATGGCGCGCATCGTGCGGGAATCGTTCGGCGAGGACGAACTGGCGGTCTTGCCCGGCGATGCGAACGTTGGAAAGGCCTTCGTGGAGCTGCCGTTCGACCACCTGTTCTTCACCGGATCGACGGCCGTCGGCCGTCTCGTGGCGCAGATGGCCGCGAAGAACCTGACGCCGGTGACGCTCGAGCTCGGCGGAAAGTCGCCGGTGATCGTCGACGTTGACAGCGCATTCGAATCGATCGCGCCGAAGATCGCGATCGGCAAGCTGTTCAATGCCGGCCAGACCTGCATTGCGCCGGATTACGCCCTGGTGCCGCGTGCCCGTGCCGACGAATTCGCCGCGGCGATGACGCGCGCGATAGGGAAACTCTACCCGACGCTCGCCGGCAATCGCGACTACACGAGCATCGTCAACGAGCGGCACTATGCCCGTCTTGTGGGCTTGCTCTCCGACGCGAAAGCACGCGGCGCGCGCATCGTCGAGGTCAATCCGGCCGGCGAAACGCTGGACCCTTCGGCGCGCAAGCTGGCGCCCGCGCTGATCCTCGACGCCGGCGACGAAATGGCCGTCATGCGCAACGAGATATTCGGCCCGCTGCTTCCGGTGGTTGCCTACGACAGTCTCGATGACGCGATCGGTTACGTGAACCGGCACGATCGCCCGCTGGCGCTCTACTGGTTCGGCGACAATGCGGGCCGTCGCGACCACGTGTTGCGCAACACGATCGCCGGGGGCGTTACCGTCAACGGATGCCTCACCCATTTTGCGCAGGAGGCGCAGCCGTTCGGCGGTGTCGGCGCGAGCGGGAGCGGGTCGTATCACGGCGTGTACGGCTTTCGCGCGTTCAGCAAGGAAAAGCCGGTGTACTACCAGGGCCGCCTCGGCATCATGCCGCTGCTGCTGCCGCCGTACGGCGCGCTGCTGGACGGCGTGCTGGCTTGGTTCGCGGGGGGCAAGAGCCGGTAACATGAACGGCCCCCACGCTCACGGTGTTCGCTGCCCCCGAGGGGGCGCCCAGTGCCCTTCGGGCGGCCGGGCGGGCACTGCATGTCGCAGCGTCCGGAACGCGCCGTCCGGAATATTCACCGGCGCAACGAGCGCCGCGATCGACGTTCGCGCAACGAGTCATGATTCTGGGAGTAACGGATGAACTTCGATTACACGCCGAAAGTGCGGGAGCTGCAGGCGCGCCTGGCGGCGTTCATGGCCGCCCGCGTATATCCGAACGAACGCCGTTTCCGCGACGAAGTGGAAGGCAATCGTGCGAAGGGCAATCCGTGGATTCCGACGCGACTCGTCGAAGAACTCAAGGTCGACGCGCGGGCAGCCGGGCTGTGGAACCTCTTCCTGCCGCAATCGGTGCGAGGCGCCGGGCTCACCAATCTCGAATACGCGCCGCTCGCCGAGATCATGGGCCGCGTCACGTGGGCGCCGGAGATTTTCAATTGCAGCGCGCCCGACACCGGCAACATGGAGACGATCGAACGCTACGGCACGCCCGAGCAGAAGCGGCAATGGCTCGAGCCGCTGTTGGCAGGCGAGATCCGGTCGGCGTTCCTGATGACCGAGCCGGCGGTCGCCTCGTCCGACGCGACCAACATCGAGTGCAGCATGGTGAAGGACGGCGACCACTACGTGATCAACGGCCGCAAATGGTGGTCGTCGGGCGCGGGTGATCCGCGCTGCAGGATCTACATCGTGATGGGCAAGACGGATCCGGGCGCACCGAAACACCGGCAGCAGTCGATGCTGCTGGTGCCCGCGGCGGCGCCCGGGGTGAGTGTCATCCGGCCGCTCACGGTCTTCAATGCCGACGACGCGCCACATGGGCACATGGAGATCGATCTCGCGGATGTACGCGTGCCGGCGGGGAGCGTGCTGAAGGGCGAAGGCTGCGGCTTCGAGATCGCGCAGGGACGGCTCGGCCCCGGCCGCATCCACCACTGCATGCGCCTCGTCGGCCTCGCCGAGCGCGCGCTCGAGCTGATGTGCCGGCGGCTTTCCGGTCGCGTCGCGTTCGGCGGCGAAATCTCCCGGCAGACAGTGTGGCAGGAACGGATCGCCGAGTCGCGTTGCATCATCGAGCAGGCGCGCCTCCTCGTGCTGAAAGCGGCGTACCTGATGGACACGGTCGGCAACAAGGTCGCGAAGAAGGAGATCGCGATGATCAAGGTGGTCGCGCCCAACGTCGCCTGCAAGGTGATCGACTGGGCGATCCAGGCCTATGGCGCCGCTGGCGTGCACGACGAATTCCTCGTCGGCGCCTACGCCAGCGCGCGCAGCCTGCGTCTTGCCGATGGGCCCGACGAGGTCCATCGCAATGCGATCGCGAAGATCGAATTGCGCGAGATCGCCGGCGGAACCGGTGCGGGGAACGGCGCCGCCGCCGCGCCGCCGCGCGGCGTCTGACGGCGGCCATCGGGGCGGCAGGTTGCGGCCGTGGCTGACCTGAATCGCGCCCGCACGACAAGGCAGGCAGGCGAGAGCTTCGACTACGTCATCGTCGGTGGCGGTTCGGGCGGTTGCGTGCTCGCCGCGCGACTGTCCGAAGATCCCTCGGTCTCGGTGTGCCTGCTCGAGGCCGGCGCAAGCGATCGAAGCCTGCTGATCCGCGTGCCCCTGGGCATCGCATTGCTGGTTCCCCGGCGGATCCACAACTGGGCGTTCGAGACCACGCCGCAGCCGGGCCTTAATGGTCGCCGCGGTTACCAACCGCGCGGCAGGGCGCTGGGCGGCAGCAGTTCGATCAACGCCATGGTCTACACGCGCGGCCACCGCAGCGACTACGACGCGTGGGCGGCGCTCGGCAACGCGGGCTGGTCGTACGCCGACGTGCTGCCGTATTTCCGGCGGTCGGAGAACAACGAGCGCATCGCCGACGTCTTTCATGGCCAAGGCGGTCCGCTCAACGTTGCCGACCCGCGCTCGCCCTCCGGCTTCTCGGAGCTTTGGCTCGCGGCCGCGGAACAGCAGGGCATGGCGCGCAACACGGACTTCAACGGCGCGGAGCAGGAAGGGATCGGACTCTATCAGCTGACGCAGAAGAACGGCGAACGCTGGAGCGCCGCCAGAGCCTATCTCACCCCCAATCTCGGCCGTCCCAACCTCGCGGTGCGCACCAGGGCGCACGCGACGCGCGTCGTATTCGAGGACAAACGGGCGGTCGGGATCGAATTCCTGCAAGGCGGCGAGACGCGGTGCGCGCGCGCGCGGCGCGAGGTGATTCTTGCCGCCGGTGCGTTGCAGTCGCCGCAACTGTTGCTGCAGTCGGGCGTGGGCGATGGGGAAACGCTGCGCGGACTCGGCATCCCCACCGTGATGCATCTGCCGGAAGTCGGCCGCAATTTGCGCGACCACGTCGATTTCGTCATCGCCTACGAGTCGCCGCGGAAGGACCTGATGGGTTTCATGCCGGGCGACATCCTGAACGCCTTGCGCAGCGCCATTCGTTACGGCCGCGACCGGCGCGGCATCTTCACGTCGAACATTGCGGAAGCCGGCGGGTTCGTCAAGACGTCGCCCGGGCTCGAAGTGCCCGACATTCAGCTTCACTTTTGCATTGGGATTCTCGAAAGCCACGGCCGGCGGATGCATGCGGCCCGCGGTTTTTCCAGTCACGTCTGCGCGCTGCGGCCGAAAAGCGCCGGGCAGGTCACGCTCGCAAGCCGCGATCCGCTGGCGGCGCCGTGGATCGACCCCGGGTTCTACACGCATCCCGACGACCTCGAAACCATGGTGAGAGGCTTCAAGATCACGCGCGGAATATCTGAATCCCCGGTGCTCGATCGGTTTCGCGGCAAGGAACTGTTCACCGCGGGTGTTGCGAGCGACGACGAGATCCGGGATGTGCTGCGCCGGCGTTCCGACACGATTTATCACCCGGTCGGTACGTGCCGGATGGGGGTCGACGCGATGGCCGTCGTCGATCCGCAACTTCGCGTTCGCGGCACCGCCGGGCTGCGGGTCGTGGACGCGTCGATCATGCCGACGTTGATCGGCGGCAACACCAATGCGCCGACCATCATGATCGGCGAGCGGGCGAGCGACCTCATTCGGGGCGCCGGCTGACGGATGGGGACGCCCGGTTAGACCATGAACGACTGGCGCAGCTGGCCGGGGAGCCGGCACGACGTCATCACCGTGCGCGTGATCTGGGCGGCGTTCGCCCTGTCGCTCCTCGTCCACATTGGTGCGCTGTGGATATCGCCGCCGCTGATGCGGGCGCTGACGCTCGAGAACTCCGAGCTCACCGAACCCACCAGGTCGCTGGTGGCGCGGCTCGCTCCTCGTTCGAGCCCGTCCGAAAGCTCGCCCCCGGCGGCGCCACCGTCACCGCCGCCGCAGGCTTCGTCCCCACCCCTGCGCCGAGCGCCGCGGGCGACGCCGGCGGTTCCCTCGTCGCCCACACCGCCGCAGGTCGCACGCAACGAGCCGGCACCCGGCAGCGCACGTACGCTGCCCGTGCCTCCGGCAGACGCGCCTCCGGCTGCGCGCCCGCCCGTCGAGACTGATCTGTCCTCGTACATTGCGGCAAGGCGATTTGCGCGCGGCGAATCGGCGGCTGCGGCGTCGCAGGGCAGCGAGCCGAACACACCGCCGGCCGAAGACGAGAAAGAACGCCGGAACCGCGTGGTCGCCGCGAACCTCGGCTTGAACCGCACGCCGACCTTTGGCGACGACCCGAAGCGGGGCGGCGGTTTGTTTCAGATACGCCGCATGGGCTACGACGATGCCGAATTCTATTTCAACGGCTGGGACCAGGACATCGGCCGGAATGCGAGGCAGCTGATCGAGGTCCGCAAGGGCGCGAACTCCGATATCCGCGTGGCGGTGATCCGCAAGATCATCGAGATCATTCGGTCGCACGAGCCTGGAGATTTCGTATGGGTATCGCGCCGGTTCGGCCGGCAGATCGCGTTATCGGCTCGCCCGGGTGACAACGCGACGCTCGAGGATTTCATGATGCGCGAATTCTTCGGCGACGGGCGCCCGCCCTAGCACCAGCTCTAGTTTCTGTGGTGCTAGTGCCAGCCCTTGGTTCTGTGGCGCTAGCTGATGCGGGAGCGGATGAAGGCCGACAACACCTCGCTCAGCATGACGACCGCCAGGATGGCGATGAGAATGACGAGCACCTGCGGCCACGCAAAGGAGTTGATCGACGCATAGAGATAAATCCCGATCCCGCCCGCGCCGACGAAGCCCAGCACGCTGGATTCGCGCACGTTGATGTCCCAGCGATAGATCGTGGTGCCGATCAGCACCGGCATGACTTGCGGCAGGATCGCGACCCACCAGGTCTGCAGCGTGCGTGCCCCGGTCGACTGCACCGCTTCGATCTGGCCGGCATCGACCTCCTCGATCGCCTCGGCGATCAGCTTGGCGATGAAACCGACCGACCGCGCGGCGACCGCGAAGATGCCGGCAACCGCACCGGGGCTGAAGATCGCCACGAACAACAAGCCCCAGATCACGGTGTTGATCGAGCGCGACCCGACCAGGATGGCCCGGCCGATCATCCAGGTGAAGCCGTTGGCGGTGGTGTTGCGCGCCGCCAGAAACGCCACCGGTATCGCCAGCACGACGGCGATCATCGTGCCGAGCGTCGCGATGTGAATCGTGTCGATCAGAGGCCGGATGATCTGCGGCAGGTACGACCACTTCGGCGGCCACATGCGCGAGGCGAGGTCGGCCGCCTGCTCGTGCGCATCCTTGAAGTAGGCCCATTCGATTTCGAGGGCGGACACCGACCAGACCGCGGCAACGGCCGAGCCGGCCAGCCACAGCCATTGGACGAGCATCTCGCGTGGCGTATGCCGGTGCCATACATCGGGATAGCTGCGCGGGGCCGCCGGATTCACCGGATCATCCTCCGCGCCCAATCGCTGAACCACTCGCCGAAGGCGACCATCGCGGCAATCGTCAGCAGGATCGCGCAGGCGAAGTCGAAATCGTAGCGCGAGAACGATGACGCCAACGTCGCGCCGATGCCTCCCGCGCCGACAATGCCGAGCACTGTCGAGTGCCGGAGATTGGCGTCGAGCCGATAGATGAAAACGCCCAAAGTCCGCACGACCACCTGCGGCGTCACGGCATAGTAGACGACCTGCCCGAAGCTTGCCCCGGTGGCGCGCACGGCCTCGACCGGGCCGGGCTTCATGTTCTCGATGTCCTCGGCCAGCATCTTGGCGAGAAAGATCGCCGAAGACAATGCCAGCGTCAGCAGGCCCGCCACCGGCCCGAAGCCGAACAGCTTCACGAAGAAGATCGCGATGAGCAATTCGTGGAAGGTCCGCCCGACCACGATCACTCCGCGCGCGGCGAGGTAGATCGGCGGCGGCGCGAGGTTGCGTGCCGCGCACAGGCCGAGCGGGATCGCCAGCACCATCCCGGCGAGGCTCGACGCGATCGCCATCTGCACGCTTTCGGCCATGCCCTTGACGAGGATGGCCCACTTGTTGCCGACGGCGGGGGGTACCATCCGCGTGAAAATGTCGAGCGCGCGCGGGAAGCCCCGCATGACGCGGTCCCAGTTGATGGAAAGATCGCCGATGGCCCAGACGAGATATGCGCCGACGACCAGCCAGAAAGCCATGCGCCGGCCGGGACTGCCGAACATGCTCACCGCCCGCCACTCGCCTGGATACGTGGCGGCGGTTGCCGCGCGGTCGATCATGGCTGCGCCGCGAGATCCGGGCGGTCGCCCTTCGCCACGATGGACTCCGAATGGCGAGGCGGTCCGGCGGTATCGGAAACGGCGCCAACATCCACATCCGCATCGGCGTGGCCCGCGGCGGTGTTCCAATCCTCCGCGCCGTAGATCAGGGTGAGCACGTCATCGGTCAATTCCGCCGGAGCGCCGTCGAACGCCACGGTGCCGGCCTTGAAGCCGACGATGCGGTCGGAGAAGGATCGGGCCAGCGCGACGTCGTGGAGGTTGACCAGCGCAGGCGTTGCACGCTCTCTTGCCAGTTCACCGATGAGACGCATGATCTGGCGCGATGTCTTCGGGTCGAGGCTCGCCGTCGGCTCGTCGACCAGCAGCAGATCGGGGCGCTGCATCAATGCGCGCGCGATGCCCACGCGTTGTCGCTGCCCTCCCGACAGCGCGTCGGCGCGCTGGTTGTGATAGCCATGGAGCCCGACCCGATCGAGCAATTCGAATGCCGCCCGGATGTCCTCGGGCGG
>Ga0315287_10008164_pt1 | contig 10552 bp, 11 predicted proteins | sample YL17G11_0_MG_FD_205037 | JGI IMG/M metagenome (GOLD analysis project Ga0315287, IMG submission 205037) | Sediment microbial communities from Yellowstone Lake, YNP, Wyoming, USA - YL17G11_0 | ecosystem: Environmental > Aquatic > Freshwater > Lake > Sediment | place: USA: Wyoming | collected...
CGAAACTCCCAACACTCGACATTCGACACTTGGCACTCGTCCCTCGAAACTCCCAACACTCGACATTCGACACTTGGCACTCGTCCCTCGAAACTCCCAACACTCGACATTCGACACTTGGCACTCGACACTCCCCCCCGATGCGCTGGACCCAGACATTCATCCCGACACTCAAGGCAAGCCCCTCCGACGCCGAGATTGTCTCCCACAAACTGCTGCTGCGCGCCGGCCTGATCCGCAAACTTACCGGCGGCCTTTACACGTTCCTCCCACTCGGCCTGCGCTCGCTCAAAAAAATCGAGCAGATCGTCCGCGAGGAGATGAACCGCGCCGGCGCCCTCGAGGTGCTCATGCCCGCGCTCCAGCCGCCGGACATCTGGCGGCAAAGCGGGCGCTACCAAACCGCCGCCGAGGTGCTGTATCACGTGCTCGATCGCGCCAAGAAGGAATGGGTGCTCGGCCCGACGCATGAGGAGGTCATCACCCAGCTCGCGGCCTTCGAGATCAACAGCTACCGGCAGTTGCCGAAGAATTTCTACCAGATCGGCGTCAAGTTCCGCGACGAGATCCGCCCGCGCTTCGGACTGATGCGCGCCAAGGAATTCATCATGAAGGACGCCTACAGCTTCGACGCGACCGACGAGGCGGCCCAGGTGAGCTATCAGAAGATGTACGATGCCTACACCCGCATCTTCGCCCGCTGCGGCCTCAAGGCGTTCCCCGTCGAGGCGGACACGGGCGTGATTGGCGGCAAGTTCTCCCACGAGTTCATGGTTCCGGCGGAAACGGGCGAGAACGAGGTGGTGTTCTGCGAAGGCTGCGGCTACGCCGCGAACGTTGAAAAGGCCACGAGCGGCATTCCGAAGACCGCCACGCGCGAAATGGGCGCCGCGGTCGAGAAGTTCGCCACGCCCGGAGTCGTGACCATCGAGGCACTGTCCCAGTCGCCCCACAACGTGGCCGCCAATCGCCAGATCAAGACGCTGGTGTACATCGCCGATAGCAAGCCCGTCCTGATCCTCGTTCGCGGCGACGACCAGTTGAACCCAGCCAAGCTGGCGGGAGTCCTCGGCACCACGGTTTTCCGTCCGGCGGATGTCAAGGAACCCGCGCACATGGTCGCCTTCACCCAGCTTGGAGCCATGCCGGGCAGCCTGGGCGCCGTCAGGAGCGCCCTTCGCAACGGAGCGGAGAACTGGCCCGTCTATGCCGATGAGCGGTTGCGCGGCGCGAATGACATGACCACGGGCGCGAACGAGGACGGCTTCCATTTCCGCAACGTCTCCATCGAACGGGACATTCAAGTCACGAAATGGGCGGACTTGCGGACCGTCAACGCCGGCGAACCGTGCGCCAAATGCGGCAAGTCGCTCAAGATCCGCCGCGCCATCGAAGTGGGCCACGTCTTCAAGCTCGGCACGAAATACAGCGAGAAGATGAACGCCTATTTCCTGGCCGAAGACGGCTCGCGGCATCCGTGCGTGATGGGCTGCTACGGCATCGGCGTCACCCGCACGCTCCAAGCGGTGATCGAGCAATGCAACGACAAGGACGGCATCCTCTGGCCGCTGGCCGTGGCGCCGTTCCAGGTCTGCATCACGCCGTTGAACGTCGCGCCGGATGGTCCGGTGATGACCCTCGCAGAGAAGTTCTACGCCGAGCTGACGACGCAAGGCGTCGAGGTGATCCTCGATGACCGCGACGAGCGGCCCGGGGTGAAGTTCAAGGACTCGGAGTTGGTCGGTTTCCCGCTGCGACTGGGCATCGGCGAAAAGTCGCTGGCGAAGGGCGAAGTGGAGATCAAGCCCCGAGGCGGCGCGCTCATCCCGGTCAAGACCGACCAAGCCACGGCCAAGCTCCTCGAACTGCTCAAGTCGTAGCCGGCTGTCCCGGCGGCGAGAGATCAGCGAAGCTTCCTTCTCGTGAAGACCCTGTTACTTGGAGCATTGCTGATGCTGAGCGCCCTCAACATCGCGACGGGGCAGGGCAAGATCGTGTTCGAAGGCCCTGTGCCGTCACAAGTCCTGGAGACGAACCGGATGGTTCGGATCTGCCTGCCACCCTCTTACGACAGCCAGCCGGACCGCCGTTACCCGGTGCTCTACGTGCATGACGGCCAGAACGCGTTTACCACCGCGGGCACCAATGTTGCCTTCGGTTGGGGCAACTGGGAACTCGACCGCATTGTCGGCGAACTCGCCGCCGGCGGTCGGATGCAGGAGATCGTCATCGTCGCCGTGGATTGCAGCGCGGAACGTTACCTTGATTATCGCGGCCCGGCTTGTCGCTACACTGAGGCCGAGTTGGCCGCCCTGAACCGGAGGCCACCGGCGCCAGGAGACAACTCCCGCTACGAGCGCTACCAGCGATTCCTGATCAAGGAGATCAAACCGAAGATCGACCGCGAGTATCGCACCCGCCCTGAAGCGGCGAGTACTGGCGTGTTGGGATCATCCATGGGCGGTGTGTGCAGCCTGGCCTTGGCCTGGGACCGACCTGACGTATTCGGCAAGGCGGCAAGCCTCTCGGGCGCGTTTCAAGTGGAGCACACCAACTTCCTGGCGAATGTGCTGCGCCCGTATCGCGGCCAGCCGAAACCAGTCCGACTCTGCCTCGACAGCGGGATCTGCGATTTCATGGGTGGCGACGATGGCCGCGCGACCACCGACGCCGTGGCGGCCGAACTGCTCAGGATCGGCTGGCGGGAGGGTGTCGATCTCCACCATTTCACCGACGACAAACCGTTGGACGAATCGGCGCTCGAGAAAGCGGGCTTGAGGCGGGACAAATGGGTCGAGGCGCAGAAGAGCCAGCACAACGAGTTTTATTGGCGCCAACGCGTCTGGCGGACGCTGGTGTTCCTCTTCCCGCCGGACTGAGCCGTAACGATGCGGTAGGGAAACCGCAGATGGACGCAGATGGACACAGATTCCGGAGGAAAAGAAACTTTCGCTCCGGCCAATCCGGCTCACCCAACAGTGATGTTCCAAAGGGTCGTCCCTCATCGCGATTCCTCGCGTTCGATCTGTGTCCATCTGCGTCCATCTGTGGTTTCGATAGAATTGACACGCCTGAGCCGGCGCGCTTGCGAACCCACAGCCCGCGGCCTAGCTTGGGCGCGTGACTCTGGAAGATCACGTCGGCGACATCGTCGCCAAGGCCCGGGCGGCGCTGGGGGTATCCGTTGAAGAAGCGGCGGCATTGGCCGGCTTGGCAGTGGACACACACCGGCGGTTCGAACAGACAGGGCAGGGGAGCCCACCACCGCGTTTCGACCGGCTCGCCGGCCGACTGGGCCTGGCGGCCGACCGGCTCGCGGCGATTGCCGGTGGCTGGTTGCCCCAGCCGTACGACTTGAACCGGTGGCACGAACTGCGGCAGATCTCGACCACCGAGGGGATGGCCGTGAACTGCTACTTGATTTGGGATGCAGCGACGCGGGAAGCGGCCCTCTTCGATACGGGGTGGGAAGCGCAGCCGGTGTTCGAGTTGATTGGCCGCAATGAACTGGAGCTGAAGGACCTGTTCATCACTCACGGACACCACGATCACGTCGCCGCGCTGGCGCCCCTCCAGCGGCGTTTCCCCAGGGCGAAGGTGCACTCCGGTCCGCCGCTTGTCCGAGCAGACCCCCAGAGCCCAGCCGGGGACGTGATCGGGATCGGGGGTTTGAGAGTGATGGCCCGTCCAACGCCAGGCCACTCCGAGGAGGGAACGAGCTACCTCATCCAAGGTTGGATGGGAAGCGCCCCACCGGTCGTCGTCGTCGGGGACGCCCTCTTTGCCGGCTCGATGGGGCGCACCGTTGAGGCCGCGTTCGAAACGGCCAAGCAGGCAATCCGCAAGCAGATCCTCTCCCTTCCCGCGGCGACATTGATCTGCCCCGGCCACGGCCCCATGACGACGGTGGGGGAGGAGAAAGCGCATAACCCCTTCTTCGCCTGAACAGGGGGAAAACTGTTGACCCCCCCGGCGGCGGTTGGTACGGTGCGCGGCGATGACTCGAAGTGCCAGTGTGGATCAGTTCGTTCGCGTGGTCGGGGTTGACTGACGCGACCTGAGGCACTGGTTTCGCGCTCGCAGGTCGCCCGCGGTTCCGGGAGGAACGCGGGCTTTCGTTTCGACCGACCACGCGCGAGAAATCCTGAGAACCAAAATATGCGACATACCATCTCCGTGCTGGTGGAAAACAAGTTCGGCGTGCTGACCCGCGTGACGGGATTGTTCAGCGGCCGCGGGTTCAATATCGACAGCCTGAACGTGGCGCCCACCCAGGACCCGAGCACCTCCCGCATGACGATCGTGACGCGGGGGGACGACGCCACGCTCGAACAGGTCGTCAAGCAGCTCAACAAGCTGGTGGATGTCCTCAAGGTGCAGGATTTCCGCGACGGCGAGTACGTGGACCGCGAGTTGGTGCTCGTGAAGGTGGCCGTCAACTCCCGGACCCGTGCCGAGGTGATGCAGATCACCGACATCTTCCGCGCGAAGATCGTGGATGTGCAGCCCCACACCCTGACCATCGAGATCACGGGCGACGAGAGCAAGACCGGCAAGTTCATTGACCTGATGAACGCCTTTGGCATCGTGGACCTGACCCGCACGGGCAAGGTGGCGCTCCCGCGAAAGTAGCGGCGGATTTGGATTTGACTGGGGGCGTGCTGTTCCTAGGATGCGCGGCCCGGTCAGACTCGGACACCAACGAACAACGAAATGAACCTGGCGGAGGGGCGCTCCCGCCCCCGCCGAACGAGACAGGAACCCAACATGGCAATGATCGATTTTGGCGGCGTGAAGGAAGAAGTCATCACCCGCAAGGAGTTTCCCATGGCCCGGGCCCGCAAGGTCCTGAAAAACGAAACCATCGCCATCCTCGGCTACGGCGTGCAGGGCCCGGCGCAGTCGCTCAACCTGCGCGACAATGGCTTTAAGGTCATCGTCGGCCAAGCCACCACCTTCAAGCGCGATTGGGACCGCGCCGTCAAAGACGGCTGGGTGCCCGGCAAGACGCTGTTCGAGATCGACGAGGCCGTCCGACGCGCCACGATCATCCAGGTGTTGCTGAACGACGCCGCCCAACGGCTGGTCTGGCCCGTCATCAAACGGAACCTCAAGCCCGGCGACGCCCTCTATTTCTCCCACGGTTTCTCGATCACCTACAATCAGAAGACCGGCGTGGTGCCGCCGAAGAACGTGGACGTGATCATGGTGGCGCCCAAGGGCTCGGGCCTGAACGTGCGGCGCAACTTCCTGACGGGCGCCGGCATCAACTCGAGCTTCGCCATCCATCAAGACGCCACCGGCCGTGCGAAGGAGCGCTGCCTGGCCGTGGGCATCGGGATCGGCTCCGGCTATCTCTTCCCGACCACTTTCCCACACGAAACGAACAGCGACCTGACCGGCGAACGGGGCGTGCTCATGGGCGCATTGGCCGGCATCATGGACGCGCAGTATGACGTGCTTCGCGCCCACGGCCACTCGCCGAGCGAGGCGTTCAACGAAACCGTCGAGGAGCTCACCCAATCGCTGATCCGCTTGGTGGACGAGAACGGGATGGACTGGATGTACTCCAACTGTTCGGCGACGGCCCAGCGCGGCGCGCTCGATTGGCGGCCCCGCTTCAAGAAGGCCGTGATGCCCGTGTTCAAGGCACTTTACCAACGCGTGGCCTCCGGCAAGGAAGCCGCGCGCGTGATCAAAACCTGCGGCGGGCCCGACTACCAGCAGCAACTCCAGAAGGAACTCGGCGCGATCCGGGACTCCGAAATGTGGCGGGCCGGCGCCGCCGTGCGGGCGTTACGCCCCACGGAATCCTCCAAGGCGATTGCCAAAGGCACCCAGGGCGTGGCCGGCCGGGCGGCCAATTGAACTGACGATTCCGTCAACCGCAGCGCGCCACAGGGTCGATGGCCCGAATGTCGCGCCCCCTCCGCCTTCAGGCTTGGTGGGGCGCCTGCTTTGGCCGCGACGGCGTCAGGGCGCTGACGCGGCCGTGCCTTCTGCCGCGCAACCAGTTTTTCGCTCTGGTGTTTGAAGGGGCATGAGTTATCGTAGCGCCATGAGGCGTGGCAGGAACTGGATGGCGCTGGGCACCTGTGGGGTCCTGCTGGGCGCCGCCCTGCGCGCGGAGGTGGACACGCCCAGCGAGCCGGCCCGGCACGTTTTCGTGGTGCGGAATCCTTTCGGCCTGAAGCCCCAGCCGACCAATACCGTGACGCCACCGACCACGAGTCCACCCATCAAAGTGGACCTCAAGCTGGCCGGGATCACCGCGGATTCCGACGGAAAACGCGCCTGGATTGTCATTCCGACGTCGCCGGCCCGGCCGGGCGTGGCGGCGGTGACCAACTCGACCCATTTCGCGATCGCCGAAGGCGGACGCCAGGGCGACATCGAAGTGCTCGCGATCGACCTGAAAGGAAACACGGTGAAGATCCTCAACGCCGGCGTGGAGGTGACGCTGGATTTCGCCAGCCACGGCTTCGCAGCGCCAGCGGCGCTGGCCAAGGGGCCGGGGGCTTTGCCAGGAGCACCGCGCGTCTCGCCCGTGCCGGGCGCGTACCCGCCAGGTATCCCGCCGCCCGCAATGCCCAGCTCATCTCCAGGCATGAAGACGGCCGCGTTCAACCCGGAGGGAGTGGCGCCGATGACCGGCGCCGGCGGCCTGGTGTCCGCGGCCGCGCCGGAGTCCGCGACCGCCTTGCGGACCATTCCTGCGCGCAATGTCCGGACCACCCCGGACGCTCCGGTGGCGGTTGATCCCGCGACGCAGATGATTCTGATGCGGGCGCAGGAAGCCCAGATGCGGGCTGCGGGCCGGCCTTACCCACCGATGCCGCCCATTCCTGGCTTACCGCCCCCGGAATGACCTCAGTCGTCCGGGAATTGTCGCCAATCTTCCGCCGCTCGGTCCGGTTGCTTTGCGTTCTTCAGAACGTCGGGTAAACCCCGCTCGGGTGAGATCCGGTCTTGTCCCGTAGGGCCGGGAGAACATCCGGTCAGCAGTTCATTTTGACCCCCGACCGCCTAAAGGCGGGATTCCGAACCCGGTAAAGTGGTGTCCCATGCCGTTCGGAGTCCCGACTTCAGCCGGTTCTTGGCGCGACCGACGGCCCAAGTGAGAACGGTTGACATCCGGTGCTTGGTGATTGAAAGGGGAGCCGTCTGCCGCTAAGTTCTGTCCCATGAAGACCGTCGTGAACGTCACCATTCGTCGGATCGTTGTTGCTGCGGTTTCCCTGGCGGTCGCCCTCGGCGTGAAAGGGGCCGAGCTCACTGCCTTCGAGCTCATCAAAGAAGGCAACGAGTACGTCAGCAAGGAAGCCCGGGACAAGGTGATCCAAATCCGCTCGGAGCGATCCGTGGGGGGGCTGACGCCGGCCGTTTGGTATGTGACCTACTATGACCCCGATGCGACGTTCAAGGCGACGGAGGTGAAATTCGGCGCCGGCAAGAAAATGAACGTGAAGCGGCCAGCGCGCGTGTGGGATCGGATTGATGGCACGGACGCCGCGTTGGATCGGAACCGGATGAAGGTTGACTCCGACCGCGCCGCGCAGATTGCACTGAAGCAGCCACTGCTGGAGAAGCTGACCATCAAGGCCACTCGACTGGTGCTGGATCGTGCCGGGGACGCAGGCCAGGGTGACAAAGCACGGCCCGCCTGGCGGGTGGACCTTTGGGCGGCCAAGCTGTCGAACCCCAACCGCATGACCCCCATCGGCCACATCCTCTTGTCCGCCGATGACGGCAAGGTGCTCGTGACCGACCTGAACATCAACCGGGTGGACTGAGCGCGGGTGAGTTGGCGCCTCCCTCGCCAGCCTGCTGGAACCACCGACCCGGACGTATGCCCATCCTCTCCGACCGCTCCCAGAGCTACCGCTTCGCCTTCATGCGAAAGGTGGTGGGGGTGGCGATCTTGCTGGCGGTGGCGTTCGGCTTCAGTTGGGGATTGAACCTGGTGGCCCGGCGTCTGGATCAGGACAACAGGCCGGCGGGCTTCTCGCGCGGCCTCGCCCAGGGGGCGCTGATGCCGTTCACATGGCCCACCCTGCTCGCGGCGCAGGACGTGGTCATCTACTCGAACAACAACAACGGAATCCCTTACAAGCTGGGCTATACGCTCGGCGTCAACCTCTGCGGCTTCCTCTTGCTGGGCCTCATCTATCTGCGTCTGGATGCTGCCCGGTATCGCAAATGACCGCCCGAACCGTCGTCATCACCGGCGTGACCCGCGGGCTCGGCCGCGCCCTGACGGAGGAATTCATCCGGTTGGGACACACGGTGCTGGGCTGCGGTCGCACCTGCGCGGCCCTGGAAGCATTGCGCCAACGCTTCGGCGCACCCCACGACTTCGACTGCGTGGATGTCTCCTCCGATCGCGAGGTGAAAAGCTGGGCGGATCGCCTGCTGCAACTGCATCCGCCCCCGGACCTGCTGCTGAACAATGCGGCGCTCATCAACCGCAACGCGCCGCTCTGGCGGGTGCCGGCCGATGAGTTCTCGCACGTGGTGGACGTGAACCTCAAAGGGACGGTCAACGTGATTCGTCATTTCCTGCCGGCCATGCTCATGCACCAGACGGGGGTGATCGTCAACTTCAGCTCCGGGTGGGGTCGCTCGACCGACGCGGAGGTCGCGCCGTATTGCGCCAGCAAGTGGGCGATTGAGGGGTTGACCCAGGCGCTCGCACAAGAGTTACCCGACGGCCTGGCCGCCGTGCCTCTGAATCCCGGCGTCATCGATACTGACATGCTGCGAAGCTGCTTCGGCGAGTCCGCCGGGCAGCATCCCAGCCCCGCCGAGTGGGCCGAACGCGCCGTGCCATTCCTGCTGGCGCTGGGACCCAAGGACAATGGCCGGCCGTTGAGCGCGCCGGGGTAGTCGAGCACCCTGAATCCTTAGCGACCGATGAGGGCGCTCGGGGCTCCGATGTTGGGCGCGACCGGACCGGCGTGATCGCCCGCATCACCAACTTTCTTTTCCAGCAACGCGCGAACCTCGAGGCGCTGGAGGAACAAGTCACCCGGGGCCAGTTCAGCATGACCCTGCCGGCGACGTGGAAGACGCGTCAACTCGATCGTCCCGGCGTCGAGGCGGGCCTGGCGGAGCTGGGCCGGTCCTTGCGGATGGAGATCAGACTCCGGTTCATGAAGATCCTGTCGCCGAACTTCGTCTGGCGCTTCAAGAACAAGATCAGCAACATCCATCCCTCGCTGCTGCCGAGTTTCCCCGGACCGCAGGCCTATCGACAGGCCTACGAACACGGCGTGAAAATCGTCGGCGTCACGTCCCGCTTCGTGAGCATGCACCTGGACGAGGGGCCCATCATCGCGCAGGACAGTTTCTCTCTCCGCCCGAACATGACCCTCAAGTAAATTGTCGGGAAGGGGCAGGAGCTCGAGGCGAAGGTCCTGCTCAAAGCCGTGAAACTCTACCTCGCCAAGCGGCTCGACGTTTACTGGGGCACGGTGAAGCAGATCTAGATGTGGTTGGAGTCCTGCTCGTCCTTCTGCACGTAGCCGGTTTCCTGCCGCTTGAAGTTGACCTCGTTCTTCTTCACGTAGGCGGCGAAGACGTCGTCGGCGCTCAGGCCCAGCACCTGCGCGAGGCTGATCAGGAAGTGAAAGAGGTCCACGACTTCGACGCGGGCGTTCTGCTCGTCGAACTTCTGGTACTTGGCCCACCACTTCCAGGGGACGCTGTCGGTCAGTTCGGCGATTTCCTGCGACATGGCGCGGCAGTAGTTGAGCACCCACTGGGTCTTCTCCTCATCGTTCATGCCCTCGGTCCTCACGCCGATGCGTTCATTGAGGGCCTGTTGCATCCGAAAGAGCTCGCGCAGTTGATCCGGTGTATCCATGCGCCAACGATTTCCGGAGCGGCGTCCGGAGGCAAGCGCGAACTGGTGGGCGGCGGGCGGATGAAGTTTGCACTTTGAACTTGGGCGGCCCGCGCCTATAAGAACTCCATGCTGCCGCTGCTGTTGAAGCATGGGGGACCGATGGTCTGGCTGCTGCTCCTGATGAGCGCGGTGATGATCGTCGTGTTCATCGAGCGCCTCCTGCATTACCACCGGGCCCAGATCAACTCGATCGAGTTCCTCAACGGCATCCGCAACGTGCTCAAGCGCGACAACGTCGTGGAGGCGCTGTCCATCTGCGACGCCACGCCCGGGCCGGTGGCGCGCCTGGTCAAGACGGCGATCCTGAACCGCGAGTTGGGCCGGGACGGTGTGCGCGACGCGCTGGAAGAGGCCGGCTTGCTGGAGGTGCCACGTCTGGAGGAGAAACTGGGCCTGATGGCCACCATCGCCCAGATCGCGCCGCTGGTCGGCCTGCTCGGCACAGTATTGGGCTTCCTGGCTGTGTTCCAGACTCTGCAGGAGCAGGGGCCCTACGCCACGTCGAACCTCCTCGCTGGCGGCATCTGGCAGTCGCTCCTCTCCATGGCCGCGGGGCTGGCGGTGGCCATCCCCACCTACGCCGGCTACAACTACCTGGTCAACCGGGTGAACAGCATCGTGCTCGATATGGAGAAGGCCTCGGCC
>Ga0315287_10008166_pt1 | contig 10551 bp, 7 predicted proteins | sample YL17G11_0_MG_FD_205037 | JGI IMG/M metagenome (GOLD analysis project Ga0315287, IMG submission 205037) | Sediment microbial communities from Yellowstone Lake, YNP, Wyoming, USA - YL17G11_0 | ecosystem: Environmental > Aquatic > Freshwater > Lake > Sediment | place: USA: Wyoming | collected...
AGACGAAACCGTCCGCGGGCACGATATTCGCATTGCCGCACCGCTCGATTCCGCCGTCATGGTTGCCCCGCACGATGGTTATTTCACAGAGCATGGCTAGCTTTGCCAGGACCTCCTCGGTCATCCGGTCCAGCATGGTTATGTCCTCCTTCACATCGCCCAGGAATATCACCCGCTTCGCCCGGTGCTCCAGTACCAGTTCCCTGAGCCTCTCGAAAATCTTCAGGCTGAAGCCCTCGTCATAAATCCCCTTCCTCCGGAGCTTGGCCTCCATGCCGAAGTGGGTGTCGCCTACTATTATGGCGCCCTTATGGAGGATGGCGGGCGCGTTGTAGAGGAATTTCATTCAGCATCAGCGGCTCCTGATGAGGCCGACGTGCTTCGCGCAGCGGTTCACATAATCCATGGTGCCGATGTCTTCCCGGTGGCGCAGGGGGCCGTCCACGGCCGACGCCGCCCCCTCCACCTTCCCATGGGCTTCTGCCACCGTGGCGCTCACGGCGCACAGGGCGAGCGCCCGGCCTCCCAGCGGCAGCATCCTGCCCTTTTTCATCTCCACGGACTCATAGTACGCCTTGGCCCCGTTGTTCCACAGCCTTTTCTCATCAACCCGTATCTCCTTCAGTTTTCCCTTCCCCGGATAGCCTTCGGGCACTAGGAATTTCACCACCGCGTGCCGGTCTATGAACGACATGGGCGTGAGCTGGCCCCTAGCCGCGGACGCGAGCGTCTCGCTGAGCTGGCTGCGGAGCAGTGGCAGGTTGCACAGGGCATCCATGTCGCCGAACGTCGCATGGGCACACAGCATAAGCGTCCCCTTCTTCGTGGCTATAAACTCGCCTCGTATGGGACCCCGATAGGCCGTCCCCTTGGCCTTCAATGCGGAGACGATGCCCCCCAAAGCCTTCCTGGCGGTCTCCAGGTCGGCCTCTTTCATGAATGGAAGCAGCCTGCCAGCCGAGAAGCCGCCCATACCCCGGGTCAACGGCCCGAGATTTCCGGTTTCCGCGCGCTTTGCGATGTGCACCGGCGGCATTATGGAGGATGCGTTGCCATCCGTTATCGCCTGCAGCGAGAAGCATTCCCCGTCCACTGCCTCCTCCAATATCACGGAGCCGTGGCGTTTTATGAGCCGTTTCCCCTCCTTCACCATGTCCTTTTTCTTCAGGTCGAGGTCTCCGAACATGGTGCCCTGCCATTCCACGCGGAGCGCGGGCTTCATGACCAGCTTCGGTAGCTCGCGCATCGCCTTCCGTATCTCGCCTTCGTTCCTGCACACGAAGAATTCCGGCCGCGGGATGCCGCGTTCCTTCATGAGGTTGAGCGCATATACGCTGTTCTCCCCCACCATTGCGCCGGAGCTCGGCGGGGATGCGAGGGCCACCCCGGCTTCGGCGAGCATGTCGCTGACCCCGCGGGATAGCGCCAGCTCGGAGGTGACGACGGCAAGGTCTATTTTTTCCCTGATGGCCCATATGCCGAGGGCCTCCATGTTCGAGAAATCGCACACCATATACTTCTGGGCGGATTTTGCGATGCCTGGATTGCGCCGTTCCATGGCCACGTAGAGCTCGGAGCTCCGCGCCAGCTGTTCTGCGAGGATGTGTTCCCTTGCCCCGTCTCCAACGAGGAGGATCCTCATGTCACTTCACCTTCTTCCAGAAGAGATACAGTGTCGGGAGCGAGAACGCTTCCAGCACGGCACCGAGCAGGCTCTGGAAGATGGTATTGATTATCATTATGATTATCACGGTGGCCAGGATCAGGATGTCGTTGCCGATCAATCCCACGACCACCCTCACCACCATCTCGATTATCGACTCCACCATCCCGTATACGAAAAGCGGGATGGAGAATATCACAATGCCGATTACCCAGAGTATGTCGAACACCAGGACTTCGGCCAAACGCATCCTTACGATGCTGACCGTCTTCTTCAACGCAACCCTGATTCCGAGGCCCTCCACAAGGAAGCCAAACCGCCAGAACTGGGTGAGGAAGCCGTAAAGTATGGCCGCCACGATGATGTATACCATCGCAATTGCGAACACCAGCGCCCCGCCCACGGCGGCAAGCCCGGCCCCGGCGCCAGAGAGCCCCGCGGCTCCGGCTCCCATGATGTAAATCCCCCCCACCACGATGAGCGGAATCGCCAGCACCAGCCCTATGGCCACGGAAAGCACGAGGTAGCGCAACACCTTCCACTTGATTGCCCAGCAGGTTGCCCTGAGGCCGAATTTTTTGCCGTTGAACGAGGCGTCGGTGAAAACGAGCGCGCTAAGTGAAATCGTGGTGTTGACCCACATCAGCAACAGTGCTATGGCTATTATGATTGCCGTCGCAGCCACCAACAGCACGACGTTGGCCCCGATGGCTGCAGCGGCAGCACCGTTTGTCAGCGCGTTCGCGCCGAATCCAACGACCGCCATGGCGCCGAGCACGAGCCCCAGAATTATCAATACCGCCAGCGTCGTTGCGAGATTGAAGAATGTTATCTTAAGCAGCCCAAGATAATACTGCTTCCAATTCTTTTTTATGAAATCGAACCATTTCGAGAACGGTTCGATGACGAAGTCCAGCAATCCCTGCTTCTGCGGCGCCTTCGGCGCTTCCGCCGGCCTGGACACTGGGATCGGTTTCGGCTGGGCAATTGGCTTCGGTTCCGGAGCCTTTATTGCTGGCACGGGTTTCGGTTCCATCGCAGTTGGCGCCGGAGTTGCGACCCGAACTGGAGAATCAGCCTTTTTCCTTGGAGCGGATTTCTTTACCGCAGAATCGGTGTTTGCTGGCATGAGCATGTTTCTCCGCGCTTTTTTAAAAACCCGCGCCCGGAGGTATTTTTACCGGCGGGGGGACGGACGGCAATGTTGGCAAGAAAAAGCCAACATTGCGCCCCCTTGTTCGATGTGTCGAACAAGCGGGGCCCACAAGGGGCCAGGAGAAAAACTGGAGGCCCCGTATGGGGCGGAAATGAGGCTAAGAAACGCGCTTAAAACATCAGGTGCAATTTACGTGTTATGCCCTTCTACTTCCGCCACGAGCGCGTCCGTCCCGCCCAGAAGGAGCTCATGGACGACATGTACGCGGCCATGGCCGGAGAGGGCATATTCATGGCGAACGCCCCCACGGGCATGGGGAAGACCGACGCCGCGCTCTCCGCAGCGCTCACCCGCGCGCTGGAGGAGAAGCTGACGGTCTTCTTCCTAACCCCAAAAATCTCCCAGCACCGGATAGCCATGGACGTGGTGAACGGCATCGCCAAGAGGCACTCGCTTCCAATACGCGCGGTGGACATCGTGGGGCGCAGCCATTGCTGCATAGATGATTCGCTCCGGGAGCTCGACCACGAGAGCTTCATGAGCTCCTGTGAAAAGAAGCGGAAGAACCGCGAGTGCATGTTCCACGAGAACGCCCGCGGCTCCACCCGCGGAGGGGGGCAGGCCAAGGCGGACGCACACTTTCGCGTCATGCTCGAAAGCTACGGCAGCGGGAAGGCGCACAACGAGCTCATTCCGCTCGCCCGCGAGCACCAGGCATGCCCCTACGAATGGCTGATGAAGCTCGCCGGCGGAGCCGATGTCATAATAGCCGACTACCATCACATGATGGTGCCGTTCATCCGGGACATCTTCCTCGCCAAGACCCGGAAGAAGCTCGAAGAATCGATAATAATCATCGACGAGGCGCACAATCTCGCCTCCAGGGTGCGCGGCAGCCTGTCGCGCGGCGTGAACACCATGACGTTCCGCAGGATGGAGAAGGAGATGCGCTTTCTGGGTCTCGACGCGGGACCCATCGAAGACGAGTTCTCCACCTGGGGCGCGTCGCTTCTTGCGGACCGGAGGGAGACCACCGTCTCCGCTGGCGATTTCGACGGGGTCATCGGGCGTTTTGGCATCACCCTGGAAGAGGCGGTGAACCGGCTGGAGGAGGCCGGAGTCGCATTCGTGGAAAAAACCAACCGGAAAAGCGCCTGCCTTCGCCTCTCGCGCTTCTTCTCCTGGTGGGGCGAGGGCGATGCAGAATGTGTAAGGATATTGCAAGGGAAGAATGCGTTCTTCCACTTGTCGAAAAAGCTCCTCGACCCGTCTTCCTCGACCAGGATGCTCAACGAATGCGCATCGGCCGTCCTGATGAGCGGCAGCCTGCTTCCCATGGAGATGCACCGCGACGTCCTGGGCCTGGACAAGGAGCGCACGCTGATGAAGAGCTATCAATCACCGTTCGACGTGGGCAGCATCGTGAACGTCATAAGCGAGAACCTCACAACGCGGTATGCGAAGCGCGATGCCGAGAACTATGCGGCCATCGCCATGAAGCTGGATGCCATAATCGACGCGACGCCCGGCGGCACCGCAATCTTCTTCCCATCCTACACGGTGATGAAAGGCATACTCCCCATAGTCCTTTCCAAGAACCTCATAGTGCAGGAACCGGGCATGAAGCCAGAGGAGATACGGAAGATGCTCCGTGATTTCCGCCATCACGGGGGCGTCCTGGTGGGCGTGCAGGGTGGCTCGTTATCCGAGGGCGTGGACTATTGCGACGGTGAAATCAAGACCGTGGTGATTGTCGGTGTCGCGCTGGAGGAGATGGGGCTCGAGACCCGGGCGCTCATAGACCACTACGACAAGAAGTTCGGCAGGGGCTGGGACTACGGCTACCTATATCCCGGGACCATAAAGGCGCTCCAGGCTGCCGGAAGGGCGAGGCGAAAGGAGGGCGACCGCGCGGCCGTGGTATACCTCGACGAGCGGTTCGCATGGAGCAAATATGGCTGGATTTTAAATGCGAACGAGGAAATCGTAATCACTGACTCGCCCGAAAGGAAGGTCGCTGAATTCTGGAAGGGGGAAAATGCTCTACGCGATGAAGTACGCTCCGAAAAAGCTTGAGGAGCTCGTTGGCAACCAGGAGAAGATGGAGCACATCCGGCAGTGGGCCCTCCAGTGGCTCAGCGGGAAGAGGCGCAAGCCGCTGCTGGTGTGGGGGCCGCCGGGCATAGGGAAGACGAGCGTCGCCCAGGCGCTCAGTCTCCAGTACGACCTCGACCTCATAGAGATGAATGCCAGCGAGCTTCGCAACCGCGACCGTGTGGAGCGGATTCTCGGAAACGTATCCCTGGGTGGCAGCCTTTTCGGCCGCGGCAAGCTCGTGCTCATAGACGACGTGGACGTTCTGGCCGGCAAGGCGGATTACGGCGGCGCCGCGGCCATAGTCTCATTCCTCAGCGAATGCGCCATCCCGGCAATCGTGACTGCTACGGACATCTGGGACAAGAAGCTCTCGGCCATACGGAACGAGTGCGAGGCGGTCGAGCTCAAGCGGATAAACAAAGTGTCGGTGCGCAACCTGCTGGAGCACGTCGCGAAGGCTGAGAGCCTGCAGCTCACAACGGAGCAGCTGGACGCCATAGCCGAGAACGCGGAGGGCGACGTGCGCGCCGCACTGAACGATCTGCAAGGGTCTGCGCCCACAAAACGCACGCGGGAGAAGGACGTCTTCCAGATGGTGCGTGGGGTGCTGAAGGCGGAGACGTACGCCGCGGCGCGCGAAGCCGTTAGCGGTGAGCTGGATTACGATTTCCTGAAGCTTTGGATAGACGAGAACATTCCCTATGAATACGAACGGGTGGAAGAGGTCGCGGCTGCCTATGATTCGCTCTCCATGGCGGACGTTTTCGACGGCAGGATTAGGAAAACAAACTGGCAGCTGCTGAAATATTCCATCGACCTCACCACGGCTGGCGTTGCACTGGCCAAGGTGCATGCCTATCACAAGTTCACCAAATACAATTTCCCGGGCTATCTCCGTGCAATGTCCATCACCATGCAGAGGCGCGCGATGCTGAAGTCCATTGGGGTGAAAATCGGGAAGGTCGTCCACTCGAACCGCAGGGATTCGCTGGAATACCTTCCGCTGCTGCGGAGCCTGGGCCCGAAGCATGCGGAAGAGCTGACGGCATTGTACGATTTTTCAGAAGACGAATTAGCATATATCCTTGAGACGAGCGTCAGCAGGGTCAGTAAGGCGAAAAAAGACTAGAGGAAATCGGTCATCCGGCTCTGCCCGGAGGGGGGTTTGGCCGGCTTCGCCTTCTTGTTTTCTGTCCCGCGTTTGGTTTCATCCTTCACAACCACGGGCGCCCCCCCGCTTTTCTCAGCCGTGGGCTTCGCCTTCTGCATGCCAGTCAGTATCTTCTTCATCTTCTTCTCGCGGTTGCTGGCGGCGTAATGGTAATACTCGTCCCGGGTGCCCATGGTCATGAGCACTATGACTTCGCCCTCCTTCAGCCTCGCGGCGCGACCCCTCCGCTGGATGCTCCGTATCTCACTGGGCACGGGCTCGTAGAAAATCACCGCATCCACAGCCGGGATGTCCAATCCCTCCTCCCCTATGCTGGACGCTACCATCACGTCGAACTTCCCGATGCGGAAGTCTGCGATGGTCTCCTCCTGTATCTTCTTGGTGACGCCGTCCTTCTTCCCCACGAACTGCTTGGCCGAAATATCATTCCCCTTCAGCACATCCACTATCCTCGCTATCTGCGAGCGGTATTGGACAAAAACAATGAGCTTCTTCCCAGTCATCTTCTTCACGGTGTCCAACAGCACCTTCATCTTGGGGTGGTCCTCGTCCTTCTCGCAGCGCCGCCGCACATCGGCCAGCTTCGGCTCGCGCAGGAGCAGCTTCGCGGACTTGCTCTCCTTTCCCTCGAGCTTCTTCAGGTAGTCCCGCATAGGGTAGACCCCCTGGGTCTCGAGGAGTTCGGTCATGTGGAGAAGGTGGAGGAGGACGGAATATTGCACGAGCGCCGGGTACTTGATGTTGTGCGGGATGTTGAGTATGCGCTGCCGCAGCTCCATGAACTTGCCTTTGTTCCTCAGCGGTGGTGGGAAGCCCATGCCGGCGAGGTGCTGCGCGTATTTTCCGGTGAGCGCGTCGAGGTCGGCCTTTATCGCCTTGAAATGCTCGGAAAGCTGGACCGGGACCCAGGTTATGGTGCTTTTCTGAACGTATGGTGCAACGTCCGCGTCGTCATGCCCGCGTATCTCCACGTTGCCTATGCGGAGCGCGTCCATGACTTCTTTTATGCGCTCGCGCCTGCCGCCGGGCGAAGCCGTCAGGCCGATAAAGAGCGTGTCCTTTCCACTGAGGGTTTCCGCCACATAGGTGTATGCGTAATTGCCGACCGCACGGTGGCACTCGTCAAACACGACAAGCGAGAATTTCGGTTCCAGGATGCCCTTCTCCAGGTCGTTCCGTATTGTCTGCGGGGTGCTGATTATCACCGGCGCGGCGTACATCTCCTTCCGTTTCTTCGGGGGGATTTCGCCATTCACCAGCGCCACCTGCTCCTGCTCCAGCCCAAGCGTGCCGAGCACGCTGTCCCGGTGCTGCTTCGCCAAGGGCTTTGTCGGGGTGAGCACCAGGCATCTTCCACCGGGCATCCGCTCCTTTATGAGCATGAGCGCGATGAGCGTCTTTCCCAGCCCGGTCGGCAGTACGACTAGGGTGTTGCCGTGCTGCATTATGGAATTGTAGATTGAAAGCTGGTATGCGCGAGGAATCAGTTCCACGGTGTGTTATTGCCGTGGATGTTTTTAATTCACATGCGGTCCAGTGACAATTTGGACACGTACGCATTCCCATATCTGAAATAGACGTCTGCCACGGGTTTGTTCTCAGGGCCCAGTATCTCGGTGCAAGAGTAGAGCAGGTTGAAGATGTCGCCCACTATTCCGGCTACTTGGCGGTCGGTCTGGCCTGCGAGAACCGCCTTCATGAAGAAATTCGCCTTTTTCTCCTGCCATAGAATGGCCAATCCAAGGAGCGGCCTCTCTGCATCCTCGCTCACTATCGGGTGGCCATGGCACACTTTGGCCAAGGGCACGACTTCTAGCCCCAGTGCCCTTGGTAGCTTCATCTCTGGCTCGGCTTTCATATTCGCCAGCGCCTGAACTATCCGTTCCCTGGTGCATGGCGACTGAAAGAAAGCATACGCCCTGCCTTGCGGCTGTTGCAGTTTCTGCATAATGTCTGTTGTGGTAGAGCGTGTTTATATAAATATGTTTCTAGTGGTTTTTAAAGGTAATATGTATATAATATATAGTTATGATAGTGGTGGGTGGAAGACGCGAACAGACAGCCTGCGCCCGCATCGCGGAGCGCGCCAAAGAGCTGTTCATGAAGGCTAAGGAAGCAGTACTTCCCGATGGCCTATTTTCAGGCACATTCGGCATGACCCCTGCTTTCGCAGGAACCGGAGCGCTTCCAGGATGCTCCATTCACAGTCCGGACAAACTCTCCAATGCCGTATTCTTCGATACTGGGAAGGCACCCCAGAAAGGCTCCCCCTCCCGGCGCCTCATGGAGTGGCAGGACAGCATAGAAGTGCTAATGCCAAATGAGGCGCGCGACCCGAAAAAGCTCCAGATGGCATACCCCGAGGCGCAGAAGGCGGTTTCCAAAATAACCAAGGAGCCGAAAGCAGTGCACCAATACATCGCCTATGAGGCAGCGCGCCTCTGCGGCACCGACCCCCTCGTCCAGAAGCACACCTGGCACATGGTCGTTGGTGCCTGGGCAGAAGATTTCTTCTTCGCACCCGGCGAGTCCATGAAGGACGTCTGCCTCGACGACCCCTCCAAGGTGCCCGGCGTAATCGGCAAGATGGCCAAGCAATACGGCGGCTACAAGCCCGGCCCCGTGCACAAGGCATTCATGTTCCTTTCGAACCTGTGGAAGAAGTTCACTGGAGACGTGGAGGCGGACCCGCTCAACCGGCCGTATTTCGCGCACTTCTATGACCGCACCCGTGCCCCCGGCGACCAGGGCATCAATCTGCTCGACGGCGAGCTCAGGTTCCAGAGTTCCCGCGCCAGGATGCAGAAATACTGGGATCTCGCATGCGATTATTATGCCAAGGGTGACACGCCGCGGGCGTTCCTTTCCCTCGGGCACCTTATCCACCTCGTGGGCGACCTTCATGTGCCGGCCCACGTGCACAACGACCCGCATGGCCCGAGCCCGCTGCTGGGCAAGGAAGATTCGTTTGAGAAATGGACCGCACGGGCTGATTATCCGGCCATCACCAGGAGCGATGACCAATCCAACACGTCAATCTGGTGCTCCAAGACGATTGCGCCTCCAAAGGCAGATGGGAGCTGGAACAAGGGCAATATTGTCGAGAAACTCGGAGGCTTCGCAGCAACGGTGTCATACAACACCCAGAAATTCAGGAGCGTGGACGCCAAGGGCGCGGGGCTTCTGCCCTACCAGGACAAGCTCGGCGCGCTAAATGATGCGGAATGCTTCTACCAGGGAGAGAAGCTGATACCGGCGGCCATACTGGATTCTGCAAAGTTAATCGCGAATTTTACAGACTACGTCAAGAGAGAAGGGAAGCCGGTCGCTTAGTGCCTCGCTTGGCAGTCGAGCCGTTTCCGCCTTTTGGCAACCATAATAGCCGCCAGTTCGCCCTTCTGCCTCTGCATCAATTCCTTATAGCGAACCCTGCAATCTTCATCAAAATAGAATCCGTTTTGCTTCAGGCTTTTCTGCCTCGCTTCAACTCTCTCGTGCCCTTCCAGCATATATATCGGCGACATGGGATTTTTCTTAGCGAACGTCCTCCCCACTTCCAGCCAAAATCTCATTATGCTCGCATCCGCCAGCGCCTGTTTCCTCCCGTCCGCTATGAATGCGGACCTGATGTCGGTGTCGGTCAATGAGAAGTATCTCCTGAAATCCTCCAGCTCCGGTGTTTTGGCACGCGGTTCGATGGTTTCACAATTTCCAATCGCAGTGAGAACCTTCCGTATGAATGAACGGTCCTCCTTTTTCGAAATCAGCGCGAGCATCCAGTATATCCTGGCTGGGCGTTCGGAAAGGCCGTCGTACCAGTCCCCAATTATGAACGATGCGTTCGCCTTGAGAGTTCTTGCGGCCTCGGCGAGATGTTTTGTGAACGAGTTGTGGTGCAGGGACGCGTTTGCGATTGCGAAATCGAAACTCCCATTCTTTTCTTTCCCCAGGGCGGTGATATCTGTGTCGGCAACGCATCTCACTTTGAGGTCATGGACGGAATCCCTGGCGATTTTCTCCATCTCCCTAGTGGCAACCGCCAATCTTGAGGAAGACGGCTCGACAAGCACGAATTCCAGGGACAATCTCCGTTCCTTATATGCGGAAATGCTCTGCGCGACCGCCAGGGACGTAGCGCCGACCCCGGCTCCTATATCCACAATGGCATATTCGGTCTTATTGGAAGAGACCCCGGAAGAGATGATGCGGCCGAGGGCCTCCTTTCCAATGCGCTGGTTCATGCGCAGGTTGACGTCGCCGAGGCCGGCTTTTTTCGAAGCCTGTGAAACGAGCGCATTCAACGAATCGTCCGTATCCCGCCATTCCACGGAATAGGCGTTTTGGGATTCGTTATACAGCCATTCCAGATTGGAAGAATCCGCAGCAATCCCCCAGTTCGGATAGGCATATTCGCTTACCCTAAGGATGCTTCCCAATGGAACCGGCGACCATTCGGTCAATTTT
>Ga0315287_10008167_pt1 | contig 10551 bp, 11 predicted proteins | sample YL17G11_0_MG_FD_205037 | JGI IMG/M metagenome (GOLD analysis project Ga0315287, IMG submission 205037) | Sediment microbial communities from Yellowstone Lake, YNP, Wyoming, USA - YL17G11_0 | ecosystem: Environmental > Aquatic > Freshwater > Lake > Sediment | place: USA: Wyoming | collected...
GAAGCTCGGGGAGGCCATGTACGCCAAGGCGGGTAAGACCCCCGGGGGCGAGCCCGGCCCGCAGGCGGGGGAAGGCAAGCCCGACGAGAAGGTCGTGGACGCGGAGTTCAAGCCGGATGAAGAGAAGGGCAAGGGCTGAAGACAGGGGCGGGGAAGGAAGCTGTGACCGGCGAGCGGGGTAAGGTGCCCCGCTTGCCGTCTTTTAAGGCGTAAACAGTGGCCAAGCGCGATTACTACGATGTGTTGGGCGTACCAAGGGGCGCCAGCGAGGACGATATCAAGCGCGCCTACCGCAACCTCGCCAAGAAGCACCACCCGGACGTGAATCCCGGCGACAAGGGCGCCGAGGAGAAGTTCAAGGAGATCAACGAGGCCTATGAGGTCCTGAGCGACTCCTCCAAGCGCAAGGCTTTCGACGCCTTCGGGCACCAGGGACCGGTGCCCGGCGGCGGCGGGCCGGGCGGCTTCGAGGGCTTCGGCGAGGGGTTTTCCGGCGTGGACGACATGTTCGGGGACCTCCTCGGCTCCTTCTTCGGGGGGCGGGCCGGCCGCGGACGCCGCGGCGCGAGCGCGGGCGAGGACCTGGCGATGGAGGTCGAACTTTCGCTGGAGGAGGCCGCGCTGGGCGGGGAGCGGAAGATAAGCTTCGACCGCATGGAAACCTGCGGGACCTGCCGGGGAAGCGGGGCGAAGGCGGGGACGAACCCGAAGCCGTGCGCGCAGTGTGAGGGCCGGGGACAGGTCCACGTTTCGCACGGCTTCTTCGCCATCAGCCGGACCTGCACGAAGTGCCGGGGCCGGGGAACGGTGGTGGACAATCCCTGTCCGTCTTGCCGCGGTGCGGGACAGGTGCGCATCAACCGGCCCCTGACCGTCAACATCCCGTCGGGGGTGGACAACGGGATGCGGGTCAGGCTTCCCGGGGAGGGCGAGCCGGGCGCCGGTGGCGGGCCCCGGGGCGATCTTTACCTCAATATAAACGTGCGCCGACACGAGCTTTTCGAGCGCGATGGGCCGGACCTTGGCCTGGACCTGCCCGTTCCGTTCCCGATGGCGGCCGCCGGCGGGGAGGTGGACGTGCCCTCGCTCGACGGGACGGCCCGCCTGAAACTGCCCCCGGGGACGCAGTCGGGGCAGGTCTTCCGTATCCGGGGAAGGGGACTGCCGGCGATGAACAGCCGCGGCCGGGGCGACCTGGTCGTCCACGTCACCGTTGAGATACCGCGCCGCCTCTCAGGGAAACAGCGGGACCTCCTGAAGGAACTCGAAAGGGAAGGGCAGCCCTCCGACTACGAGGCCGTCACCAGCTTCGCCGAGAAGGTGAAGCGGGTGAAGGGGCACTAGGTGGCCCGGAAGGAGGCGGTGAAGCGCGCGGAAGCTTCGCTTCCGCGACGGCTCGGGCGAGCCGCGCTCGTCCGAGCCGCAGGGGAGGCCGGGCTTATCCGCCTCATTGCCCGCTGGCTTTCCGTCCAGAAGCGCGACCCCCTGCTGGTGAAGGGCATCGGCGACGACTGTGCCACCATCCGAATCCGGGGCCGCCAGCTCCTGACCGCCGACTCGTTAGTCGAGGGGGTGCACTTCCGCCGGGAGTGGACCAGTGCGCAAGACGCGGGGTGGAAGGCGCTGGCCGCCAACGTCTCCGACATCGCCGCCGCGGGCGGGAAGCCCGTTGCCGCGCTCGTCTCGCTGGAGCTTCCTCCGGAGACGCAAATCGTATGGCTGAAGGCTTTCTACTCAGGCCTGCTTTCCTGCACCCGCCGGTACGGCCTCTCGCTGGTGGGGGGGAATGTTTCCGCCGGCCCGCACCTCGCGGCCCATATTGCGCTGGTGGGGGAGGCGCCGCGCCGGCTTATCGGCCGGGCCGGCGCCCGTCCCGGCGATATCGTGGCCGTGACGGGAAAGCTGGGCGGCGCGGTGGCGGGGCTACAGTCGCTTGCTCGCGGCGTCCGCGCCGGGCCCGCCGTAAAGCGGCACCGGCATCCGGAGCCCTCGGTCCGCGCCGGGCAGGTGCTGGGCCGTTACGCGAGCGCGATGACGGACATCAGCGACGGCCTTGCCCGCGACGCCGGGCACATCGCCGAGGAGTCGGGAGTGAAGGTCGTTATCGTCCCGGGCGCGGTCCCGACATTCCCGGGAGCAACCGTCGAGATGGCGCTGGGTGGGGGAGAGGAATACGAGCTGGTCGCGACGATTCCGCGACGCCGGTTCGCCGCCGCGGTGCGGGCGCACTCGAGGATTGGCATCATGCTGACCGGGATTGGCGAGGTCCGGCGGGGCAGGGGGGTGGTCCTTCCCGGTCATCCGGGTCCGTTGCCCGGCTTCGACCACTTCGGCGCCGGCTGAGATGGCGGTGCGCCGGGACTTCATGCTGCCGACAATCCTGGTAGCCTGCAATTTCGGGCTATTCATCCTGTCGAGCTGGTGCATCCTGTCTGGCGCGGTCGGCGTCTCCCACCACTGGCTCTTCCCCTTTCACGAGGCATTGGTCTTGGCCCAGGCGGTCCTCATCAGGCGGGCGTGGGCCGTCAAGGCTTTGACCGGCTTGTCCTGCCTGGTCCTGCTCCTGACCGGCGCGCGCATCGAGACGATATACCTTTCGCACCATTTGCTCCAAGCCGCCATCACTTGGGGGTTGGGGTCTGCAGTTCACCTCGCTCTTTCCTCGCGGGCCGATTCCCCGTGGCGCCACTTCAACTTCCGGCTGGGTCGATCGGCGCCGCTTGTCGCGGGCATAGCCGCGATCCTGGCGGTCAAGCAGGGGGTCTGGTGGGGGATTGGTGAGTGAGGAATGCGAAATGCGAAATGGCAGAGGAAGAGGAAGCATCAAGAGGTAAGGGAAAGAGAGAGAGGCTGAGAGCTAGCTGCTGGCGGAGCGGTAGCGCCGGAGCGCGAAGCGGAAGAACCAGCTGCTGAAGAAGAGCAGGGCGGCCGTCAGGCCCAGCCCCCAGAGCCCCGCCGCGAGCGGCAGGCGGCCGAGATAGGCCTTCACGGGGAAGTTGATGATGACCAGCATCGGGATGCAGTAGGTCAGCACGAACTTCAGCTTCGGCGGGAAGATCTCGGCGGGCTGGCGTCCCAGCCCCGTCAATTGCCACCAGACGCTCATCGCGTGGAAGCGCATGAACCAGAAGGAAAGCGTCACGGAAATGAACATGATGGCGTAGTAGAGCGCGACGCCGTTAAGGACGAAGACGATGAAGGAGGCCAGCGCCGGGAGCGAGAAGGCCGCCCGCAGCTTGATGACGCACCACCCCATGAAGGCGAAGCCCAGAAGGGTGTTGGGAACCGCCTCGAAATCCGCGTAACGGGCGGAGACGAGGAACTGGGTGTTGACGGGCTTCAGCAGGTAGAAATCCATCTCCCCGGTCCGGATCATGTCCGGGACCCTGGTCAGGTTCATGATGAAGAAGGTCTCGAATATCCCCATGATGGTGTGGCCCGCCCCGACGAGGAAGAAGACCTCGTACTTGCTCCAGCCGGCTATCTCGTTAACGTGGCCGAATATGACCTGGAACATGAGGACGTTCATGACGAACCACCACGAGGTGGTGAGGAGTATCACGGCGAAGTTCGCCCGGAACATCATCTCCCGGACCAGACAGTTCTTCACCAGCCCGGCCCATATCGAGAGGATGCGCATCATCCGCCCACCGCCTCGTAGCGGCGCAACCCCCGCCGCCACATGAGGGCGGCGACGCCGGCCAGGGCCGCTATCCAGAAGGCCTGCATCCCGAGCCCCTGCGCGGCCTGCATGAGGGTAACGCGCCCGAGATAGACCTGGAGCGGGAAGTAGGTGGTGTAGCTCCAGGGGAGGAGGCCGAGCACGGCGAAGAGCTTCCCCGGCACGAGCTCGAGCGGGAAGAGCGCCCCGGAGAGGATCATCTGCAGGGGGAAGACCGTCATGAGGAAGCCGCTGGTCTCGAGGAACCAGAACGCGCTCAACCCGACGCAGATGCTGACCAGGAAGGATATCTGGATGCCGAGGAGGGTGGAAACGGCGAAGGCGCCCCACTGCCAGCCTGAAGCCGGAAGCACTATCACCGACCGGGCGACGAAGAACAGGATGGCGGCAGGGAGGAGCGCGAGCAGGGCGCCGACCCCCACCGCCGCCATCCGCAGGTCCCACTGCATAACCACATAGTTGAACGGGCGCAGGAGGATGTTGTTGAGCGCGCCGCTGCGCACCTGCTGGGTCACCTCCCACTGCGCGTCCTCGACCGTCCCGGCCAGCCGGAGGACGTTCATGACGAGGTAGTAGGAGAGCATCTGGTTGAGGGAAAAACCCGCGATGACAAGGCCGGTCCCGCCGGCCCTGTAGATGGCGGACCACAGGAGGAGCGAGGTGATGAGGGGGATGAGGCTGGTGACGATGCCGAGGAGGAACGAGCCCCGGTAGGCCAGCGCGTCAGAAATGCCCACCGATATGACCTTTAGGTGGACCCGCCACCGCGGAACGAGGCTCACGAGGGCGGGCCCAGCTCCCGGAAGACCTCGGCGATGACGTCCTCGATGGGCGGGTCCTCTATGGAGATGTCGGCCACGGGTAGGCGGGCCAGGAGTTCGCCAGCGAGGGCCGCCGCCTTGTCGTGGGGGATCTTGAGGGAGGCCGACGGCCCTTCGAGGGCGAGGACCTCCCCGTACCGCTCGAGTTCCTCCCTGGCGAGGTCGCGCGCGGCCGTCAGCCGCAGGTGCTTGAAGCCGGACCACCGGCTGACGAGGGAGGCCAGCGGGCCGTCGTGCACCAGTTTCCCGTGGTTTATCAGGAGGACGCGGTCGGCGAGCCCCTTGATGTCGTTCATGTTGTGGCTGGTAAGGAGGACGGTGGTGCTGTTCCTGCGGTTGACCTCGCGCAGGAACTCCCGGATGCGCTGCTGGGAGACGACGTCCACGCCGATGGTGGGCTCATCGAGGAAGAGTACGCGGGGCTCGTGCAGGAGGCTGGCGATGAGTTCGAACTTCATCCGTTCGCCCAGCGAGAGCTCCCGGACCTGCACCTCCATGCGGTGCCCGACCTCCAGGCGCTCGGTCATCTCGCCGACCAGCCGGGTCCAGCGGTCGGCGGGGATGCCGTAAATTTCGCGGTTGAGCTCGAGGGAGTCCCGAGCCGGGAGGTCCCACCAGAGCTGGTTCTTCTGGCCCATCACGAGCGAGATGGAGCGGCGAAAATCGTCGTCACGCCTCCAGGGGTCGTATCCGAGCACCTCGACGGAGCCGGCCGAAGGCAGGAGGAGGCCGGAGAGCATCTTGAGCGTGGTGGTCTTCCCCGCTCCGTTGGGGCCGAGGAAGCCGACGAATTCACCCCGTTCGAGCTGGAAGGTTATGCCGTCGACCGCACGGACCTCGAGGTGCTCGGGCCGGAACAGCGTCTTGAGCGCCCCGGCCAGCCCGGCCTTCCTCCTTACGGTCCGGTAGACCTTGGCGAGGTCCGTAACCCTGATAACCGCGCCCTTGGTTGCGGCGGACACGACGGCGGGCTAGGCGAAGCTTTCCATGAGGCGGGAGAAGAACGACTCGAAGGTGGGGAAGTCTCCACGATTCTTCTCGTAGTCCTCCAGCATGAGGGCGATCGGGCGGGCGTAGCGGAAGCCCGCGTCCTCGTCGTATTTCATCATGGAATTGGCCGCGTCAACCTCGCCCCGCCGGTGCATCAGGCGCGCCTGGATTACCTGTATGAGGTGGTCCTCGAGGCACTCCAGGGGGTCGGTCTGGCCGATGACTTGAAACGAGTCACGGGAGCGGCTGAAGGCCGAGACGAAGGCCCGGGCGGCGAGCTGGCCGCGGGCGATGACGGGCTTCACGAAGGTGCGTATGAATTCCCGTTCGGCGGCGGGGAAGGCCTGGGTCTTCGAGGCGAAGGTGAGCGAGCCGTCCGGCTCGATGAAGGGGGCCGTGATGAAGCAGGCCACCGGGCCCTCGGGGGCCGCGAGCGGGACGCCGAAACTGAAGCCCGCCGGGAGGAGGAGGGAGGCCGTGCAGACGTAACTGCGGTGGAGCACCCCGAAGTACTTCTCCAGGACGGCCAGCCAGGAAAGGTCGCCGAGGGCCCCCTCCAGCCCGGAAATGGCCGCCAGGTACGCGTCAGTGTGCCCGCGAAGGAATTCCTGCGGCCTGGCGTCCGCGGCAAAGGCGGCCGCGCTCTCGAGGTAGGCGCTGAGGCGGGTCATGCCGTCAACGCCGTCATCGGCCGACGCCCGGGCGAGCGCCGCCAGCGATAGGGGGTAGGCGAATCCCGAGCGGGGGAGGGGCTCGGCGGCCAAGGCCAGCTCAATGAGCGAGTCCAGCCAGAAACCGGAGCGCAGGAGGCTTCCGGTCTCGTTTACGGCCGGCGATCGCCGGTAGGAGTCGAACTTGAGCCAGCAGGCGCGCCGGACCGGGGTGACCGCACGGGCCTGGTAGGAGGCCCCCTCCTCGGTCAGGTTGGCCAGGAGCTGGAATATCTCCACGTTCGGGTTCCATACGACGGAGGGGGCGGGCCTGTTCCTCACTCGCGCACCATCAGGGCCGGGCACTCTTCCATGGCCCCTATGATAGCATCGGCGGTATGGAGACCCTGAGGTTGCGCATCGAGAAGCAGGGGCGCGCGGGCAAGACCGTCACGGTCGTCGCCGGGTTCACCCGCGAGAAGGCCCTGATGGAGAAGCTCGCCTCGGAGCTGAAGCACGCGCTTGGTACTGGCGGCAGCTTCCACGAGCGCGACCTGTTCCTGCAGGGCGACGTGCGCGGGAGGTTGAGGACGATCCTGGGAGGGATGGGCTTCAGGGTTAAGGGGTAAGTGATGAGTGATGAGTGATGAGTGATGAGTGATGAGTGCGGAAAGAGGACCCCTTCGACTGCGCCCCTTCGGGGCGACGCTCAGGGCAACCGCGGAATGCACAGTGAAGACGGGGAGGGGGGGTGCCCGGGAGCGTAGTGCCGGGGCCTAGGCGCCGGGTTGGGCGAGGGTCGCCTCGATGGCGTGCCCGAAGACCTGCCTCTGCCACTTTCTTACGCCGAACCCGCTTTCCCCCGAAATCTCCGCAGGGGCGCGTGCCGGATCGAGGGCGATGGCTTCGAGGCTCTTGGTGGGCCAGAGGACGGCCGCGCCGATGCCCAGGGCCTTGGCCGCCTCGAGCCGGGCGGCGTGGAGCCTCTGCCAGCGTTCCCGGGCCTCCCCGTACCAGGGGTTCGGGGAGCGCTTCATCCTTGACGGATGGGTTACGGGCGGGGCCTTCGTCCCGCGCCTGGCTGCCTCCCGCAAGCCCGCCGCGGCTTCCCCGAGCCAGTGGCGCGAAGTGCCCGGCAATTCTTCGGGCCGCCTCCCGGGGTCGCGCGCCAGCGCCAGGATGGCCTCGTTGGCCATGACCTTGAAGGGGGGCCGGTCCAGCCGTTCGGCCTCGTCCTCGCGGAAGAGGTAGACCTCGCGGTAGACCGCCAACTCGGCCGGGGACAGGTCGTAGGTGCCCTTCGCCGTAATGGCCGACAGCTCGAGGGCCTCAGGCTCCTCGAAGCGGATGCCCTCCATCAACGCGCACTCCTCGACCATCCATTCCTGCCTTCCGAGTTCGGCGAGCTTCGCGTCGAGCGCGCGCTTTAACGGCTCGAGGTGCGCGACGTCGGCCGCGGCGTAGGCGAGGGCGTCGGGCGGCAGGGGCCGGCGCGACCAGTCCGAGCGCTGGAGGCGGGCCGGCTTGCTGACCCGAATGCCGAGGTAGCTTTCGATGGCGCGTGCCAGTCCCATCAGCTCGGGATTGAGGAGTTGGGTGGCGATGGCGGTGTCGTATAGGCCGTGGATGTTGATGCCGTATTCCCGGTCCAGCGAACGCAGGTCGTAGTCGCAGCCATGCAGGACCTTGGGTTTCCGGGGGTCGGCGAAGAGTTCGCCCAGCCCCCCTGGTTCCCCGAGCGCTATGGGATCCACGATGAAGGCCTGCCCGGGCACCGCGAACTGCATCAGGGACACCCTCTCGCTGTAGTGGAAGAAGCCGTTCGATTCGAGGTCAAAACACACGATGGATGCGGAACGGATGGCCTGAAGGGCGCGGTCCCATTCGGCGGGATTCGTGACGAGCGCGAAGCGGATGGGCGGCGGGCCTGATTCCATTGGCATCAAGTATAACCCCAAAGGAAGGAGCTTCGGGGTGGGCCCAACGCCCTGCGGGGGCAAGGCGTCCTTCCGGGCCTCGTGCCCGGGACCGTGCTTTGCCCTGGAGGCCGTTGCATAGGCCAAGCAACGGCTTCCCGGCAGCGGACGACAAGCCAGTTCCTGAATGTGCTGTAACATTGGAGGATGGGGGAGATATTCATGGGGCGGGGACTGGACGTGAAGGCCTACGACCTCCTGTACCGGGGCGACCTCAGGGGGTCGGCGGCGGAAGGCGACGTCGGCTTCTTCGTCCGGATGGCCGCCCGGATCGGGGGTCCCGTCCTGGAACTGGGGTGCGGGACCGGGCGGGTAACCTTCCCGCTAGCCCGGGCCGGATTCAAGGTCACCGGGCTGGACGTTTCCATGGGTATGCTGGAGATCGCCCGCCGGAAGGCGGGGGTGTTGCCGCCGCGGGCCCGTCCGCGGTTCGTAAGGGGCGACATGGCCTCGTTCCGGGTCCGCGGGCGGTTCAGGTTTGTCTTTGTGCCCTTCCGGGCATTCCAGCACCTCCTTGACCCGGAGTCCCAGAAGGCCTGCCTCAAGGCGATACGTCGGCACCTTGTCCGGGGCGGTCGGCTCGTGGTGGACCTCTTCGACCCGTGGCTGGAATACTGCGGGCCGGGCCGGATGAAGCCCATCATGCCCCGGCGGGTGGCGTTCGACCCGGTAACGGGGCATTCGCTCCTGGTCCGGACGGGGGGCAAGCTGAACGATCCCCTCACCCAGACCTTCCGGGAGAAGTGGACCTTCTACCTGCGGGACCGCCGGGGGAAGCTGTTGGACAGGTCTTCCTGCGAGGTCAGGCTCAGGTGGACCTATCGCTGGGAGATGAGGCACCTGCTGGAATTGTGCGGCTTCAGGCCCATTGCCTGCCACGGCGATTTTCGCGGCGGCCCGCCCGTATACGGCCGCGAGCAGGTCTGGGTGGCTGAGGCCCGCTAGGCAGGCGGACGAAGCCGCCCGTGGACGAAGGCCCTGAGGAGGGCCATGCCCGCGAGGAAACCTCCCACGTGTGCCCAGAAGGCGATCCCCCCCACATCCCCATCGGCGGAAAAGCCGAACACCACCCCGCTGAATAGCTGGAGCAGGAACCATAATCCAAGGAACAGGATCGCGGGGATGTCGACGAAGCGGACGATGGCGAAATACCATATGAGGGTCTTGATGCGGGCCCGGGGATACAGAATGAGGTACGCACCCATGACTCCGGCGATGGCCCCGGAGGCTCCGATCGTGGGTATTTTCGAGGACGGGTTCAGGGCCACGTGGGCGGCGGAGGCGACCAGCCCGCAGAGGAAATAGAAGGCAAGGAAGCGGCCCCGACCCATCCGGTCCTCCACGTTGTCGCCGAAGAGCCACAGGAACCACATGTTGCCGGCGAGGTGCATGAATCCTCCGTGGAGGAACATCCCGGCCGCCAAGCCGAGCCAGGGGGACGGGAGGCCCGTGCCGGCGAACGGGTCGTGCCCGGTAAAGCGGGCCGGGACCAGGCCCAAGGAGAGGAACGCCCGGCCGGGATCCGGGCCGGTGCCTGCCAGCTGGAGGATGAAGACGACCGCGTTGAGGGCGATGAGACCCACGGTCACGACCGGGAACCGGGAGTGGGGAGTACTGTCTCTTAGCGGTATCATTTGTCCGCCCCGCCCGGAGCCGGGCTTCCGGCCGTCAGTCCTTCCGGGCCTGCGGGGTGGCCAGGGCCTCCCGGACCCTCCTTACCAGCGTTTCCGGCAGGAAGGGCTTCTCGAGGAAACCGGCCCCGGCCGGGAGCCGTCCCTGGGACGACAGGACCTCGGCGGTGTAACCGGACATCAAAAGGACCTTGAGGCCCGGCCGCACGGCCGAAAGCTTCGCGGCGAGCTGGTGGCCTTCGAGCTTTGGCATGACGACGTCGCTTAGGAGGAGGTGGATGGTCCCCGGGTTCCCGCCCGCCACGCGCAGGGCCTCCTCCCCGTCGGCGGCGACCAGGACCCGGTAGCCCGCCGATGTCAGCACGGCGGCCGAGAGCCGCCGGATCGAGTCGTCGTTCTCGGCCAGCAGGATGGTTTCCGCGACCGCCCCGGCGGAGGGCGTTCCCGGCTCGGCGTCCGCGGTCCGGGCCGATTCCGCAGCCCCGCCCGCGACCGGAAGATAGATCTTGAAGGCCGTTCCCTGCCCCGGCTCGCTGTAGGGCCAGACGAAACCGTCGTTCTGCTTGATGATGCCGTATACCGTGGCAAGTCCGAGTCCCGCCTTCTGGTCGCTCTGCTTGGTGGTGAAGAAGGGCTCGAAAACGTGGGAAAGGGTCTCGGCGTCCATCCCCGAGCCGGTATCCGAGACCGAAAGCCGCACGTAGGGGCCCGGCCTCATCGAGGGACGTTGGCGCGTACCCGCCTCATCGAGGGTCACGGTGGCGCTCTCGATGATCAGTTTTCCGCCCCTGGGCATGGCCT
>Ga0315287_10008168_pt1 | contig 10550 bp, 9 predicted proteins | sample YL17G11_0_MG_FD_205037 | JGI IMG/M metagenome (GOLD analysis project Ga0315287, IMG submission 205037) | Sediment microbial communities from Yellowstone Lake, YNP, Wyoming, USA - YL17G11_0 | ecosystem: Environmental > Aquatic > Freshwater > Lake > Sediment | place: USA: Wyoming | collected...
CGCAGAGTCAATCCTGTTGACACTTTGCGACCCGGAGCTATACTCTTGCGCAGTCGATAGCAGAACAGGAGGGGGTTCTCCGTGAAGCGAACGGCAACGATTGTCCTTGCGAGTGCTCTACTTTGCGTGGTGTTCGGGCTGGCCGCCCTGGCGCAGACCGGGAATGGAACCGCGGAGCCCGTGAATACCGGCGGGCTGTTCACCGATGTGGCGAAGACTCACTGGGCGTACGCCGACCTCGAGTTCCTGGCGCAACGCGGGATCATCACCGGGCTTCCCGGCGGGAAGTACGATGGCGACTCGGCGATGACCCGCTACTCGGCGGCCGTGTACATCGCGCGAGCGATCAAGTACATGCAGAATAACCCCGAGAGCGTGACGCCCGCCGACCTCGAGACGTTGAAGACGCTCATCTTCCAGGTGTCGGACAGCGTGACCACATTGCAGGCCCAGGGCGGGAGCGCGGGCCTCACATCCCTCCAGGCGCGCGTCACGAAGAACGAGCAAGACATCGTGAAGCTGAACGCTCAGCTTCAGATCGACGGAACATCCGATACGAGCGCGTTGGAGAAGCGAGTGCAGGGGATCTTCATCCTCTCCCTGACGGCGCTGCTCGTCGGCATCGCCGCGCTCGCCGTCGCCACGCTCGGATTGTAGTGACGGCTAGCGGCCGCCTCGCCGTGGGACGAGCGGCAGCCCGTGAGCAGCCGCCTCGCCGTGGGGACAAGCGGCAGCCTGAGGCTCGTGGGAAAGGCCAAGCGTAGGCCCAAGGTTGCGGCCAGGCGGACGTGGCCAGCCACGTCCGAGGGAGTTTCCACATGCTACAGACCCCAGGCCGCTGCGCGGCGGCTAGAGCGAACGCGCGAGCAAATCCCGAAACCATGATGCCATCCGCGTCGATTGGGACAAAATGTGACGCGCGTCACTTGACACTCGGACATGTGTGGCACTATGATGGCCCCAGCATCTAGTGGAGAGGCGAAACCGAACTAGCGAGGAGGTGGTCGTCCCTACAGAACTCCGAAAGGGGTGTACGCTTCTTGTCACAAGCCAAAAGTCTGTAAGGAGACTGCGTTAAGGAGGTAGTTCAGCAATGAAGAAGGCTCTCGTACTTAGCCTTGTGATGGTCCTTGGTCTCGGTGTAGCGTCCTTTGCCCAGACCCTGAGTGGTTCCTGGGACACGACGATCACGATCGATCCGACTCCGGGGCTGATCGCTATCGAAATCAGCTCCGAGCTCATCGTGACCTACGAAGTGAGCGGCTGGTCGTTCACGTCGGACACGACGATCACCGATCTCGGCTGGCAAGGCCAGACGTTTGTAGTCGGCGGCTCGCTCGGCGCGTTCACGCTCGGCTCGACGCTCACGTTTGACCCAGCGGCCCCGCTCCCGGCTGACTTCTTCTCGTCCTGGGTAGTCACCGGCAGCCTGTCGCTCGCTGGCGTGTCGTTCGATGCGACGTTTGCTTCCGCCCTACACGACGTGATGCTTGAGCTCAAAGCTTCCGGCTCGGCCGGCCTGGTCGACGTCGGGGCCGTCGTGACGTTCGGCTCGCTCTACATTGACGCTAATGGTGATTGGGCGACCTACGATCTGGGCACCCCCCCGACCTGCGACTTCGACTGGTATGGCGTCGATATTACGGTCGACTTCCCGTTCAGCTGCGCCGTCGTGGCGAGCACGATTAGCTTCGACTGCGCGGGGTTCGAGTACGTCAAGTTTGAGATTGTGGGCATCGCGGTCCCGACCCTTCCGTGGCTCACGCTGGACGCGACGCTGATGTTTGAGACGCAGACGAAGACGCTCGTCCTGACGCCCGTCATCGATTTTGGCCCGACCCTGTGCTTCGATCTGTACCTCAACATGGATGGGTTGGCCTCCGTGTTCCCCGGATTCACGGGGTACACCAACGGCCTCATCTACATCCAAGGTATCGGCATCGAAGTCGAGTTCGGCGGCGTTGTGTTCACCGGAATCTCCTTCTGGGACACCTCCGCGATCGCCACTGGCGACAAGCCGGGCCTCCTCGCAGACACGATCTACTGGGAGGCGTACCAGATCGCGACGACGGACGAAGGCTGCTGTGGCCCGTTCGCGTTCGACGTTACGTTGTACTTCCTCGATACGAGTCCCCAGCTGTTTACCGTCTCCAAGGTCGTCGCCAACATGTCGATCCAGGTCGCGACGCAGTTCACGTTCTCAACCGGCATCTCGGTTGACCTCGACAACCTCCTCGGCGTGTTCACCGAGTGGACGATTGGCTTCCTGGTCGAGTGGTAAGCGTTTAGTCTAGACGTCTCGAAAGAGGCTTTACGGGCCCCGGGAAACCGGGGCCCTTCTTCTTTTCCGGGCGCGTAGCGCCAGAGTCCGCGATCCATGCCGCACGGTCCGTAGTCCGCTGTCCATGGTCCGTAGTCAAGGACCGCTAGATCATCAGCTTCGCGCCTGTCGGCGTTTCAGGACAGGGTTCTGACCACGGACCACGGACCACGGACATCTTTCCCGCTTTCGTCGGCCGCCCACCCTCGGTTTTCGTCGAGTGTAACGCGCATCCCTTGATTCCTTGCGGGTTGAGCCGTATCCTGCTCAAGTCACGCAATGGAGAGGCGAAACCGACCCAGCGAGAGGGTGGTCGTGCTGTCAGACCTCCGGACGGAGAGCGGACTTCTCTAGTCATAAGCCAGAGGAAGTCTGTACGAAGGCTGTGTAAGGAGGGGGTTCGGCGATGAAGAAGGGTCTCGTACTCAGCCTCGCTCTAGTGCTCGGTCTGGGCGTCGCGTCCTTCGCTCAGACCCTCAGCGGCTTGTGGGACACGACGGCGACGATCGTCCCGTCGCCCGTCTCGCTCGGAATTCGCTCCTCGCTCGTCGTGACCTACGCCGTGAGCGGCTGGTCGTTCTCGTCGCGCACGCTGCTCACTCAGGTTGGCTGGTCGTCGCAGGGCTTCGGCGCGAGTGGCGCGCTCGGCGGGTTCACGCTCGGCTCGGCACTGACGTTCAGCCCGGCGGCGACGGTGGCGTTCGCGTCGTGGACCGCTACGGGCAGCCTGTCGCTCGCTGACATGACGTTCAGTGGGACGTTCACGTTGGTTCCGAACAACACCAAGGTCGTCCTTGTGGGTTCGGGCACGGCGGGCACGGTGGGCGTCGACGTCACCGTCACGCTTGGCGATCCGACGGCTGGTACCGGGTGCGACCTGAATTGGACGGGCGTCGACATCACGGTCGGGTTCCCGTTCTCTTGCGCGGACGTGACGAGCACCGTCGGCTTCGATTGCGCGGGGTTCAAGGCGGCGACGTTCGTCGTCTGGGGGATCGCGATCCCGAATCTTCCGTGGGTCACGCTGGACGCCACGCTGACGTTCCAGACGCAGACGAAATCGCTCGTATTGTCGCCGAAACTCGACCTGGGTGACGGCGCTTGCTTCGACCTGTACATCGCGCAGGCGCAAACCGGCAGCCAGACGCTCGGCGACATCACGATCAACGGCATCAGTCTCAGCTGCGAGATCGGCGGCGTCGAGTTCACCGGCATCTCTTGCTGGGGCGCCGGAACGAAACCCGGCCTGCTGGCGGGCACCCCGTATTGGGAGGCGTACCAGATTGCGACGACGGACGACGGCTGCTGTGGCCTGTTCAGCTTCGACGTCACGGTGTACTTCCTCGAAGGCGGCGTGCAGCTGTTTGACGTCTCCAAGGTCGTCGCCAACATGGAGGTCCAGATCTCGACGCAGTTCACGTTTTCGACCGGCGTCTCGATTGACCTCGCGGCGGCTCCGAATGCGTTCACGCTGTGGACGCTCGGTTTCCTGGTCGAGTGGTAGACGTCTAGCTGGGGCGTCTCCGATGGCCTGTAGCTCGTAGCCCGTGGCGTGTAGGAAAGGCCGAACTCCCGCTTGAGTCTGGCTCGGATCGTGAGTTGCGTGTTTCCCCCACAAGCTACAGGCCACAAGCCACATGCCGGTTCTCAGCCACAAGCTACACGCTACATGCCACGAGCCGGCCTCCGCGGGAACTGCGGCCCGCGCGGCGTGTATACTTCGACGACACCCGGAGGTGGCTTTTGGCCATGAAGCGTCTTCTTCTTCTCATCGTGCTGTTCGTCAGTCTCGCTGTTTCCACGTTGCCGCTCGTTGGCGCGGATCTTCCCGTTGTGCGGCAGCCGAACGACCCGGCGTTTTCCGCCGCGGACCGCGCGGCGCTCGCGGCCGCATGGACGGCCGTCGAGGGGATTCTCAGCGCGGGGTATCCCCTCTCGCCTCTCCGGATGAGTAAACTCCCTTGGTCGGACACCGACTTCGTGCAGTTCACGGCCGGGACGCTTGAGTCGTCCGCCGGGTACACCGTGCTCCTCGCCAGCGGGTCGTGGGCGGGGACGATGCGGACGTGGATTCTCGTCGGCGTGCCGATCTCTGGCGGGCTAGGGTACATCCCGGTCGAGGCGGCTCCGTCCGCACTTGCCTCGAACTACGCGATCGGGCAGATTGCGTGGCAGGGCGGCGTCTCGGGCTCGTCGTTCGATCCGCGCTATCTCAGCTTCACGCAGGCCGCGGCGCCTGCGCCGAACCTGCCGCCGGCTGTCACGCTCTCGATCGCCGACCGCTACGTCGTGGTGGGCGCGCCGACCACGCTCATCGTGACGGGCAGCGACCCCGATGGAGTCATCCTCGCCTACCTCTGGACGTTTAGCGATGGTACGAAGATCGTCGGCACCCAGCCCGTCCTCTGGTACACGTTCGGCGAGACGGGCGGCGTGACGGTGACTCTCACGGTGATCGACACGCGCGGTGCGCGCACGACCTTGTCCGTCAAGGATAAGGTTTTGGCCGAGAGGCCCGACTGCGGCTGCGGCCCCTAGGTCCTCGCCGCGAGCTGGGCGGGAGGGACGCTGCGCGGGTCCCTAGGGCGCAGGCGATGCGAGGTCTCCGAGGCCGTGAAGGACGATCTCTTTCTCGCGCGTGAGCCGCTCTACGAGGTCCCGCATCTCCGAGTAGGTGGAGTATGTCATGGGGACACCGCCTTCGAGGGTGGCCAGGGCGGGGGGCAGGGCCTTCTCGATCAGGGACAAGGCTTTCAAGTAGAGATCGCGTGATTCGTCCATGCGGCCGCTCCGGGAGAGGATCTCGGCCAGAGCGCCGTAGCTTGGCTCGTATTCCGGGGCCTTGGCGAGGAGTTCGCGCAGGGCAGCGACAGAGCCGGCGAGATCCCCCTTTTCGCGAAGGACGAGCGCCCGTACGTAGCGAGCCTTGTTCGCATGGTCGGGAAGAGAGCCCAACCGATGAGGATCGCGACGACGGCGCCGAGAAGGCCGAGCGCCACGCCGGTCTGGTGCGTCATCAGGACGGCGGCGCCGCGCACACTCCCTCGCCAGCCTCCTCCACAAGCTCACCGCCGGCCGGAGTATTATGGGAAGAGAGGTCGGGAGGAAAGCTATTGTCAGGGAGGGGGCGAGACTGTAACGTAGGTTCATGCATGCAAGGCGCTGGCTTGCCCCTCTGTCGGGCGTCGTCCTGTGGAGCGTGATCTCGGCGGGCGCGCTTGCGGGCGGGGCGCTGGAGGCCGAGACGGCCTGGCTCGCCGAGCGCTACGGCGGGGTCGACATGACTCGGACCGCAACGCTCGACGCGGCGTGGGCGCTCGATGTGTCTCCAGGCTTGTTCGGGACCGGCATCCACCTGGACGTCGACTTCCAGGGACGGGAGTCGGCGGGAACGTTGCGATCGCTCGACGGGCTCGCCCTGTTCGTGGCGGGCGTGGTGCTACCTAACGGCGTCCGGGCGACGGTCGACGCGCAGATGGCGGCCGTCCTCGCGGCGCGCGCGGCGCTGTCGGCGGCGGGTGCGCCGATCGAAACGCTCGAGCAGCGCCTCGCGGTTCTCGTCGACTGTCTGGGTGAGCTCGAGGCGACGCTGGTGGGCGCGCTCGGGGACACGCCCAGCCCGCGGAGCGCCGATGCGATTCTCGCGGCGACTCTCCTGACCCGGGCGAGCGGCGACTTCGTCGACGGTCTGCGGTATCTGGCAGGCCGGGTGAGGCTCTACGGGCGTGAGAGGCTGCGGGCGGAGTGCGCGGCGATCCTCTGGCGAGCGGTCGACGCGGCGTGCGACGGGGAGATGAGCTGGGCATCGGCCGCCCTGACTGAGCTGCGGGCGGTGCTCGTCGAGACGAGTCCGACGGCATTCCAGCGCTCGCGGCTCGACGCGGCGGTGTCCAAGGTGGATTCCCTGCTCGGCGACGGGCCGCGGATGGGAGGGAACGTGGCTCTCGGCGCCGCGAGCGCCGCGAGCGTGTTCGGCGTTCCCACCGAGTGGACGGCGCGGGTGACGCGTGAGACGGGAACGGTCCCCACGGCGCGCTCGACCGAGATGGCGTGGACCGCGTCCAGCGAGATGGACGTCGCGGGAGCAGAGATCGAGTGCGCCGTCGAGGCGCGGACGGTCGGCCACGATGACGCTGCGGCCCGCGACGGCGATGTGGTGGACACGTCCGCGGAAGCGACGGCCGAGTTCACGGTGGGCGGGGCCGATGCCAAGGCGGATGCCGAGGCAAATGCCGAGGCAAATGCCTCGATCGGCGTCCGCGTCGAGCTAGAGCGCTACGCGTTCGAGTTTGATCGCGAGATCCCGGCGCCGGACGTCGCGGCGGCGGAACGCGGCGTCTCCGATCTGCTTGTGGAGGTGGCGCGCCTCGGCTTGCCGGCCGACGTGCTCGTGCGCGGCCGACTGACGTCGCCGCTCGACAAGGCGCGGCTCGCCCTACAGGAAGGGCGAACGGCGGACGCTGTGACCGCGCTGGGCCAGTTCCGGGATCAAGTGTGGAAGGAAGCCTTCGGCGGCGCGTTGGCGGAAGGCGCCGCCGCCGACCTGGCCGCTGCCGCCGAGGACCTTCTGCCACGGCGAGAAGAGGTCACGTGGACCGTGCCCGCCTCGATCGCCGGCGTGTTGGGGGAATGGAGCGGCACGATCGATGTCGAGTGGGCGCGACGAGCCGCGCCGGGCGACAGCCTCGTCGAGCGAACGGACAGCGTCGTCTCGCTAAGCGCAGAGCGTGAGCGCGAGGACGCGACGCTGGCGATCGACGCGGAGGTGAAGTGTGTCGAGTATCCGCGCGACGCGGTCAAGGGGTATCGCCAGTCGCAGCTCGCCGTAGGAGTTTTCGACGATGGAGGCGGTCCGCTGGAAGTGGAATTCGGGGCGGAGTGGACGGCGACGTCCTACGCGCTCGACGCGCGCAAGGACAAGCGCGTCGCCGATCTGTCGCTTGACGTCGCCTTTACCGGGGTGCCGTGGGAGTTGGCGCTGTCCGTCTCGGAGTCGAAGGTTGAGTACCCGAACGACCCGGGCCGCGACGAGCGCACGGGGGCGTGGGAGATCGGGGTGGACGCGGCCTTCGTTGGGGGAACGCTCGAGGTTGCGTGGACGTCGGAGTGGCAGTCAACGGCATTGGGTCGGGAGACAGAGGAGGGCATGCGCGTCGAGCTCGACGCTGTGGTCGAGACGATCGACGTTCATCTCGCGGCAGAGGCCGTGGGAACTAGGCGAGTCAAGGAGGGTGGCGCGCGCCGCTGGACGCTGCGCTGGGAGGTCGGCGTCGACGTGGACTTCTAGGGTGCCAGTTTCACGGGTGTTCTTGCAGTCGGCGGCAGTTGAGATCGGGGAGGGCGTCGTTGGCGTGATGGATGCGCCGACTTTCACCGCAGAGGACGCAGAGCGCGCAGAGAAAGACAGGGTCACTGTAGCGTCGCACCTTGTGTGCGACGTCAACGTGCGACGTCCGCGAATCTGGAACGATGTCGAACCCGAACGTCGGAGACAAGCTCCGACGCTACCCCCGGCTTTTCTTCGCGTTCTTTGCGTGATGCGATGGCCTGTTGCATGTCGTGGATCTTCTCGTCGAGCGAGCGCGCGAAGAGGGAGGTCGCGTCCTCGGCCGGGCTGTGTCCGAGACGTTGGCCCAGTTGGAGGGCGTTGACGACGCTCTGGCCGAGGTGGCAGTTGTTGGCGAAGACGTACGTGATGTCCGCCCCTTCGGCCAAGCGTTCGATCCTCGCGGCCCACGGTTCGAGTTCGCTCGCGCTGTAGAGGTAGTCGTAGCGGTTGCCGGCTAAGGCCTTGGCCTTGGCCTTGGACAAGGCCAAGGCCTGGTTCCACCACGTCGTCTCGTTGCGGCCGTGCAGGCGCACGTAGCCGGTTCGGTTCGTGGCGACCTCGCTCGGGCGTGGCAGGTGCGGAAGCTCGGGCAAGTCGACGTTCACGAATCCGAGGCCGAGTGCTCGCAGGAGGTCGAAGGTCGCCTCATTCGCCCAGGCATCGTGGCGGAACTCGACGTGAACGGGGATCTCGCTTCCAAACGACTGCGCCAACTTCCCGAGGTGGCGACGCGACGCCTCGCTGGGGACAAACGAGTACGGGAATTGCGCCAGGAGCCCGCCGAGTCGGCGTGCGCGAACGAGCGGTTCGATGGCCTGTTGGAACGGCTCGATCTCGCGGTCGAAGGCGACGAGGTCGTGGGTCATCGCGCGGGGGGCTTTGACGACGAAGGTGAAGTTGTCGGGCGTCCTCTCCACCATGCGCGCGAACGTCTGCGGCGATGGCGTGCGGTAGTAGGTGGCGTTGATCTCGACCGAGTCGAAGAGCTTGGCGTAGTGCGAGAGAAACGCGCCCGGCTTGGCGCCGGGTGGGTACACCGTGCCGACCCAGTCGGCGAAGCTGTAGCCCGAGGTTCCGATGCGCACCTGACCGGTCATGGGGTCATCCTACTCCGCGCGCCGGCCCGAATTCCCACGTCTCTTGGATGAATCCGCCGACGTGCTGGGGCAACGGCTTGAGCAGCAGCGAGGTGCCGAGGCGGATGGCGCCGTCGCCGTAGCGGGTGCGGATCGTGTCGACGGCGCCGTTCAGGCAGTCGCGGCGCCGATCCTCCTCGAACAAAATTCCGGGCAGCGCGCTGCGTTCGAGGAGGTTGGCGGCCGACACGGACACGAGGGCCATCTCGGCCGGGTGGATGGGGATGGCGTCGAGGATCGAACGGCAGGCGCGATAGATGGTCTCGCCGTCGTCGGACGGGAGGGCGAGCGTCGCCTGTTTCGCGTAGCCCGGGCCGAAAACTCCGGTGCGGAACCCGCAATGAATGGTGCGACTGACGTAGCCGAGCCGTCGCAGGCGGGCGGCGACCTTGTCCGCGAGTTCGCGCAAGACGAGGAGGGCGAGCGAGACGTCGCGCATCTCCGGCGGCAGCGTCTTCGAGTGTCCGACGGATTTCGGCGGCGGGATCTGGGTGTAGGGGACGACGGGCGTCGGGTCGCGTCCCAGGCCGATCTGGCGCAGGAAGAGTCCGTACACGCCGAACTCTCGGCGCAGCAGGGCGTCCGACGCTGTGCCGAGGTCGGCGAGCGTGGCGATGCCGAGTTGGTTGAGGCGCCGTTCGATGCGCGGGCCGATGCCGCAGACCTCGCCGACCGACGTGGTCCGCAGGAGGTCGGGAAGCTCCTCGTCGCGGAGCAGGCCGACGCCGTTTGGCTTGTTCCGCTTCCCGATGAGCTTGGCGAAGACCTTGCCGGCGGGGGCGATGCCGAGCGTGGCGGTGATGCAGGGTCCGAGCGCGTCGTGGAAGCGGCGCTGGATGTCGCGCGCCATGGCGACCGGTCCGCCGCGGCGGGCCGCTTCCTGGGACACGTCCATGAACACCTCGTCGATCGAGTACACCTCGATCATGACGGTGTACTCCTTGAGGATTTCGAGGAAACGCCGCGACGTCTCGACGTAGCGCTCGGGATGGCCGGGCACAAGGAGGAGGTCCGGGCAACGCTTCCTGGCCTCCCACACGGGCATGGCGGTGGTGACGGGATAACGCTTCGCCTCGCGCGAGAACGCGGTGACGATCGAACGCTCGGTCGGCTTGCCGGTGACGCCGATCGGCTTGCCTCGCAGGGACGGCTGCGCCTGTTGCTCGACGGAGGCGAAGTACGAATCCATGTCGAGGTGCACGATCCACCGGCTCATGCGTGCTCCTACGGGCCCTACGGGCCCTATGGCCCTATGGCTCCATTTCTATTTCTTCGAGCGTCCAGCGGCTGGCGCGCGTGTTGAGGCGCACGTGGAAGTGGTCGCCGGCCGAGGTTACGGAGTAACAGAGGCAGATCGTCTCGCCCTCCCGCTCCGCATGGACGAAGTTCGTCTGGGAGATTTCGTAGCGGCGGCCTTCCCAGCGGAAGGCGTGGAGTTCGGGATGAGGCTGGTTTCGTCGGTAGACGACGAGCGCATCAATCGGTTGGCCCACCTTGCGAATCATGTGCGTTCACCGTGTTCATTGTACGGAATGAACACGCGCCGTCAACCGGCGCACGCTGTCAATCACTCGACAATCGCATGGAAACGGTACTGCGTGTTGGGCGCCGCGACGTTGATCTTCTCTTCGCGGACGAGGTGCAGGCGGACGAGGCGACGGATGCGGTTGTGGCACGCGTTCGGCGGGATGTCGAGGGCTTCCGCGAGTTCCTTCGTCGTTGCGCTCTTTCGCTCGTTGAGGAGTTCGAGAGTGTCGACGAGCGG